>Ga0187891_1001754_pt1 | contig 17819 bp, 10 predicted proteins | sample June2016WEW_21_4_FD_132990 | JGI IMG/M metagenome (GOLD analysis project Ga0187891, IMG submission 132990) | Peatland microbial communities from SPRUCE experiment site at the Marcell Experimental Forest, Minnesota, USA - June2016WEW_21_40 | ecosystem: Environmental > Terrestrial > Soil >... | reverse complement strand
TGGAAAAGCTTGTTCGGGAGCCGAATCGGGAGTTTGACTCTGTTGGTGAATTGTAAGTCTATGAAAAAAATGGTAGGCACGAGGAGACTCGAACTCCTGACCTCTACCGTGTCAAAGCGGCTTTCCGCCGTAACTCTTTAATCTTTAACGGCACTCACTGCCAGTTCGAAACCTGTTAAAGCACTCTTTGGCACAGCTTATTGGACCCTAATTGGACCCAGATTTCTCGCGGCAAAAGCCTCGCGTCAGCACGCGAATCGTTAGCTGAAATCGGACTGGACAAACTTGTTTTTGGGTTACCCCCCATTATTTAGAGCTTGGGGAAGCTGCGTTTGCCGATTTCTTTTCGTTCTGTTCCTGAAGCTTGCGCAACTCGCGCCAGCGCTTATACTGCTCGGCCTTTGTCGGGCCGGGATCTTCTTCGCCCTTGAGCCAAAAACAGAACCACTCCACATCGCCTTGTTGCGATATCAACCGCTCGGCAGGCTTGCTGAGCAGGTGAGGTGCGTCGGGAAGATAGATAAAATCCACTGGCTTCTTGAGCAGGGTTAAGCCCGAAAACCAATCCCAGAATCCGAGCACGGAATCGGGGCCGTACGCTTCTATGCGCAGAGGCGTATGCAACTTGTCGAGGTTAAAGCTGGGCGAGTCTTTGACCCACTGACTTAGAGTTGGACCAAAAGGAGGGCCTCCATATAGGAGCGGAGTCGAGAGGAGCGGAAACGTGAGGTATTCAAAGTATCCGCCCGTGATGCCGTCCGCGAATGTAGCAGCCGCGAACCGATAATTGGAATGCGTAAGGGTATAGGCGACTGTATAGACAGTACGGCTGAAACCGATGATTCCAATGCGATTGAGGTCGATCAGCCCGCGACTATCGAGGTATTGTATCGCCCCTTCGAATACGGCCATCTGTCTGGGCGCTTCATTTGGTGTATTGACAAATTGTGGATCGTCGTCGTCATGCTTCACCGAGTATCCAACCTGAAGAACCACAAATCCCTTACTGGCCAGCGACTGGACTGCGAAGCCACTGCTCCACGGGCCGTCCATATAGAACTTCCCGGTAATAAAACCATGCGTTTGAATCACCAAGGGGTATCGCTCGCCGCGTTTGTAGTTCGAAGGCAGGAAAAGCCCGCCTTGAACATCATGTCCATCTGTCGCCTTCCAGGTCACTTCCTCCGCGTTCGAAAAGCTGAGTCCGGAGAATCCGGGGTTTAAGTCCAAAAGAATCACATTCTCGCCAGTCTTCGGACTGCGGGCATATATCTTCGGCGGAGAGTTCAAGTCCTCCACAACGGCGAGGGTTGGCCTGTCGTTGCCCGCCTCCGATGAGGAAGTTGGGGGCACTTCCGTCCACAAACCCCCTTGTTTCTCGAAGGTGATTTCCTTCGCTCTCTCCGACCAACGCTCTTGGGTCAATTGGAGCCGGCTCGGACTAGGGCTCCAAGCCTTGATTCGCAGTTCCTCGTCTGTGATTTCATTGATCGCGTTTCCTGGAAGTTTCACTTCGACGACATAGGTTTTTTCTCTCCTGGCCTCTTTCTTTCCGGTATCTGCGACTCCATCTAACGGAAGGTGAACGCCCGAAACAACGACAGAGTTCCCGTCCGGCGCCCATGCAATCGCTGTATTCGGAAAAGAAGATATTGGACTGTTTAGCAAAGGACGTACGTCGCGATTATTCGTGTTCAACAGCATATATCGCGCCACCGCCGTAGCAGCTTCCCCTTTTCTTCGCGACTGGCGGATCGACTCCTTGAGCCATCTCTCCTTGTACTCAGACCATGATGAAGGCACCTCTCGAACAAATACACCGAACACCCCATATCGGCCATCCCGCGAGAGCGAGGGTCGGAGATACTGAGCGTAAAGAACATCATCTAGTGGAATCGCGGTCTCACCTTCTCCATTTCGAATCAAGAATAACTGTTCGCCCTGCGTCGCCGTTGGTATGTACCCTGTACAACCATTAGCGAGAATTTCTGTGAGGCTTTCATTCGTGATAGCGATTCCTACGCTGCGCCTGGTATCCACGTTTGAAGTTTGTTGCGGGGGCGGGTCAGCTTCTAACAAGATGGTTTTTCCGTCATCGCTGACATCAAATGCGACCACACTCGCGGTGTGGTTGGTCACTCTTTCAAGGAGGTCTTTGGCTATGTTGAATTCGTAGATCTGCGGTTGTTCGCCGGACTTCTCTCCAATAAATGCAAACGTCTCACTATCGGCGAGCCATTTAATGTCCTTGACGCCCTCGCGATTTGAGGACGACGACAGTGTCACCAGCACTTTCGGCTCAGGCGACTGCAATAGTTTCGCTGTGTCGTAAAGGACTACAGAATAATCATTCGTATTCTGGTCGAGGTTTCCTTTCTTTAGAACGATCAAGACTCGTTTGCCATCAGGAGAAAACTTGGCGCCTGCGTCGGGAACAGGCCCACTCAGAACATTCTCTGGTAGCCCCAATCGAGTCATTGAGATCGCATCGCGCACGGTCACCGCACGCTTTTCACGCCGCAATTCTCGCTCTTGTGCACGCAATGGTACCGCCCAACCGACAAGTAGAGCGGCTGTCAATCCGAAACTCACGTAAATGTCCGAGTCGACGTAATGCACAGTTCGTCCGATTGATCGCAAGAGAAAACGCAGCACGTCGTTCACCAGGGGAGTCCCATTTGCTGCGCGCTTGTTAGAAGGTCAGTTTCAAAGACAGCTGAAGTGAGCGCGGGCCGCCCTCTTGAAAAAGGGAACTCAGTCCACCTAGACCTTGGTTCAGCATTGACTCGGATTTAAGGTAAAAGGGACCAAACTCCACAAGGGCTTCTGGGTTTTGAAAATTGGGGTGGTTGAAAACATTGAACGCATCGGCGCGGAACTGCAAGTTAAATCGGTCGGTGATTGGGAATTTCCTTGTGACCGACAGGTCGACTTGTGACAGACCAAATCCGGGGATGTCATTCCTCCCTTCGGTCCCTTGTCTCGGCGGGGAAGGAACCGAGAACGCCGCGGGATTTAGACTCTTTCCGCCGGCAGCTTCGGTGTCCGGAATCCAGATGGGTTGTCCGAGCACAAGATCGGGACGAGAAAGGGCCGCTCCTCCCGGAACGGGCGAAGCAAGGTAGACCACGCCGTTGAACGGAAATCCACTGCGAGCCACGATAACAGTTTGTACGGACCAATCTCTCGTCGTTAGCTGAAGGAACCTGGATTTTCCGCCACTCGGAATATCATAAGTGAGCGCCCCAGAGAAGCTCTGCCGCACATCGAAGTTCGAGGATGCATAGTCATTCGCACCGGAAATCACGGTGTTCGGAAGAGCTGCCACAACGTCATTCGAAGCGTTGTCTAGGGAGTGCGACCAGCTGTAATTGACGAGTGCCTGCAACCCAGCAGAAAGCGACCTGCGATACTGCAATTGCAGTGCGTTGTAGTTGGAGCGAGCGCTATTATCGGTTAGATAGAAGATCCCCGAAAAATTAGAATTGGGTTGATACAACGCACTCTCTCTGAGAAGATCACGCCCCGCCTGTCCCACGTACGTCGCGGAAATCGCCTGTTTTCCACCGAAAGATTTCTCCAACGCTACATTCCATTGATAGGATCGCGGAAGCGTCAAATTGGGATCGAATGCAGAAATGTAGCTTGGATAGGGAGGTTGCAACGAGATCGCAGGCAAGAACGGAGTCAGGTCGCCGATTGGTAGAGTTACCGTGGGGAAAAAACCGGAAGCAGAATTAGGGAACGATGTTGCAACCGAAGTGGCAGCTCCCACACCGAGATCATAAAAGATTCCTCCACCTGCCCGAAAGACTAAGTCACCTTTGCCGGTCAAATTGTAGGCAAAGCCTGCACGAGGGGCAAAGTTCCCGTATGTAGTCCTCCACATTGGCGATCCTGACGGAGCGAGAGCGATATCCGCAGGATTGCTGACGTCTGTCCAGGCAGCCAGTGTTGTTTTCCCCAATGCAAGCGGGGCAGGGCTAAGTTCCCAGCGAATCCCGTACGTAACGGTGAATCTCGGAGAGACCTTCCACGTGTCTTGCCCATAGATAGACAAGGATTGTGACAATATCCTTGACGGCAGACTCGTCCGAATGCTCAGACTAGCCTCACCCGAAGACACAAATGACTGAAGACTTGTAGCACCATAGACTGGAGAGTATAGGTTCGGAACTAGGTCCAGAAAAATGCCCCTATAGTCACCCCCGAATTTCAATTGATGTTGCCCATGTGTCAGAGACAAGTCATCGGCGAAGTTCATCTGTTTCGCGTGATTTCTCGCATTCGGCCCCTCGTCGATATAGGAGGTGTCGTAGGTTTGGAATAAGAATTGGTTCCCGGAACTTGGCAGGGAACCAAGAAAGATGCTCGGAGACAAAGGAATAGCACCTCCAAATGAATCCAAACTGAAGGTCGAGCTGGAACTCTGCGAGGAAAAGTTCCCGCGGAGGGTGTTTAGCAGCGTCGTGCTGATCTGCATGTTCACGCCGACAGTGACCGTTGACGTATTAACATCTGTAGATTCCAGTGTGCTGAGAGCGCCAACGGGTTGCGCCAACTGAGAAGGGGCATTGTTATATCTCGCGAATATCGAAAATCGGCTGTTGAACGTATGGTCGATTCGAATGCTTCCCGCGTTCAGGGTAGCTCGATTGGAGAACGAGGGTGTGAACTGAGCCGTAAAGTCACCGGGGGATATGGGGCCGTTCGGCAGTGGGTAGGCGTTAAGGATCGGAACCAACTGAGCAGGCGTCGTGGGAGAATTACGTACATCAACTGAGGGAACTTGAATTGGGCTCGAGGGCTGAGGCTGCCTCAGTCGTGCGCCTTCGTAGGAGAGGAAAATGAATGTCTTGTCTTTCGAGATTGGTCCACCCAAGTATCCGCCAAAATCGTTGTGACGCTCTGGCGGCCGCGGGCTTCCCGCCTGGTTTCCGAACCAGTCGTTCGCATCCAGAACGTCATTCCGAAAGTATTCATAGATTCCTCCGTGAAAATCGTTCGTCCCTGCCCGCGTGCTGAGAATTATCTGTCCACCAGAGGATCGACCAAATTCGGGTGCAAAAGAGGAAGTCTCGATGCGGAACTCTTGAAGGGCCTCCACTGAGACCAAGCTACTTGTGCCTCCCAAAGCGCTAAAAGCTTGATTCGTCCCAGTCCCGGTCCCGGTAGGTATTGGAGCCGGAAGCACACCGAAATTCGCTGAAACACCGTCGACTGATAAATTATTGGCGTCAGTCCGCTGGCCTGCGATGCTAAACTGACCCGGGATTGAGTTGAAATTTGTATTGGCGATGACCACTCCAGGCGTTAGTTGGAGTAGCGTATTAAAGCTTCGCCCGTTGAGCGGCAGATTCTCCACAAAATTGCGGTCAATCACTGTGCTGACTGACGCGTCTGTCGTGTTTACGCTAACGCCGCTTGCTTCGACGGTCATTGACTCCGATACGGCGCCCACGTCCAGTCTAAAGTTCTCCTCAAGATTGTCCTGGACGTTTACAGTCAACCCGGTCAGATTGACGGTCCTGAATCCGCTCTTCTCGACCTCCAGTCGATATCGGCCGGGGGGCACACTCGCGAAATTGTAGAAGCCACTCTCGTTGCTTATGATTTGGCTTTTGGTGCCACGATCGATATCGATCAAGCGCACACTGGCACCTGAAACGAGTGCACCGGTTGGATCGGTGACGCTACCGCGCACGGTCGCGTTCTCTGTCTGTGCATCAGTTCTTGGTGTCCAGCATGTGAGTGCAGTTGCAGCGATGCAGGCAAAAGTCAGGAGCCGGAGCCAGCGTGTAGGCATGTGTATGCCCTCCACTAGCATGTACATTCCCAAAGACTGTATTTCTCCACCGAGATTCTCGGAATTTTCACACAGCCACGTCGAGACCGGTAAGTAGGGACTTCATGGATGGTTGGGCTGATCTCCCAGGAAGGCGTAGAGGATGCGCTTTCCCTTCGGTTGATCGAGCTTGTGCTCCGCCGATTCCACGGTCACGAAGACAGTGCTGATCTGAGCCAAGACGCCCGGATCGTCACAAGTCAGTACCCAGCGGCCAGCAGCGGAATCCTCACTTCGGAATATCCCTAACTTCCTCGCCTCATGCTGGTCTCGCAGAGAACCACCCCAAACATGGAATGCGACTTTTGCATTAGCTCGGGCCGCGGCATCCAAATCGTAAGCATAGAAGACGAGTGACTGCCCCTCGACATAGAAGATGCGGCCGAAGGGCCGCTCGCGTCCGGAACGGTCGTTATCGTGGACGTCGATGATATGCAAACTGCGGGCGGTGATTAGATCGCGCGCTTGCGCACTTGCCGCCAGCAGTTGACGCTCTCTCTCCAGGTCACGCTCTCGCTCGGACAGCCGTTGGTTTAGCTTATTCAGTTCTTCCTGTTTCTCTGCATACTTGGCAATTTCATCAACATCGGAGGCGTCCTTCTCTTTGAGCTGTCGCTCCAGGTCCGCCACATGAGAGTCTTTGTTCAACACTAGCAGCTGCAATTTGTCATTTTCACTCTCAAGAGTCGCAATTCGCGACGAGAGACTGGCTTTGGTCGAGTCTGAGGCTTGCAGATCCCGCTGCAAAACAGCGATCTGGCGCTTCCACCCGGAAACCTCTTGTTGCGCAAGCGCCATCTGCGCGCGCAACTCGTCCAGCCGCTCCGATTGGTCTGCGCTTGTGAGAGAGCCTCTCTTGCGCTCCGGAAGCTCATTGCTGTGAACCTGTACGACTGAAGGTGGAGACTGCGGCTTCCCGAACGAAGAACCCTGCGTACTCCTAAAGACGACCACAACGGCTAATACCGCCACTGCGGCAGCGGCGGTCCAAATGAGCTTAGGTATGAAACGGTGCTGATACAGGAACGGGGACGGGGATTGGACCGCGATTCCCTCGGCCGTTGCACGCTCCATAAAGCGGGCAGTCATTCCTCGGGGAACTCTGTCGCGAACGTAGGTGTCGCCGTGCAAGGGAAGAGCTTGAGCGCTGACTTGAGCAAAGTCAGAGAGACGGTTCCGGCAGTCACTGCAACACCGAAGATGCAAATTCAGTTGTTCCAGGTCAGCGACCGATGCCTTCCCGCTCGCTGCTAAAGCACACAGAATCTCGTATTGTTCGTGGTCATTCATCTTTGGACTCGCTGGACTTCTTTCGCTTCGAAGCGCGATTGTCGGCTATGGCCTCCCCCAGGACGGAACGGATTTTTTCCAGTCCCCGATACAGATTGTGGCGCACAGCGGGTACGGACTCCCCCGTCTTTTCAGATACCTCCTCGGGCGTCAGGCCTTCGTAGTAAATAAGCTCAACCGTTCGTCGCTGCCGAGGCTGGATCATGCTCAGCGCCTGTTCGACGAGACAGACAGCCTCCGCAGCCTGAAATGGATAGGTTCGCTGTGCTCCCTGTACGATCTCTGGCAAGAGATCCTCGACGCTTTCGGAATCATAGAAGTGGCTGGATCGCAGTTGACGCCACCGATTGATAGTCCGGCAGTACGCGAACATCAGGAGCCAGGCCTTAAAAGTACCCTTTTGCGGATTGAAAGTTCGCACAGAGCGTATGAGTTCAAGAAAGACCTGTTGCGCAATTTCTTCCGCTTCCGCGTCATTACAGAGCACGCGGCGTGCATTGCGGAATACAAGCGGACTGTGACGCTCAAACAGGACGGTAAGCGCTTCCATATTGCCGGCTTGGAGCTTCGCAGCCAGATCCTCATCACTACTCAACTTGAACCTTAAGCGATCGAGCAATGACGAACCATCCACAGAAACCAGAGGAGTTGCGTCAACGGCGTTTTCTTCCGCTGTCGTTTGTCGCATGGACGAAGAGCCATCAAAGACAACTCTGATATCGCGATAGGTCATATCGGCGCCAGCTGACCGAGAGTGATGAGAGCATATCGCACTTCTATCGAGCAAGCTCGCTATATTCACGGGCAAGCCCGGGCCTGGCAAAGCGCACGACATACGCCACCTATATGTGGATACAAACGTAACCCGGCAATTTCACCACCGATTCTTTGATTTTTTTTGAGATCAAGATCCCAGATGAGATTTCTCACAATCACGTGAATCATTAGCTGTAGTCGGACCGAACAAAACTTTGCTGTTGGGCTCCCCATTAGTTAGGGGTTGGGGAGGCTGCGTTTGCCGATTTCTTTTCGTTCTGTTCTTGGAGCTTGCGCAACTCGCGCCAGCGCTTATACTGTTCGGCTTTTGCCGGGTCGGGATCTTCTTCGCTCTTGAGCCAAAAGCAAAACCAGTCGACACTTCCTTCCTGGGATACCATGCGATCCCAAGGTTTCACGAGGATGTGAGTTCCTGTAGGCAAGTAGATGAAGTCGACTGGTTTTCCCAGCCGCTTTAATCCTAAGAACCATTCCCACTGCCCCAACAAGGAGTTGGGCCCTATCGACTGAATCTGTAGTGGTGTCTGCACTTTGTCCAGCAGAAACCCAGGTGATCGCTTCAACCAAAGCAAAAGTCCATCGCCAAAGGGTGGCGCTCCGATGACGCTCTCCTCTTCGGAGTCGAAGTTTGAAGCTTCGTTGCCATACCCAAAATATTGCAAGTATCCGCCATCGAATCCGTCAGCCACAATGGCCGCGGCGAAATGCTGACTCGAATGCGTGAGCGTATACTTCACATACAGACAAGTTCTGCTGAACCCGACGAGGCCAACCCGACTGCGATCGATAATGCCCTTTTGGTCCAAATACTCTGCGGCATTTTCATACGCGCTCATGGCCCGTTCAGTTTCTTGAGGCGTCTCAAGAGAATCGACGAAGATATCGTTCATTTGGAGAACAACGATCCCCTTGCTGACCAATGGCTGCGCTGCAGACGCTGATGAAAGATTACCGTCAATCACAAATCCGTACGAATCGAAGCCGTGCGTTTGAATGACCAAGGGATACTTCTTACCTGCAATGTAATCCGGGGGAAGATACAGCCCACCGCTGACCAGTCTGCCGGTGCCATCCTTCCATTTGACTTCTTCCACTTTCCCGAACTGGAGGCCCGCAAACTGAGGATTCAAGTTGAGGACTGGGACCTTACGCTTGGTTTTTGCGTCCACGGCAACGATTTGCGGAGGCAGATTCAGGCCTTGTTCGGCGAGGATATCCGGAGGCGCCTCACTGACCACTGCGGGTGGATTTGGCAATCTCTCCCAGATTTCACCAGTCTTCCGATAATAAACCGACTGAGGAGTGCTACCTGTTTGGGATTGATCCTGCCCCGCTTGAAACTGCACGATATTCGTCCGCGCGTCCCATCGAATGGGATTCAATCCATCTTTTGCAATTTTGACGAATTCCCGGCTGGGCAATTTGATTTCGACGACAAACTTGTTCGATCGCCGAGACTGTAGCTCGGCTTGGTCCTCGACATCCAAAGGAAGATAAACGCCACACAACAACAAGGATTTCGAGTCTGGGGACCACAGCACGTCAGCTCCCGCATAGCTCGCAGGAGAATCGAGCAATACTTCGCTTCTGCTCGTTCGGAGATCAATGAGTTCGTAGCGCAGGATCCTCGTTCCAACACCCTTAGCTGGCTTGAGTCGAAACACTACTTGAATATCCCGATCCTCGTACTCACTCCATCTTTCTGGTATTTCGATCGCATCGGTCTTCACAACGAGGTATCGTCCGTCCGGGGAAAGAAAGAGATCGTTGACTCCGCTGTCAAACAGACCCAGGGTGTGCAAGGACTTTCCTGGAGAAGGACCTTTTCCTTTGGCAAACAGCTCTGGCTCGTAATTCGAGATTTGCCCTCTTATAAGATCCGGCAAAGATTCCGCCACAACGTGAAAACCGCGTCGCAACACATCTTCATTGATGACGTCCGTTTCCGGCCTTTTGGCTGCAAAAACAATTGTGTCACCCTCCTCCGACAGAGTGTATGACACGAGCGAGCTTCTGTTACTCGTGAGTTTCTTCAATTCTCCGGAACTACATTGAACAGAGTAAAGCTGTGCAGGCTCATCGGCACTTGCGCCGAGAAAGAAAATAGTGTCATTGTCTTTCGACCATTTAAGGTCCACAATCCCCTCACGATTCGATGAAGATGACAAAGAGACAAGTGTCCTTGGCACGCCACCATCGGACACGTCTGCAGTCCGAAAGATCAATAAGGAGTAATCGTTGGTATTCTTTTCTATGTTTCCTCGGGCGACCACGATCGCGAAGTGTTTTCCGTCCGGGGAGAACACCGCGAACCCGCTCTTCGGACGGAAGGACGGATATCCACTCCTCCCTGCAACTCGTGTCATGCGGATGGTGTCCGCCACAGTCACCGAACGTTTTTCCGGGGTGGTAGTCCTTTCTTGACCAAAGGAAAGGCCAGCAAGGCCGTGCGCTCCTACTAGAATCAAGATGGCGGGGAAAAATTTGTTTTCAAGCGACAAGGTATGTGCGCTCCTTAGCGGCCAACACCCGAGAACTTGCCTAAGACATCAGAAAGTCAATTTCAACGAGAGTTGGAGCGATCTGGGGCCGCCCTCCTGAAACAGCGGATTCAAACCTCCCAACCCCCCATTCAGCATACTTGGGGACCGGAGCTGCGAGGGGCCATACTCTATGTACCCCGGAGGGTTTGTGAAGTTCGGATGATTCAAGAGATTGAAAGCATCCGCCCGAAACTGAAGATTCAGTCTTTCCGTGATAGGGAATTTCCGCGCAATCGAAAAATCCACCTGCGTCAGCCCGAATCCGGGAATGTCGTTTCTTCCCTCGGTCCCCTGCCTTGGCGTCGAAGGAATAGAAAACGCGTTGATGTTGAGGATCTTTCCGCCTGGCGCATTCGGCGCACTAATCCAAAGCGGTTGCCCGGGCACTAGGTCCGGGCGAATAAGTGCTCCTCCAGCTAAAGCAAAGGAAGGCGGAGCAAAAAGCACGGCATTGAATGGGAATCCTGTCCGGGCAACAATTACCGTGTTGAGGGACCAGTCTTTAGTTAGCACAGCAATAGTTCCAGATTTTCCCGCGGCCGGCACATCATAGCTGAGCCCGCCGGAAAAACTCTGGCGGACATCAAACAGAGACGATGCGTAGTCCGTTGCGCCCGAGATAATCGTGTTCGAAAGTGCGACCACGACGTCGTTCGAAGCATTGTCCAGCGAGTGAGACCAACTGTAGTTGAGCAACACTTGGAGTCGCGACGCAAGAGGCCGTCGATACTGTACCTGCAAGGCGTTGTAGTTGGAGCGCGCATCGTTTACCGTCAAAGAAAGGAAACTTCCGGACACGAAGTTGGAGTTTGACAGGGGCAAGGCTTCTTCCCTGATCAAGTCCCTCCCTGCCTGCCCGACATACGTCACCGAAATCGCTTGCTTGCCACCAAACGACTTCTCCAAAGCCACATTCCATTGGTACGAGCGAGGAAGTTGAAGGTTGGGGGAGGCTCCCTGCAAAAGTCCTGAATACGGAGGTAGAAGGGAGATAGTGGGAAGATAGGGTGTTAGATTTGATATCGGGACTGGGACGTTCTGGAAAAATCCGTTGGCAGTGTTGGGGAAGTTAATTGCAAGATTTGCGGTATTCCCAACCCCAGTGTCGTAGAAGATCCCTACACCCGCGCGCACAACGAAGTCCCCTTGGGGTGTCAAGCTGTAGGCAATACCGAAACGCGGAGCAAAATTGCGATAGGTAGTAGCCCACAAAGACGCCCCGGAAGGGGCCAAATTAACGGACGCCGGATTGTTCACGTTTTCAAATGCTGACAGTGTTGTGCTCCCGCGGGCGATGGGCGCCGGGTCAAGTTCCCACCTGAGGCCGTACGCCAAGTTTAGCCTGGACGTCACTTTCCAGGTGTCCTGGCCGTAAAACGAGAATGCATTAGTCAGAAACTGCACGGGACGAAAAATAAAGGGGACAAAATAAGGAACCAAACCGGCATTTAGGCCGGAAACGAAAGCCTGGGTGCTGGGCACTTCATATGCCAGGTAGTTTTCCGGAGAACCCACATTCAGGAACAATGCCCGATAGTCACCGCCGAACTTCAACTGATGAGAGCCGACGGAGATGGCCAAGTCATCCAAAACATTTGCCTGACGAGTACGGCTCACTCCAGCGTTTCCGACAAACAAACTGCTGGCATCAAAAAGATAAAAAAAAGCGTCATCCTGACTAATCGAACCCGACTCCAGAAGCAAACTGGGATTAAGCGGAGTCGCACCCCCGAACGAATCCAGGGCGTAGGATTGGCCGGAAGTTTGCGTCGAGTAGTTCCCCCGGATCGTGTTCGATAAGCTTGGGCTCAGCGCCATGTTTACGCCCAGCGTCAGCGTCTGAGTGTTCACCAAGGTAGTCTGATAGGTGCTGAGACTGAATCCTGATGCAGGCCCGGCAATCTGAGAGGGCGCATAGTTGTACCGTCCAAAGATTGAGAATCGGTCGTTGAAGGTGTGGTCGATTCTGAGACTCGTCGCATTCAGAGTCGCTCGGCTCGCATAACTTCCGGTGAACGGCGCCGTATAAACACCAGGCGTTATTGTCATGTCCGTCGGTAGGGGGTACGCGTTTAGGTAAGGGGCGATCGCAGCGGGCGCCGTTGTTCTGGCATACTCGGAGGGAACCTGGATTACAGTAGTTTGCGGCAGATCCAGCCGGGCTCCTTCGTACGAAAAAAAGAAGAACGTCTTATCCTTCCATATGGGACCGCCTAGGAATCCGCCGAAATCGTTGTGATGTTCCGGAGCGCGGGGATTGCCTGCTTCGTTGGCGAACCAGTTGTTCGCATCCATGACGGTATTCCGAAAATAATCGAAGATTCCACCGTGGAAAGCGTTCGTGCCGGAGCGTGTGGTCAGGATGACTTGGCCTCCAGGCATCCTCCCGAATTCGGGCGCGAAAGACGAAGTCTCGATACGGAACTCCTGCAAGGCATCCACAGAGACCAAGCTGCTGGTTCCTCCGAGGACGCTGAAAGCTTGTGCTCCACCTGTCCCAGATTCCCCCAGATTCTGCGCACTACTCGAGACGCCGAAGTTGGCGGAAACGCCGTCGACAGTGAAACTGTTCGCATCAGTCCTTTGCCCAGCAATACTGAACTGGCCGGGTGTACCAGGACCGCTTGGAGCTAATACAACGCCTGGCGTCAATTGAAGCAGTGTGTTGAAGCTGCGTCCATTGAGAGGCAAGCTCTCCACGAAGGTTCTGTCAATAACGGTACTCACTGCGGCGTCCGTAGTATTCACGTTTAGCTGGTCAGCAGTTACCGTAATGGATTCGGATACTGCGCCTACTTCCAGATTGAAATTGCGGCTCACCGCATCCTGGACATTTAAGGTCACATCCGTGACGACGACCTGCTTGAATCCCACCTTGGTCACGGCGATACGGTAACGTCCCGGCTTCAGAGACGGAACTACGTACACTCCCGATTTGTTGGTGGTTGTCGCGGTGACGACGTTCGTGTCGGAATTGCTGACTTGGACCTGCACGTCCGGCAATACTGCGCCGGTGCGGTCCATCACGGTGCCTGACAGAGTTGCCGTTTCCATCTGGGCATAGCTGCATACGCCGATGAGCAGCCAGCAGAAAACCAGGAAGCAAAAGCGCACGGAACGTTCTAAACTGCCACCACAGTCGCGAGACGAGCAGAGTTTAGTCATCGATTGGTTGCCCTCTGCCCTCAGTATTCACAAAGAATTGACAATTATTCCCAACCCGCGTGGGAAACATTGGCCGACCCTCGGCCGCGGCGATTGACTGCGTAGCAAGTGTGAGGGATTAAGGATGATTAGCAGCGGTATTGAGAAATGCCGTCAGCAGCCGCTTGCCGCTGGGACGCGCTCCCGCTTGTCCCGTGGGCTCCAGGGTAACGAACACGGAGTCAATTTCGGCCAGGACTTTAGGATCGGTAATCGTCAGGACCCAGCGCTTCTGGGCTTGGTCCTCTTTGGTCAGGGCACCCAGGTTCTTGGCCATCTGGGGAGCACCGTCTCTTTTTCCCCAAACATAAAAGGCGTACTTGCTGTTCTCCGGGTGTTGCGGGGAGAGGTCGTAGGCATAAAAAACTAGCGATTTTCCTTCCGTATAAAACACTCGTCCGAACGCACGGCTGGTCTTGCCGTGTCCGTCGGTATCGTACACGTCGATAATGTGAAGGTTGCGGGCCGCAATCAGGTCGCGAATCTCGCGTCCGGCTGAAAGCAGTTGGCCTTCGCGCTCGACGCTGGCGGACTGCTCCCTCAACTTCTGATTGAGTGCCTGGATTTCCTTCTCCTGGACCAAGGTAACAACTTCATTCGTGCTCTGTGCGGATTGGAGATCCGCGAGCTGGGCTTCCGTCTGGGCCTGAGCGGTATGCGCAGCATCGAGCTGCTGCCTCAACTCCGCAACCGAACGATTGGCATCGGCACTACTCTGGGCGAGTGCGTCTGCCCGGTGTTCCGCTGTTTCCAGTTGCTGCCGTAAACGAGTCTGCTGGGCCGCAGACGCCTTGAGAGTCCCTTCCAGGACCTGTTGCCATTGGTTCTGAACATCCACGTTGGGACCAACAGGAGTCGCGGCCTTGGAAACAAACTGGGCAGTTGCGGCAGCTTTCTTCTCAACGACCGACTGAGGGCGCATCCTTTGGAGCAGCACTCCTGTGCTGACGATGAGAACAGCCGTGGCTGCGGCTCCCCACAACCACGGACGAGCGGAGTCCCAAAGAGAGTGCTGCGCTTCCACGAACTGCGGCTGTGCTTGAGCTGCCTTCGAAAAGCGCGCACCTGCCTTCGTTGCACGTTTCAAAATTGCCTTACGCAGCCGCAAGTCAGAGTGCGGCTCCCTGGCTATTTGAAAATCTGGATGCTCGGGAAGCCATTTCGCGTGAATCTCCCCCACGTCGGCAAAAACACTTCGGCACGACGCGCATTCTTCCAGATGAGCCTTCAGCACCTGCCAATCGTCATGGCCGATTTCGCCGGCGGCAGCCAAAGCTGCTAGTTCTTCAAATTGGTCGTGGTTTGAGATGGGCCACCTCCAATGAAACTTTCTCCGCGGTTGAAGATTCGGCCTTGTGCACCGATTGCTTGGAGCCAATGAATTCCCGCAACTTCATGAGCCCGCGATAGTAGTGATGGCGAACCGCCGCCAGCGTTTCGCCAGTTTTCTGTGCGGCCTCTTCGAGCGTGAGACCTTGAAAATAAACCAGGGTGATTGCAGTCTGCTGTCTCGCGTTTAGCGAACCCAGTGCTTGGTGTACCAGGCGGCTCACTTCTGCCGTGGACAGCCCATCGCTGCGATGAGCGCCAATCGAGGAACCAAAACTGACGACTTCGTCCACTTCAATCTGCGAGTAGAACTGCCGTTGTTCCAGGTAATGGCGGCGATTGATGCTCCGGCTGTAGGCATACTGCAATAGCCACACTTTCAGTGTGCCGCGCGAAGGATCATATTGTTCCGCCCTCTTGAAAATATCCACGAACACCGTTTGTACAAGATCCTCGGCTTCGCCCTCATCCTTTACGATGCGTACAGCGACACTGAAGACAAGACGCTGATAGCGGTCTACGAGGACAGCTAAGGCATCATCGTTGCCGGAAATCAACTGCCGCACGAGTTCCGGATCACTTGCTTCCTGGAGTTCGCTCCAAGGCAGCTTGCGAGACCCGGGATCGGGATGTGCTGCGGACATGGGTATGGCAAGCCTACGAGCTGGCCTAAGGTCCTGCGCCACGAAAGCTTACACCCGAAAACCCAAGTGTGAATGGGAATATATTTCTTGTCATGGTTGGGAAGAATCAGCGACTTTCGCTGGATACTATGCCGTTTCCTTGTCGGATCAACCTTGTGGGTTCCTACCCTAAATGGCGTTCTTCAATCCGTTCGACGCGGAGATTTGGTACATTCCGTTCTCCCGGCGTGTATATGTCTATAGGGAGTCGAGGTTGTCGTGTATCTAACCGGGCTCCTTCAGATAACCAGCTGATTCCGAGGACTGATGTAGACCTGGTGAGCGATTCGTTGTGACCAGAGTGAGGTGAATGGACCGGCTCCTGTTTGACAGTAGTCCACTGCCCATGTGGGTCTTGGATCGCCAGACTCTCGCCTTTCTGGCGGTAAACGAAGCTGCCATTCGACACTACGGCTTTTCGCGTGAAGAATTCCTTTCGATGACGGTCCGGGATATCGCTCTGGAGAGAAACACTCATCCTCTGGAAACAGCCGAGATCCCGATTGTTGCCCTCAGCAATGTTGAAGCACGGCGGTACCGAAAAAAGGATGGGGCCGTCATCGACGTTGAAGTCACAAGCCATGGCTTAAGTTTTGAAGGAAGAGACGCTGAATTGGTCCTGGCACACGACATTACTGAGAGAAACCGGAGCCAGGAGCGCCTACAGCAGTCCGAGGAAAGGTTCTCCAAGGCCTTTCAGTGCAGCCCGCTCGCGATCACGATCAGCACCACTAAGGAAGGCCGCTACGTGGACGTGAATGACGCCTTTCTCCAGCTCACCGGCTATGAGCGGGCCGACGTCGTCGGCCATACCGTCGATGATTTGAGGATGTGGGTAGAGTCTAAAGATCGAATCTTGCTGGTCCAATCCCTCAATGAAGCGAAGAGAGTCAGGGCGCTCGCCACCCAGTTCCGGACGAGGTCAGGAGAAGCAAGATTCGTTAAGGTATCAGCGGAGCTGATCCACTTGGACCAAGTTTCTTGCATGCTGCCGATAACCAAGGACGTGACGGAAGTCAAACGCCTGGAGCAGCAGTCGCGGCAGGCGCAGAAGATGCAGGCTGTCGGACGGCTGGCCGGAGGCGTTGCCCATGACTTCAACAACATCTTGGGGGTGATCCTAGGCTGCGTTGAGTTGATCGAGAAAAACTTCGCGTCTCCGGACCTTCTTCGTAAGCACGCCAGCGAGATTAAGAAGGCAGCAGAACGTGCTGCTTCGCTGACCCGCCAGCTCTTGGCCTACAGTAAACAGCAGATTCTGCAACCCAAGATCATCGATATCAACGCCATCGTTGAGCGCGTGAGTTCCCTCATAAGCCGCATGATTGGCGAAGATGTTGAATTGGTGTTCGCGCCGAGTCCTGACCTGGGCAGCGTGAAAGCGGATTCCAGCCAGATCGAGCAGATCCTGATGAATCTGGCGGTGAATGCTCGCGACGCAATGCCGGAAGGTGGAAAGCTCGTCATCAGGACCGCGAATGCCGAGCTTGACGAGACCTACGCACGCCAGCATGCCGGTGCACGCGCGGGCGCCTACGTGATGATGTCCGTGAGTGACACGGGCCAAGGCATAAACCCCGACGTCATGCCGCAAATCTTCGAGCCTTTCTTTACAACCAAGGACCAAGGCAAAGGCACCGGGCTGGGTCTCGCGACCGTCTACGGCATCGTCAAGCAAAGTGGCGGATGCATCTACGTCTACAGCGAGCCTGGGAAAGGAACGACTTTCAAGGTCTACCTTCCCCAAGTCGATGGACCGGCTGCGCCCCTGGAATCGGTTGGACCAGAGGTCACGGGCATCCCCCGAGGATCGGAAACGATTCTGTTGGTGGAAGACCAAGAACAGTTACGCGAGCTGATCCGGGGTGTCCTGGAGGAATACGGCTACACTGTTCTTGAGGCGCAGGACACGCAGACCGCCCTTCGTGTTCTCGAGGAAACAGATCTGCGCATTGACCTCGTCCTTACTGACGTAATCATGCCAGGAAAAAGTGGGCGCCATTTCATCCGGATTCTCAAGCATACGGAGGGTGTAAATAAAACTGTGTAAACGGCCATGGGAAGAAGAAAATAGGAGGACCCCATGGCAATCGACAAGAAGTTAATCGACCAACTGCTGACCAACTACAAGAAGCCCGAGGATATCAT
>Ga0187891_1001751_pt1 | contig 17862 bp, 14 predicted proteins | sample June2016WEW_21_4_FD_132990 | JGI IMG/M metagenome (GOLD analysis project Ga0187891, IMG submission 132990) | Peatland microbial communities from SPRUCE experiment site at the Marcell Experimental Forest, Minnesota, USA - June2016WEW_21_40 | ecosystem: Environmental > Terrestrial > Soil >... | reverse complement strand
TCACGGCCGCATAAATGACCGCATTCAAACCGGGGCAATCGCCGCCGCCGGTCAACAAAGCAACTCGCATCGTGGAATCTCCTCGAAGTGTCTCCCCGGCCCTTTGAGCCGGGCAATCAATCAGCGCGTGAAGTGGTTCCGGAAACGGGGAGGATCGCCGGCGTTGCGCAATAAACAGTGTATCGCGGCACTGTCAACGGGAATCGTGATGGGGAACACGAAGAACAGGGACCAAGGGACCGAGGGACTAAGGGACCAAGCGAACAAGAGTGCAACGGAGAGTGGTCAGAGGCTGGCGCCGGTGGTTCAATAAGGTATGCCCGAAAGTGGTGCTGGATTTCTGCTTGCGTTCGTCGGCCTGGTTGTCATCGTGCTGCTGGTGATGCTGCAGTTGACGCGGCTGGGTTACCTAATCCGCGCCACGATTCCAGACCGGCCACGGCAGCGCATGTTCATTGCGTCCGTTGCCTTCCTCATTACCTTTGCCGGGGTACGCCTTCTCGTCCACCGAATCGCGCATCACGAGGGGCACTTGCAGTGGGTGGTGGTGCGCGGAATGCACATTCACCACCTGGTGTGGGGCATTCTGATTTTGCTTTTTGTGGGTTACGGCTGGCTGCTTGACCTGGGGTGGTCGCACTCGCCGATGTCGATTTTCCTGGGGCGGCTGATGGCGGTGAGCTATGGGGTGGGCGCGGCGCTCACGCTGGACGAATTCGCTTTGTGGCTGAGTCTGGAGCCCGATGTCTACTGGACCCGCGAAGGCAGATTGAGCATCGACGCCGTGATCATTTTTGGCGCAGTGCTCGGGGTGGGAGCGTGGGGCGCACCTTTCTTTGGAGCCCTGCAACGCATGTGGCACAAACAGTGGCCGGCGCGGAGAGGAATTGGCAGGCTCAGTCCGCCTGTTCGCCGCGGGCGGTTGCTTCGTCGGCGTAAAGTTCGTCGATCACCGCCGAATAGCGGGCAGTGAGGACGCGACGCTTGATCTTCATGGACGGGGTGAGCTCTCCGGAGTCCTGCGTCCACTCGTCGGCCACGATGCGGAAACGCTTGAGGGTTTCAAAGTTGGCCAGGCTGCCGTTTACCTCACGGACAATCTCGGCGTAGAGCGCGATGACGCGCGAGTCGGCCACGAGCCCGGCGCGCGACTCGGCCGCAACTCCATGATGGCGTGCCCACTCCTCCAAGGCGGCGAAATTGGGCGAGAGGAGGGCGCAGATGAATTTGTGGCGATCACCGATGAGCGCGGCCTGCGCCACGAGGACGTTGTTCTTCAGCTTGCTTTCGATGGGTTGCGGCGCGACGAGCTTGCCGCCGGATGTCTTGAGCAGTTCCTTCTTGCGATCGGTGATGTAAAGAAAGCCATCGGCGTCGAAATGTGCGATGTCGCCGGTGCGGAACCATCCCTGGCTGTCGAGACACTCGGCGGTGGCGGCGGGCTTGTGCCAGTAACCGGCGAAGACTGAGGGGCCGCGGACCAGCAGCTCGCCATCTTCGGCGAGCTTGAGCTCAATGTTGGACAGGGGCATGCCGACCGAGCCCATGCGATGGCTGAGAGGCGTGTTGAGAGCAATCACAGGCGAGGTTTCAGTGAGGCCGTAGCCTTCCCAGAGAGCGATGCCAGCGGCGGCGAACCAGCGCGCCGTGTCGATGCCGAGGGGCGCACCGCCGGAGACGAAGATTCTCACGCGCCCTCCGAAGGCTTCGCGGACTTTGGAATAAACGAGCTTGTTGGAGAGCTTCCATAGGAGCGAATTGGGCTTGCGGCCGTCATAGACCGTATCGGCGAAGGCCGCGCCTTGGTGGATGGCCCATGCCAGCAGGCGTTTCTTGACCGGCGATTGGCTGGCCTTTTGCTCCACAGCCTGACGGATTTTCTCGAAGACGCGCGGAACGCCGACGATGACCGTGGGCCGGACCTCGCGCATGGCCTGCGGCAGCTTGTCGAACTGCGCGCAATAAGCCACCTGCGAGCCGTGGTTGTACATCACGTAATCGAGGGCGCGCGCGGTCACGTGCGAAAGCGGCAGAAAGGAGATGCAGGCGTCGGTGGGATTGAAGTCGAAATCGATGGGGGCGAGGTTCTGGTTTGCGGCGATGTTGCCGTGGGTGAGAGCGACACCTTTGGGTTCGCCAGTGGTTCCGGAGGTGTAGATGAGGGTGGCCAGATCGCGGGGCTCAACTGAGCGAACGAGGGCATCGAAGACGGGGTCACGTTGGGCGCCGAGGGCGTCGGCATCGCCGAGCAGCTCGCTCATCGCGATAGCGCCGTCGGCAGCGGGCGCATCCATCATGACGATGAGCTGCAATTGGGTTTGCGAGCGCACGGAGTTAAGCTTGTCGAACTGCTGGCGGGTAGAGACAACAGCGATGCGGCAGCCTGCGTCGCTCACTTGTTCGGCGATCTTTTCGCCGGTGAGGGTGGGATAGAGAGGCACATCGGCGGCGCCTATGGCGAGGGCGGCAAAATCGGTGACAGCCCACTCCCAGCGATTCTCGCTGATGAGGGCGATACGGTCGCCCTTTTGCGCGCCGAAGCGCAGAAAAGCCGTGGCCAGCGCGCGGACGCGTTGGTACATCTGATCCGATGAGATCGGGTGCCACTGGCCGAATTCGTCCTGCCAGAGAACGGCGCGCGGATTGGCGGCCGCAGCGATGCGAACAAAGAGGTCATTGATCGTGGAGAGCGAAGAGACAGGGGTCATTGCATTGTTTCGAGCGGTTCGAGAATTCACTTGCCCTTTTGAGTGTAGCGAAAGGTAGCATTTTCTTAAGGAAAATGCCACTTGGCATCCGTGGTCCCGGAGTACGGCAATTCTGGAACCGCTGTATGCAAACGGGGCAATCGTAACACCCGGGCCTTGGAGAGTGTACCAAATTCAGCTGTTAGCTATTAGCTTTCAGCCGTTAGCTCTCCGTGCTTGACGCTCAGCCAAGGCGGATCCCACGGTGACGTCTCATTGCGAAACGAATGCGGCGTCGCTGACAGGCAAGCGAACGAAAGATCCCGGAGAGTTGCGGCGGGGACAGATCATGCGGAATGGATGCGAGTAACGCGATGGCGGGGCGAGGAGTCCGGCGGGCGCCGGACCCCTCGCGATGCGTTACGGCAGCGAGTAGACGGTTTGGAGAACCTTCTGCTTTAGGCTGTCGGGGAGCGGCGCATAGGAGAGAGTCGAGACTTCGCTTTCGCCTGAGTTGATGCACCAGCTCAGCATGTCCTTGATGACCTTCTCCTTGGCCATATCGGTGGGATGGGTGGGGATGAGGAGATAGGTAAAGCTGGAGATGGGGTAGGCATTGGGACCCGGGGCGTTGGTGATGGAGACGCGGTAGTCGGCAGGTATCTTGGCAGTGGCCGCGGCGGCTGTCACGCCTTCGATCGAGGCCTTCACCCAGCTACCGGAAGCATTCCTGACAAAGCCGAAGTTAATGTGGTTCTGCAGCGCGTAGATTAACTCGACGTAGCCGATAGCGCCGGGGAACTCGCGAACCTGCGCAGCCACGCCCTCATTGCCTTTACCGCCCACGCCTGTGGGCCAATTGATCGCGGTGCCCTTGCTGGGGCCGCCGGCCCAATCGGGGCTGACCTTGCTGAGGTAGTCGGTCCAAATGAATGTGGTACCGCTGCCATCGGAGCGATGAACGACGATGATCCTGTCGTTAGGCAGATTGACGCCCGGATTGTCCTTGGCGATGCGCGGATCATTCCAGGTGGTGATCTTGGAGAGGTAGATGTCGGCCAGCACGTCGGGGCTGAAACGAAGATCGCTGACCCCGGAAACGTTGAAGATGGGAACAACGGCCCCAAGCACGGTGGGAACGTGAATCAGCTTGACTTTGGAGGAGGACAGCGCCGCATCGGTCATGGGCATGTCGGAGGCGCCGAAGTCCACGACGCCGTTGGTGACCTGCTGAATGCCGCCACCGGAACCGATGGACTGATAGTTGATTTGAACGCCGGGATGCGCGCCGCTGTACTCGCTAAACCACTTGGAGTAGATGGGGTACGGGAAGGTGGCGCCCGCAGCTGTGATCTTTTGAGCCTGAGCCGCGCTCAGTGCACACACAAATAACGCAACGACAAGCAAAGATTTCTTCACGATTGGCTCCCTTTCAGAATTGCTGCCATAGTTCATTGTCCACGCGGATTGTTACGGGCAGTTGAAAAGATTGGGGAATTGGAGAGCAGAGTTGTGGAAGGCGCGAGCGGCGGCGCTTCCTGCTATTCGAAGGATCGGCCCCAGGTGGGACTCAGACTGTGGCCGCAGAGGCAGGTTGCTGAGCCGGCGGCGGGACAGTTTGCGGCGCTGGCGCCAGGGGCAGCGTGAAGTGGAACGAAGCGCCGTTGCCGAGCTCGCTTTCAGCCCAGATGCGCCCGCCGTGGGCCAGCACGATGTGTTTGACGATAGCAAGGCCGAGACCTGTGCCGCCGGACTCGCGTGAGCGGGCCTTGTCGACGCGATAGAAGCGCTCGAAGATGCGTTCCAGATGCTCGGAGGCGATGCCGGGGCCGAAGTCCTGAATGGTGAACTCCACCTCAGAGGCGAGCAGGCGCGCTCCGGCGCGGATGCGCTTGCCGGATTGAGCGTATTTGAGGGCGTTCTCCATGAGATTGCCGAAGACCTGATGCATGGCGTCGGGATCGGCCATCACGATGGAGTCGGGCGCGCCGGCGGACTGAAGCTTGACGCCGGAGTCGACGACCATGCCGCCGATGGAGTCGATGGCGTCCTGGAGGAGCACGTCGGCGCGGACCGGCTGCAGCGAAAGCTTGTAGTCGGGGCTCTCAACGCTGGCGAGAGCGAGCAGATCCTCGGTGAGGCGATTCATGCGACTGGCGTTTTTCAGAATGACGCCGAGGAATTCGAGGGTGGTTTCGGGGCTGGGATTGGGATCTTCGATCAGCGTTTCAACGTAGCCCTGAATGGAAGTGAGCGGGGTGCGCAGCTCGTGGCTGACGTTGGCGACGAACTCACGGCGGGATTTTTGCGCGGCCTCGATGCTGGTGACGTCGTGGAGAACAACGAGCGCGCCACCGGCGGGCAATGGCGCAGCGTTGACTTCAAAGACGCGGCCCGGCGCAAGCAGGCTGGCGCGGCCCACGCAGAGTTCGCGGCGCTCGAGTGCGCCGCGCACGCAGGCCAGCAGCTCAGGATCGCGCACGGAGTGGACGAGCGGGCGGCCAGGCGCGAGTTGGGATCCAAGGATGCCTTGCATGACGGCGTTGGACCAGCGGACGAAACCCGCCGAGGTGATGGCGACGACCGCCTCCTGCATCGAGTCAAGCATCACGGCCAATTCGGCGCGCCCGCTTTCGAGCTCGGCAATGTCCTTGCCCAGGCGCACTGCGGATTCGTTGAGGGCGGCTTCCATGGCGCTGAGCTCATTGATTGCGGTGAGGGAGCCGGCGGCGGGGCCGGTTGAATCGATGCGGGCAGCGAGATCGCCGGCGGCGATGCGGTGGGCGAAACCGATAACGCGCCGCAAACGGGCGGAGATGCGGCCAGCAACGAAGGCGGCCAAGGGAATGGCAACAGCGACGGCGATCAAGCCCGACCACAGAGCTTCGCGGCCAAGCATTTGAAGCGACCCCTCGGTCGAGTGTTCCACGAAGCGGTGAAAGAGGAACTCGATCACCAGCGCCTGAAGCACCAGGAGGAGGACGAAAAGCGCGAGCAGCTTGGTGAAGACGTTTGAGGTCATGGAAAAACAGCTATTAGCTGTTAGCTCTTAGCAATCGTCTTTCAGGTTTACCCATTCGTGGCCGCACCCGCTTCGCCGCTGCCGTGAGTTTTTTCCAAGAAGGCAGCGGCTAAGAGCTAACGGCTAAAAACTAAATGCTCGTTCTCACACGCCTTTGGGCAATTCAAAGCGATAGCCAGCGCCGCGCACGGTCTTCAGGTAGCGCGGATTCTCCGGGTCGATTTCGATTTTCTCACGGATGCGGCGCACGTAGACATCGACTGATCGCGGCGTGACGAAGCGTGCGTCACCCCAGACGGCGTCGAGAAGGTGATCGCGGCTGAAGACGCGGCCAGGATGGCGGGCCAAATAGTCGAGCAGGCGGAACTCGGTTGCGGTGGTGGTGGTGAGCTCGCCGCGGACTTTCAACTGCATGGCGCCGGCGTCGATGATGATTTCTTCAAAGCTGATGATGGAGGGCGATGTAGGCCGCTCGAAGCGACGCAGCACGGCCTTGACGCGGGCCACCAGCTCGCGCGTGGAAAACGGCTTGGTGATGTAGTCGTCAGCTCCCAGATCGAGGCCGAGGACGCGGTCGTTTTCTCCGGCGCGGGCGGTTAGGAAGATGATGGGGATGGTGGAGAGACCGGCGTGATTGCGCAGGCGGCGGCAAACATCGAGGCCGTCGCCGCCGGGAACCATGATGTCGAGGAGAAACAGCGCGGGTGGCCTGCGCTCGGCGTCAGGAATGAGATTGGTGGGGGTGTGAAAGAGGCGTGCTTCAAAGCCAGCCGCTTCAAGATGATGTTGCACCAGCCTGGCTATATCGGTGTCGTCTTCCAGAACAAATACGGATTGGCTCAAAACCATCAGTCCTCGTCCCGCGGCCAGTTGAGTTGCTCGGGATCAGTTGACCGCTGGGAACCAAGAACAGATTAAAACAATCAGGCAAAGGGAATGCAAACGTTTGATGAATTTGGCCGGTGGCCAGGGTTGGTGGCCGGCTGCTGGTGGACAAGGGGCTGGGACGGGTGAACAATGGAAACGGCGTTTTTGGAGGGAGGTCTGCCGTGAGGCTGGCTTGTTTTCTTGGATGCTTGCTGCTGGTTGCGCCCCTTGGGCTTGCGGCGCAGAACGGCGGTTATGGTGTTGGGCGCATGGAAACAAATCTCATTGGGCCCGACGGTCGGGCGATCACGACCACGCACACCGCCGCGCTGCCGAATCTGTGCCCGGTTTCCATCGAGGCTTCGCATCTCTCCGATGGCAATATCGTCAAAACCGACGCCGATCATCCCAAAGGGGTCGGACAGCGGCTGCATCTCAAGCTGAACAATCCCCATCAGCGGACGATTACCAGCGCGACCGTGAATTTGCGCGGCTGGACGGCGAAGGGCCGGACAGCGCAGGTGGGCGCAAGCGAGGACGCGGCTCTTGGGGTGAGGACGCTTATGGTTCCCTTCACACCCAGCGCTGACCACACAGTCTCGGCAGACGTTTGGGTGCCGGGGCTAACGGCAGTCGTATCGGTCGAGCTGCTGTCGGTGAAGTATTCCGACGAATCGACGTGGACGCCGCCGCAAGGCAAGAGCTGCCGCGTGGCGCCCGACCTGCTAATGCTGGTCACTCAGAGATGAGAACGCAGTTTAGCGCTTTTTCCGCGCCTTGGCAGCCGGCTTCTTCGCGGCCTTTTTAGAGGGCTTCGCCGGGGCCTTTTTGAGGGGCTTTGCGGGCGGCTTTGGCTTGGCTTTGGGCTTAGCGGCCTTAGCCAGCGCGGGTTTCTTTGCCGGAGCGTTTGCTGCGGCCTTCACAGGCTTGGCGGCAGCGGCTTTGGCCTTGGCCGGGGCTGGCGCCTTGACTTCAGGCTTGGCTGGCTTTGCGGACTTGGGGCGCGCTGGGGCAGGCGCTGGTTTTTTCAACGCGGCTGCGGGCTGGGCCTTTGCAGCGGTTGGCTTTGCCGGAGCGGCAGGCACTAACGGCTTGGCCACAGCGGGTTTGCCGGCGGGTACCGGTTTTTGTCCCTTCTTCGCTGCTAGCTTCTTGCTTGCTGGCACCGGCTCGGCTTCTTCAGCCTCTAACTCATCCTCTTCCTCGCCATCCGCATCCAAATCGACTACGAGGGAGCCCTTGGGCAGAATGGCCAGATCGAGTTCCTCGTCATCGGCGACTACGGGCTCAAGATCCTCATCCACCAGGACGTCCTCGGCCTCCTCCTCTTCCAGCGCCTGCTCCTTGATCCTGGCTCCCGCGCGGCGTGCACGAGAGCGCTTGATGGTGACCTGAGGAGGTGGCGCGGGCGGGGAGTACGGCTCGAGAAAGGCTCGCATCTCTTCCGGGGTGGTCAGATGGCCGTCGATCAGCTCCAGGAAGATCTTCAGGACAAGCTCACCATACACGGGCAATTCAGGGGTGATTCGCATCTCCTGCATGAGCAAATGCGGGATGCGTTGACGGGCTTCGGGCCAGACCTTCAGGAAGAGGTTATAACGCTCTTGAACTGCCTTGTCCTTGCTTATAAAACCAAGCCAAAGAACCGCTTCCGGATCATAGCTCATGAAAAGCTTAAAACACGCTGAGGGCTTGGCATTCTGCTTCGCGAGGAGCCCTTTGGCAAAGGCTGAGGCCTGCGAGTCCAGCTTGTTCCACTCCTCAACGAAGCCCGGGCGCAAGAGAGACTTCTTCAACGCCGAGAGGTCGCGCGACGGCAGCTTAGCTGTGAGCAGGTGCATTTGAGCGGCGGACATGTCGGGATGAAGGCCCTGCAGGAGCAACTGGACAGCCAAATCATGAAGGGCGTTCAGCTTGGCCTCATCGGCCTTGGCAGACGTCCACGCTGGAAAGAGAACCTTCATCCAGCCCTCGGCCTCGAGGGCGCGCAGGACCTTCAGGCCCTCCTCTTCGTGACCGATCTGCTCCAGCTCCTGCTTGCGGTCGTGAGCGGAGAGAAACTCGATGACGCCCTCGCCTTTGGCGTTGTCGTAGCGGGCCTGGGTTCTGGGGTCCATCTCCCAACCGAGGCGGGCACGGTAGCGTACGGCTCGGATGAGCAGCGCGGGGTCCTCAATAAAGCCGTAATTCGAGACGAGACGCAAGGCACGCAATTCAATGTCGGCGGCGCCGTTGAGCGGGTCCATCAGGAGCCCGTACGACCCCTCGTTGAGGGAGATGGCCATTGAGTTGACAGTGAAGTCGCGGCGGCGGAGGTCCTCCTGGATGGAGGAGGGATGAAAGACCGGCTTGCCCGGCTTGGGGTACTCGACGCGGTGCGTGCTGACGACGTTGACGCGCACAGTGCCCGGAAAACACAGGTAGAGGCTGCGCGATGGCTCGTCTTCGCCCCACAGCTTTCCGCCCAGTTTCTCCAATGGCTTCTTGAGCTTAAGAGCGTTCCCATGAACCGCAACCTCGAGCTCGCGTACGGCGTGACCGCTGGTGAGGTCACGTACGGCGTCACCGGTGAGGAAGAGAATGTTCCCGGCATCGCGAGCGGCTACCCGCAACTGCGCGATGGCATTGCGCTGGTCGGCCGAGAGCCGGTTTTCCAGCAGGTAGATATAGTCGGGCATGCTCTATCCTGGTTCCGCCATCTGGACCGCAGCCCAAGTGCCTGATGATGTTGCCGTTATGGTGCGATTCATGAAACCTTGCAAAGCAAAACACTAACACAAGTCGCGGTGGAAGACCAGCCGGATTGCACCGATTTCGCAACTTTCATGATGTGGGAATCGCGGTCGTTTCTCAATGATGCGCGAAGAGGGGTAGCCAGAAAGTGCAATAGAGGCTGGCGTTGCTTCGCCACGGCTCGTGCGACAATCCAGAGCGATGGCCTCTGCACGCAAACCTGTCATTGTGCGCAAGTTCTCCCGTGACTGGTTTGCCGGCTATGTGGGCGCCGAGTTCGGGCAGACGAAGCCGGAGCTGGAGATTCTCGACCAGGCCGGCAAAGTGGTGCGCGTTGGCTGGGAGCAGGTGAAGTGGATATGCTACGTGCGCGCCCTCCCTGCCGGACAAGCGGACCAGGCCGATCCTGAGCGATTGGTGCGTAAGCGTTTTTCGCTGCGGCCGCGGACGGCTGGATTGTGGATTCGGCTCACCCTGACGGACGGTGACGAGCTGGAGGGGTTGGCAGCCAATGACCGGAGTCTGGTTGAGGGCGCCGGGTTGTTGCTCACTCCGCCCGATACACGGTCGAACACGCAGCGCATTTATGTACCGCGGCAGGCGATTCAGACGCTGGAAGTGCTGAGCCTGATTGGCGCCGCAAGCAGAAAGCGTGCTGAGGCGGCGAAGCCGAGCGGCGAACAGCGCGACCTGTTTGGCGGCGACAGCGACGCGGGTTGAGGGTGAGCTGCGAAAGAAATCACGCGCTCTGTAGCTGGGTGCTCGGCTCTGCCTCCAACAGGCTGAGGTAGTAATTCGCCGTCAATGCCAGGACCCGCTCCTCGGAGTAATTTTCCACCACCCATGCACGGGCTGCGCGGCCCATGTGGAATCGGCGCTCAGGATCGCGCAGAAGTTTGACGACCGATTCGTAGATGGCTTCGGGATAGCCGGGCGGAATGAGGAGGCCGGTCACCTCGGGGACTACTGCGTCGCGGGCGCCGGTCGACTCGGTCGTGACCACAGGAATGCCTGTGGCTGAAGCCTCGAGCACAGCATTAGGAAACCCCTCGCGCCAGGTAGGCAGAACCATTACGTCCATGGCACGGTAGTAAGGCGCTGAGTCGCTCACAAATCCGGTGCAGTGGATGCGTGAGTGGCTTAGGATCCGGGTTCGTAGTTCCGCGTTCAGCGCGTCCTCGGCAGCGTCGAACCAGCCCACAAGCAGCAGATGAGTTGAAGGCTCAGCCAGCAAAATCCGGTCGAAGGCCTGGATCAGTTCCGGCAGGCCTTTGTCGCGCGTCAGTCGGCCGACAAAGCCCACGACCGGAACGTCGCGGGAAATGGAGAACTTGTCGCGCACGTTGCTGGGTCCGGGCGAGAAGCGCTCCACATCCACACCATTGCTGCTTCCCTCACCCAGCACCAGCAACTTGCCGGCGGGCGCGAGCGAAAGCGCCAACGCCTCAGCGCGAAGGCTTTTGCTGTTGCAGAGCACCACATGCGCACAGGCGCAAGCCACGCGCTCGGCTGTGAGCAGAATCCAGTGCTTGAAGCCGCGTGACCTTTCGAGCTTGAGCCCACGCAGCATGTAGACACGCCTGGGCAGGCCACGCAGCCTGGCGGCGATCATGCCCAGCAGCCCGGCTTTCGGTGTGCTGAATTCCACGAGATCCGGCTTTTGGTTGCCAAGGATCCACCAGAGGCGCACCAGCGCAACGAGATCGGCGAGAGGAGCGATGGAGCGGCGCATGGGAAGTGCGATGCATTCCACGCCGAGGCGCGAAGCCATGCGCTCCAGTAGTTCGCCGGGGCCGGAAACTAGGACAACACGGAATCCAGCCCGGCGCAAGACGCGCAAGCGCGCCCCCAGAATCAGGCATAGTTCCTGAGTCGTCACGCCGATGAGCATGGTGGGCTGTTCTTTGAGACCTGTAGAAAGGCGGAACGAGAGAATCCCGGAATCTGCCATAAAGCGCCTGCGCTCTTTGAATTTCCCAAATGTGAGGGTGTATCAGCAGATTCTGGAGAGGACCCTAGGCAATGTATCAAGAAGCCAATGTATCAATTCGAAACATAAGATTAGAGCAATCTGAGACACAGTCAGTGATTGCGAGCACACATCCAGCGCGCCGCTTTGGGTGAGAATGGTTTCCCTCTCAGGAAACTCATGGCGCGACGCACGAGAATCCTCCTGCTGATCTCTCATTTGGGTGGCGGCGGAGCCGAACACGTGATGGCTCTACTGGCGCGGGATTTGTCACAGGAAAAATACGAAGTCCATTTGGGGCTCGTAGGGCAGACGAACGGAAGTGGAGAATTGCTTCCGCCGTGGGTGAATGTTCACGCACTGGGCGCTGGGCGGGCACGTGCCGCAGCGTTTCCGCTGCTGCGCCTGATCTGGCGGCTCCGGCCCGCGGTGGTGCTTTCCGGAGCGGCAGAGGTCAGCTTCCTGGTGTTGATGCTGCGGCCGCTCTTCCCACCGAGTACGTCTGTGCTGGTGCGCCAGAACGCGACGGCGTCGTCGGTTCTTGCATTCGGCAGCCTGCCGCGATTCACGCGCCTGATCTATCGCCTGCTTTATCGACACTCGGATCATGTGATCTGCCAGTCGCAGGCGATGGCGAAGGATCTGGCAGTAGCCGCGGGCATTGGCGAGGAGCAGATCGCGGTTTTGCCGAACCCGGTGGATCTCAAAGGAATCCGGGCGGCGATGCGCGCCCCGGCAGGGAGGAGGATCTCAGGGCCACAACTGCTGGCTGTTGGAAGACTATCGCAGGAAAAAGGCTTCGACCTGCTGCTGAAGGCGATGGTGGCGGTGCGCGAGCGGTTTCCCGAGGTCAAACTGACCCTGGCCGGCGCCGGCGAGGAGGAGACGGCTTTGAAGTCGCTTTCTGGCGAGCTGGGATTGGAGACGGCCGTACGCTTCGCCGGCTATGTCGATCGCCCCTACGCATTGTTTGCCGAAGCGACGCTCTTCGTGCTTCCGTCGCGCCATGAGGGCATGCCCAATGCCCTGCTGGAAGCCGCCGCGGCGGGCTTGCCTCTTGTCGCTACTCCGGCGTGTGGCGGCATTGTGGATTTGCTGCGCGGGCGGCCTGGCGCATGGCTGGTGCCGGAAATCTCAAGGGAAGCACTGGCTGCGACGATCATTAAGGCGCTGGAAGCGATCCGGCCCGGCGAGAGGTTCTCTCACGATTTCCTCCCATCGAAAGCACCAGATCCGCAGCAGGTGATGATGGGGAGTGAGCGAGGGGTCCTCTCGCGAGAGTTTCCTGCGCGCGCGCAAAGGTAATCAACGCACGAGTTTTCCCTGTGGAAATTAACCTCTTGACATTTTTTTTGATCAGATGTTTCCTTTTGGTACAGTTTCAATCCAGTTTTCCACACCCAAGAGGGGACTTGTTACGAGGGTCACTCTCGCGTTGTCGAGGGAGGCTTGCTCAGACGGAGAAAAATCGGGCGTGCCGGGCCGACGTATCTTAAGGCTTTAATTTCTTAGAGCACCGCCCAGCTTCATCGAGGAAGATTCCCGCCAAACAATTCAAGAGCTTTTGTTCCGTTTCCTGCGCACGTTGAGGCCGCACTTTTGTGGATCATGCGGCGAGAGTCGAGCAGGTTCGGGGCGCATTTATCGTGATGCCGCTCGAAGTGTCTCCGGCGCCGGTTTCGGCCCGGGACGCGACAACTGTGTCGCTGGGGGAAAGTTGTGTTTCGTCCTTGGTTTGGCCTTGCTCTTACTGGCATCCTGTGTGCTTTATCGCTGCCATTCTTTGCAATATCACTCATCATCGCGGGCATCTGCACTGCGCCGATGGCAATCTGGGCTCCGTTTCGCAGGCGCAAACGAGAGCGCGATTCCGACATTCGGAAAACCTGGCGGTCGAATGAATTTGCCTTCGAGCGGGCGATCGAAGCGTATGAGGAGCTGATCGACGCGCACGCGTGGAGGCGTCCATGAACCACGCGGCGATTGCGATTCCGGGCCTGGACCGCATTGGCGGCGCCGAGCGCCAGGCCATGCTGCTGGCCAAGGGGCTCAGGCGGCGCGGTTGGCGTGTCAGTGTGGTGGCGCTTTCCGGCTCAGGCGCCGCAGCGGCCGTGGAGCTGCGCGATTGCGGCGTCGCCTTCACGAGCCTGGAGATGCGCAAAGGGCTTGCGGACCCGAGGGGATGGATTCGCTTCCATCGCTGGCTCTGGCGCGAGCAGCCAGACGTGCTGCATGCGCATCTGCCGCACGCCGCCTGGCTCTGCCGGTGGTCGCGGCTGGCCGCGCCCGTGCCTGTGGTCATCGACACACTGCACAGCTCCTGCACGGGCAAACGCGGCCGGCACATTGGCTATGCGTGCAGCCGTTGGCTACCCGACCATGTAACGGCAGTCAGCCGCGCGACCGCCGTGTCTCACGTGGCGGCGGGGATGGTGCGCGAAGAGCAACTGTCGATTCTGGGAAACGGAATTGAAGTCGAAGCATGGGAGCCGAACGTACATGCGCGGCGCGCGGCGCGGCGCATGCTGGGATTGACAGATGAGTTTCTGTGGCTGGCCGTGGGCAGGCTGGAAGCAGTGAAGGATTATCCGACTTTATTGAGGGCGATGGCCTACGCGCCGGAGAAGGCAAGGCTGCTGATTCTGGGCACCGGCCCGCAGGAAATGGAGCTCACCGCATTGGCGAGGAAGCTCGGCCTGGAGCGACGCGCCTGTTTTCTCGGCTTCGAGCCGAACGTGCAGCGCTGGGTCCAGGCCGCGGATGGGTTCGTTCTCTCGTCGCAATACGAAGGCCTGCCGATGGTGTTGCTGGAGGCCGGCGCCTGCGGAGTACCCGCAGTGGCCACCGACGTTCCGGGAACGCGCGAAGTAATCGTTGACGGAGTGAATGGCCGGCTGGCCCGAGCGAGCGATCCACGCAGTCTATGCGAAGCGATGGCGGGTTTGATGAGCATGCCGCTCGAGGAACGGTATGCCATGGGGGAGTGTGCGCGGCGCCGCGTGGTGGAAGAATTCGGCCTGGAAAGCGTGCTCAATTATTGGGAGCGGCTTTATGAAGCATTACTCGATCGCAAGAGCATCAAGCGGCGGGCGCGCCTGGCAGCGCGCGAGATTTTGAGCCGCAGCAGCGCAGCTTCGGCGTAAAGGCGTTCAGCAAGGGTCAAGGTGGTGGGTTGGCTGCGGAAAAGTACGCGATAAACGGAGGTGAATTGATCCGAATGCACAGCCAAAAAAGCGCGCAGGGCCGCGATCTCTGCGTCCGAGGCGGTATTCGGGTGGACGCAGATCGTCCAGAGGCCCCTGTATTTTTCGACGGGCCCCCAAAGCTGCTGCGGTATCCAGGTCAAACTGCCGCGCCGGAACGGCACCCGCGCAAAACCGTCCGATAGAAGCGTGATTTCCTCCGCGCAAAGCTCGTCGAGAGTGCGCCGATCGAAACCGTGCCGCGGCGCGACCCAGATTTTCGGGTTGAGTCCGTGTCCGCGCAGAATCCGCAGACCTTCGTGAATCCAGGTCCGTTGCGTTTGAGCGGGCACTCCTGCGAACTCCGATGTGCGGGCGAGGCCGAGCAGGCTGCGGCCGCGGCTCTCACACAGGTGACGATAGCCGTGCAGGCCGATGATGGCACCGGCGCCTTCCAACCTGCGCATACGTTCAAAGAAATTCGGATCGGGAGGCGAAACCCGGAGATCGGGGTCGCGGTTGTCGGGAATGACAGCTAGGATCGGCTGAAGCTGGAACTCCTCGATCAGCGATTCGACGCGCCGCCAGGGCTCGGCAGAAATGGTCGGACAAAGATCGTCAATGCGGAGCAGATACTCGGCGGGCGCGGGGATCATGCGGCTGCCTCCGACGCGGATGCGCGGGCGAGAAGCTTCCTGCTCCAGTATCAGAGATAGAAGAATGTGCTGACAGTCCAGAGTGAGGTTGCGAGCGCGATTCCGGCGACGCCGAACCAGTGCATGAGGACCAGATTGAGCACAATGTCGAGTCCGAGATTGATGATGCCGCAGTAAAGGATCAGATCGGTGCGGCGCATGGCGACAATGAAGCGATAATACACGCGGCTGACAACGAAGAATGGGATCTGAATAGCGTACATGGCCAGCACGGAAGCGACGACGCTTGTGTCGTGCGGGCCAAACTGACCGTGCTGGAGAGCGACACGAACGAGGGGGCGCGCGCCGGCGATCATTAGGGCCGCGATGGGCACGGAGACAAGCGCGGTGAGGCGAACCCAGGTGCGGAGGGTGTGGCGACAACCGGTCCAGTCGTGGAAGGCGACCATGCGTGAGAAGTAGGGCACGATAGCGGTGGAGATCGCGCCGGCCAGCAGGGTGAGTACCACACTGACGAAACGATTGGCGTACACCAGCGCTGAGACGCTGCCCGCAATGAGCATGGCAGCCATCGACTGATCAACAAGCAAGCCACCGGAAGACACCACACTGCTCAACAGCACGGGCCCATATTGGCCGGCCACCTCGAGCGTGGCTTCGTCCATGCCGTGCCAGCGCAGACGAAAGCGATAGCCGCGCCGCTCCATCATCCAGGCGACGATAACGGCGTGCAGCAGCGAACCAGCCAGCGTGGACCAGACCATGGCCCAGATGCCGTAGCGGGCGCCGAACTCGAGCGCTCCAAAGATAATCGTGAAAGAAATGACCATGGGCGCGAGAGCGGGAAGGGCGAATCGGTCGAGCGTGTTGAGGACTGCGGTGCAATTGGTGGCGATTCCCGTGATAAGAACCACCGGCAAAAGCGCATAGAAGAGGTGAACGGCAACGGCGAGCTTGGCAGGCGCAAAGCGGGAGGCGATAAGCGGGAAGAATCCGCGCGCTAATAGAGCCATCACGGTACTGGCAGCGGCGAGGAGCAGACACATCCAGAGCATGGAACTCGACAAAAGCTGCTGGGCGCGCTCGCGACCCTCCTGTTCCCTTACCCGGACGAGCGTTGGCACGAGGGCCTGATTCATCGACTCCGAGATAAGGTTCACGAGCAGATTGGGAATAAGAGCGGCGGCGAGAAATGCGTCCATGGCGTCGGAGCGGCCGTAGACAGAGGCCGCGGCGATCTCTTTGAAAGTGGCGAGGACCTTGACGAAGATTCCGGCAGTTCCCACCGAGACGGTTGCCTGGAGAATGGCACGATTGAAGCTCAATGTTCTAGGAGGCGCGGCAATGGGCGAGGCGATCGTCATTGCGGGGAGGGTGTCCCTTATGATTCCGGTTGCGCGGTGAGCTGCGGCACCGGTGCAGGAGCCGCAAGCAGCGGCCGCGTCGAGAAGCAGTCAGAGAGCCCACTGGGATCGTCGATGGCAAGACGGCCAGCAACGGCAATCATGGCCAGCAGCAGCCACGTGGTGCGATTTTCTTCGACCGTGGCGACGAGCGAGGTCAGGGCCCAGACGATCAAGGATGTGACCAGTGCGATGCGCAGCGGACCATGAGTGCGAATCGCGTAACGCACTGCGAGCGCGACCAGGATGGCCGCTAGCGACAAGGCGCAAAGCCCTCCACTCAAGGCGATGGAAAGTGCAGTGTTGTGCGCTGTGTCAATGGGAGAAAGCCGGGCAGCGGCGACAAAAGAACCTGCGCCTGTGCCCCAGAGCGGCGCCTGCGTGAAGGCGCGCCAGCCTGCGGACCAGATGTTGAGCCGCTGATTCAGATCGCCGCTTTGGATCTGTTCGGGAATGGTAGCGAGGCGGGCCAGGGTCCCGGTGGGAATGATGAACCAGAGAGCGGCGAGAAAAGGCGGCAGGACGAAGACCGCAGCAACCAGGCGGCGGGAACGCCCCTGAGTGAGAAGAACGACGGAGCCGGTAATTCCAATAACCGCGGCCAGGAAACCTTCCCGGGAAGCGGTGAGCAGAACAGCGACAAGGCCAAGTGGAAAGAATCCCAGCGCCATTAGGCGCGGCGGCCTGCGGCGTTCGCAGTTGACGAGGAGCGCGGCTAGCGGAAAGCCGAGATCGAGGAAGCGGGCGACCTCATTGGGGTCCTGGCCGTACGCAGCGAAACGGATCTGACCCACGGCGATAGCCTCAGGCGAGCTGAAGGCCGCGAGGGTGAGAAGCGCAAGCACCCAGCTGCCGGCGACGGTGGCGCGGAGCAAAGCGCGTAGATCGGCGGGAGTGTCAGCGAACTCCCACACCAGCCAGACGATCATCATCTCCTGGAAGTAGCCGCGGATCTTCTCGAGAGTCGCGGCGGGATCGATGGTCCAGAAATAGGAGCAACAGAACCAGAGAAAGAGCGCGAGGGTGCACCACCAGAACGCGCCTGGTGTCCGCATGCGCTCGGCTTGCAGAATCGTCGGAACCGTGGCGAGAAGCGCGAGCAGGCCGGCGATGCGGGCCGCATTGCCGAGCAGCCCGCCGAGGTCGACGGAATATTCCCACGGAATCGCAAAGGCGAAGAGGAGAAGCAGAATCCACGCGGTTCTTCTCATGGTGAGCCTGGTAAGTATCCCCCGGCAGAGCCGGGGGCCTTAATTGTGTGAGCCGCTCAAAGCGGCTTGAGCGGGGTCGCTAATGCGGCCCCGGTTGATGTTGGGCCACCTTGACGGTGGCTGGTCACTTCC
>Ga0187891_1001739_pt1 | contig 17929 bp, 15 predicted proteins | sample June2016WEW_21_4_FD_132990 | JGI IMG/M metagenome (GOLD analysis project Ga0187891, IMG submission 132990) | Peatland microbial communities from SPRUCE experiment site at the Marcell Experimental Forest, Minnesota, USA - June2016WEW_21_40 | ecosystem: Environmental > Terrestrial > Soil >... | reverse complement strand
TTTGATCTCCAATCCAACGAGTTCCTCCGCTCGGGGTCTACGCCCGATCAAGAGTACCCGTTTGTTGAGAGGGTGGGCCAAAACAAACTGCCGAAGTGGGCCAGTTCAGAATACCGAAATCAACTTGAGACGGCAATCAGGGGCGAAATAGTAGCTACCTAAGCCCACGGTGGCAGCAGGGATCGCGTGCAGAACCGCGAGAGTCGCGCCAAATTCCTGGGCAATACGTCCACCCCATCCGAGCACCACACGACTCTGTGGACCAAGATCAAGAGCGCACGCGACTTTGCGCAAAGTGATGGACGTCGACGCGGGTGCCTCCTCCATGTGCGGGCCCGTCCAGACCGGACACTTGGCGTCGTGCGACACTTTTTCCGTGACTGAGCCCAGCAGGAACCGCCGGAACGGGCCGTAGCCGCGGGTCGGCATCACAATGAGATCAAACTTCTCCGCGTGTGCGTACTCCACGATCTTGTGCGCCGGGTCGCCCTCAAGCACGATTCCACGCACACGAAGATCGCGGGGCGCATCGGCCAGAAAGATGTCCAGTTCAGTCCTGCTCTGCGCCAGCCTCTCGGCGACGACATCAGCGGCCGAAGAATACGCAGCCGCCTCCCCGGCGCCGGCGTAAAGTGAATAGGGAGGCGTGACGACGTGGAGCAAGACAAGCTCCGCGTGGAAATGACAGGCCAGGGCCTCTGCATAGCGGGCCGCACCCCGGCACCGTTGCGAGAATACCATCGGCAGCAAAATCTTCGACAAGGGGGAGATCCTCATGTTCATGGCTCATGACCCTCCGATCTGCTCTCGGCACTGCCGGCCGCAGTACTCACGTTCCGGCCAACGAGAGCAGATTCGTACGCTGTGGTCTGGAAGGCCCAAGGGCGTATATTAAATCGGCATGCTTCGCATCCGATCACAGTCCACGGCCGCAGCCAAATGCACCAGGAATTGAGGCTGCGGCTGCAAGAAGCTATTGGGAATGCGTCACCTGAGCCAGCGCAACACCTGAGGTCGTGACATAGTATTTTGCCACCATGTTAGGTCGTTCCCATGGTGGCATTGACTTCGGGGTCCTCAGATACTCCAGGAATTGGTTTAGAACCTGTGCGAAATGAGCCTCGTGGCCCACACGGTACCGGTCCGGGATCGTGATGAGCAACTCGTTGCCCAAATCCTTGAATCCGACGCCAGGATAGGTGGCCTGCAAGCGATCGATGTGACTTCGCAACGCCCGCAAGAGCGTCGCGCGCTGCTCCGGTCTAACAGGGACGACATACAAGGTAGGTCGGTAATTCTCCTTTTCGCCTTGACGCACCTCGATTCGGGCGTTGGTTCCGCGGTAAACCGCATGATGAGTGTCGGTGCCCGTGGGGGACTCATAGTTCCATAGCACATCCAGGCGTACGTGGATACCGCGAATCGTGTACCGGACTTGATTGTTGCAGTAGTACTCGAATTGATTTCCTCGAACGAAAGGACGAAGACCCCCGGCGAAATCCGCTGCACCCGTAACACGGTGGAATTGCGATACACTGATGATGGTCGGCCACCGCTTGGCACCGAGTACGTGGATGTCTTTCCGGTAATCAATGCTTTCATTCGGAAAGAGCGTCCACTGAACCAGGTCAACTAGGTGCGTGCCAACGTCGGTGAGGCCCTCGCCCTGCTCTCGGGTGTCGAAGAAGGAAACGGGACGCAAATTCGGAACCCCCGCAACAGTCTTCATAATGTAATGCACGCTTTCCATCGAGACACCGGGATCCCCATCAGAGCCTGTCATGATCGCACCGAATATGGCGGAGTCATTGACCAACTCTCGCTGGATTATGGTGGTAATCTCATATCGTTCCGTCATGATGTCATAAGCGACCAGCCCTTGGCGGTCAGCCATTTCCAGAGCAGATTCAAGGGCGGGTAGATCGCTGTGGCCGATGATCCACGGTTTATCAGCTAGCACGTTGAGGCCCGCATTAAGGGATGCCTTGATTGAATGAATCTTCTCTCGATTACGACCGGAAAGTACCACGACGTCGCCAGGCCGCTCGGCGAGCATCTGCTCAAGGAATCTAGGACCGCAGTGGACGTCAACGTCCCAGTGCGTTGGTTTATCGGCTCTCGTGTTGAACTGCTCTATACGCTTTAGGTAATCGAGAAGATCCGGGCCGAGAGGAGCATAGATGGCAACCCGTTTTGCAACGCCGGGTAGCATCTCTTTTTGAACGAGGGCGGCATGGAAGTGGGCCGGATCTAAAATAATGAGTCGAACATCGGCGGGTGCCTCCCGGGCACACAGGGGTACTGCGAGGACCGAAAGACCAAGGCTGATTGCCACTAATCCAACACAGGGAGCCGCCCATGAGATTGAAGCACCTCGCCGAATCCGTTCCAAGCAGAGCCTCCGCAACGCCCGCCTCTCAATGGCTGGTCCCATACTTCAGCGCCGCGTACTTTTCATCGAGGCCACGGATGTTTGCCGTCAGGTAGTCGCCGGGGTGCACCACCACCCGGTAACGGAAAGTTGATGTCTCACCCGGTTCGAGCGTACGCCAAAGATGTTGGCAGCAAACAGCCCAGACCCGCGTACATGCCAATAAGTGGGTTGCCGAGGGTTGCCAGGATAATCGAACATGGCAATGCCCAACTTCTGTCCTTCCACTTCACCGAACCTGTCGACCCAGTTGGCTCGCTTTCCTCAGCAGCCTTTCTCGCCCCACTGCCCGTTTGAGTTCACGACCCTGCCAGTCCGCTTAGGCTATGGCGGCGCGTTTGGGGCGTCCTCCTCCAGGCCTGCCGCCAAGCGCATCCCAAAGGTGCCCTCCTTCGTGGTGGCACCCTTGAGCCCACTCACGCAGCGCCGGATTTTTCCTTCTGCGCCTGGGCGATGACGCCGCGCATGTACTCGGCAGCCAGACGGGTATTCTTGTCGGGGAATTCTATGCCCATTGCCGTCCCATTCACCAGCGTCGCCTCATGGCAACACTCATAGCTAATATGGCCACGGAAGCCGATGTCCAACATAGCACGGACGAACAGCGGGTAGAGTGTTGTCAGATCCTCCCCGTTCGCCGTCACCGTGAACTTGCCATCCGGAGTGCGATCAAAATCGCCGCCGAAATGCGACATCGCCTGTAAAGCGCCGACCTCAGAAGCGGCCTCTCGGATATATGCCTCGTCATGCTGATGGAGCAACTCCGCATCCAGGACGACCTTGAGGTTAGGCGAGTCCACTTCGTGCACCATGCGCAATATATCCTTGTAATCGTGCTTAACCATGGGCGGGTGATTCTGAAGCGCCAACGTCACTCCAAACTCGCGTGCGTAGCGGACGGATTCCTTCAGCCCATCGCGACACCTTTCCCACATCTGTTCGTCAGTGTCACCTTCATGCGTGACCTCCCATACCTGGCGACCAAGGTCGTAAGTGCCACCGCCCGGCGGCACCGGCAATTTTGACACGCCGTTCCACGCCAGCAAAACCCGCACGAACTGGGCGCCCAGATCCGAGGCCATGCGTATCAGGTCCCGCATGTAAACCAACTGGCACTCGCGATGTTCCATAATCGGGCTGCTGAAATCATTGTTGCCGGCGACGGTATAAATTCCGACTCCACTGTCTGCAGCCAACTTGCGGAGTTGAACGCAGCGGCTTTTGGGCATATCCAAGGGATTGCCATGCGGACGCTTCCCGCTCACCTCGATACCTTGATACCCATACTCCTTAGCCCGCTGAATGACTTCTTCCATCGTTAGCGCTTTGCCGTTGTAGAAAACGCCAGAGTACGTCATGCTATATAGCGCAGTCTTAATGTCCCCAGTCTTGCTCTGAGCACCGCTTGGCGCCCCTTTGCGATCGCGCCCCGACGCATCAGTCAAAACCATTCCGCCCAAGGCTAACGCACCGACAATGCCCTCAGATTGCCGGATAAAGTTTCTTCGAGTCACTTCGTCGCTCACGTAATCCTCCTTGGTAAATGCAGTATTAATCTTACATCAAACAGAAAATCGGCTTCGACCACGGGCTGCTAGCCAAGCTCCAGGATCTCCATATGACGGTTAGAAAAAAGCTCCGCCGAGTCGGTGGTGATCAGCGAGCCGTTCTCCCAGCGCAGCCCTAAATCTGCATCCTGCACGAACGTGTCGATCTGGAAGGTCATGCCGGCGGCGAGAGGGTAGTCCTTGCCCTCTTCCATCCACGGCGGTTCGCACTCCATCATGCCGAGGCCATGGCACGGACCATAGAGGTAATTGCCACCGCGGCCGCTGTCGATGAAGAAGCGGCGGTAGTCCGCGGCAACCGCCGAGGCCGACACGCCCGCGCGCAGGCATCCGAAGGTCCGCTCATGCGCGAGCTTCCCGAACTCGACCAGCTCTCTCATGTGTCCCGACATCTTGCCGAGACAGAGCGGGCGGCCCACTCCGGAAGAATAGCCATCCACTCGCGCCGAAAGGTTCAACTGAACCAGTTCCCCTTTCTGCATTACCTTGTGAGTGGGACGCGAAATCGCCTGATTGGTCTTTCGGCCGGAGAGCACGTACTGCGGCATTCCCTCGGACTCGGCGCCGTGCTCGTAAATGATGCGCTGCACTATCCCGACAACCTGCAGTTCCGTCATGCCCGGCCGGATCGACTTGAGGACGCAGTCGACGGCGACTTCAGCGATGCGGAATGCCTCTCGCAGGCAGGCGACTTCCGCTTCGCTCTTCACCTGACGAAGCGCCATCATAATGTGGTCGGCGCGCACGAGAGAGGCGTCTGGAAACGCGGTGCGGAGGCTGTCCGCCACCGGAAGCGTCGTGACCAGATAGCCTGCTATGCCGATCTTACGCGGGGCCGGTACGCCGATTTCGCGAAAGACCTGGGGGAAGGTCGAAACTTCGATTCCGGGGTAAGCGGGGTCGGACGACTCGCGGTACTCCATCATTTTGCGGATGCGCGCGATCCGGCTGCGGTCCCTTGCGAACGTCTCGCTTTCCGGACCGAAGAGCAGGGTCGCTTCACCTTCCCGAGGGATCAACACCCCCGCGGTTTCGAAGATGGGCCAGTAGTCGGAAAAGTACCGAACACTGGCGAAGTCGGCTTCATTCGAGTTCACCAGCAGCGCATCGAGGTCGGTTTCCCGCAGCAACACCTGCGCCTGCGCGAGACGTTCCCCATATTCGCGTTCCCGTATGCGATATTGTGTAGCCATTTTCCTGATGATTCCTCCTGGACGTTAAACTACGTTCCAAATAGCCAATCTCCAGAGCTACGCCCTCTGGCGGCGCAGGCAAATTTTGAATACTCGGACACCCTACCAGAGCCACCTTATGACTTTCTGCCAGTCGCGACTGCGATTCGCTTCCGTGCTGTGCTTGCCTAAGCCACACACCTGGCGGTTATCGTGGGCTACGTGATCCTCGGAACGGTGTAAGGGCTGCGGTAATTGCGCGTGAACAGCGCGTTCGCCTGTTCGTCACCGAGGCATCTGCCGGTAGACTGCGATATCCGTAACGGGCGGCCCGCCCGGTAACCAATGTTAACCAGATGGCAGAATGCCGCGGAACGCACGCCGGTTTCAACGTCCGCGTGCAACAGTTTGTAATCGGATGCGCGGATAGCCTCAAAGAAATTCTTCATGTGCAGAGTGGCGTCTGTGGGGTCCGCTGCTTGGGCGGGGGGCCTTTCATCCATGGTTTTTTCATATTTCTCCTCACTTCCGGCATTCGCCCCGAGGGCCGCATCGCCGCTGAGGTTCCCCGCCGTGCTCTTGTATACTTGGAAGCCACTCTGATCGAGGGAAAGGAATCCCTGGTCGCCGAAGAATAGGTTCCCGCCGTATGGCGGCCGGGGCAGCGCACCCCCTATTACACCCTCCGGCGGCGTTGGCAGGTTGCGAGTGTCGCAGGTTATCTGGGCATTGCCGAAGTCCATAGTGGCCTGTTGTGTGTTCGGCGTTTCCTGATCATCCTCCCAGACGAACTTGCCACCGGTCGACGAGACCGACAACGGCCATCCACCTAGCCCGAAACCCCAGAGGGCGGTATCCATCCAATGCACCCCCGTGTTGCCGATCTCAGCATTTCCAGTGTCCCAAAACCAATGCCAGTTATAAGCGAATTTATTCTTGCTGTATGGTTTCCACTGGGCCGGACCGAGGAAGCGGTCCCAGTCGAGACCTGCCAGCACCGGCTCATCGGGCGTGTGGCCGATCGAAAAACGCCGCTTAAAAGAGAACACCCTGGCGTGATACACCTGCCCGATCACCCCTTTTTCGAGCAGTTGGATCGCGCGGATTATTTGCGGCAGAGACCGGTATTCATGGCCCACCTGTACCACCCTATTATATTTCCGGGCCGCCGCTACCATCTGTTGGCCTTCGAATATGTTGTAGCTCGCGGGCTTCTCTACATAGACGTGTTTGCCCGCTTCACAGCCCCAGATCGTCGCAAGCGCATGCCAATGATTGGGAGTGGCGATTGAGACCGCGTCGACATCCTTCGATTCGAACACCGCTCGCATATCATCGTAGTCTTTCGGAGCATAGCCTTTCATTTTGCGGACCTTGGCGACCGCACGTTCACGGGCCGCCTGGTAGACATCGCACACGGCGGTGATCCGGCAGTCGGAATCAAGCGAAGAGTAGTAATCAATGTGGGACAATCCACGGGAGCCGACGCCGATCACTGCGACCTGAATGCGGTCGTTTGCACCCAGGATAGGGAATTGGGCAGTTGCAATCGCGGCAGCCACGCCTTGAACGAATTGACGTCTTTGTAAGTTGGAATTCATAGTAATCTCCCACGTTGGCACATGAACCGCCGCCTGATGCTACACAGTCGAATACTTCTTGATAAGAGCCTTGATCGTGGCGACGAGTTTTGGGACGCCGGTCGTCGGATCATCCTCTTCACCCTCGTACTCCGCTGACATAAACCCCTTGTACCCTGCTTTGGCATAGATCTGCCAGACGTGGTCTAGGTCGAGCGCCTTCGCGGGGTGCCCGTAAGTGGGCCGGATGTGAGCGTGCGTGGCGTAAGGAACGCACATCTCGATTTGAGGGTAAGGATTCTCCTCAAAGTTACTGCCGTCCAGGTTACAGCCGGCATAAGGCGAATCCACGCCCTTCAGGATTGCCACGATGTTGGAAGCCTTGGAAGCGATCCCACCGTGGCTCTCGATGCCCAGAGTGACACCTTTCTTTGCCGAATACTCGCAGGCCGGCTTCATCGTTTCGACCACCCATTGAATGCCCTGCTCGTCCGTGGCGCCCTTGGGAATGTCGCCGCCAAAAACGCGCAGGTGTGAAGCTCCGAGCATATCCGTTGCATCGACCCACTTCTTGATATTTTCTATTTGGGCGGCTCGTTCCCCCGGGTCGGATTGGCACATATGGGTACCGATCGCCACTCCGGAAAACAGCACGCCATTGCGGGAGGCGAGATGGCGCAACCCCAGCAGGTATGAAGCTTCAGTTGATGTCAAATAATAGGCTGTTAGATCGACCCCGTCGATCCCCAGTTCTACCCCTTTGAGAATGAAATCCTCCATCGTCATGGGGCCTTTCTCTAGAAACTTCCGGTACGAGTACGCGCAGCAACCGGAGAAGAATCGCGGTGAATCTGACTTCGACTTGTTTGCGGATTGAGCGCCGGCGCGCAGGCCCAGGCTCAGCGAGCCTACCGCCGTAACACCGACAGATTTCAAAAAATCCCGCCGCTCAAGAAACTTCGTCATTGTTTTTGTCTCCCAAACCTAACCGTAGGCTACCCGTGCCAGCCCTCAAAAGATAAGCTTGGCACCGAGCTGGACGGCGCGCCCGCCACCGACACCATTCACGCCCATACCGCTGGCGATCACGCTCGTGACGTACCCAAAGCTGCTGCTCCCGAGCGTTGTGCCCGGATTGCTGAACTGTGGCGTATTGGTAACGGCAAATGTCTCACCGCGCAGTTGGAGATTCAACCTCTCTCTGATCTCGATGTTCTTAAAGAGCGAGAGATCGAGGTCGAACAACCCCGGGCCAATCATGTCATTCCGCCCCACGTTTCCGAAGGTGAGCTGGGCCGGAGCGGCGAAGCTCGATGTGCTGAACCAGGGATTGCCGGCGCTAATCCCGTGTAGGATCTGAACAGGAGCGATCTGGTCCGGAGTCTGCGTGTTGCCGGGAGCCTCCAGTCCGGAGGCGCTGTAGGTGAGAGTCATCGGCAATCCGGTCATAAGAGTGAGGACACCGTTCATCTGCCAACCGCCCAGGATCATCGCTGCACGGCCGGAACTCAGCCAGTGCCTGCCCTTGCCAAAAGGCAGATCGTACACATAGCTTTGCACGAACGTCTGGGTACGGTTGAAATCGGTCAGCGCGTAATTCCGCTGTTGGTTGATATAGAAGAGCGGCCCGCCGTTGTCGTCAGAAAAAGTGTCAAAGCCTCTGCCCCAGGTATAAGCCGTTGTAAGTTGCAAACCGCCGGAAAACCGGCGGTCCAACTTCACTTGCAGAGCGTTATAACGCGTGGAGGAGACCCCCCAGATCTCAGACGTACTCGACGTGCGCGGATACTCGGGCTGGCCCAGGGTGCCGAGACCGATCACAGTGCCTGCGTTGAGGTCCGGATTTGAAGATATGTCCACGCCGTGATTCCCGACGTACGCCACATCCAGCGTGAAGTGCGCCGGCAGGACCTTCTGGACCGACAAGTTCCAGGACTCCACGTAAGGAGGCTTCCAGTTCAAGGGGACTACAAAATAGGTTTCGTTTGGATCCGGATTCGTGACGGTTCCGTTCGACGAAATAACGAGTGGCGCCGTCGCCGGGAAACCGGCCTGGAAGGTGGCCGGTTGGCCATTCCCGAGCACGGCCGACCCATAGCCAGTGCCTGCTGGCACGAAGTCCGGGCTCTCCTTTATCGGAGGGTCGTAGGCGTAGTTATCGCCGGAAAACACCCCCCACTCGTTCATTCCGAAACCCATGCGGAGGACCGTGGAACTCGTCAACCGATAGGCAGCGCCCAAGCGTGGCACGAAGTAAAGGTAGTGTTTCTTTATACCCAAGTCCATCGGGTTACCGCCAACGCCGGCGATCTCGAGTGTGTTATTGACGGGATTGTAGTCGGAGAAGCCGCCGGGAAACGCCGGCGTGGGGGGCGGGTTAAACTCCCACCGCAGCCCAAAATCCAGGGTAAGTTTGGGGGTGACTATCCACTTATCCTCAGCGAAAGCGCTCAAATCCCACCAACGGGAAGCTGGGAAGGAATTCACCAGATCGCGGGCTACCTCATTCGGCTGGTCCAGCAGGAAGCTGGCGAAATCGTTCCCGAAGCCGGTCGTGGCGCCCGGAATCGAGGTTTGTGCTTCCCCAAAAGAGAACTCGCCGCGTACGCCGTAGTTCCACGCCTGGAGGTAGTCGTCATGCATGCGGCTCAACGAGACGCCCCACTTAATGGTATGATTGCCAGCAGTCTTGGTCCAGGTGTTGACCAAATCGATATGCTCCTCACCTTTCTCCCACGGCAGGCTGGCATTATAACCCAGCATCGGGTTGTTGAAGTCGCCGACCGAAATAGTTGTCATGCCGCTCGAGAATTGGTTTATGTTGACACCCGGAATACCAATGTTCGTAGAGTCGGTGGTGCCGTAGTCGGAGTTCTGAGCTACCTGGTGAAAATGCGCGGCACCGGCGCGGAACTCGGCCACCAGCGTCCCAGAGAAAATCCGGACGTAGTTGAGGCCACCGCTGTAAACATTCTCCCAGCCGCTGCCCTCGAAGCCGTACTTGCCGGCGGCCGTTGGTGCCCACCCGCCGGCCATGCCAAACATTGGCGCCTGGAAGGTAACCGGCCGCGAAAAGCTGAAGCGCCCCCGAAGGATGTCTTTGTCCGAAATGTTGACGTCCATCGTGCCGTCGGCATAGTCTACGTCCTTCCTAAACGGCAGGAGCGCGAAGTAGTTGTTGCTCGGTGCGCTGGCGGTGAACGGCTGATTCGGAGCTCCCATAAACCCGAGAAGGGCTGTCGACACGGGATTAATCAGGCTGGCAGGAATCTGGTTGTTCGGAAACGGCGTGCGACCGGTTCCGTCGGGATTGCCCGAGAACGGGTTGTAGATGACCGTGGGCGCGGCACTCAGATCGCCCTGGCGAAAGGCCATCGACGGAATGGTCCCGAGGTTCGCGTTGTCCTCGTGATCCTCCGTCCTTAGATAATCGACAAAGAAGAAAATCTTGTTCTTCTTAATTGGCCCGCCGATGTTGCCCCCGAAGTAGTTGTAATGCACGGGGGCAACCGTAGGGTTGAAGAAGCTGCGGGCATCCAAATCGTTGTTCTGGAGAAACTCGTACGCCGCGCCGTGGAAGCTGTTCGTACCGGATTTCAGTTGTACGTTGACGACCGAGCCGGCGGCACGGCCGAGTTCCGGTTCGTAGTTGCTTGTCGAAACGTCGACGGTCTGGATGGCCTCGACCGGCGGGACGAAGATCTCGAGGCTGCCCTCTCGCATTTGATCTGAGATACCCTCGATCTGAGTGTTATTGCTCATATACGGCAGGCCGTTCACCTGGGTTTGCAGCGTGCTTGTGGCGTTGGAGAACTGCGAACTGTCGAACGAAGCTCGCGTAGTCCCCGGCACCAGGTTGAGCAAAGACTGGAAATTCCGGTTCGTCGCGAGCGGCAGGGCTACTACCTGTGTGTTCTCGATCTTGGCTCCGGTATCGGCGCGATCAGTCTGAAGCGGCGGCGGGGTGGCGGTCACCACGACGCTTTCGGTCACGCTGCCGGGCTGCAATTGAATGTCGACGCGCAGGCTGGTGTTGACGACCAAGTCAATATTACCGCGCGTTTCCTTCTTGAAGCCGACCGCCTCGACGTCGACAGCGTAGTTGCCCGGAGCCAGATCGGCGAACGTATAGTTCCCACTTTCGTTAGTGCGGCCGGAGCGGCTGATTCCGGTATCAATTCCAGTGATCGTCACTTTTGCGAGGCTGACCACGCCACCGCTGGTGTCCGTAACGGTACCAAGAAGGGTAGCGTTAACCGCCTGGCCATATGAGCATATGGCAGAAAAAAAGCACACTGCGCAGGTCCAACATACACACCGCATCTCACCTAACCTCCTTGCTTTCACCAACCACACATCAAACTCAGGTCGATGACTCAGAGCAACCACCGACCTCAGACTGCCATCACCATCCAAAATCGTGCCTTCGAATTCGCGCTCCGATCAAATTCAACTTTGGGAGAGTGTTCCCTTCATTCACCTTTATTAAACCGATTTATACACCACATGGTCGTCCATTGCAAGCAGATTGTGGAGTTCAGATATTAAAGTTCTATAATCTGAATCGGTTCCGATTCTGTACGTGCAAATGGATGGGACGGGCGTACCGGTGGTGAAGAAAGAAACGGTGGGGCGGCTGGACATGGACAGCACGGAGATTCCTGTGTACGGCCAGCGGGAGCAGAGCGCCTACAACGGCCACTTTGAGTCCACCTGCTATCACCCGCTCTTGTTGTTCAATCGGGAGGGCGATTGTCTGGCGGCAAAGCTGCGGCCGGCAACGTCCACAGCGCCGACGATTGGGAAGAACTGCTCTTGCCCGAGATCGAGCGGCAGCAGAAGCTGGGCAAGGAAGTCGTGTTTCGGGCCGACGCGGCCTTCGCCAAGCCGGAGATCTACGAGGCGCTGGAGCAGCGCGGCGTGAAGTACGCCATCCGCATTCCGGCCAACGACAGCCTGGAGCGGGACCTCAGCGAGTTGCTGACTCGTCCTTTGGGAAGGCCGGGCCACAAGCCGGTGGTCTGGTACAAGGGTTTTCTCTACCAGGCGGCGAGTTGGAAGACGGCGAGGCGGGTGGTCACCAAGGTGGAGTTTCATTTCGGGGAGTTGTTCCCGCGTGTGGGATTCATCGTTACTAATCTGGAGACGGACAGCCGGGCGGTGGTGCGGTTCTACAACAAGCGCGGAACGGCGGAACAGTGGATCAAAGAAGGCAAGCAGGCCGTCAAGATGGCGCGGCTCAGTTGCCGTCGGTTCCGGTCGAATGAGGTGCGGCTATGGCTGAGCCTGATCGCGTACAATTTGGGGAACCTGTGGCGGCGGTTGGTGGTGCCGAGGAAGATCGAGAACTGGTCGCTGACCAGCTTGCAACAACGGCTGGTGAAGACCGGCGGCAGGCTGGTCAAGCACGCGCGGTACTACTGGCTGATGCTGGCTGAGAGCTATCTGACCAGGCGGCTGTTCGGGAGCATGGTACGGCGGATCGGGGCGCTGACAGTGGCGACCGGGTAGCAGGAGAGCGATGACACCAGCGAAATTAGGCAAACCAGGGCATGGGGTCGGAGAGGTGTTTGTGAAAGTCACTAAAAAGAAGCCGCTTCCCGGTTTTGGGTTTTTCGGGCGGGGCGAAATTGGCGCCTGGCCGAGCCAAGGACGGCTTCCGGAGAAAAAGCCGCAAAAACTGCAATCTGGAGATCAAAAGTTGGCGGCCCGTGATAATCTCTGACTGAAGGCCGGGAGCCAAAATGGAAATCCCGGCCCAAAGTGGAAATGCCGGCTATGCCGGCTAAGGAGGTGAAAGCAAGAATTCTCGTTGCAGTTCTGCTCCTCTTCTGCCTTGGTTCTACTTCGCAGCATACTTCGCAGGAGAGCAACCAACTGAGCCAGCGCAAAAAGACCAAATCAAGATAGGGTCAAATGGTGACGATCAACGACGTTGCTCGTAAAAGCGGGTTCTCGAAGACCGCAGTGTCATTCGTGCTGAACAATTCCTCCCTTGCCAAGGGGATACCTGATGAGACCAAGGAGCGCATCCGGCGCGTGGCCCGCGAGTTGGGATACCAGCCGAACCAGCTCGCACGGTACCTTCGACAGAAGCGTAGCAATACCGTGGGGGTCGTCGTATACGACATCTCCGACCCCTACTGTGCCCAGATCCTCCGCGGCGTCGAAGAAGCTCTCTTCCGCCACGAACGCTATCTGCCGATCGTGACGGATGTGCAGAACGACAGGGTCAGGTTCCAGCGCTACGTGCGGAAGCTGCTGGAGCGCCAGGTGGAGGGGCTGATCGTGCTGGGCAACTCGGTCCATCCGGAACAAGAGCTTCTCGGAACACTTCGAGACTGCCGGATTCCAACCGTGATCATGGGGCGCCAAATGCAGAGCGACGTGGTCAGTTCGATCACGGTCGATAACGAATCGGGCGCCCGGATCGCCCTGGAATACCTGCACGGTCTCGGCCACCGGCGGATCGCTTTCATCCGCGGTCCGAAAGCCATGATCGACAGCGGCCAGCGCTGGACAGGTGTTGAGACGTTCGCGCGCAAGGTCGGCATGGCCATCGACCGGAACCTGGTCTTGGATTCACATCTTCCGGAAACCGGGCAGGAAGTCGGGCACGAACTGACCCTGCGATTGATCCGGAACGGGAACGCTTTCACGGCGATGCACGCGTATGACGATGTGACCGCGTTTGGCGCGATCCGGGCCCTTAGCGAGAACGGCATCGACGTGCCCGGGAAATGTTCCGTGATCGGCTTCGACGACATTGCGATGTCCGCCTACTTCAATCCGCCGCTCACGACGATCCAGCAGGACCTGGAGCTGCAGGGTTCCACCGGGGCTAAAGTGCTGCTCGCGGCGCTCTCGGACCCCGACGGAACCCGGCCGCTGGCGACAAAATGCCTCCGCTTGAAACCCAGGCTGGTTATCCGGGCATCCACGGCCCCGCCGCCCGATTCAGGAAAGCACGGCTGATCCGGCCGAGTTTCCCAGCCATTTCCCAGCCAGTTTCTGTCAAGGCAAAGTAGAAATGTCCTATTTAGCCGCAGGACGAAGCGGTGCCCGACATGCACAATAGGCCTGCCATTCCCTCCATCAAGATCGTATTGCACCGCGACCAGCCGTCAAGGCTTCCCTCCGGCGCAAAGGCAGGCGGCCTTGACGGCGCCAGGCCGCGATGCGGAAGAGAACTCCTGAGAGGAGGGAATGGCAGGACTCGGCCTGGCGGCAACCCAGCAAAATAGGACATTTCTACTTTGCCAGAAAATAGGACATTTCTACTTTGCTCCGACAATTTTCCAGCCAGTTTCTTGACATCGAAGGCATCAACGGCTACAATTCCGTTTTCTAAACCGGTTTATGTTGTGATTTGTCACGGAGGTCCGAGATGAAGGTATCTCGCCGCGGTCTGGTTCCCCTGGGGATTGCCGGCGACGGAGCCCTGATGGGCGCCGCCCCGAACCGTCCGACGACCGGCTGCCGATGGGGCGCGCCCGTTCCCTTTCGATTCTCCAAGTTGGAGTCCCGGTCGATTTGCGCGGGGAACCCCCAAGGGCGCCAAAGGAGGAGCGAACCTGGGCAAACAGCGGGTCAGCGTGGATGTGCCGCCCGGCCAGACGCACACCGTGGCGGATATCAAAGGTCCTGGCATGATCCGTCACATCTGGATGACCTGGATGGGGCGGACGCCGGAGCGCGCGCGCAACGCCATCATCCGCATCTACTGGGACGGGCAGAAGCGCCCCTCGGTGGAGGCTTCCTTGGGCGACTTTTTTGGCCTCGCTCACGGCCGCCACAACCAGTTCAGCTCCGTCTACATGGGGGCGTCAGCGAAGGAAAGGGCTTTAACTGCCTCTTCCCAATGCCGTTCGCCAAACACTGCCGCATCACCGTGGAGAACGACTCGCCGGAGCCCCTGAAACTACCTCTTTTATCAGGTCAACTACACGCTCGGCGGCGAGGTGACCGCCGACATGGGCCGCTTCCACGCGCACTTCCGGCGGTCCCGCCCGGCCAAGGGGCAGAATAACGTCATGCTGAAGACCAAAGGCACGCCGGGCGTCTATGTCGGCGCCGTGATCTCGGCGTTGCCGCTCCATCAGGGCGGCTGGCGCGAGGGCGTGATCCGCTTCTTCATGGACGCTGACACCGAGCGTCCCACCATCACGGGCACCGGCTGGCCGGATTGGTTTCTGTCCGCGTGGGGTCTGGGTCCGCACCAAAGCCTGTACGCCGGCTGCAACTACCAGGTAAGGCATCCCGAGTTCGGCGACCGCTATTTCTGTTCCTGCCACCGCTTTCACGCGTTCGATCCCATCTACTTCCAGCGTGAACTGCGGGTGGAGCATCAGCAGTTGGGTTTTTTCGGCCACCCAGGCGAGAAAGGATACCAGCACGCGCCGATGACTGGTGCAGCACCGTCTACTGGTATTAGGACCTCACCGGCCAGCTTCTGCGGCCCACGCCGTCGCGCGAAAAACGGATCCGCGGAATCGCCATTCAGGATTGGGAGCCCGCTGCGTGGGCCCGGAAATCGGGCGAAGACGTCCGCCACGACGCCAAGTAGAATCCGAGCGTTTCGATGAGAGTTGGCCAACAGACCGCAAGCGCGCCCAAACTGGCGCGGGTGTTGACTCTATGGGACCTCATCTTTTACGGCATGGTGGTCATCCAGCCGACGGCGCCGCTGCCGCTTTTCGGGGTAGTGGATAAGGTGGCTCGCGGCCACGTCGCGACGACGCTGCTGATCGGCATGATCGCGATGATGCTCACCGCCGTCAGCTACGGACGTATGGCACGCGCGTACCCAAGCGCCGGGTCGTCGTACACGTATGTCGGGCGGGAGTTGGGGCCGGTGTGGGGATTCCTTACTGGCTGGTCCATCGTGCTCGACTACACGCTGAATCCCGCGATCGGCACTATCTGGTGCAGCAAGGCTGCGATGAACGTGCTGCCGCTGCCGTTCCCGGTTTGGGCGGTGTTCTTCGCCGGGCTGTTCACGGTCATGAACCTGCGGGGGATCCGCGCTTCGGCACGAACCAACATGGCGCTGACGATCGGAATGTGCGCCGTGGTGGCCACCTTCCTCGTGAGCGCTGCCCGATACCTGGTCGGGACCCAGGGGTGGGGCGGACTGCTGTCCAGGCAACCTTTCTACGACCCAGCTACTTTTTCCTGGGCAACGGTGAGCACTGGCGCCTCGGTGGCAGTCCTGACCTACATGGGGTTCGACGGCATCAGCACGCTGTCGGAAGAAGTCGAAAACCCCCGGCGCAACGTGCTTCTAGCCACCGTTCTGTTGTGCTTCATCACGGGCGTGCTGGGATGCCTTGAAGTTTACATGGGCCAACTGGTCTGGCCCGATTACGCAACCTTCCCGAACGAGGAGACGGCCTTCGTGTCGGTGGCGGGCCGTGCCGGCGGCCCAGTCATGTTCCAGTTGATGAACCTCACCCTGCTGGTGGCCACCATCGGGTCGAGCGCCGGCGCCCAGACCGGAGCCGTGCGGTTGCTGTATGCGATGGGGCGCGACGGAGTGCTGCCGGGGGGCTTTTTTGGGCATCTCGATCCCATCCGCCACACCCCCACGTACAACGCGCTGCTGACCGGCGCGATCGCGTTGACCGTCGCTCTCTTCGTCTCTTACCAGGCGGGCGCGGAACTGCTCAATTTCGGCGCCTTCATCGCTTTCATGAGTGTCAATCTGGCGGCGTTGTTCCGCTACTACGTGCGCGAGGGTCCGCGCAACGGGAAGAGCATCTTGCTGAACCTCGCTCCGCCGCTCGCCGGCTTCACGATTTGTCTGTACATCTGGTGGAGTCTGCGAACGCCGGCCAAAATCGCCGGTGGATGTTGGCTGCTGCTCGGTGTGGGCTACTGCGCCTGGAAGACCGGCTTCTTCAAGCGCCGTCTGATGCTGCCGGATGCGGGCCTGGAGAACCAATAATTACGCCAGGAGGAATCATCGGCGGCGTTGGCCAACGGACGTCACATCCGAATCCATGGCAAGCATGACCGCAGGCCGCTCGATTGCGGGGATAGGTCCCGAGTAGTGCTGAGTGCGTTCATGTCGCGGCCCGACGATCCCGTGCTGGAGTATTCTGAAATTGCCTACCGAGTCGCACTTTCAGACCACGCCGATTTCGGCACGCTCCAGTACGTCAGCGAGACGGGGGCTCAGTTCGTGGTGACGGACAACACTCGCGGTGGCAACGCGTTGGCGTTGGCGTTGGAAATCCAGCGCCAACTTGGCATTTTGCGCATGGTCGCGCCGCGAGGCTTCTTCACGGTTGAGGGTGAAGCAGTGCGCACCACGCGCGGCGACGGGAACCGGCGGCCAGCGGATCGCCGCCTGCCCTTGCCGGGCACCTTGCTCAACCGGAAGTGGAAAGGGCGGACCCTTCTGGTAGAGGTTCTCTCGGATGGGTTCCGGTTTGAGAACCGGCGTTATGCCTCGCTCAGCGCGGTTGCTGTTGCCGTCACCGGCACCCGCTGGAACGGCCTGGCCTTCTTCGGGCTGACCGGCAAAAGGCGGAAGGAGCAGCATCGTGCGGAAGAATAATCCGGAAGGGAAAGTCCTCCCAACTCGCCTGCGCTGCGCCATCTACACTCGCAAGTCCACGGAAGAAGGGCTGGAACAGGACTTCAACACGCTCGATGCGCAGCGCGAGGCAGCCGAAGCCTTCATCCAGAGCCAGCGGCGCGAAGGATGGATCGCTTTGCCGGAGCGCTATGACGATGGCGGCTTCACCGGCGCCAACATGGACCGGCCCGCGCTGCGGCGGCTGCTGGCGGCGGTGGAAGCCGGCGAGTTGGATTGTGTGGTGGTGTATAAGGTCGACCGCCTGAGCCGCTCGTTGTTGGACTTCACGCGCATCCTGAGCCAGTTCGAGAAGCACCAGGTCAGCTTCGTGGCCGTCACGCAGCAGTTCAACACCAGCACGTCGCTGGGGCGGCTGACGCTCAACATCCTGCTCTCGTTCGCGCAGTTCGAGCGGGAACTGATCGGGGAGCGCACGCGGGACAAGATGTCGGCGGCGCGGAAGAAGGGCAAGTGGGTGGGCGGGTGTCCGGTGCTGGGCTATGACGTGGACCCGGGCGGGGGACGGCTGGTGGTGAATGAGGCGGAGGCGGAGCGGGTGCGGGCGATCTTTGCGCTGTTCGAGGAGTCTGGTTCGG
>Ga0187891_1001721_pt1 | contig 18095 bp, 13 predicted proteins | sample June2016WEW_21_4_FD_132990 | JGI IMG/M metagenome (GOLD analysis project Ga0187891, IMG submission 132990) | Peatland microbial communities from SPRUCE experiment site at the Marcell Experimental Forest, Minnesota, USA - June2016WEW_21_40 | ecosystem: Environmental > Terrestrial > Soil >... | reverse complement strand
GTAGAACAGTTTTGCTGTTCTACGTGTGTGCAATAGGTCCAATATCGGACATATCTTGAGTATTTAATGTTAATAAACCCTGATATAAAGATTCATACATAACCAAAGCATACAAAAACATAACAAGGCAATATACAGTAAAACAAAATTAACATAAACTAAATAAATCGAAGCATCAACAAACTCATATAAAAGCCAACAGGAAGAAACCCATGTCTGAAACATACAAAAAAGAAATTGTACAACACATAATCAGAAACTTACTAGAGATGCAGCTGTTAAGAATAGTGCAGACCCAGCCGACATGGGGATACAACATCAAAAAACAAGTAGAAGCAGATTTCAACATAAAATTAAGACACGGCGCACTCTACCCCGCGCTAAACAGCCTTGAACAAAGAGGCTTTCTCGAAAGCACAAAACAAAAAAAAGACGGACGTTCCCGCAAAGTCTACGCCATAACAGAAAACGGCAAAGTCTACCTACAAACCTACTACGACATACTGCAAGGTCAACGCAGTGAAAAAGAAAAAACCAGTTAACCCAAAATCACTTCATCATTGAAATTTTCCGTTTTTGATTAAACCTTAGCACGTTGTCCATCTGCAAGCATCGAAACCCACCTTCTTGGGACGAAAAAAAACGGGAAAACACGGGAAAACACGGAAAGAAACGGAATACAACGGGAAAAGACGGGAAAAAACGCAGCCTGCAAGCGCAGCAAACCCCAACCCAAAAAAGCAACCCAAACCCCAAAGAACAAATTTTTAATGAATTGAAAATATTATTTCTGTTTTCATAAGTTCTAAATTTAAAAACGTTAATTTCTCAATGAAAATTATGTCGACCATTCCAAAAGAGGCTTTTTGGCTCTATGCCGAAAATGCAGCAGCCAGATTGCGAGAAGAGAAAATAGCTGAAGCGGCTGTGCTCTGCTTTTCAAAAAAAGCTGACACATATCGTTTGTTGAACTCTTCAGGTGCTGGAAACCGCGCCTATAAGGATGAAAAAACATGAAGAAACTACAAATCATAATAATCGCATTGCTAATTTCGTTAACAATCTGCGCAGCCGCGAGCATGCTAGCCAAAGCTAATCCGGGTTCTGCCACTCAATTAGTAGTTTCAAGTGAGACTTCTCAGATTGCTGGGGTGCCTTTCACTGTTACTGTTACGGCGGAAGACGCGCATGGGAACACGATTACGGAATATACTGATACGGTTAATTTCACCTCTTCAGATTCTGGAACAGGAGTTGTTTTACCAAGCAATTACACGTTCATGCCTGCGGATGCTGGTGTAGCAACTTTTTCGGTTACTTTGGTGACTGCAGGCTCTCAGTCGATTACTGCAACTGATACGTCGGATAGTTCGATTACTGGGTCTCAGACTGGTATAATGGTTGATCCTGCGTCAGCGTCTACCTTCTCTTTTGGCACTGTTAATAGTCCTCAGATTACCGGGGACGACTTTAGCATAACGATTACTGCCCTAGATGCTTATGGAAACACTGCTACAAACTATATTGGCAAGCCAATTTTAAGTGATCTTACTGGAACTATTAGCCCCACAAGCACCTCTGCTTTTGAGGATGGCGTTTGGACTGGTTCAGTCGCTGTCACCTCGGCAGGTTCTGACTCTATTACGGCAACTGAGGGGGCTATCGCTGGCACGAGTAACTCGTTTACGGTGAATCCAGTTATCACGGTTATGCAGGGCGCTAACGGTGCCATCAATCCTGGAACAACCTCTGTTAACTATGGCGGCAGTAAGAGCTTCTTGATAACGCCGAATACCGGTTACTCCATTGCTTCTTTGACGGTTGATGGTTCACCGGTTGCGGTTGCGTCATCGTATACTTTCAGCAATGTTCAGGTTAACCAAACAATCACTGCAACTTTCGCGATTAACACCTACACATTTACGGTATACATAAATGGTCAAGGCTCTGTAACTCCAGGCAACGGAACCCACCCTTACGGCACCGTAGTTAACTTGACAGCGACAAGCGCTGATGGTTGGACCTTTGGAGGGTGGAGTAACGATGCCACTAGTTCCACAACCACGCTTACTATGGATGCAGATCAGACAATAACAGCCAACTTCATACAGAACCCTCAAACAACATCAACGCCTACACCTACTCAAACGCCGACTATTACATCGACACCTACCCAAACGCCAACAGCCACGCCTACACCTTCACCAGCTTCAACATCCAATCCAAGTCCAACATCAATAAGCACTCCTATCGCAAAAACTAAACAGAACGCAACGCCGGCATTAGCAGTGGCAACGATGGGGCAATATCTTCCTGTGGTAGCCGCGGCATTAATCCTTGGAGCAGTAATAATTGGATTGGTTATTAAAAGAAGAAAAGCCCCGAACATAATTGTCTTAAGCTAGACGAAACGTCAGGCTTCTTTTATTTTCTAACTCGCTTGACTTTCATAATTGCTGAGCTCGAAGTCTTACCACCAATTGAAGAGAGCGGCTTAGTTTTCTCGTTCATAGACGTTGCTTTTTCAGAGCTTGTCAGCCGCGTTAGAAAGAAAATCACGTATAGGAATTAAGCTGAGAGCCTAAACTGGTTCAAAGCTTAAAAGGAACCGCTTGCATTTTCACTTTCCCAAGAAGGAAACAGCAGTTGGTTAACGAGAAAATATGCGAAGGAGACTACGTGCTCATTTACTTAGATGCACGCAGAACCTACATGATTAAAATGCAGGCAGGGCAAACCTTCCACACCCACAAAGGCTATTTGAAGCTTGATGAGTTAATCGGCAAAGAATACGGTGAACCCAGCAAAAGCAGCCTCGGCATCTACTTCACCACCCTCAAGCCTGCTTTAACAGATTATATTATGAAGTCTTCACGCAATACCCAAATCATTTACCCAAAAGACGCCGCCTTAATCGTCATGTTCAGCGGAATTGGACCTGGAAGCCGAGTGGTCGAATCAGGTACGGGCACAGGCTCATTAACAACAGCCCTCGCCCATTATGTCGGCTCAACTGGCAAAGTTTACACTTACGAGTTGCGCAGCGAATTCCAAAAGAACGCTGCCAAAAACCTCGAACGCTCAAAACTCATTGATCACGTCGAAATGAAAAGCGGAGATGTCACGTTGGGAATTGAAGAGCGGGACGTCGACGCGGTTATTTTGGATTTAGCTGTTCCGTGGCTTGTGGTTCCTCACGCTTATGAAGCGCTCCGTCCTTCAGGCATACTTGTTTCGTTTAGCCCAACCATCGACCAAGTTGTAAAAACAACCGAAGCGCTAAGGGAAAACGGTTTTGTGTTCATAGAAACCATCGAGTGCATGATGCGGGCGATGCAGGTTGAACGGGGAAAAACCAGACCTCAAACGCTGATGACTGGGCACACGGGGTACATTACTCATGCAAGAAAAATCCTCAAGCTTCCGCAGCCGCCAGCCGTCGAGACAACACCCGAAGCAGCTAAAGAGCAACCGCTTGAAACAGAGGAAATGCAAGAGACCGTGGAAGAAGTCTCTGAATCAGACTGATTTTGGTTTATCTTTAACGGTTGCTGGTTGAGCCATGCTAAGCGTCCAGAAAGCTTGTTTTAGCTGTTCGCCTCGTGTCCAACCGTAATAGAAGCCCGCGATTCTGCCTACGTATGGAATGACAATTTGGTTTACCGCTTTGTATAGGATTGGGTTGGAGAAACGGTTTTCAAGGAAGGTCGGCTTCCAAATTCTAATGTTGTATTCCCAGCATTTTATGAAGAAGTCCCAACGCGCTTTTGAGAGCGAATCCATTTCAGCGCCTTTCTTGTTCATAAGTACGCAGTTCTCTAGTGGAACAAAGAACAGGGGCACGTAGAACGCGTGATAATCTTTTAGTTTATCCATTAACTCAATCGTCTGAAGGACATCTTCTTCTTTCTCGTCTGGAAGACCTACAATCAATGTTGCCAGCGGATACCAATCGTTATCGTTAAATATGCCAAAGGCGGTCTCGACAATTTCCTGCCACTGCTCAGGCTTAAAAGGCAACATTTTGCCAGCCATATACTTTTTCATTAATCTTGTGCTGCCAGTTTCAATTCCTGTTTCCGCTGTAATTATCGCTTTTTTATCAAAAGAATACCAGCTTCGATCAATCAGTATTTCAGCAAGCTCTTTCACCATTTGAGGATTATGAACCGCCGGCGCCAATGACATGTGGGAAGCTTGAATACTTTTGACGCCTGGATATTGGGCAACTTTTTTAACTAGTTTTACGACGGCTTCCTTGTTTGGGATGAATTTCTGATCTTTGGAACCGTATAAGAACAGATCCTCGGTGACTAGCGTTATGTGGTCGCTGCCTTCTGCGGTGGATAACGCTACTTCCTTCATGATTTTTTCAAGCGGAACATCTATTTTGTGCTGCATGGTAGGCGTGCAAAACTGACAGTTTCTCCCGCAACCCTTTGAAATCTCGACGGCGCCATGGATTCCGGCGTGTTTTGTTAACGGCATTATAGCGTTGTAATCCCAGTTGCTGATTGATTCGTCAGCTTTGACGACTCGTGGAATGGGTTCGTCGTTTACTGCCTTCTTGAAAACCTGAACTATTGGCTCAGGTCTTCCGCCTATAAGCACGCAGTCTACGCCGTAGCTTTCAGACACTTTGTTTCGTTCAAGCTGCCAAGAACCGAATCCGCCAACGATAATTTTTGGCTTAAACTTTTTGATGCTTGGGTGAGTGACCAGTTTTTGGAATTCTACGGCGTTCATAGGTTCCCCGCCGCCGATTATCGACGAGTAGGTCTTGCTTACGTATCCCATGCCCGTTGGGTCCATTGAAGATATTCCCACCACTTTGGTTTCTGACCCTATGAAGTCTTCAAGGTCGTCAGGATGAACCACGGCTACTTCTTTTTCTGTAAAGCCGCTTTCAAGCAGCATGGCTTCTACTTTCCTTAAACCGTAAGGTGCAAACCTTGCTCTGCCCTTAGGAGTGCGTTCCACTGGCGGATAAACTGTTCTTCTCATAAAACTGAGCGGCAAAGGACCCCTGCCGAAACCTGCGAAGAAAGCGATAAAATGATTATTATAAAAGTCGCTCATTTCTGTAGCTGACGCCGTAAGAACTACTTTAACTCCCAAACCAGATTCCAAATATTGCCCTTCCTAACGAATAAAGTAAGAGAATGGGTCGTAGCCCTTTTAAGAATTGCTATCGCTTGCATACTATTATTTATGAAATAGCGGTAAAGTAGCGTTGTCGGTGTAGCTTTGGCTTCCATTACGAAACGGGGGGGTTTAGCTTTTTCCGCCGCTGAACTTTGCATTAATTCCAAACGGATAAGCCAACATAATCTAATTATTTTTGGCAGAATGATGAACGAGGTTAATTAGGAAAAAAACGAAATCTATCGGTCCAAACTTGTTTATGCGGGTTCTGTGAAGTTGATAGTTCCACTTTTTGCAATAGTGCTATTGCTATTAACTGTAATTATCAAAAAAAGAGTAACGAAAAAATAACCCCAGCGTGAGTTTTTTGACTTTTCGCCAAATAAGGTTTTGAAACAAAGCCCTTCCTAAGCTTATTTAAAAATTGATTTAATCGCTAAACTAATTCATTTCAATAATTACGTAAAAATTACCAATAATCGCCAATAATTACCCAAAAATTAAACCTTAAAAAACCTAATCAACAAACTTTGCGTCACTTTTCTTTACTTTCTGTTACTCAACCTGCAAACACTTCAAGCCCTAAATTAAAGAAGCAACCCAAATCTTATAGCTAAAGTGTTCATAGGAGTGCCATGAAAAACTTTTTTCTCAACGTTTTTCATAACAAAACAAGCAATCCAAAGCAGTCCCGTAAATGACAACACAACTGTTGGTGCTCGTCCCCAACGATTACAAAATAATAATTAGAGACAGTGCCCAATTCCGCAAACCCAACTTATTTCTCATCTCTCATCCCATGCGTGTCTAAATCTTGTTATTGCCGGGTTTAGTGTAAACTTCAATTTCGACCTTTTGAGCGGTTTTTCCTAAAAAGTCAGATAGTGAACCTTTCCATTTTGGGCTGGAGTTTGCGGTGAAGCCTACGGTTTGGGCTATACCTCTCCAGAGGAGGGCTTTATCGTAGTCTTTGGCGTCTTGGGGCATAAATTCGAAAATTGATTTGCTGGCAACGATTACAAGTTTCTTTTTCATTCGGGAAATGGCGACGTTTATGCGGTTCAGGTTTAGTAAGAAATCGCTTTCTGTGCGTACGTAGTCAGGGTCGCTTACTGTTGAGGATATGATTATGAAGTCGCTTTCTCCGCCTTGATACCGCTCGACTGTGTCAACCCGGACATTTTCGTAGCCGTCAAGCAGTAAATTCTTTACTACTCCCCGCTGAGCATTGTGCGGAGTGACTACCCCTACACCTTCTGGTTTTACATTGCGAACTAAAGCATCAACAATTTTAGCTTCAACTAAATTTGACTGAAAACTCTCCATTTCATCGTGGATAATTACAACGAAAATGTTCTCGGGCTCCAGAACAACTTTCAAGCCCTCCGTTAAAGGAGATGCAGAAGGCAGAGTCTTGGTTTGGTCAGAACGGAAGTCGATTCCGTCTTTCTGGTACACCCATTCTTTTAGAAACTGCGCAACTACTTGGTGGCATCGGTGGGTTTCGCTTAACCGTTCAGTGGGAATATCAGCTTTATAGTTGGCTTTCACATGTTCAATTCCCAGATCTTCTTGACGGAGTAAACGCAGGAAATCCATAGCGGATAAAAATGAAGCCATCTCTTCAATTGTTCGCCGATCCTCTTTTTCCCAGTTATGCGCTTGGATAGGAGGCAACTGTCGATGGTCTCCCGCCACCAGAATCTGAGCATCCTTATTGACAAAAGCTCCTGAAAGAATCAGCTCCGGAAGCCGCATCATACTTGCCTCGTCAACAACTAGCAAGTCAAAGAAGCCTTCGTTCCAAGATGGCTCCTTGCCTCCGATTTTTTTCATGATACCGTACAAGCCGGGTGGAGTGACACATAAAACCAGCGGAAAATTGTCAGTTGACTTAGAAACAAGTTTATCTTGCCTTGATAATGCGTCTTTTAATTCTGTAACAGCCTCTTCATCTTCATTGTAGTTTACGTATTTAACGCCCTCCACTGGTTTCACAGCGTTGTTTAAGACCCTGTAGATTCTAAGGTCGGCTAAGTCGCTGCCGCCTTCTTTGCGGTAGGTTCGCCAAGACTTAGCTAGTTTGCTGACAAATTCATGAATTGCCTTGTGGGTGGGAGCAACCATCAGCACGCGGCATTTGCCGACTGCCCTATGCGAGGCGATGTGGGCTAGCACCGCTAGCTGCAAAGTTTCAGTTTTCCCTGTTCCCGGGGGACCTTGAAGCATAACAACCTGATCGCTGTCAAAAACGCGTTTAATGAAGCGGCTTTGTTCAGGTTTTGGGGGAAGGCTCGAGCGTTCAACCCATCCTAAGAAAGCCTTTGCGTGTTCGCTAACTAATGCAGTGTGTCGTGAAGGTTGATTTGTGCCGGCTAAAAACCCAGCTAGCAAGCCATATAATGCGTTGTCAGCTGCGTAATCAAGGCATTTTGCTGCCCTCTCCGAAATAATGTCGTCGGCTAAATCATCTAAAATGTATTTTCTTCCTGCTTCAAAGAGTTGCATGTGTTTACCGTTTGCTGCTTTATCTTTGTCTGTTGTTGGAAGATCATGCCAGGTGCTGTATCGCCTGCTTTTGCCGCTGGGCCAACTGACCACTTTAAGGGTTATCTCCTTTTTTCGCAAATCAACTTTTTCAACGATAACACGGGCGGATTGTTCCACCTGGGAGGGCGATCTTTGTTTAGCTTCCTCAAATTGGCCCTGCGAGTTTATTTGAATTTCAGTGGCAACCATCCAGTCGCCTGAACCTGAATCATCTGACCCCTTGACGCGGCAAGCGTTAACGATGCAGTCTGACTTGGGCAACCCCAGCCCTTCATAAATTAGTTTGCCTGTAACAACGAAGTCCCGGTCAAACTCCTCTGCACTAGTGCACTCAAAAATCACTGATCGCCCTGAAGCTACCCGTTGGCATGGAAGCAAAGCGTAATGCTGATACAGATCTTGGCGTTTGTCAAAATACTCTAAATCCAAAAATTCTCGGCAGCTCCGCTCCAGTGTTGCTTGCCCCAAGGTGAACTCGGCGATTTTGGGGATAGCTATGGGTTTTTTGCCTAAGCGTCGATTGCGTATGATCAGGGAACGCTCTAGGTGTTCAAGGGCTAGGCATAGCTGTTGGCCTAGAAGAGTTAAATCTTCATCGCTGATTCTTCTGGTGTTATGTGGGTAGTCGCACCACATGCGTTTCTCCACCATCATTTTCTTTAAATCCGTTTCTTTGCTGCTGTCAAGTCGGCCTTTGGCAGCCCATAAATATTCAATTGGAATCTGGTTGCCGAAACGTGCCCGCCCTGGATAATAGCCTTCTTGGCGTCTGTCATCTTTGGGTCCAAGCAAAAATGACATTGATCCGTCGGGGTTTCTGGTGTAGGGCATTTCAAAGTTGAAGAAGCCGTCGCGGAAAACTCGTCGAAGATCAAGCAGTGTTCCGTCTTTGCGTTTAACCGTCCATTGATTGGTGTCAAAGTAGCCGGATTGTTTAATGACGGGCAGAAGTCCTGTGCTTGGGTATCCTACGGCTTTTCGAAGCATAATTTCGTCTTGTAAAATAGAGAACATTGGTTGATCGATTGCTTGTCTTAAACCTAAAAGGTCTTGGACGGCGTGTGCAGTGGTCATGTTAAGAGAATGCCGTCTTACCGCATCCATAAGGTGATCACGTTCCTGCCTGGTGTAGAAGTAAAGGTGAATGGGCGCTTCATCTGGGCTTCCCACCTCCACGGCTACGGTGTTGATGGCTTTAATGAGGTCGGCGAAGAATGCCTCCAGCATGTTTTTTTCTTGGGTTCGGCAATCTGCCTGCAGTTCAGGAAGAGATGCTACAATTTTGGAGAGGCTAATCGGTTGCCCCCTAAACCTTGTGCAGCTTACTCTGCCGCTAATCATGGAGATGATGTTCTGCAGAAAGTCCCATTCAACATGGAGGTACACGCGGATCATACCGTCTGGCCTAAATGAAAGCGCCGTGTCTACACCGTTTTGGGGGCTATCTTCAGGCAGCGTCCCGTAGCCTGTGCCTGTCAGCCACGGCATCGCTTTAACTTTGTTTACTTGTGGGCTGCTGGGTCGTATTCCGTACAGCATGAATTGGGCTCTTTGAATTAGCCTGTCAAGTTTAGCGCCGATCACGGGGTCAGCGGAGAGCAACTGGACTTTTTCTGGGTCTAAAGCTGCAGTCTCCTTGAAGTTGTAGGGGCGTTGGTCCTCTGGTTTAGGCACCGCCTTCAGTTTTGCCAGATCCTCAAGATGCTGGATTCCCTGTTGTTTTAGCGCTTTTTGTTCTCCGCGGCTTAAATTAAGCAGGGCGACGCTTTCGTTTTCGATTGCTCTGACAACGCAGCATTCGTTGTAGCCGCAGTTGTCGCATTGCCATGAGAGTTGAAACGGTACTTCTGCGAGGTCGATTTTGTGTATTCGGTAGAGTTCTCCGTCACCGCTCAGAAGCCTTTGAACGTCCATGATTAAGGGGTCAAGCCTAAACGAGGGGAGGCTTTGTCGGTCAAGTTTCTCTAAATCTGATTCTTTGTTGATGACGCCTCCTTCAAAGTCAACTTTGTCGGCGAATTCTTCTAGGGCTTTCTTTAGCAGGAGCACGTAGACTGCGACTTGTATTCGGTGGGCGGTCTGCTCTTTCCAGGAGGATTTTATTTCGAAAATGCGTATCTTAACTTTGCCGTCAACGCTTGGCCACACCGCCATCAGGTCAGCGATGCCCTTTATCTCCCACAACCCGATGCGGCCCATCATCGGTGCCTGATAAATTAGAACAGGCTTGTAATCTTTGCCGTCGGCAGAAACTGCGTTTTCGACGATTCCCTTTATGGCTTGAAGCGATTTTGGCCAGGCGCTATCCCAGTCGTCGACTTGTTTTTTGGGGTCGTAGCAGGTGAAGTCTTGGTAGCTGGCGGCTTTTGTTTTTAGCTCCTCCACCGTTTTGTACTCTAAGGTTTTGCCTGCGGTGTACAGCAGCGGGCTCAGCGGCTTATGGAATGCTTCGGGCCACCCGCATTTCTTCTCCACTTTATCGTCGAATCTGAGTTTAAAGTATCGGGGGCAACAGTCAAAACGGATAAACTCGGCTAGCCCCGACGCGTCCAGCGAAGGCAGCTCTGCTGTTTTAGGATTTGACCCGTTTGCTTTCTCTTCCAATCCCCGGCGCTCCATACATCAATGAATAATCGGCTGCTGCTTAAATGCTAAACCTACGCTTAAGGCTTATCTAAATTTCAGTTAAAAATCCGTTCTTTGTGTCCTGTGTTGCTTTTTTGGTTTGGGGTTTGATGCGTTTGCAGGCTGCGTTTTTTCCCGACTTTTCCCGACTTTTCCCGACTTTTCCCGACTTTTCCCGTTTAATTCCGTTTTTCCCCGTGTTTTCCCATTCATTTCCGCCCTAAAGAAGACGGCGATTCGCTGCTTTGCTTTATTTTAGTTTATGCAATCGCTGTAAACGGATGTGAAAGCTTGCTTGAACTTGCATTTTAACTGGGATTTGAGTTTAGGCGTTTATCTGCTGTAGATTCCCATTAATTCGCCTTTGGCTAAAACGTGGTTTTGTATGGCTTTTTCGACGTCTCTCTTTTTTGAGCCAACCGCTAAGCTGAGCTCCGTATCGAGCGCGTAAACCTTAAAGAAGTACCTGTGCGTGCCCGAAGGAGGACAAGGACCAAAATACCCTATCTGCCTTGCCCCGTTCATCCCCTCTATTCCCGGCACGTTGTTTTCCCCGATCTTGCCCATTGAAGCAGGAATGTTCCAGACAACCCAGTGATCAAACGTGCCGCTTGGCGCATCAGGATCATCCACGATTAAAACAAGCGTCTTCGCCTCTTTAGGCACCCCCTCAATCGTCAGCGGCGGATTGATTTCTTGTCCATCACAAGTGTATTTTTTAGGAATAAGCTTCCCCGACTCAAACGCAGAACTCTTCACCGATAAATCCTTCACAAAACCTCACCAAAAAACAAATGCAACTTCAGTTAGATAAAAGTTGCCGCCTCAGCTACCTCAAAATCCCCACTTTCTCTTTTTAACCTGCCTCATATTCAAGAAACCAAAGAATCACCTGATCACTTCAAGGTTTGGCGCTTCATGTTCCCGTGGAAGACTACTTCTAAAGCTTAAATCTAATGCTTAACGAAGCCAACGTCTGGAGGCAAAGTTTTTTAACTGGCCTTTTGCTGCATAGACTTTTACCATAGGTCGAAGCTGGTTTCTTCTTTTTTTGAGGGCTATGAAGGCGATTATGAAGATAACTAGTAAGCTTACAGCTAACAAGATTTCGATGTTCGCGTTTATTGGTGTTTCGGGCTCCTGTGCGGAAGGAAGCTGCATTAGCGGATGGTTATCGGGAACTTTGCCGTTAACTAAATACGGAACATCTCCTATGTCGCTACCATTTTTGGCGGTTCCGTTATAGTCGCTCCAGTAGTTGCCATCAACGTTAATTCCCCAGGGGTTTGTTTCGTTTAGGGATGCTGGGCAGTGGCAACCGTTAATTTGGTTGGTATTGTTGATAAAGTAGTTATTGTCTATGGTTATGTTTGAGTACAGAGTCGCTGAACTGCCTATCCCCACAAAAAGACCATCCGTGTTATTTTCGATGTAGTTTTTGGTGAAGCAGTTTTGGGAACCCGCAATTAAGATGCCAACTATGTTTCCTTTTACTGTGTTCCCTAAGATAGTATTATTTTGTGTCCAAATGTACATACCGATGCTGAAGTTCTCGACTTTAATATTCTCGATTTTTAAGTCAACTATGTTGCTACCTGCTACGTCGATACCTATAGTCCATGGAACTAAGGTCCCATTTGCAATATCCGGAGGCCCCGAGCCTATGATCCAAAGGCTAGTCATTGTTCCATTAAATGTTCCTTGAAGGGTATGGCCACCTCCGTCCAAAGTAACACCACTCTTTTCTATCACGATTGAAGTGTAAATATTTTCGGTTAATGTGTAGGTGTCTCCTTCAACTTGTATTGGCGCACCCGCTGGAATTACGCTACCGTCTGGCTGTATGAAGATCCTGTTATCTGCCGCATCGCCTTTAACAAATCCAATAGACAAAAATGCTGATAACAAAAGCAGAAGGACCACGCAAAGCGTTAGAGCGTTTCTCAAAGTTTTTCTCAAGGTTTTAACACTCTTCATCGTTGTTTTGAATTTTTATTCTAGCCAGTTGCGGGATTCAAAGACCGTTTCTCCCGCCATTTTTACTTTCAAGCAGCTTTTTTCAGGACACATTTCAACACATCGCAAGCACATTATGCATGCTGGGTCATTCACGTTTCCGCCTTTCTCTTTATAAACTTTGGTAACTTGAGTGGGGCAGACTCTTTTGCAGATGCCACATTTGGTGCATTTCGTTTCTGTCTTTTCAAGGCGTGTAACTGAAACGTATTTGAATGGTGGAAAAGTGCTGAAGAGGGCGATTAAACCGCCTAAAGGGCATATTCTGCACCAGGAACGTCTGAATACGAAGGCAGCCACCGTGACTATTCCTAGGCTTAACAGGTTGAGAGATGTGACGTAGTATCCCAACTGCAGAAATTGCCCTGTTGTAGTGCTAAAGATTTGCGCTGGTCTCATTGGCCCAAGAAGAGTTTCTATCATAACGCAAAGGGGTTTCATGGGACAAACTTGGCAGAAGGGCGAGGAAAAATACGTGTAGGTGAATCCTCCGGGTTGGGTGCCTGGAACTACCAGTGTGCCTGTGATGGCTTCTGATCCTAAAATGAAGCACACGATTAGAATCGCTGCTATGATTACGTATCTGAGTTGTCGGATTTTTTCACTGGTTTTTTCGGAGAGATCTTTGTGACGAAATCTGAATGTTTTGCGGATCCAGTCGATAAAGTCAATGTAAAGACCGAAAGGACAAGCCCATCCGCAGAAAATTCTTCCTAGAATAAGCGACATCAGTATCACTAGACCAAACACTATCGCAAGTCGTTCTATGCCTGGAAGGAGGTAGTTTACATCCCATCCGTGGCCAGAGTTCCAGAATGGGAAAATGTAGGCTTGAATTTGCCACATTGCACAGGTGACGGTTCTTCCACAAGCGTAGTAGCAGCCGAAGGTAGGGACAGTGAGACCGTCGGGATTTGATACGCCTGCTATATTTGTTCCAATTAGGTAGTCGTGTTCTGTCATGGATGCGAATGGGAACCCGGGCAATCCATTAATCCCAATAAAGAGTCCTAAGAATAGGAAGAAAACGAGGGCAATTTGGACATAAACTCTGGCTGACGTTACTTTTCTTTTTTTGTCTGGAACAATCTTGGCAACTGCTATTGCGCCTCCTATTATTATGAATAAGCCTAACCCTATTACGAGAAGGCTGGGTGTTGGTGTAACAAGCGGGCTCCAAATCGGAATAGGTGGAGACGTAGAGTTTGGGGGTGAAAGCACTTGTACAGAGAGCCTAGAATCTATGGCGTCGTGTATTGCATATATGCTCCAGAAACCGTATTCATCAAGCGTCAACGTAACGTTAAATTGGCCTGTAGCGTTGACTGTAGTATAACAATTTACCCAGCTTGAGTCAGGTCTGACAAAAGTTACTAGTACGGAAGCGTTTTGTTGGAATGGATATATTAGCCCTGTGACGGTCACAGATTGGTTTATGTTGATTTGAGTTCGGCTTACGTTTGCAATTACGGATGGACCTGAGCAAGCGTTTGCAGGTTCACCAACGTTTGAAGTTATTAGCAAGATCATTATTACTAAAAAAGCCAAAGCTGTTACCGAAATATAACGCGGTATCTTAGCCATTGTAAATCGCTTTGAGTTTTAGTATTTCATCGAGATAAACTGTTTTCAGTAGATCGTAATATTATGGTTTGAAATTGCTTAAAAGTTTATGGAAGTTCGCTTCAGAAACAAAAAGGTTTTCAGGTTTCTGCTAAAGCGCTCTTGCGCCACTTATCATTTTAGTTTGAATCTCTTTTGAAACATCAAGAAAACCACTGTAGCAACAATAACGACTACAACTATCACCCCGATTATAACGGGCAAAGTGTTAGACGACGTAGGTGAAGCGTTCAAGGCATAAATGCCCAAAGCATAAACAGTGTTTCCGCCGCCTACGTAGACAACTCCGTTGGCGACAGCTGGAGAAGACAAAACCATGCCGCTTGTAGTATAATTCCAAAGTTTGGCGCCGCTTGAAGCATTCAAAGCATAAACATCGCCATTATAGGAGCCAACATAAACTACACCCTTTACAACGGCAGGAGAAGATGTAGGAAAAGGATAAATGTGAACCGTCGCGCTGACGGCGTAATTCCAGAGTTTGGCACCGTTAGTGGCGTTCAAAGCATAAAGATTACCATCCTGCGAACCTACATATACTATGCCGTTAACAACAGCGGGAGACGAAGCAACGTAGCTGCCTGTGGTATAATTCCACATTTTTGCGCCGCTTGCAGCGTCCAAAGCATAAACATCGCCATCCCAAGAGCCGACATAGACAACGCCGCCGATGATTGCAGGAGACGAATCAACATAGAGACCAGTGGTGTAATTCCAGAGTTTGTCGCCGGTAGCAGCATTCAAAGCGTAAACGTTTTTGTCATCGGCGCCGAAATAGACTATGCCGTTCACTACAGCTGGGGATGATTCAACCAAAACATTGTCGTCGTTGTCGATGATGTAATGCCAGATTTGGGCGCCACTTGTAGCGTTCAAAGCATAAACGCCGCCTTCATCAGCGCCTATGTAGACTACGTCACCTACAACTGTAGGAGACGATTCAACATCTGCACCTGTTCCATTTAAAAGGGTGAAATCCCAGAGTTTGGCGCCATTAGTAGCCTTCAAAGCATACACATTATTCCATGAGCCTATGAAGACTACTCCGCCGACGACAGCGGGAGACGAAATTCCACCATCGATAGTGTAGTTCCAGAGTTGGGTGCCAGTTATAGCGTTCAAAGCATAAATGTTTTTATCATTTGAATCGACGTAGACGACGCCGCTGACAACGGCAGAAGATGAGTCAACCAAAAGTCCTTTAGTGAAAGTGTAATTCCAAAGTAATGTGGGGGTAAGTACTGGATTGCCTGTTCCTGTGCCACTGTGCGAAGGGTTCGCACGAAACATTGACCAGTCAGGGGAAGCCTGCTGAGCAGTCGCTTTTGCCGCGAATGTGGAGAAGAACGATAAACACAAGATGAAAATAACCGCAACTGCTAATGTTCCCCTCAGTTTCTGCTCCCCCAAATGAAGTAAACGTCTGCATGTGGAAATAAAACTTGTGCAGCTTTTCTTCGTTACAATTGCAAAAAATTATATAGCCGTATCGAATTAACGCTGGTAAGCATGAACTTACTCTTTAATGAGCAAGAAAGCATCAAACTTAATGGATCAAGGAGAGGGAAAATTATGAATAAAAAGATGGCAGGGTTAATCGTAATCGTTGCTGTTGTCATTGTCGGTGTTTTGGTGAGTGCTCTTGTTGTGGCGCCTTTATTTACTTTGGCTCAGCAAACACCGAAGAGTCTTGATTTTACAGTCACTGGAACAAATAGTTGCCTGCGGTTTTTGGATGCTAATGTATCGCTTTGCTATGTACCTTTTACGGTGGGCGCAAATCAGAACTGGCAATTGACGATAAATTGCACCCAAATGCCTGGTGGTGCCAGCGGTTGGACTGACTTATATATTTACAATGGCTACTGGGATAACGGAACCAACTATAAATGCACTGCGGAAAATGTCTACCCAATTCTGGCCAACATACAGAGCACTAATTGGGAAATACAAGGGAACACCGCTTTCACAGAAACCTTTAACGGAACCACAACTTCACAAAGCTACACTATCTTCTTTGTTTTCCCAAATGGCGGGCAAGGAACATTCCACGTAACGTACCAGCAAATATAATAATCAAAAGCGCTTAGGAAAAAAGATTCTTGCACAACAAAAGAAGACAAAAAATAGCTAAAATTAAGGATCGTATTCTGATAGATTTTTTAAAAAAAAAATTCAATGTTGCATGTTATTGCTTGTAATGTGCGGAAGCATGCCCCCTTTGAATATGCTTTAAATGTGAAGCTTAAGAATAAAACTGAGTTCAAATCAAGAAACGGCTGAGCCATCAACAAGTGATTGAAGAAAAGAATGGAATGCGAAAAAATCGAGAAAAAGTACACTCCTGAACTCTCTGAAAAAGAATTAGAGAAACTTAGAAACTCTCAAAACGGCATATCTGAAGATAATAGCTGAGAACATTGAGCACATGAAAAAAACCGACCCTAGCAGACCCGAAACCAATAAGGCTCATGAGTGTTAGCCTACCCGAACAAAGCAATCAACTACACATGGAAACCACAATAGCTCGTTATTCCTAACTTTTCAATTGTTTTTAACATTTTTGCAATAAAGCGTCGGTCCGCTTCAAAAATTTTAGGCACCCGTATCAAATTGTGTAAGATTTAAATGCTGTTTCCATATTACTTGCTTTCATTAAAATATTCAATGAGAACTCTCAATGTCATTGATACCTGCAGTTTCTAATCCGTTTCTCGGAGCGTTTGCCGGCGGCTTATTGTATGGATTAGCTGTTTGCACCGCAGCGTGTGTGCCTTACATCGCAAGTTACATTGCAGGCGTCGGTGCCGGTTTTCGCAAAGGCACTGTTATCACTTTAATTTTTAATTCCGGACGGATAGTAGCTTACGCGTTAATTGGATGTTTAGTTGGTTTATTTAGCGGTTTGTTCAGGTTGGCTTTGTCTGATACCGCAATTTCGCCGTTTCAAATTTATTCTTCAATTACCTTCAGTATTGTGACTATGATTATTGGCGTTAGCGTTCTTCTAAAGTTAAGGTCACCGTGCGAGTGCAACATGCCAAATAGCAAAACCTCAGTTGCGCGGGGAACGACGGGCAGGTTTGGGTTTGATTTTGGCGCTTTTTCGCTTGGCTTGAGCAGGGGCCTAATCTTATGTCCACCGTTGGTAGCGCTTTTAATTTATTCGTTGCCTTTCTCAACTCCAATCGGCAGCGTGGGTTTAGCTGTACTGTTTGGTTTAGGAACCGCCTTGTCTCCGATGCTGCTGCTGGGCGGAGCTACTGGTTGGCTTCTTAACAAGGCACCCCTATTGCGGAAATGGATTTCGATAGGAGGGGCAGGAATACTAATAGTGCTTGGAATTGCCGAATTAATAAATGCAATAATCAAACTATGATAATCAAGATGACAAGAAAAAAATGGCTTGGAATCAAGCAGGGTGCAACGTGCTGGTTTGTCCCGAATAGCTATAGTGCGAAGCGCTCTTAGAAGAAGATGAAAAACTTTTTTGCTCAAGTTGCCTTATGAAGGGAGCATCAGTGATAGACCGGATTTTTTAGGCATAAGAGACCCGTATGAGAGAGAATCTTTGGATTGCCATCTTTGTACGCTAGACGAAATAGCGGATGTTTAGCTGAAGGCGTTCAATTTACAAACATAAAGTTTGTCTCGATTAGCACCTACCTAAACGAACATCTCATTTCTATATCGGATGAGCTCCTGACAACGAAGAATTTGCTCTGCTCTTAAGGGCTAGCGCGCTAACAACAGCAGGATACGAACCAACCTTTCCAGATTTAAGAATTATTATCCGATAGTTTCTAACATTATTTGCGCCCGCGCGCGAATATTGCTACTAAACCAAAGAAAAAAACTATCCATGCAATAAGTATTGAATAATATAGGGTGATTTGTAACGCTGTATAAGGTGTATAAGAAGCCATTGTTCCGTTTGTCATATTCCACCAGTATCCACCAACAAAATATGTAAACAAAATAAATAGAACAACCAATATTATTTTGCCTATATTAGCTATTCCCGTTTCTATTTCACTACCTTTAGTCATCAAATTTGTATTCTATTTAGTGTGCGCGCTAAAAATAAATATTCCCATGTAGCGCGCCTTCGGAGCTAAAGAACCAAGAAAGACGCC
>Ga0187891_1001713_pt1 | contig 18167 bp, 17 predicted proteins | sample June2016WEW_21_4_FD_132990 | JGI IMG/M metagenome (GOLD analysis project Ga0187891, IMG submission 132990) | Peatland microbial communities from SPRUCE experiment site at the Marcell Experimental Forest, Minnesota, USA - June2016WEW_21_40 | ecosystem: Environmental > Terrestrial > Soil >... | reverse complement strand
GGCGGGCGTCGGTTCGAGGGCGACGGGCGGGTCGAAGGGCAAAACAGGCGCCGTTTCCGGCGCGGGAGCTGCCTGAGCTTTCGGGGCCGGTTCGGGTACAGGCGCGGGCGCAACTTCGTGTGTGGGTCTGGTAGCGCTCTCTTCGGGTTGTGGGGAAGTTCTCGTCAACGCAATCTCTTCTTCCTGTACTTCCAACTCTTCAGGCTCTTCGAGGCCGATCAGCGCAATATCAGGCTCGGGGTGTTCTTCGGCGACGCTGGTTTCCGCGATCGATTCAATTTCTTCGATTTCGGCCTCTGCGGGATCCTCCGTGATCGATCCGAGCTCACTCTGTCTATTCTCGGGCTCAAGGCTACTCTCGGGCTCGGCGTTTTCTTCTGCGCTGAGTTCTACTCTTTCGTTCTCAGGCTCGGCGACGAACGCTTCCGCGCGTGTGTCGGAGCCGACTTCAACTCTTCCGTTGCGGCGGAAGAGCCCAAATCCGGAGCGAATTCCGCCCAATGCAAACTCAAGCGCCCAACGCCACCACGGGAGTTTCACTTCCATCGCTTGCACGTTCCTGGCCCGTTAGCCCCTTGCTTCCCGTGGTTCGTTCCTGTCGTTCATCCGGCGCGTTTCCGCGTTTGTCTCACGCGGGCGTGACGGTCGTCAACGACATTTGCATGGCGTTGCGCACTTCAATCATGGTCTGCTCGGCGCGTGCCGCGGCGCGGAGCGAACCGGCGCTCAGAATTTCGATGGCCTGCTTCTCAGTTGTGGCGGCGCGGCGCTGCTGGATCGGCTCGAGTATTTTCACCAGCGCATCGGCGGCCCAGCCTTTACATTCGATGCAGCCAATCCCCGCCGAACGGCAGCCCTCATAGACTTTGGCCATCGTTTCCGGCGTTGAGAAAACCTTATGCAGGTCGCCGACGGCGCATTTGTCGGGATCGCCCTTGTCGGTGCGACGGACGCGAGCAGGGTCGGTGACCATGGTCTTCAGCTTCTGGCGGACGACAGGCTCGGGGTCGCTCAGGAGAATCGTGTTGCCGTAGCTCTTCGACATCTTGCGGCCGTCGGTGCCGGGGAGCTTGGGCGAGGGCGTGAGCAGGACCTTGGGCTCGGGAAGGACTTCGCGATCGCCGAGCTTATAGAACTGGTTGAAGCGGCGCGCGAGCTCGCGCGTCAACTCTACGTGCGCCTGTTGATCCTGGCCTACCGGTACGAAATCGGGCTGGTAGAGCAGAATATCGGCGGCCATCAGCACGGGGTAGCCGAGGAATCCGTAGGTGGTGAGGTCCTTGCTGGCGAGGTTTTCCTGCATCTCCTTGTAGCTGGGGACGCGCTCAAGCCAGCCGAGCGGAGTACTCATGCCCAGGAGCAGCGAAAGCTCGGCATGTTGCAGCACGCGGCTCTGCAGGAAGAGCACGCTGCGCTCCGGGTCGAGGCCGGCGGCGAGGTAGTCGAGCATCACCTCGACGGTGTTGGGCGCGATCTGGCTGGGGTCTGCGTATTCCGTGGTCAGCGCGTGCCAGTCAGCGATGAAGAAGTAGCAGCCGTATTGATCCTGCAGCTTGACCCAGTTCGCCAGCGCGCCCATGTAGTTGCCCAGATGAAGCTTTCCCGTGGGGCGCATGCCGCTGAGGACGCGCGGGCGGGACGATGGAATGGCGGGATCGGGCATGGGGCCTTTGGATTCCTTGGCGGCCCAATAAAAGCCGGCCGCGCTCTCTTAAAAAAGCGTTAAAAACCTCATTCCATTGTAGCGGGAGGACCGTCAGCGAACGCTAGGCGCTAGAGGCGCAAAAGGAAGGAAAAGACGAGGACCAGAGCAGGCGTGAGCAGCAGGCGGAGAACGAAGCCACCCACAAAGATCATGAGCAGGTAGCTGATCCAGCCGCCGATGCGGTCGTATTGCTGCACCGCGTTATAGGGCAGCATATTGCGCACCACCCGGCTGCCGTCGAGGGGCGGAATGGGCAGCAGGTTGAAGAAGAAGAGCGAGAGATTGATGAGGATGGCGAGCGAGAAAAGCAGGGCAACCGGTTGCGCCCCGGTGGCCTCGGCAATGCCCAATGCGACAGCGAATGACAACCGGACCATGGCCCCGCCGCTCGGCATGGTGAGGGCCATGATGGTAAGACCCGCCAGAGCCAACAGCACCAGAATCAGGTTCGAAACGGGGCCGGCGAGGGTGGTGAGGTTGTCGTCACGCACGATTTTCTTGAAGTTGCGGGTGATGACGGGCGTGGGCTTGGCCCAGCCGACCAGCATGAAAGGAACGCTGAAACCGATGAGCGGCCCAAAGATCACCATGGCGGGAAAAAGCAGCGTCCCGACCGGGTCGATGTGGGCCAACGGATTGAGTGTAATGCGCCCTTGGAGCCGAGCCGTCTGATCGCCGAGGCGCGAAGCCATCCAGGCGTGCGCGCACTCATGAAAACTGAGCGAGAAAAGCAGCAAAACAAACTCGAAAACGGCAATGACGAAGCGTTCGGACTGCAAACGAATTCTCCCGGGGGCAAGACCCAGCGTAGCACGGGGAGCTGCGGCTTTTTCCGTGGCAGGGCCGTCCCTACGGGACTCCGTTCCCAAATGTTGAATTCGGTTCCCCACGCTGGAGCACGGGGCTAATTTCTACTGCGCCTACGGCGCGAGTTGGGACCCGGTCGTGATCTTTGAATGCAACGTGAAATGGAAGCAGTGCCAGCCGGCGCGGTGGGCTCAGCTTTCGATGTAATCCCAGAAGGAGTCGGCGAGGTCGGCGCCGAGTTCGGTGGTCATGCGGCGGGCGGCGCGCTCGACTTCTTCCATGAGGCCGTGGAGGTAGTCGCGGGACCGCGAGACGGCCGCGACACCGAGCGTCGCCGACTGCCACGTGACGGCTTCGTCCAACTCCGCGACCGAGACGTTGAAGCCCTGCCGCAACTGGTCTTTAAGCGAGCGGACGACCTGACGCCTGTCCTTGAGCGACTGGGCGTGCTCGATGCGAATCTCGAGGGTGAGTTGCGCCACCGGCATACGGATAAGGGTTTGACACGGACAGTGTAAGGCGGTCGTAGGCGGGCGGAGCAAGTTTTTTCTCGGCTGGCGTCGATCAGGTTAGTTGGGATGAGACGGTGACCAATGGTCAGGCGAGATTCCGGGGGGATTCGTTAATGGACCCTGCGGTGTTTTTCAGGCCCCATCTTCCTTATATTGTGGCAAATTGGTAGTGACCATCGTTCCGAGGGAAGTTCAGTGCCAAAAACGAGGACTTTATTTCTTTTTTTGGTTGCATCGCTCGTGGTTTCTCTGGATGCGTCTGCGCAGACGGATTCGTCAACGCACAAGGTTCAGTTCGTCACCGTCGAGGAAGGCGTCCGGCTTGAAGTGCTTGATTGGGGAGGAGTCGGCAGACCGCTCATCTTCTTGGCGGGCAACGGAGACACTGCTCACGCATTCGATAATTTTGCTCCGAAGTTTACCGGCCAGAATCATGTCTACGGCATCACGCGCAAGGGCTTTGGCGGGTCCAGCAAGCCGGCACCGAGGAACGGGAACTATTCAGCGGATCGTCTGGGAGACGATGTCTTAGCTGTCATGCACGCGCTTCGGATCGAACGCCCTGTACTGGTGGGGCACTCGCTTGCGGGTGAGGAGCTAAGCTCAATCGGCAGTCGCTTTCCGAATAAGGTATCCGGCCTCATTTATCTTGATGCCGTCGCGAGCTGGTCTTTCTATGATCCCGCGCACCCCCAGGTAGAGATCGAGATGAACGGCATCAAGAAACGCATTGAAGAGATTGAAGCCGGTGGGGTTGATGAGCAGGAGAAGCTACACGAACTCGAGACTGCAATCACAAGCTTCGAGACCGTTCTTCACCAGAGCAATGAAGATGTAAAGACGATGCCTCCGCTACCGCCGCGCTCACCGATCGGGGCCGCGCTCAATTTCGGCGCGGAGAAATACACGTCCATCCCTGTTCCGGTTCTCGCAATCTTTGCCTGCCCTCACGATTGGAGTCACTTCTTTCCGAACGACCCGGAACGCAGAGCAGCGCGACTTGCTGCGGATACGGCGGCCTGCTCGGCACGAGCCGAAAGTTTCGCCCGCGGTGTTCCAACCGCCCGCGTCGTTCGCATTCCGAACGCAGACCATTACGTCCACCGCTCGAATGAGGTGCAAGTGATCGACGAGATGGAGAAGTTTCTTAGCACCCTTCCGTAGCGGATAAGTATTGCAAAATCAGCTTCCCGGGAAGCGTCGCCAATACGTTGGCAGGGTTTCTGGCGGTTGACCCTCAGCCAAGAAACTACGCGCTTGGCCTACTCTGCGAACGTCGCTAACTGCTCGGCTGTGGGCTTTGGCGTGACGACGCTGACGACGACCAATGCGGCGACGGCGACGAAGAGCGCTGGAAAGATAGCGTCGCGCTCGGCGAGGAGCGCGGGAAGGTGAAGAAACTGCTTGAAACCGGGAGCATCCCAGACGAGAGTCACGACGGTTCCGGAGGCGATGGCTGCGACCGCGCCCCAGGCCGTTGCGCGCTTTGAATAAAACGCGGCGAGGACCACCGGCGTGACCGCGGCGGAGTAAATGGTGTAGGCGTAGAGCATCTTCTCAAGAATGCTGGGCGCGTAGATGGCCTGATAGAGCGCCCAGCAGCCGAGCAGCACCACGGCGAGACGCGAGACGATGAGGACGCGCTTGTTGGACGCGCCGGGCGCGATGTAGCGCACGAAAACGTCTTCGACGAGGTTCGAGGCCGGGGAAAAGAGGTAGTTCGAAGCTGTCGATATGACCTTGGCGAAGACCGCACCGAGGAGCAGCGCGCCCATGAATGCGGGCAGCCCGTGGCGCGCCGTGTAGGGAATGATCTCGTAGGGCTGGCGGGCGACTTCGCCAGTGGGGTAGAGCGCCGAGCCGAAGACGGCAATGGCTACGATCAGCGTTTCGAGCAGCAGGGTGCCGAGAATCCAGCCGACAACGGAGATGCTGGCGTCGCGCTCGCTTTTAGCCGAGAAGAATTTCTGGTACATCACCTGGTTGCCAAGCATGAGCAGCATGGTGGGCACGAGGAACTCGAGGGCGCGCAGCAGAGTGAGGTTGCCCAGAACCTCGAAGTGCGTTGGCGGGAGCGCAGCGTGCAGGCCGGTCCATCCGCCGGCCTTGAAGAAGAGCATGGGCGTGGCGACGACGCAGATGACCGTGACCAGCGAGCCGATGGCCACATCCATATACGCGACAGACGACATGCCGGCCAAGGCCGTGGTGACGATGACGAACATGGCAATGATGTAAGTGCCAAGCTCCGGCGAGACGGCGCCGGGAAAGATGAGATGCAGGACATTGCCGCCGCCCTTGAACTGGTAGCTGGTGATGGCCACGTAAGCAAAGAGGATGGCGATGGTGCCAAGGACCCGCGCCGCCTGGTTGTAGCGCGCCTCTAGGAGATCGGGCAGCGTGAACTGGGCGAACTTGCGCGCCCGAGGCGCAATAAAGTAGATGAGCAACAAACCCAGCCAGCCGCCGGCCGGCTGCCAAAGCGCAGCAAAGCCGTTTTTATAAGCGTTCTCAGCGCCGGCAAAGAGCGAGCCCGCGCCAATCCACGAGGTGAGCAGCGTGAGCACGAGAACAATGGCGGGGAGGGAGCGGCCGGCGACGAGGTAGTCGGCCTTGGTTTTGACGCGGAGGGTGCGGAAGACGGCCACGGCCAGCAATGCGGCGGCGATGGAAACGAGAACAACGATATAGAGTGCGGACTGCAACATGCTTCCTCGGGTGGGTTTCTCGGGGCAGCCGGAGATTGAGAGAAGTGTATCGGATGACGCCGCGGTGACCTTAGAGGTATCTTTCAAGGGAACCAATGCATCAAAAGTAATGGTGCGATTGTTGACGGGCTGCGCGACTGGCGCTACTCTCGCAATACCGTATTTTGTACGCGACCCCAACACGCGGATCAGCAAGGCGGCCAGGAAGCTGGACCTGGGTTTGCCTCGCGTCGTCTGGCTCCCTTCACAAACTACCGTTTGCCTTGCAGTGCCCTGCCGGGGCGCGCGCAGGCGCAGCTGGCCGTCAAAGCGGCCGGTTCTCGCGCAGGCCGTGCCAGTGGCCGATAACCTAATTACAAACACTCCGGCAGCAGCCTTACGGGACCGCTGCCGGACAACCTTAACCCGTCCCGGAGGACGTAGAACCCTTTGAAGATCGCCCTGGAGATTACGCCCAATCTTGAGCCCCTGTTTGGGACCCGCGATGAAAACCTAAGGCTAATGGAAGACTCGCTCGGCGTGCGCATCGACCTGCGCTCCGACGCCGTGCACGTGGAAGGCCCGGAAGTGGGCGTAGCCCGCGTGCAACGCATCTTTGAGGACTTTGAGACCCTGCGCCGCCAGGGCATCAACCCGCACAATGGCGAGTTGAACGGAATGCTGCGCCTGGTGGTGGCCGATCCCGCGGCGACGCTGCGCTCAGTGGCCGAGGCGGGAAAGCAGCGGTCAGTTGGGATTAAGCGTACTGTGCAGCCGCGCTCGATCAACCAGCGGCGCTACGTGGAGGCCATCGAGCAGAACGACATGGTGTTCAGCGTGGGCCCGGCGGGCACGGGAAAAACATACCTCGCCGTGGCGATGGCTGTGGCTGCGTTCAACGCCAAGCGGATTGGGCGGATCGTTCTGGTGAGGCCGGCGGTAGAGGCCGGCGAGCGACTGGGCTTTTTGCCGGGCACTCTGCAGGAAAAAGTGGACCCGTATCTGCGCCCGCTCTACGACGCGCTCTACGACTTGCTCGATCCGGACCGCGTAGACAAAATGCTCGAGAAGAACATGATCGAAGTTGCGCCGCTGGCCTTCATGCGCGGGCGCACGCTCAATGACGCGTTCATCATCATGGACGAGGCGCAGAATACGACGGTCGAGCAGATGAAGATGTTCCTGACGCGCATGGGCAACAACTCGAAGGCCGTGATTACGGGCGACATTACGCAGATCGACTTGCCGAATCCGCGCAAGTCGGGGCTGCTGGACGCGATTAACGTGCTGAACGGCGTGGAAGGCATCGTGTTCTGCCACTTCGACGACGGTGACGTGGTGCGCCATCCGCTGGTGCAGCGCGTGGTGCGCGCATATGAGAGCGCCAAGCCGCGGCAGCAGGAGCTTCCGCTCACGATGGGCGACGGGATCGAGGCTGGCGTGACGCAGGGCGAAGAGCGCGCGGAGGGGAAGGCGAAGCAGACGGCGAAGCCGCAGTAGCTCTGCGGTCCGCTTTTGCACGCTCCGGCCAGTTCTTGACTCAGAGGCGGGAATGGAGTTGCGCGGTCACAAGAGCCACCGAAATGCCCGCTCGACGAATAGTTTTGCATCCCTCTCGATGCAGGGTCCGTGCGCAATGATCAGCTTATCAAAATCCCACGAAAGCAGCCGTTGGAGCGACCGCCGCGCAAGGGCGCGATGAATGAATGTCAGCCGGAAGTCGAGCGCGACGCCTCCCTGCGGAGATAAAACGCCTTCCAGTTTCCACAGAGCATTGCTAAAAGGCTTCCCCTGCGCGATTGGATGAATCTGGATTAAGTCGTCCAGGATGAGTGTGCGCGATGGCTTATGCAGGAAGAACATCTCTTCGATAAGCGGGTTGCCTTTTAAGGCGAGCAGGTCGAAGTCGTCGCGCCAAGCTTGAGGCGGCTCGTCCCCCAGAATGCCGGTTAACGGCAGATGTCCTTTCTTCAACGTAAATGGCGTCGTTTTTGCTGCCCATAGCTCCGCGTCGGGAAATAGCATATGCCACGCCACCAGCCTCCAAACGTGCCTCGGCGTCCCCGCGACAAGATACCGAATGGGTCCCAACGCAGTGATCTTGTTGAGAGTATCGAATGTCACGGGCACAGGAGAATCCACCCATAATGAACCGTCGACAAGCTTCACAAGGGCCATGCGGGTGGTAAACATGACGCCCATGTCGCGGACGGGCGAGCCGTCGACGATCCAGACGTTCTCCGCGAATTCCTGAAGACCAGACATTCTGAGACCCTCCGTCTCAGTACACAAATGGAATCAGCTTCCGCGTTCGCCGCGCATATTCGTCGAAGGCCGCGCCGTAGTGGTCGCACAGGTGAGAATCCAGCACCGGAATATTGACGAACACGAAACCGGCAAGCATGAGGAGCGGAACGACTGCCGTTACCCAAGCCCCGGAAATCAGGCACAGACCGGAGAATGAAAGCAGATCGCCGAGATAGTTCGGATGCCGCGAGTACCGGAACAGCCCTTCGGTGTAGAGCCGCCCGTGGTTCTCGGGCCGCCGCTTCCAGACGTGCCGCGAGTACTCCGCATAAGAGTTCATCCACGATCCGACAGCGAACAGAAGGGCACCGACGAAGCCTGCCGCATGGAAAACACCGGTGTTCGTTCCGCCCGCGATCCCCAGCAGCGCCACGATGCAAAACAGCCACGGAGCAATCGTAAATACTTCGCTCCAGCCCACGCCCCGCTTGAGGAAGACAAACACAGTGAAGAGAATCCTGACGTAATAGATGCAGAATCCGGCTAAGAGACAAATCCGCCGGACGGAGTCACCGGCTCCCCACGCCCGGCCGAACCATCCGCCGACGACTCCGATTCCCCCTCCGAACAGAAGCCACCAGGCGAGGGCGACCCAGACGACGTTAATGGACGCCAACGTCAGCCGCTGGGCCTTCGAGGAATCGCGCAGTTCATACATGCTCCGTTGCAGTTCTCGCTTGTTCACGCGATGGTCACCTTCATTTCCGGTCTCTCCATCTGCCGGCATCGACGGGCGCAGGCCCGATCGCTAAGGATGTTCTCTAGAATCTCTGAGCACGTCTTTCTTTCGATCTGAAGGTTCCTCTGCATGCGCTCTCGCAATTGGGCCGGAATTGTCAGATTCAGGGACGGACCGCGTTGTACCGCCGTAGCGTTCGAGGAGAATTCCGACAGCGCGCTCCGGGCCGTTCCACTCAGCAATCACTTTTGCGAACTCGGCCGCTTTTGCTTTGGCCTGCTCGTCGTGCAGCAGCCTTTGGATCGCGACTTGAACTTGTCGCGACGGGTTCCTTGATTTGCCAACACGGATGGCGAAGCCGAGGCGTTCCAGACAGGCCAGATTTGCGACTTGCTCCATCTGCATGGCGACGCCAACAACCGGCTTGCCCGCAAGCGCGGCGGCCATTACCGTTCCCACGCCTCCGTGGATGACGGCGAGATCGGCCATTTTGTTTACCTGGACTGCGGGCACCCAATCCGTGACGAGGACGTTGCCGGGAATGCGCACGGCGGGGATTTGCGCGAGCTGAAACTTGACGGGAGCAATCACGCGGTAAGGGGTGCCGTCGAAGCTTTCGAGAATCTTCGCCACGATTTCCGGCTTGCCGGAACTCCCCATCGCGAAGTAGATCATTGGCTTGTCTCTGGGGATTGCGGCGACTTCAGCGGGAATGGTGAACTCATCCTGGGGAACGAGCGGGCCGATGAAAGCGTGGTTAGGCGGCAGCTTGACTCCGGAGAATTCGGGCGGCTCCGCGACCAGCGCGAAGTTGCCGCGCCAGAACTCGAAGATCGAGTTATAACCCGCGACGCAGAAATGTTTGGCAGTGCGGTTGATGCCGTTGAGAAACCCATACCTGATCCAGAAATTGATGAAGCGCAGGATGAGCCAGTCAGCGACCGATTTGACGGCAGCGGGGCGCAACTTGCCCGTCATGCCTGCGCCGTGGCAAAAAAACTCCGGAAACCAAGTGGATTGCACCACCCATACGAGCGGAACCTGAAGGACTCGGCATGTGACGGGTATGGTGACGTAAGAGCCGGTGACGGCTGCGACGGGCTGAAGTGCTTTGAGGCAGGCTACTTCACTCTTGACGCGCGCGATGAGCTCTGCATCGGTGAAGGCGGGGGTAAACTTCTCGCCACGATCGACTTTAGCGATGAGCTCGATCTTCTCCATGGTCAAGCGGGGCTCGAGGCGGGCTAGGGCAAAGCCATGCTTTTCAATCAGCTGCTCAAAGTCGCCCCCATCGGAGATGAAATGGATGTCAAATGCGTGGCTGGCCACTGGATGGCCCGCGACGGCCTTGGCGATCTCGACCATGCGGCTGGTTTCGGCCAGGTTGAATGCGCAGGGCGCAAAGAGGAGGGTTCGTTTGGGCATGGACGGCTCACGCGTGGCAGAATCGCAGGCGTCGAAGCCGAAACTTGCAGGTCGTTCACGAGCCCGGCCCGGGATTTTGCAGGCCCAGTGTATCAGCGTTGTGTTGCAGAGGATAGAATCGAAGTCATCGCGGAGCCGCCCCGCACGGCGGCGCCCTGCACGATGATTCTCCTCGACCCAGAATTGGAGCCTGACCCGGCGCTGGCAGTCGCCGCAGCGAGGCAACCGGCTGCGTCCGGACCTCTGAAGAATCTCCGCATTCCCTCAACGCGCACACTGGGCCGGTTTCTGAGCAAAGCACAAGCTGCCGCCGGCTTGCGCGGCCAGGTGACGGTGCTGCTCTGCACCGATGCAACAATCCGCAATCTGAACCGGCGGTTTCGCGGAAAAGACAGGGCGACTGACGTTCTCTCGTTTCCCTCAACGAATCCCGCACCAAACCCCGAGAAAATCGCCGGCGATCTGGCGATCAGCGTGGAGACGGCGAGGGAGCAGGCCGTGGAGCAGGGGCACTCGCTCGGGGTTGAGCTGCGGGTGCTGATCCTTCACGGGCTGCTGCACCTGGCCGGATACAATCACGAAGCCGATGCGGGCAAAATGCAGCGCCGCGAGCAGCAACTGCGCGTGAGGTTTGGCCTGCCGCAGGGGCTGATCGAGCGCGCGGCGCCCGAGCGAGCGAAGACGCGGAGGCGCGTGCGATGACTCCGCTCGAAATCGCCGCTCTCGTTGCGCTTATCGTGGTGGCCACGCTGGCTTCCTACATCCAGCGCGTCTACTCCGAGTACGGCAAGATTTTGAGCCGCGAGGTACAGGAGAATCTTGACGCGTGGGAGGTGCGCATCGAGCCGCATCTCGGCCTCAGCCGCGAGCATGCGGCGCTCTGCGCCTCAGTGCTGAAGCAACTCGCTCTCGGCGTGATCGCCCTTGGGTTCGGAGCGCTGCTTTTCATCCGCCCCACGCACCCCGGTCCGCCTACAGCTCTTGAGATTGCACAGGCCATTCTTGCCGTGGTGCTGGTCGTCGTCTTTGCCTATCAACTCATCCCCTCGCTGCTCTTCAACCGCACTCGCGGCCTGTGGGCGGCGCGCTTGCTCTGGCTCATTCGCTTGCTGCTGTGGCTGGTCACGCCTGTCACGGTCTTTATCCGATTCTTCTTTTCCATCGCCGCGCTTGCCGAGGCGCCTGCAGGCCCGGAAGAAGAAGAGCCCGCCCCCGGCGTCGAAGCGCTGATCGAGGCCGGCGAGGAAGAGGGCATCCTGGAGCAGAGCGACTTTGAGCTGGTTCGCTCGGCAGTCGAGTTCGGCGACATGCTGGTGCGCGAAGTGATGACGCCGCGGCCGGAGATCTTCGCCGTTCCCGAGACCACCACGATCGAGGGATTCCTCGAGATACTGCGCAAGGAGAATTACTCGCGCGTGCCCGTTTATTCAGGCACGCTCGACAACATCAAGGGGCTCGCGTTTGCGCACGACCTGCTGCAGATTACGGATGTGGAAGCCCGCACGCGGACGGTCGCAACGATTCTGCACCCGGCCGCATTCGTTCCTGAGACAAAGCGCGGCTATGAGCTGCTGCGCGAGATGCAGCGCGAGAAACAGCACATGCGCATCGTCATCGACGAGTACGGAGCCGTCGCCGGCCTCGTGACCATCGAGGATCTTCTGGAGCAGATTGTCGGGAACATTCGCGACGAGCACGAGATCGACACGCAGATTGAGGAACCGCAGCGCGAGCCCTCCGGATCGTGGCTGATTCCGGGCAGCTTTCCCGCCGCTCAGCTTGGCGACGTCATCGGCGAGCCGGTGGAGCTGGACGAGGACCATGAAGCGACGACACTGGGCGGCCTGGTGAGCGAGATTGCGGGGCGAATTCCCAAGGCGGGCGAGGTGCTGATGCTCGATCCGCTCGGCCTGCGCGTGGAGATCGTCGCCTCGACAGGCAGACGGGTGGAACGAGTGCGGCTGTTTCCGCCGACGGCGCGGCTGCCGTTCCCGAAGGAATCGTAGACCTTATCAAGCCGTGCCGATGCTCCGGTGCGATGCGGCAGCTGCGCTGGCTATTTAAAATCCAAATGACAATTGAACCAGCGGAGGTGCGTATGGCCAACAGTTTTCTGACACGTCGTGAGTTTGTGCGAACAACGGCGGGAGCCGCAGCAATAGGCGCCACGCCGCGGGCAATCCTGGCCAGCGCGGCAGAGACGACGGCTCGGCGCGTTCACGTGTGGGAGAAGCAGGAAATCGTGCTCACATCCGAGCACAGCTTTCCGAATCCGTATACCGATGTCGTTGTCTGGGTCGAGCTGAGCGGGCCCGGCTTTAACAAGCGCGCCTACGGCTTTTGGAACGGCGGGAATGAATTTTGCGTACGCGTGGCGGCAAGCGCACCTGGCACGTGGCGCTGGCGCAGTGGATCGCAGCCGGCCGTCGGGGGCCTCGCGGGCAAAAGCGGCACGTTCGAGGCGGTCGAGTGGAATGAGGTTGAAAAGCGGGAGAACCCGCTGCGACGGGGATTTCTGCGAGCGACTGCGAACAACCACGCGCTCGAATCCGCCGACGGCACGCCGTTCCTGGTGCTGGGCGATACGTGGTATTCGGTGGGCACCAATCGTTTTCGCTGGTACGACGACGATCAGGAGAGGCCAATCGGGCCGACGGCCGGATTCAAGGACTACGTTCGCTTCCGGAAAGCGCAGGGCTTCAACTGGGTCAACGTGATTGCCGCATTTCCCAATTGGATGACCGACGGGCTGCCCTGGCACATTGTGATGAACGATTCCGATCATACGACCGTGCGCTCGGCATGGCTCGAATTCGGGACCGGCAGCGCGAAGAACATGGACAACGAAGGCGGCCGGCCGTTCGTGTTTCCGGGGAGGGTGCCCGGCTACGAGAATGTGTTCCCCGACGTGGACCGCGTCAATCCCGAGTACTTCAAGGCCATCGACCGTAAAATCGACTACCTGAACGCCAACGGCTTCATCCCTTTCATCGAAGTGGCACGCCGCGATGCGAGCGAGTTGTGGAAGAAGTACTACTCATGGCCGGAGTCCTACGCACGCTTCATTCAATATGTGTGGGCGCGCTACCAAGCCAACAACACTGTGCTCAGCCCCATTCATCTCGACATCATCCAGGAGAGCATCTCGGTTCCGGATTTCATGAAGGCCATCAATCTCGTGTTCGAGCGCTACGGGCCTCCGCCTTTCGGCACGCTGCTTTCGGCGAACGCAAACCCGTCAACGCTGGTGAATTGGGGCGAAGACTCGTGGGTGACGCTGCACCAGGTGGGAAACAAGCGCGAGCACGAATACTACTGGTACATGACCGACATTTTCCGTGATGCGCATCCTCGCCCCGCGCTGAACGGCGAGCCATACTATGCCGGGCTCGTGGACGCGCGCGGCCTGAACGGCGGCTATAAATACGGCGCCAAGGGCGGCACCGAGCAGGACGACCAGTTCGTGCGCTCGTCGATGTATGGAAACTTTCTTTCGGGCGGCTTCGCAGGCCACGTGTATGGCGCCGAAGGCATCTGGGGTGCAGACATTGAGCCTTCCGCTCCCACAAAAATGTGGGATGCGTTTCAGTGGAACTCTGGCGGGCAAATGCAGCACCTCCGCACCTTCGCCTTCTCCATTGGCAAGCGCTACCAGGAGCTCGAGCCCGACGCGGGCTACGTGGCCCCGAACGCGACGCCGATTCTCAAAGGCTATGAGGGCTGGGCCTACGCGGCGCGCACTGCCGACCAGAACATCTTTCTCCTGTATTTCGAAAAGGGATGCCCGAAGAGCGTTGTGCGCGGCGCGCGTATGATGAGCCTCTACCGCGCGCAATGGTTCGATCCGCGCGAGGGGACGTGGCTCGACGTTGGCAACGGAGTGATTGCGGCGAATACGATCGGCGAAATCGAGCTGCCCGATTTTCCGTCCGGTACGGATTGGGGATTGAGTCTCGTGTATCAGGGTCCGGCGCCGATGCCTGAGCATTTTTGAAGCGAAGCTCAATGTTCGGGAATTGAAGCTCGCCGCTTCCGCCATTCTTCCGCCGTGATCTCCCAGATCCCGGAGGGCAAGCGGCCGGAGACGTAGTCTTTTTCGATGACACCGACCAGCCTCATGCTGTGCTTTTCTGAGATGCGGCGCGAGGTGGTGTTGGCTTGGGCCTTGGCCACGCGAAGCACGGGGAAGCCGAGCTGCTCGAACCAGAAGTCGTTGGCCCACACGCAGGCTTCGCTCATCAGCCCTTGGCCCTGCCACTTGAGCCCGAGCCAGAAGCCGCGATTGTCTTCGTCGCCCTTGCGCAGGTCGAGGCAGCCGATGATCTCGTCGGGCGCGGACTTGAGGCGCATGGTCCAGTACCACGCTTCGCCACGCTCCATCGCGGGCAGGGCGATGTCGCGGATGAAATGCAGCGCGCCGTCTGACGGGTACGGCCAGGGAACGCGGTTCAGAAGGTAGCGCACGATCTCCCAATGCGGAAACAGCTCCTGAATTTGCGGAGCGTCGGCCAGCGCGAGCGGGCGCAGAATCAGCCGCTTTGTTTCGCCCTCCGGCACCATGCGCCGATGATACCAATCCCTGATTGGTGCGGAGCGCTATCGCGAAAAAGGAGCGGGGACATGCAACCCCCACCCCCTCCATCGCGGACACGCACCGCATCCTCACCGCCATTGAACTCGCGGCCTCAGAACCCTTTGCGGCTTTGATCGCGAATGGTTTTGATCTCCGCCGCCGGGATGTGCAGGAATTCCAGGAATTCCTGGTGTTCCTGCGGCGCCGACCGTTCGAACTCCGCATGCCAGCGATGCATTTGTTCGTCGCTTAGACCGCAAGCCTTCATAATGGAAACCCATTTCTGCTTCGTAATCATTTTCCCTCTCCTTAGACTTCCGTGGCTCAGCAGTTTGAGGATCGCCGCCTGATGCTCGCGGAGGGTCCTGATCTCGCCGTCAAGCTCCATCAGCCGCCTTTGCAGCACGCCAGCCGCATCGCCGGCTTGGCGGTCGAGGATGGCACGAATGTCAGCCAGCCTGAGGCCCGCGTCGCGATACGCGCGGATCTCGAGCAGGCGCTTGAGATCCCGCTCTCCGTAGCAACGGTAGTTCCCGTTGCTGCGTTCCGGGGCGCGCATCAGTCCGATGGATTCGTAGTACAAGAGCGCGGTCCTGCTGAGGCCGGCTCGCCGGGCGAGTTTAGTTACCGTCCACATGGTCTACTCCAAGGGTCAACCCTATAGTTATAGACAGGTCAAGCATTTTTTTGAAGAAGACTGAAATAGAATTCACTTCTATATCGTCATTTCAATCTGCCAACGGAGTTGGAGCTTTGGCTTTGAAAGGTGGGACAGTGCGACGACGCGGAGAACAGCGGGACCGGCGCGAGGGCTTTGGATTGTCGGCGGAGAGCCTGCGCACGCTGCGCGCGCTGAAGACACCAGCGCAAATCCAGAAGTTCGTCGACGTGCTTGAGTACCAATACGCAGACACGGCGTGGTCTCCCGAGCGCGTGTTGCGGGAGCGGAAAGGGCATTGCCTGGAGGGGGCGCTGGTGGCTGCTGCCGCCCTGCGCGTCAATGGGTATCCGCCGCTACTGATGGATCTGGATGCGGTGCGCGACGACGACCACGTGGTGGCACTTTACCGCGAGCGCGGCCTGTGGGGCGGCATTGCCAAATCGAATTTCGCTGGGTTGCGCTTCCGTGCGCCCATTTACCGCTCGCTGCGCGAGCTGGGGCTGAGCTACTTTGAGCAGTACTACAACCTGCGCGGCGAACGCACGTTGCGCGCCTACTCGAGGCCGGTGAACCTGACGCGCCTGGACAGCGAGCACTGGATGACCGCCAAGGACGATATTTGGTGCGTGCCAGAGCTGCTGATCGCGGCAAGGCATTATGCGCTGTTTCCCGACAAGGTGGCGCGAGCGCTTCCACGGTTGGATCGCCGCAGCTTTGAGGCAGGAATGCACGGCCGGGTGAAGCACTGAGATAACTGTAGAGGCTCCTCAAACATCCCATCCCACCCTAGCCGCAAAAGCAAAAGCGCGGCGAGAGTGGGGCACCCACTCAAGACGAGATGACCTACACTGAATCAGGAGTGCATCGCGCGTGAAATCAGGATTCGTCGCCATTCTCGGCCGGCCAAACGTGGGCAAGAGCACACTGCTGAACGCGCTCACTGGCGAAAAGGTCGCTATTGTGACGGCCAAGCCGCAGACCACACGAAATCGAATCATCGGCGTGGTGGAAGTGCCTGCGCACAAGGGTACGAGCCCGGCGGCGCAGATCGTTTTTGTGGACACGCCCGGAGTGCACAAGCCCGGATCGCAGCTCGACCGGCGCATGCTGCAGGAAGTTCACGAAGCGCTTGAATCCCGCGACCTGGTGCTGGTGTTAGCTGACGCAACGCGCAGAATCCAGTTTGGCTCAGAGCCAGCTCACGATCCAAAGTCGAAACATCGCAAACCTAATTGGGCGAGCGAGGACGAATTCCTGTTCTCGCTGGTGCGCAAGCTCGATTGCCCGGTCTTTCTTGTGCTGACCAAGATCGACCTGGTGCGCAAGGACCAGCTCCTGCCGCTGATTGAGTCGCTCACGCACCAGTACAACTTTGCGCAGGTGATCCCGGTGAGCGCGCGCAAGCGCGATGGCCTCGACGTGCTGGTGCGCAAGATTGTTGATGTACTGCCGACAAGCGAGCGCTACTACCCGAAGGACCAGTACACCGACCAGCCGCTGCGCTTCATGGTGGCCGAGCTCATCCGCGAGAGCATTCTGATTGAGACCGGCGAAGAGGTGCCGTACGCCGCGGCGGTCGTCATCGAGCAATTCGAGGAGGCGGAGGCAAAGCCGAGGCCCGGCAAAAGACCGCTGACCGGAATTGCCGCGGCTATTTACTGCGAACGCGACGGGCAGAAAGCGATCCTGATCGGTAAGGGCGGAACGAAGCTGAAGGCCATCGGAACTGGAGCGCGGCGAAAGATCGAGTCGCTGCTGGGCACGCAGGTCTATCTCGAGCTGCGCGTGATCGTCGAGCCGGACTGGCGCGAGTCGCGGTCGTTTGTCGATTCGCTCGACTGGCGCAGGCAGTTGGAGGAATTGGGCGGCGAGCAGGACAATGCAGGCCACTCGCCGGAAGAGGACGGCTGACGGTCAGCGAACGATGTTGAACGGTCCGGAGCTGGCTGGACCCGGTCCCGCCGATGCTGCGCCGTAGTCGGAATCGAAGCCGAGATGGAGCCTGGCGCCCTCGGACATCATGCCGGGATTCCAGGGCGGGTCGAAAACGATTTCGACGCGCACCTCGCGTACCTCAGGCAGAGCGGCGAGCTTTTGTTCCACTTCAGCCTTGATCACGTCAGACATGGTGCAGCCAGGCGCGGTGAGCGACATGCGCACGTCGATGCGGTTGCCGCCGCCCTCGAGCGGAACCGCGGATGCCGCATAGACGAGGCCTAGGTTGACGATGTCGACGGGAATCTCGGGGTCGCGTACGGTCTTCAACTGCTGCCAGATCATCTCGTCGCGGAAGGGACCAGCAACAGGCGCAGTGTTCGGGCTGGATTGAATGGGAGCCGGCATCGGATCGCTCTCGCTATTCGGTGGAAGTGGGTTTGTCCTTGTTTTCGAGGGCCGATTGCAGCGTGTGCCAGGCAAGAGTGGCGCATTTCACGCGCGCGGGAAACTTGGAGACGCCGGAGAACACCTTCAACTTGCCAAGATCCGGTGTTTCCGGCGCGGCCTCTTTGCCGGTGACCAGGCCGTGGAACTCTTCGAAGAGCTTGGCGGCCTCGGCCTTCGTTTTTCCCTTGAGGATCTGCGTCATCATGGACGCGGAGGCGCGCGAGATGGCGCAACCGGAGCCCTGGAAGGCGATGTCGCGAATGGCGTCGCCGTCCATGTTGATGTAGACGGTGCAGCGGTCGCCGCAGAGAGGGTTGTAGCCCTCGGCGTGCTGATTAGCCTCAGCCGGCTTGCGGAAATTGCGCGGAGCCTTGCTGTGCTCCAGGATGACTTCCTGATAGAGATCGCTGAGTTCGCCGTTTCCCG
>Ga0187891_1001710_pt1 | contig 18183 bp, 17 predicted proteins | sample June2016WEW_21_4_FD_132990 | JGI IMG/M metagenome (GOLD analysis project Ga0187891, IMG submission 132990) | Peatland microbial communities from SPRUCE experiment site at the Marcell Experimental Forest, Minnesota, USA - June2016WEW_21_40 | ecosystem: Environmental > Terrestrial > Soil >... | reverse complement strand
CTGAGGGTTGTAACATTGGAGGACGGCGAGACGGTGCACAACGCGTTCTTTGACCGTAATTTCCGCGAGAATCAGCGATGAAGCTGCATTACTATCCCGAGACCGACAGCCTTTACATCGAGCTGGCGAGCGCGCCCGGCGCGGAGGCGCGAGAGATTGTCGAGGGATTGATCGTCGATCTCGACGCCGATGGGAATGTCGTCGGCCTTGATATCGACCACGCTTCCCGCAAGCTCGATCTGTCCAAGGTCGAGACGATCGCGCTGCCGCCGGCCGGCGCGGCCAAAGGAGTCAAACAGATGAGCGACAAGAAAAGGCTCTTCGTTGAACGGCGGCCCGAAGGCGATTACGCCGTGCGCAAGGGGCACTCTGAGCGAGCTAGCGATGTCCTCCCGACACAGAAGAAGGCCATCGAACGGGCGCGCGAGCTTAACCCTGGGCACTCTCCGGATGTCGAGCGGGTGCGGCACACGAACAAGGGCAAGCCCGACAAATGGCGCAAGGCGTAACCGCTGGCGCAAGCAATTATGCCGCGGCGGCGGATTAGCAAAGCGTAGCCTTCCGCATTCGATCCCTGAGAGGCGGCGGATTACGCTACGCCAATCTCGCCCTACGGGCTAAAATTATTCTGGCAACAGATATCTTAGGGACGGCGGCAGGCAGGTATGGAATTTTCGCGCAGATCCTTCATCACGACAGTCGCGGCAGTTTCATTGCAAGCGAATCAAGCGCTTTCACAGTCTTCGACTACTACCAACGAGCGGGGTAAGCGCGCCGCGAATGGTAGGAAGATTTGAAGTTCCGGATCTAATACGCATCAGAGTTTTCAGTGCACCTTCATTATCTACCATCCCTCACGTCCAAAAGAAGCGTTGAGCAAGTAGCCCGGATGGAACGGCAGCGAAATCCGGGATTCACGGCGAGGCTGGCCCCGGATTTCGTTTCACTTGATCCGAGCTACGAAACTCACTCATCGCCCCGATCCGATAGCGCGTCGATGAAGGCCTGATCTTCGCGCGCGTGCGCGCTTGCGGCGACGGCGAGCGACTGGCGATGCGCTTGTGTGCGAATGTCGCGATGCTCCCGCCCCTTTACGCGGGAGGGCTTGGGCTTGCGCGCGGGCTTTGCCTTTCGAGTCTTGGACTTCGCTGCCGAGGCCATGATCATCCGTCGTAGTGAGCGAGCGTATCGCGAATTTAGCGGTAGCGAAATCCGGGATTGACGGCGAGGCTTGCGTTACCCTCCACTTCGTCATGGCCGGACTTGTTCCGGCCATCCACGACTTGCTTTCCGATTGCCAGAAACAAAGACATGGATGCCCGGCACATAGGCGAGCGAAGCGACGCCGTTCTTCGAACGGCTAAGGCCGGGCATGACGAGTCAGGGTCTGCTACGCTTGCCCCATGAAGCTCCTTTCCGGCGGACAATCCGGCGTCGACCGCGCCGTGCTCGATGTGGCGCTGGCGCGCGGCCTTCCTTACAGCGGCTGGTGCCCGAAAGGCGGCTGGGCCGAGGATTTTCCCGCGCCGCCGGGATTGCTGGCCAAATATCCGCACCTGAAAGAGACGCCGCTCGCCGATCCGGCGCAGCGCACGGAATGGAACGTGCGCGACGCCGACGCTTGTTTGATACTGGTCGACGCCGGCGGGTCGGAAATTTCTGCGGGGACGACGCTCGCCAAAGAGCTGGCGCAGCGTTACCGCAAGCCGCTGTTGGTCGTCGATCTGCGCGAGCCCGCCATTCTCGAACGCGCCGCGCCTTGGCTGCGCGCGCAGCGCGCGGCGTTCGGCGCCGGCTTTACGCTCGCCATCGGCGGGCCGCGCGAGAGCGAGGCCCCGGGAATTTACCGTCAGGCGATGAGCTTCATCGAGGCGCTGATCGAATGATCCCGTCATTCCGGATTGTCATCGATCTCGGATTTATCCGAGTCCGGAATCCATATTCGCTGACGGTGGTTATGGATTCCGGGCTCGCCACTACGTGGCGCCCCGGAATGACGGACCCAACCCGCGGACCGATGGGCTTATCCGCCTGGCACAGCCCGCTACCGCCTGGCGCCGTTATCAAAACCATCAACTTGCGCCGAATTTGTTTTGTTGGCGTACACCGCCGCGGTCTAGCGTCGAAGCCGGCGCGGGCGGCGGTCGCAAGGAGATCGGCCCGTCGCGAGGCGTCGAAACGACGGATCATAGCGAAAGGCCAAGTCATGTTGAGACGAAACACCGTGTACGGCGCGCTGGCGGCCGCCGCGACTGTGCTGGCCGCTTCGCAAATCGCCGACGCCTGCACCCGCGTCCTCTGGAACGACAACAAGCTCGCGGTCCTGGTCGGGCGAACGATGGACTGGCCGGAATCCACTGAACCGATCCTCACGGTGTTTCCGCGCGGCATGAGCCGCGACGGCGGCCGTGCCGGCGCGGCGGTGGCGGTTGCCGAAAACCCGGCCAGGTGGACGTCCAAATACGCAAGCCTGGTGACCACGATGTACGGTATCGGCACCGCCGACGGCTTCAACGAGCGCGGCCTCGGCGCCCATATGCTCTATCTCGACGCGACCGATTTCGGCGCCAGGGAAGCGAGCAAGCCGGGCGTACAGGCCGGACTGTGGGCGCAGTACGCGCTGGACAACGCCGCGACCGTGAACGAAGCGCTCGACATGCTCGCCAAGATCCAGGTGGTGATGGTCGCGGCGCGCGGACACCAGGCGAATGTCCATCTGGCGCTGGAGGATGCCGGCGGCGATTCCGCCATCATCGAATATATCGGCGGCAAGCCGCTCATTCATCACGGCCGCCAGTACACCATCATGACCAACGACCCGACCTATAACGAGCAGCTCGCGCTGTTGAAGAAGCTGGATTTCTCCCATCCCTCCAGCGACATGCCGCTGCCCGGCAACGTCAATCCCAGAGACCGCTTTGCCCGCGCCACCTATTATCTGGCGATGCTGCCGCAGCCCACGGACGAGCGTGAAGCCGTCGCCGGCGTGTTTGCCATCGCGCGCAATGTCTCGGTGCCGTTCGGTGCGCCCGACAAGCCTTTCGGCATCTACAACACCGAATACCGCACGGTGATGAACCTCACCGACAAGCGCTATTATTTCGAGCTGACCACCGCGCCGAACGTCATCTGGGCCGATCTCTTGCAAATGAATCTGTCGCCCGGCTCGCCGGTGATGGTGCTCAACCCGGATGACATCGCGCTGTCGGGGAACGTCACCGAAAAATTCAAGGCGGCGAAGGCGGCGTTCTGAAAGCGCGTAGCGCGCGGCAAGGCGCGCGCGATTTCACTGCGCGCCGGTCCGGGCAAAGTCCCGAATTCAGGCATCCTCATCAGAACAATAAGACGTTTGGCCAGCGTCCGCCGGCATCGGCGGGCCGCTCCCAAGCGAAGCGCCGGGCCTTGATGCCCACGCGGCGCCGTTCATCAGCACCCTGCTCGACGCAAAATCGGCGTTGTTGACTTAGCCGTTTGGATAACTCGCTCTGCGCGTTAAAGATGTTGGTATTAGTCTCAAGGTTGTATTATAAACGCGCGCCACCGCGGCCAGGTGCGGCGTCAAAGTGAGGAGAATATGATCGTCTACGCAGAAAGCAGCGGGCAGCAGAGCACCAACAGCGGCTCATGGACGCCCATTCCCGGCCTTGCCATGACCTTGCCCCGCGGCGTCGGCGATTCGGCCCTGTTGATCCTCAATATTCCCAATCCCTATGCCCAAGGTAACAATCTTCCCGGCGGTAATTTCGGGCTGCAGGTCAATGGTGTGGTGCTCAACGCCTTTGCCTGCTTCACTTATAACGAGGAGTCGCCGCCCAGCACCGGCCGCGTGCCGACGACGCTGTCGGTCGTGACGCCGCTGAGTAATTCCGGCCCGACCTCGGTCGTGGCGGTGTGGTCCGGCGTGCGCGGCGCCACCGTGCGCATCGACAGCCCGGCGACACTGACCGGCATCATCGCCTGAAGCACCGGCAGCAACCCCAATATCAGTAGCGCGTAGCCCGCGTGCCGCGGGAATGCGCTACTATTTGTCGGCTCGAGAGGAAAACCATGGGCGACGGCGATCGTGCGAACGCGATGGCGCGGTGGATGTGGGACGCACGCCAGCGGCGCCTGCCCTACCGCAACCTGCCGGACGAATTGCGCCCGGCATCGATCGCCGAGGCCTACGCCGCCCAGGAGGCGTATTACCGGTTGGCGGAGCCGGTCTATGGCGCGGTCGGCGGCGCCAAGATCGCCACCACCACCAAGGTGATGCAGCGCTTGATGGGCGTCGACCATCCCTGCGGCGGCGCCATCTTTGCGCGCACCATCCATGCTTCGCCGGCGCGGCTGCGCACCGCGGATTTCGTCAATTTGCGCATCGAAAGCGAGATCGCGCTCAAGCTCGGCGCCGATCTGCCGGCATCGGGCGCGCCGTGGACCCGTGAGGCGGTCGCGCCGGCGGTCGCGGCCGCGATGGCCGCGTTCGAGCTGATCGAGGACCGCCATGCCGATTACGCGCGCACCGAGGCCGCTTCGCTGATCGTCGAGAATTGCTGGAATGGCGGCGTGGTGCTCGGGGCGCCAAAATCGGTACCGGCCGCGGCTTTGGCCGGCATGGCCGGCCGTCTCACGATCGGCGGCAAACCGGCCGGCGCAGGCAACGCCGAGGATCCGTGCGCGACGCTTGCCTGGCTCGCCAACCATCTCGCCGAACGCGGCCGCGATCTGAAAGCCGGCATGGTGGTCATCACCGGGAGCCTCATTCCGACGGTGTCGATCGGTAGCGGCGAGCAGGCGGTGTTCACGGTCGACGGGCTCGGCGAAGCCGTGCTGGAGGCGGTCTAAGCGCGTCATGCCCTCGGCATGGCCGTTCGAAGATCGGCGTCGCTTCGCTCGCCCATGTCGCGGCCATCCACACCTTAAAGCGTGAGGCGAATCAAAGACGTGGATGGCCGAGACAAACCCGGCCATGACGAAAGTCCTTGCGCGCGCTTCGTCCGCCCCTCATTTGGCGGTAAGCTCAACCCCGCGACTCGGCGGACCTCGCGACACCGCAAAGACCCAAATCAGATGCGCCAATACCTCGATTTGATGGAACGCGTGCTGAGCGAAGGCGTCGAGAAGCGCGACCGCACCGGCGTCGGCACCCGCTCGGTCTTCGGGCACCAGATGCGCTTCGACCTCAACGCCGGATTTCCGCTGCTCACCACAAAGAAGTTGCACCTGAAGTCGATCGTCTACGAGCTGCTCTGGTTCCTGCGCGGCGACACCAACATCAAATATCTCGACGATCACGGCGTGCACATCTGGGACGAATGGGCTGACGCCAACGGCGACCTCGGCCCGGTCTACGGCCGGCAATGGCGCTCGTGGCCGACGCCGGACGGCGGCTCCATCGACCAGATGGCGAACGTGGTCGCCGAGATCCGCCGCAACCCGGACTCGCGGCGGTTGATTGTGACCGCCTGGAACCCGGCGGAGAACGATCTGATGGCGCTGTCGCCCTGCCACTGCCTGTTCCAGTTCAATGTCGCGACGGGGGCGCTGTCGTGCCAGCTCTATCAGCGCTCGGCCGATGTCTTTCTCGGCGTTCCGTTCAATATCGCCTCCTACGCGCTGCTGACGCTGATGGTCGCGCAAGTGACCGGGCTCAGACCCGGCGCCTTCATCCACAGCTTCGGCGACACCCACCTCTATCTCAACCACCTTGAGCAGGCGCGGCTGCAGCTCGCCCGCAGCCAGCGTCCGCTGCCGACGCTGCGGCTCAATCCGGCGGTGAAGGACCTGTTCGCCTTCCGCTACGAGGATTTTTCGCTCGAGGGCTACGAGCCGCATCCGCACATCAAGGCCGCCGTGGCGGTGTAAGGATGGACATCCTCATCGTCGCCGCGATTGCCGAGAACGGCGTGATCGGCCGCGGCAACGCCCTGCCCTGGCGGCTCAAGTCGGACATGCAGCATTTCCGCGCGCTGACCATGGGCAAACCCGTGATCATGGGGCGCAAAACCTATCTCTCGATCGGCAAGCCGCTTGCCGGCCGCACCACGATCGTGGTGAGCCGCGATCGGGCCTTTGCCGCGCCGGGACTTGTCGTGGCGCCGAGCCTCGATGCCGCGCTTTCGGCGGCGCGCGGCGACGCGCTGCGGCGCAACGCCGACGCCATTGTCATTGCCGGCGGCACCGACCTTTACGCCCAGGCCTTGCCGCTGGCGACGCGTCTGGTCATCACCCACGTCCACAAGCCCGTCGACGGCGATGTCCGTTTCCCCGCCATCGATCGCGGAGTCTGGCGCGAAATCGCGCGCGACGAGCATGCGGCGGCCCCTGGTGACGAGGCTGCCTTCGCCTTTGTCACCTACGAACGCGCGTCCGACGCGGCGCCTCGACCGCCAGGCGCGGCATAACTGCGCGTTGTAAGGGCCCCGCCACTCCCCTATAACCCCCGGCAACCAAGCCGGTGTGATGCCGGCGTCAGGAGACATTTAAATGCCGTGGAGCAACCAATCCGGTGGCGGCGGCCCTTGGGGGTCGGGGCCGCGGGGACCCTGGAGCTCGGGGCCGCAATCGCCGGGCGGCTCGAAGCCGCCCGATCTCGAGGAATTGTTGCGCAGGAGCCAGGATCGGCTGCGCAGCCTGCTGCCCGGCAATCTCGGCGGCCGCGGCATCGCGCTGATCGCGCTGGCGGTGGTGGTGCTGTGGGGCTTTTCCGGCTTTTTCCGGGTCGAGCCCGATGAGCTCGGCGTCGTACTGCGGTTCGGCAAGTTCACTCGCGAGGTGGTGCCGGGGCTCAACTATCACCTGCCCTATCCGATCGAGACCGCGCTCACCCCGCCGGCGCTGCGCATCAACAAGATCGACATCGGCATGCGCCCGGTCGAAGACGTTCGCCGCGGCACCTCGGTGCGCGAAGTGCCGGAGGAAAGCCTGATGCTGACCGGCGACGAGAACATCATCGACGTGGATTTCTCGGTGCTGTGGAAAGTCAGGCCGAGCGCCGTCGGCGACTATCTGTTCAACATCCAAAATCCCGAAGGCACCGTCAAAGCGGTAGCCGAAGCCTCCATGCGCGAGATCGTCGGCCGCTCGACGCTGCAGCCGATCCTCACCGGCGCGCGGCAGACCACCGAGACGGCGGTGCAGGACTTGATGCAGAAGACCCTCGACCATTACGGCGCCGGCATCCAAGTGCAGCAGGTGCAGCTGCAGAAAGTCGACCCGCCGGCCCAGGTGATCGACTCCTTCCGCGACGTGCAGGCGGCGCGCTCGGATCTGGAGCGGGCGCAGAACGAGGCGCAGACCTACGCCAACCGGATCGTGCCGGAAGCACGCGGCCGCGCCGCCAAGATCACCCAGGACGCCGAAGCCTATCGCGAGCAGACCGTCGCCGAGGCCACCGGCCAGACCTCGCGCTTCCTGCAGGTTTACGATCAATACAAGAAGGCGCCCGACGTGACCCGCGAGCGCATGTACCTGGAAACCATGGAACGCGTGCTCGGCGGCAGCGACAAGACCATCATCGATACCGGCCCGCAGCCCGGACCGGGAGTGGTGCCCTATCTGCCGCTCACCGAATTGCCGCGCACGCGCCAGGCGCCCGCTGCGGGCACGCCGTCATCGGGAGGCAATCCATGAAGCTCAGCCTCGCCGGCGGCGTCATCGCCATTCTGCTGCTGATCGCCGCCATTGTCGGCTACAGCACCTTGTTCACCGTCAACCAGACCAAGCAGGCCCTGGTGGTGCGGCTCGGCCAGCCGGTGCGGGTCATCACCCAACCCGGCCTCAACGTGAAGATCCCGTTCATCGACAACGTCATCTACGTCGACAAGCGCATTCTTGATCTCGAATCGCCGGCCCAGGAGGTGATCGCCTCCGACCAGAAGCGCCTGGTGGTCGACGCCTTCGCGCGTTACCGCATCACCGACCCGCTCAAGTTCTACCAGACCGTCGGCGAGGCCGGCGCCAATTCGCAACTGGCGATCCTGCTCAACTCGGCGCTGCGCAGCGTGCTCGGCGGCGCCACCCTGGTCGACGTGGTGCGCAACATGCGCGAGCAACTGATGTCGCAGGTGCGCAGCGCCCTCGATCACGAGGCGCAGCAGTTCGGCATTCAGGTCGTCGACGTGCGCATCCGCCGCGCCGATTTGCCGGAGCAGAACAGCCAAGCGGTTTATCAGCGCATGCAAACCGAGCGGCAGCGCGAAGCGGCGGAATTCCGCGCCCAAGGCAGCCAGAAGAGCCAGGAAATTCGCGCCAAGGCCGACCGCGACGTGACCGTGCTCTTAGCGGACGCGACGTCGCAGGCCGAGCAGATCCGCGGCCAGGGCGACAGCGAAAGGAACCGCATCTTTGCCGATGCCTACAACCGCGACCCGGGCTTCTTCGCCTTCTACCGCTCCATGCAAGCCTACGAAAAGAGCATGCAGCATGGCGACACGCGCTTGGTGCTGCGGCCGGATTCGGATTTCTTCCGTTATTTCTCCGACCCGGCGGGCCACGGCACGCCCAACATGCCGCCCGCGCCGCCTGCGCAACCGCCGGCCGCCGCCCAGCCCTCGGCCGCGAAATAGCATTGGCAAAACCGGCGTGCCCGCCGCGGTCCCGCATGTCCGATTTTCTCGCCGCGCTCGGCCTGGTCTTTGTGATCGAGGGCGTCCTGTTTGCGGCGTTTCCGCTCGGCGCCAAGCGCGCCATGACCGCCGTGCTCGATGTGCCGGATAGCGGAATGCGCATCGTCGGCCTGGTTTCCGCCGTGGTCGGCGTGCTGATCGTCTGGCTGGTGCGCCACTGAACCGGAGCATGGTCCGGAAAAGTACAAGCCGGATTTCCGATGAGATCACGCTCCGCCATGGCCGCCGAGTCGCTTTTCCGCCCCAATCCGGTCCCTAATTGCCGGCGCGCGCCCGTTACGCCCTTGCGCCCGCAACGGGACGAAGGCACCCTTTCCATGATGCATCTGTCAGGAGCACAGCCCTCCATGTCCGGCCACATGTCTTGCCATCTCTCCCGTCTGCTGCGGCGCGGCCCGGCCATCGCCGCGCTGGCGGCGGCGATCATCGTCCTGCCGGCATGGACGGCGGCGGCGCGAGGGCCCGAGAACATCGCCGACGTTGCCGAGCAGGTGATCGACGCGGTGGTCAACATTTCGACATCGCAGAAAGTGGACCCGCGCATGAGCGGGGTGCCCGAGTTGCCGCCGGGCTCGCCGATGGAGGAGTTCTTCGAGGAATTCTTCAAGAACCACCGCGGTCACGGCGATGCCGATCGCGCCCCGCGGCGGATCAACTCGCTCGGTTCCGGCTTCATCATCGATGCGTCCGGCCTGGTCGTCACCAACAATCACGTCATCGCCGACGCCGATGAGATCAACGTCATCCTCAACGACGGCACCAAGCTCCCGGCGGAACTGGTCGGCAAGGACTCCAAGAGCGATCTCGCGTTGCTGCGCGTGCATCCCGACAAGCCGCTGAAGGCGGTGAAGTTCGGCGATTCCGATAGGCTGCGGCTTGGCGAGTGGGTCATCGCCATCGGCAATCCGTTCAGCCTCGGCGGCACGGTGACCGCCGGCATCGTCTCGGCGCGCAACCGCGACATCAATTCCGGACCTTACGACAATTACATTCAGACCGACGCCGCCATCAACCGCGGCAATTCCGGCGGGCCGTTGTTCAACCTCAACGGCGAAGTCGTCGGCGTCAATACCGCGATCATTTCGCCCTCCGGCGGCTCGATCGGCATCGGCTTCGCGGTGCCGTCGAACTCCGCGGTCGCGGTCATCGAACAGCTCCGCCAATACGGCGAGACGCGGCGCGGCTGGCTCGGCGTGCGCATCCAGCAAGTCACCGACGATATCGCCGAAAGTCTCGGCATCAAGCCGCCGCGCGGCGCGCTGGTCGCCGGCGTCGACGACCGCGGGCCGGCGAAGCCCGCCGGCATCGAGCCGGGCGACGTGGTCGTCAAATTCGACGGCCACGACGTCAAGGACATGCACGATCTGCCGCGCATCGTGGCCGACACGCCGGTCGGCAAAGAGGTCGAGGTCGTCGTCATCCGCAAGGGCAAGGAAGAAACTCACAAGGTCAAGATCGGCCGGCTCGAAGACGGAGAAAAAATGGCCGCGGCCGAAGCCGGCAAGAACGCCGCGCCGGAACAAAAATCCGTGGTGCAGAAGACGCTGGGTCTGGAGCTTTCCACCCTGTCCGACGACTTAAGGAAGAAATTCAAGGTTCGCGACAATATCAAGGGCGTCCTCGTCACCGGCGTCGATCCGAGCGTGGCGTCGGCGGCGCCCGACAAGCGGCTTTCGCCCGGCGACGTCATCGTCGAGGTGCAGTATCAGAGCGTCGGCAACCCGGGCGACTTGCAGACCCGGCTCGATGCGCTCAAGACCGAAGGCAAGAAGGTGGCGGTGCTGCTCGTTTCCAATCCCGACGGCGAGACGCGCTTCGTGGCGCTGAGCTTGCAATAGGCAGCAACCCGGATTGAGCCAACGGGTCCGGCCCGAAGTGGCCGGCCCGATGACAGGCTCCGCGAAATCCGGGGTCAACCTCCCCGCCCCCCACCCTTGTCCAAATTTCACCCCTCTTTTTTTCGCAACCTTTTGCGCCTATATTCCTAGAGCCGGCGCAAGCCGGCTATGGCGATAAACGGCCGTCGTAATAAACCTTTCGGACCCGGGGGCAGTACCCGGCGACTCCACCAATTCCAGGGAACGGTATTCAGAGGACAGTAATCAGACGGCGCGAGCCGAAAGTTCCTTCTGATTACCGATTACTGATCACTGTTCCCTGACTACGGGGTCGAAACAGGATCGACGAGGGCGTAAAGGGCGGGCTTTTGCTCGGCATGGTTCCGCCGTTATCGGGCCAAATCATAGTTGCAAACGACAACTATGCTCCGGTTGCTCTGGCTGCGTAAGCGGCCCGAAAGACCGATCTGAAGCCCTGGCGTCTTAGCAGCGTCAGGCGGGGTTCGGAGGCACCTGGCAACAGAAGCCTCCACTTTCTTTCAGAGGACAGACGACGGATGACAGAGGACAGAATCGATCTGGACCTCTATGATTCGTTGCCTATCTTTCATTCGTCGTCTGTCGTCCGAAACCATGGCCCTCGATCTCATCCGCTACGACATTCTCGCGCAAGCGGCCCTGCGCGGGGTCGTGCGCACGGTGTTGGCCGACGCGGCCAAAAAGGGCCTGCCGGGCGAGCATCATTTCAAGATCACCTTCAACACCACGGCGCCGGGCGTGCGGCTGTCGGAGCGCATGCGCGCGCGATTTCCGCAGGAAATGACCATCGTCCTGCAGCATCAGTTCTGGGATCTGGCGGTCACCGAGCACGCCTTCGAGGTCGGCCTGTCGTTCGGCGGAATTCCGGAGAAGGTCGGCGTTCCCTTCGAGGCGGTGACGGCCTTCCACGATCCGGCGGTCCAATTCGGCTTTCAATTCGAGACCGTCGAGGCCGCCGCGGCGGGCGATGCTGCCGGCGCGCAACCGGCCGAGAAACCGATTGGCTCCAAGCGGACCGCCGCGGAAACCAAGCCGGAAGCCTTGCCGGCGCCCTCGCCCGTTGCTTCCGCGCTACCGGACAGTGGGGGTGGCGAGGTGGTGCGGCTTGACCGGTTCCGGAAGAAATAACGAATCAGACGTCAGTGATCGGTAATCAGTAATCGGAAGCTAAGGAGCCTTCGCCTTTGGGCTCTGACTTCTAACTTGCTATTTCTGATCACTGATTACCGACTACCGATTACCGACATGAAAACCCGCACCGAATCCGACACGTTCGGGCCGATCGAAGTACCGGCGGATCGCTATTGGGGGGCACAGACCGAGCGCTCGCGCATCAATTTCCGCATCGGCGACGAACTCATGCCGCTTCCGATCATCCGCGCGCTAGCCATCGTCAAGCGCGCGGCGGCGGAGACCAATCGCGAACTCGGCTCGCTCGACGCGCGCCACGCCAAAGCCATCGTCGAGGCGGCGCAGGAGATCATCGACGGCAAGCTCGACGATCATTTTCCGCTGGTGGTCTGGCAGACCGGATCCGGCACCCAGACCAACATGAACGTCAACGAGGTGATCGCCAACCGCGCCAACGAGCGGCTGGGCGGCGCGCTCGGCGCGAAATCGCCGATCCATCCCAACGATCACGTCAACATGAGCCAGTCGTCGAACGATTGTTTTCCGACCGCCATGCACATTGCGGCGGCGCAGGAGATCGTGCAGCGGCTCATTCCAGCGCTGACGCACCTGCATGCGGCGCTGGAGACGAAAACCAAGGCGTTCGCCCGCATCGTCAAGATCGGCCGCACCCATACCCAGGACGCCACCCCGCTGACGCTTGGCCAGGAATTCTCCGGCTATGCGGCGCAGGTGAAATCCGGCATTACGCGCGTCCGCGCCGGCCTCAAGGAACTCTACCCGCTGGCGCAGGGCGGCACCGCAGTGGGGACGGGCCTCAACGCCAAACGCGCGTTCGCCAAGCTGTTCGCCAAACGGGCTGCCGCCATCACCGGGCTGCCGTTCGTCAGCGCGCCCAATAAATTCGAGGCGCTCGCCTCGCACGGAGCGCTGGTGTTTGCCCATGGCGCGCTCAACGCGCTCGCCGCGGATCTGTTCAAGATCGCCAACGACATCCGCTTTCTCGGCTCCGGCCCGCGCTCCGGCTTCGGCGAATTGCTGCTGCCGGAGAACGAGCCGGGTTCCTCGATCATGCCCGGCAAGGTCAATCCGACCCAATGCGAGGCGATGACCATGGTCTGCTGCCGCGTGTTCGGCAACGACACCACGATCGTCACGGCGGCGAGCCAGGGCCATTTCGAGCTCAACGTCTACAAGCCGGTCATCGCTTATGCCGCGCTGCAATCGATCCGGCTCCTCGCCGACGCGGCCGTCTCGTTCACCGACCACTGCGTCGTCGGCATCCGCGCCAACGAGTCGCGCATCCGCGAGCTGATGAACAATTCGCTGATGCTGGTCACGGCGCTGGCGCCGCGCATCGGCTACGACAAGGCGGCGAAAATCGCCAAGACCGCGCTCGCCAACGGCACCACGCTGCGGCAAGAGGCGGTCAAGCTCGGCTTCGTATCGGCTGAGGAGTTCGACCGCCTGGTGCGGCCGGCCCGCATGACCCGGCCGGACCCGTGAGCGCGACCACACGCGCGCGATAACGCTTTTGTGTCCGCCGCGTCACTGTACCGGCGTAATTCTGCTGGACCAACAGGCTGGGACGTTATGCGGTTACCGCCGAGCCTGACATGCGAGCCTGAGATGCGAGCCTGATATGGGCGATCTCGTCAACCTCCGTACCGCGCGCAAGCGAGCCAAGCGGCGCCAAGCCGAGCAGCAGGCCGCGTCCAACCGGCTGGTGCACGGGCGCGCCAAGGCCGAACGAGCCCTGACGCAGGCGCAAAGCGACAAAGCCCGGCAAGATCTCGACGAGCACCGGATCGACACGGGAGACGGGCAATGAAATCGCCGGTCGTCAAGCGCTCCATTGTCATCGCCGGCCACAAGACCAGCGTCAGTCTCGAGGATGCATTCTGGAAAGCGCTGAAGGACATCGCCGGCGGCCGCGATATGACCTTGTCCGAGCTTGTCGGCGCGATCGATACCGAGCGCCAGCACGGCAATCTGTCCTCGGCGATACGGCTGTTCGTGCTCGACTATTATCAAGCGCGGACCAACGGCTGCGGTGAGAGCGGAAGTCCGCTGCGCGAGATGATGGTCGTTCCGCCGCCGGCGGCGTCAGTTCTGCGACCGGAATAGCATATCGAGCAGAGAGCGATCGGACGGCGTAATCGACAGTGGCGCGGATGGCGGCGGCGCGGAGCGCCGCGCGCTTGCGCTGTCGGTGCCCGGCGGCTGCGGCTTGGACGCGGCCGACGGCGGCAACGCCGCCGCGGCTCCGTGATCGGTGCCGCCGTGGTCCAAACGGCTCTCCGGCGCGGCGGGCGGCGCTTCGGGCCGCAGCCGGTAGAGCCCGCGCGTGCCGGAAGCCGGCGCGGCCGAGGCATTCGCCTGGATCGTCGTTTCCAGCGTCGTGCCGGCCGGGATGTAGCGGACGGATGGCGATGCCGGGCGCACGACGGGTCCGAGAACTTCCTCGCGCCGGTTCGCCTCGATCGATTCGAGCCGTCGGGTCTGCAGCTCGGTGGCGCGCAGCGTCAGCCAACCCACCAAGGCCGAGATATCGAGTTTCGTCTCCGTCGCCGCGAGCGGGCCCTTCACCGTCAACGCCAGTTCCGGCCGGGTGCTGATCAAGGCATTCGCCGCCGGCTGTCCTGACAGCCTCATATGCGCATCGATCGCCGCGCTGTTGAGATCGAGCAAGCCGTCGAGCGAAAGCTCGGCGCCGCTTTGGGCCGGCAGAATCATCTTGGCCAGACGAATCTGCCCGCCGGCAATCGTCACCTCGGCGTCGCTGTTCGGCACCGTGAGCCGACCGGACTCCATCGCGGCGCTCACCGCCGCCTGGATTTTCGGCGTCTCGAGCGAGCCGCTCTGGTCGGTCGCATGAATCGCCGCGTCAAATGCCGCCGGATCGATGCCAGCGACATGCGCATTCGAAAGCGTCACCGCGCCGCTGCCGCGGACCGAGCCGATGAGGCCCGCCGGGCTCAGTCCCATGCCGTCGGCCTGAAGCTTCACCGTCAGCAGGCCGTCGAGGGCATTCTTTTTCCATGCGACAATCGTGGCAGCATTCGCGCCGACAAGCGCGAGGCGGCCCTGCGCGGAGAGCTCTGCCGCATCGCGGCGGAAGGTCAGCTCGCCGGTAAGGCGCCCTCCGGCGAGGCCGCCATCGATGTCGCTGAAAGCGATCTCCGCCGGCTGGAACCGCAAGACGCCCTTGAGGTCGCGCGCGACCCACGCCGGCGTCAAGGCGGCGCGATCGAGCCTGAAGGTCACGGCCCCGTTCAACGCGCCGAACGCGCCGGCGCCGATCGGCTCGGGTGACCATGCGGCAGCCGCTCCGGCGCTCGGCAGGCCCAAAATCATCGCCGCAACCGCGGCGGCGTCCGCGTCGTTGGCCGCAACATCGCCGTCGATGCCGACCGGGCTCGACAGTTTGACGGCGAGGCGGCCGCGCACCGACGCTTTTCCCGCGGCAACATCCAGATCCGTGAACGACAGCGTCCTGCCTGCCACAGCAACGCTCGAGCTTGCGGTGAGCGCGACAACAGGGCCGGGCTGCCCGGTCATTGTGCGGTTTAGCGGCCGCAGGTCGGCGGCGGATGCTTTTACTTGCAGGCGGCCGGTCGGCGCGCCGTCGCCGCTCGGATGCAGCATCCCTTCGACCACCACCGAGAAACCGCCGGCCGCGGCCAGGCCCTTGACGCGAACATCGCCGTCGAGCGGTCCGGCCGCGGACATCGTCATCTCGCCGGGTAGTTGATCGACCGCGAGAACGCGGTCGAGGTCCAGCAGGCGCACCAGCGCACCGCCATCATCGGCCTGGAGCCGGCTGGTGATGCGCACGATCGCGGCGCCGGGATGCGCCAAGTCGCCCGTTGCATCGCCATTGAGCGCAAGGCGCAGCGCGCCCATGTCGCCGGCAAGATCGAGCTTGGCCACAGTGCCTGCGGCGGCCGCGCGATCGACCGTCAGGACGCCATGCACCTTTGCCGGCGCCAGACGGTCGGCCAAATGACCAAACGTCTCCGCAGCCTGCGGCGCCAACTTGCCAACGATGCTGGTGAGACCGGCAAGGGTTTTTGCGTCGAGATCGAGTGTCAGCCGCCCGCGCGGCTGCGACGACAACTCATCGATGCGTCCGCTGATGTCGAGCGCGGTGCCGCCCAGATCGCCGACCGAGAGCCGGTCGACGTGCAACACACCGGCGTCGAACTTAACCCGGGCGTTGACCTGTCGCGCGTCCACGCCGGCAACGGTCGCCTTGCCGACGTCGACGAGCAGCGTGACCTCGTGCGGCATCTCCACGGCGCCGTTGGCCAGCGCCGCCTTGGCGAAGGCCGTCAGCGCATCGACATCGAGTTTTGCGGCGCGCAGTTCGCCGTCGAGAGTGGCCGGCCGATCGCCCGCCGCCCAGGCGTAGGCGAGCCGCCCCTCCAAGTGCTCCTGGTCGAGCGACGCCGACAGCCGGTCCAGCGCGAAGCGGTCGCTTGCGATGGTGACCACGCCGCGCGCGGTCAACGCTTCGGTCCGGCCCGAAGGCGGCTCGCTGCGGCCCTCGAGCCAAGCCATCAGCATTTTCAGATCGGCCGATTCGAGCTTGGCGGGCCCGCTGAAGCCAAGTCCCTGCGGGCCGTTGTCGAGCCGGCCGCTCAGGTTCACCTCGGTGAACCCCGGAGCATGGAATTCGAAGTCCTGAAGAGTCCATCCTTTGGCATCGAAACCGACATTGCCGTGCAGCGACTGGATGGTGGTGCCGCCGACCGTCAACGCATCGACAGCGACGCCGACGGTAACCGGAACCGGTGGCTTCACCGCCGTCACAAAGGCTTCGACAAAGCTCTTGATCATGACCAACGGCGGCCGGTGCGTCACATCCGGAGCGGCAAGCGCACGATCGACGTCGACTTGCACCGCCGAGACCACGCCGTCGAGATGCGCATGCTCGCCGAATGTCAGCTCGGCTTTGCCGCCGAAAATGACGGCCCGCTCGTCCGGCCCGTACTGGAACGCGAGGTCCTGCAGCGACGCCGAAGCCGGCGTGGCGCGCACCTTGCCGGCGAGCTGCCACGGGTCGTTCATCACCCGCTGGCCGCGCGCCAGCGTCACTCCGACCGGCCGCGCCAGCGCCAGCGTGCCATCGAATTGCGGGACGCCGCGGTTGAAACTCAGCGTACCGTCGATCTCGGTGGTCAGCGGACGATTCGCGGGGTCGACGCCGAGCCGGAGCTTGAGCCCGCCGTCCTCGTCGAGGCGATTGCCCGATATCCGATAGCCGTAAAGCTCGTCGCCGGCGACAAAGGCGCCGTCGCCCCGGAACGGCCCGGCGAACGAGCGGATGTCGCCGTTGAACGAGAGCTTCTGCAACACGACGCGCGAGCCGGAGCCGGCGTCGGTGAGCGTGACGCGTCCGTCCTCGACCTCAAGACGCGAGATGGTGAGCGTGTCCGCACCGAAAGCCGGCGATGGAGCGGGCCAGTCGATCGCGCCTGCGCGGTCGATGCCGAGACCGATCTGCGGCGCAAGGAGGCGCAGCTCCGTGGCCTGCACCTGGCCACGCAGCAGCGGACCAAGCCCGACTTCGACCTCGACCGCGCCGGCCCGCAGCTGCGGCTCCCGGCCCGGCTCGCCGACTTGGACGTCGCCGAGCTTGATCCGCGGCGTCGGCAGAATGCGGGCTTCTATGGGGCCGTTGACGCGAACAGCGAGGCCGGTGAGTTGGCTCGCTTCTTGCTCGAACGTCGAACGGTAGTGATTCCAATCGACCACAAGCGGCGCGACCAGCGCCGACACGAGCGCCAGAATGATAGCGATGGCCAATCCGAGCAGTGTCGTCTGCACCGCGTCTCCGAGCTTTGGCTTGGTCGGGCGGGACGGCCCCCGTATGCGCGCCCGCGTCAGCGTAAGGCACGACTGAGCGGTTTGCACCCAAGAGCCGCACCTTGGCGGCATTTGCGGGCGATTCTGTGTCGATTTCCCGGGCTGGCCGCCCGGGTGTCTCGATTTGAAGTCCCCAAGGACGCGCCGGGAGTCCTATGACGCGGAGCAGCGCATCACGGCATCACCGGCGGATGATATTCGAGCGTATAGGCCAGCGCCCATAACAGGAACAACACGACCGGCACGTGGACGAGCAACTGCAGGAAGGTGAAGCCGACGAGGTCGCGCGCGCGCAGCCCCAATACGCCGAGCAGCGGCAACATCCAGAACGGATTGATCAGGTTCGGCAGCGCCTCGGCGGCATTGTAGACTTGCACCGCCCAGCCCAGATGCACCTTGAGATCGTTCGCTGCCTGCATCACGTAGGGCGCTTCCAGCAACCATTTACCGCCGCCCGACGGAACGAAGAATCCCAGGATCGCCGAATAGACGCCGATCACCAGCGGATAAAAGTGCTGGGTCGACACGCTGACGAAGAAGTGGCTGATCTGATCGGATAGCGTCACGCCGCTGCCGTTCTTCGCCTGGGTCAGGATGGTGGCGATGGCGCCGTACAGCGGAAATTGGATCAGCACGCCCGCGGTGGCCGGCACCGCTTTGGCAACCGACGCTAAAAACCGCCGCGGCCGCCAGTG
>Ga0187891_1001708_pt1 | contig 18201 bp, 15 predicted proteins | sample June2016WEW_21_4_FD_132990 | JGI IMG/M metagenome (GOLD analysis project Ga0187891, IMG submission 132990) | Peatland microbial communities from SPRUCE experiment site at the Marcell Experimental Forest, Minnesota, USA - June2016WEW_21_40 | ecosystem: Environmental > Terrestrial > Soil >... | reverse complement strand
CTAGTGTTATAGTTAACTATATCACTACATATAGATCGAAGGTCATCGCTCCCACCGGATTATGCGAGTGAGAACCCCGACCCGAAAGTAAAGAAGCTTTAAGGAGAAGAAACATGAAATCCCTTCGTTTTATGCTGTCCGTTGTTCTGATGTCGCTCTCCACCGTGGCTTTTGCCCAGTCTGACATGGAAAGGTCCGACGCGCAAAAAGCCTCCGTGGCTCCTGTGCCGTCCGAGGCGCAGAAGTCCTTCGCAACCATGAAAAGCCTGGCGGGAGAGTGGGAGGGCCCCGTCACCGTCCCGGAGATGCCGGAGATGTCAGGCGGCAAGCCGATGCACCTCTCGCTGCGCGTGACCTCGCGGGGAAACGCCCTCGTGCACGAGTTCCAGGAAGCAGGAACGCCGTTGGATGCGACCAAGTATGACCATCCGGTCACGATGCTTTACGTGGACGGAGACCAGCTCACGCTGGTCCATTATTGCGACGCCGGGAACCGGCCGCGCATGACCGGCAAGATGTCGCCCGACGGCAAGACGGTCGAGTTCGAGCTCAAGGACATCAGCGGGAACACGGAGTACCACATGCACCATGGGGTGTTCACAATCATCGACGCCAACCACCACACCGAGGATTGGACGTTCATGATGAAGGACAAGCCGGTCCACGCGCACTTCGACTTGCAGCGGACAAAGTGACGCCGCTTCAGCGGCCATGTATTGCGAGGAATCCGAGGAGGCGGCAGCGGTCGATCGAATTGATCGCCGGCGCCTCTCTCGAGAGGGCTATCTGGAAGACATGTTGCTGGAAACCATGATGGATCCTGAGTGGAACGACAGTCAGCCGATTTACCGTCAGCTTCGCGACCGCGTCGTCGCCATGATACTCGACGGCGTGCTCAAAGAAGGCGATCCGCTGCCGTCCGTGCGCAATGTCGCGGCCGAATATCGGGTCAATCCGCTGACGGTTCTGAAGGGCTATCAACAACTCGTCGACGAGCAACTGGTCGAGAGCAAGCGAGGTCGCGGCATGTTCATCAATGCCGGCGCGCGCAATCTGCTGCTGCAGGGCGAACGCCAGAAGTTTCTTGCGGAAGAATGGCCCAGGGTCTACGCCACCATTCAGCGGCTCGGCCTGACACGTGAAGAATTGCTGGACGCTGCCGCAACCCCTCGGTCGTCGAATGATGCAGAGGAGGAGCCGAAGTCATGACCGTCATAGAAGCACGCGGCCTTCGCAAGGCCTTCGGGACAACCATCGCGCTGGACGGCGTGAATCTGCGCGTGGAAGAGGGCCGCATCCTCGGACTCATCGGTCCCAACGGCGCAGGCAAGACCACCGCCCTCAACGCGATTCTCGGCCTTACGCCGTATCAGGGCGAACTGAGGGTGCTCGGACGCGATCCCTGGAACGAGCGCGATCAACTCATGCGCGATGTCTGCTTCATCGCGGATGTCGCCGTGCTGCCGCGCTGGGTAAGGGTTTCGCAGGCGCTCGACTACGTGGCCGGCGTGCATCCACGATTTGATCGCGCGAAGGCGGAAGGTTTTCTTGCGAAGACCGACATTCGCCGCGCCAGCAAGGTCAGGGAATTATCGAAGGGCATGGTGACCCAACTGCACCTCGCTCTGGTCATGGCCATTGACGCGAAATTACTGGTGCTGGACGAGCCGACCCTTGGCCTTGACATCCTGTATCGCAAGCAGTTCTACGACTCACTGCTGAGCGACTACTTCGATCGCAGCCGCACCATCGTCGTGACCACCCATCAGGTGGAAGACGTGCAGCATGTCCTCACCGATCTCATGTTCATCAACCGCGGTCGCATCGTACTCGATTGCAGCATGGAGGACTTCGAATCGCGCTATCTGGAAGTGAAGGTGCATCCCGAACATGTCGCCGCAGCCCGGGCGCTCAGGCCGATTCACGAGCGCCAGGTGCTCGGTCGCAGCATCCTTCTATTCGATCGTGTCGATCGTCAGCCGCTCGCGGCGCTGGGCGACGTGCGAACACCCAGCATCGCCGACTTGTTCGTTGCCGTGATGGGAAATAAGCCGGGCAATCGGGCCGGCGAGGTACAAGGAGCAGCTCAATGAATACTCAATCGAATACCTTGCCAGAGTCCTTTGGCTCGCAGGGAAGCGCGCCCGCGGCCTTGTCGGCGACTCGGCCCTTTTATTGGTCAGTGCGCCGCGAACTCTGGGAGTACCGTTCCATTTACCTCGCACCGCTCGCCGTCGCGGGAGTCATTCTGCTCGGCTTCGTATTCGTCCTGATCCCCCTCCCGCAGACCATGCGCGCCGTGTCGTCGCTTGACGCGGCGCACCAGCGCGCAGCGCTCGCCCAGCCCTATGACTTCGCCGCGGGTCTAATCATGGGGGCCGCCTTCCTCGTCAGCATCTTCTACTCTCTCGATACGCTCTATGGCGAGCGCCGCGATCGCAGCATCTGGTTCTGGAAGTCGCTGCCGGTTTCCGATCTCACTACCGTGCTCGCGAAAGCGAGCATTCCGCTGCTGGTTCTGCCCATGGTCGCCTTTGTAATCACCGTTGTCATCCAGTCCATCATGCTGCTGCTAAGCAGCGTGGTCTTGCTGGCCAGCGGTCTGAGTGTCGCGACGCTGTGGACGCAGTTGGAGCTGTACCAGACATTGCTGGGGCTGCTCTACCACCTCGTGACCGTGCACATGCTCTGGTATGCGCCCATCTACGCCTGGCTGCTGCTGGTCTCAGCCTGGGCGCGCCGCACGCCATTTCTCTGGGCCGTCCTACCGCCGCTCGCGATCGACATCTTCGAGAAAGTCGCTTTCCACTCTTCCCACTTCGTGGCGCTGCTGGAATACCGCTTCAGCGGCGGGTCTGAGGCTGTCGCCTCCATGCAGGGCGACTTCCCCATCCATCCAGGAATGCATCTCACTCCACTTAATTTCCTGAGCAGCCCGGGTCTGTGGATCGGATTGGTAGTCTTCGCGGCATTCCTCACCGCCGCGGTCCGGCTGCGCCGCTATCAAGGCCCCATCTGATTCGCATGCGACCTGATTCAATAACTCGCATAAGGAGGAAAGATTATGAGCGCAGCCGCAATGATGAAACGGATTGCAGAAGCGTCGCCGCGTCCCATGGCCAGGATTACCGGTGTCGTTTATTTGCTTTACTTTCTGACGGCAGTATTCGGCGAGTTCCTCCTTAGAGGGCTTGTTGTAGATGGCGACGCCGCAGCTACAGCAACCAACATCCTGGCGCACGAGTCTTTATTTCGGTTGGGTTTAGCAACCGGCCTCATCGCGACCGCTTGCTATATCGCTGTGACGGCTCTCTTCTATGACTTGTTTAAGTCTGTGAACAGGAGCCTCTCTTTACTCGCGGCGTTCTTCAGCCTTGTGGGATGCGCCATTCTGGTTTTCGGTAACGTCTTTCAACTCGCCCCCTTGGTCCTCTTGGGAGGCAGCCAGTACTTGAACGTATTTAAGGTGGAACAGTTGCGGGCCCTGGCGCTGATGTTTCTCGAACTGAATACTCAGGCCGACAACATCTGCGTGATATTTTTCGGAGTCTATTGCCTCCTGATCGGGTACCTCATTTTCAGGTCGGCCTTCCTGCCTCGAATTCTGGGTGTGCTGATGGTGTTTGCTGGTTTAGGTTGGCTGACCTTTCTGTCACCGCCGCTCGCAAACTATCTCTCTCCCTACAATCTGGTCCTCGGCTTCCTCGCGGAACTAGCGCTTTGCCTGTGGCTCCTCGTGAAGGGCGTGACGTTCAACGATGGAAGGAGCAGGCCAGCGCAGCGGGGGGATGGCGATCGTAGCGCACCCATGCACTCTTGATTCAATCGCTCGCTAAGGAGGTAAAGAGTATGAGTGCAGCAGGAGTGATGGAACGGATTGCAGAAGCGTCGCCACGTTTCAAGGCCAGGATTGCCGCTGCCCTTAATTTTTTCAGCCTGGTGACGGCAGCATTGACCGAGCTCTTTGTTCGCGGCAGGTTGAATTACGCAGGGGGCTACATCGCGATTGCGGGCATAGCCGCCGTAACGCTGCTCTTCTATGACATCTTTAAGCCGGTGAACCGGGGCCTCTCTTTGCTCGCGGCATCCCTCGCCTTCGTGGGACTCACCTTTGAGGCTCTTCGATTGCAGCCTCAAGGCGTGAACATCGCTATAGTAATTCACGGATTCTATTGCCTCCTGATCGGCTACCTGATTTTCAGGTCGGCCTTTTTGCCTCGAATTCTGGGCGCGCTGATGGCGTTTGCCGGTTTGGGTTGGTTGACCTATCTGTCAAACCCGCTCGTAAACTATCTGTCCCCCTACAATCTGGCCTGGCCCTCCTCGCGGAAGTATCGGTGCTCCTGTGGCTCCTCGTGATGGGCGTGAACGTTCAACGATGGAAGGAGCAGGCCGGCGCAGCGGGGGACGATCGTGGCGCACCAATGCACACTTGATTCAATAACTCGCATAAGGAGGAAAGAGCATGAACACACCAATGGAACGGATTGCAGCAGCGTCGCCGCGTCCCAGGGCCAGGATTACCGCTGTCTTTTATTTGTTCACCATACTGATGGGAGGACTCGTCCTCTTCGTCCACGGCAGGTTGGCTTTGGTAGTCGACCTCATCGCGACCGCATGCTATCTCGCTGTGACGGCTCTCTTCTATGACTTGTCTAAGCCGGTGAACCGGAGCCTCTCTTTTGCTCGCAGCGTCCTTCAACCTCGTGCCCTCAACGATGGCAGGAACGGGCAAGCGCAGCGGAGGAATGACTAATAAAAGGAGCGGAAGAATGATTGCGCCCGGTGTATCTGCGCGTTGTACGTGCACCTATCGCTGATCTTAAGGTTTTTGGCAGGAGGACACAGTGATTCGAGAACGCGCGCTAAAGGTCGTGTTGGTGATCGTGGGGTTGCTCTTCGTAGCTACTGTTTACGGGGTGGTGCAACTGCGTGAGGAAGAAACCCTGCAGATGATGCTCAGTATTTACGTCACCCTCGGAGTTTTCCTGCTGCTTGCGGCCCGTAACCCGTCCGCGAATCGCAGCCTGATCGCCTTCACCGCCTGGTCCAGTTTTGCTCATGCCGCCGTTATGGCCGTGCAGTCCTTGCATGATGTGGGCGAACGCGGACATCTGCTGGGCGGCGGACTTGCCTTTGTTGTCATCGGTGTAGCAATGATCTTGCTCGCGCCAGCAAAGGTAAGGGTAGTTGGATCCTGACCGCCGGGCGGCCCGTTCCAAGCTCTGCCTGGGCCGGGGCGCTTACTCGTTACACACTTGGCCTTCGAGCTCACTTCCCCGCAAGACGAAGATGCGGACGGGAATGGGAGCACTCTGCATTCAGGAGGAAACGAAATGGCGATCTACACCATCAACGAATCTCAACGCAAAGCCGCAAAAGTCGTAGGGTTTACTTACCTATTCACGGTGGCGACAGGAAGGAGTCGGACAGCGTCCAGAATTCCGTGATGGAATCGCCCCTTCGTCCCGATACTTAGCCAGATCGGGCCAGTCGCGCAATCTCGACTCCATTGCCTGCCGGTCTTCCTTGAGAGATGCGCACGGATCTGACGGCTGCTGCGCCACTGCGGCGGAGCACAGAATCAAGCCGGCGAGCACAACCAGGATTGGTTTCATAAAGAAAACCTGCCTGCGATCTTAGAAGCTTGCTAACCTATTCTTTTTCTTTATCCGACGTCGATTCTCGGCTCTCGAATTCGGAAGAGTCAAGGTGCCTAACCGTGCGTAACCGTAGGCTGGAAGATCGATCTACTCAGGCTTCACTATCTCATCGATCGTCACGATATCAGCGAGCCCAGAGCAGCCGTAGATTGCGGATAGAATGCGATAGGCTGGGTGGATACGTCGCAATTGCGCAACTCGATCCGTTCCTGTCCGATAGGCCGGAAGATACATTCGGCCCAGTAACGGATGTTGACCCCAGGCGCCAGAGAGCTTGTCCGCACGCTCCTCCGTGACGAGGAAATCCCGACGAAGACTGGCGGCCACTGTGTCGCGCTGGACTCCTTCTCCCCAAATCAAGTACGAAGATTGATTCTTGGCATCATCCTGCAGCAACGCCAGCAGCACGCCAATCTGCAAATCTTCATCGGGGAGTTGCTCGATCTCAGTAACGCCATGCGCGATGAGAATGGCATTATTCGCGATTCCTTCGAACAGCGTGGCGGCGCGTGTGTTCATGGTCAGTACCGTGGCTTCGAAGCCGACTTTCCCGCGGACATAGAGATCCTGCAAGTAGGCGAACGTTGTAACGTGTCCGGGCACGACTTCGTGGCTCACGAGCTGCTCGAACTCCGGTACGGAAATTTGCAACGAGGCGTTAATCTCGTAGGTGGCTTCGTACTGCGGACTGCCATCCGCTTTCCGCGCTCGCCCCAGGTAGTTCATCGAACCGGAAAACCATGCGTCCTTGATTGGCAAGAACTCAATGTTGGCCCGAGGTATGGACAAGAGATCCTTGGGAAGATAGGGCAGCAAGTTGGTCGCGGCCAGACGGTCAAAGTGGGCGATCACCGCTGCTCCCAGGGCGCGGACAGAAGCCATCGGAACGACTCGATCTCGTCGCCATGCATCGACGGCCCCGAGAAGGCCGGCAGCACCGGAGATGGAGTAACCCGCCCGGCCCAACAATTCGGCCACCCGCTCCCGCTTGGCCTCCGGCATAGAGGCTTCCGGCGGTCGACCCGTCGAGGATTCGACGCACCGCGCGTAGGGAACCGGCTTTCCCTTCCCGAGCACTTCCATGGCAAGGTCCCACATCGTGTCCAGGCAGAGCGACAAACCCTGCAAATACTGACCGCGCACACCACCGATATTCCGTGCCTCTTCGCGAATTCCAGCGGTGGCTTGCGGCAGATCCACCTCACGCAGGTATTCCTCGACCGCTTGACGATCAGCGTTTTTGGCCGAAACGCCACCACTCGTGCGCACTCGTGCCGCTTCCGGAGCCGTGTAGGCCCGAGGCAATGGCTCATCCGAGAACCACGAGTCGGCGATGAATCGTCCAGTGCCAGAGGGACACATGACATCGCCACCCCAAAGCGTGTCAATCCCGAGAACTGCATCTGCGATCAATCGTCCTATCGCGTCCATGCGGCACTCCTCATTTATCTTCGATCTTCTGCGGGAGCTTTCTTCAGAGATCCGAACCATACATACCAGCACAGCGCGACAAACAGCAGCGCGGAAACTATTTGGGATACTGCATTGTTCGAGTAAAACGGCGTCTTGATCAGATCCTCGCGATAGCCGGGAAGCATTCGAAAGGCTGCGCCCAAAACACCGCCCAAAGCTCCACCAGCCATCAGCCCCGAAGCAATAATCACGCCGCGTTCCCGGATCGTTCTGCCAGCTTCTCCGCCGGTTTTTTCGGAGCGTCGGTTCAAGTAGTGGCAAAGAAATCCACCGACCAGACAGGGAGTGTTGAGTTCGAGCGGCAGGTACATTCCCAAAGCGAAGATAAGCGAGGGCTGGCCCAGCATCTCCAGAATCAACGCAATCATGGCGCCGGCGGCGAACAGTAAGTATGCGACCGGCTGATGACTCATGAATCCTTCCACCAGGGCTTTCATGATCGATGCCTGAGGCGAGGCCAAAACCGGCCGCAAATCGCCCGGCAAAGCTTCCCCGAACTGGAATGTGCGAGCCAGCATCACGACTGTGAGTCCAACCGCGATGGCGGCTGCTATGACACCGAGGAACTTCACTTTTTCCTGAGCGGACGGCGTTGAGCCTAGCCAGTATCCGGTCTTGAGGTCGGTGATGGCCTGCCCGGACACGGACAATGCGGTACACACCATTCCTGCGATCGCCATGACGAAAAACATACCGGTAGTACCGGACAATCCGAATCTCAGCAGAACAGCACAGGAAATAATGATCGTGAGCATCGTCATCCCGGAGACGGGATTGCGTGCCGTTGTGGCAATAGCATTTGCCGCCACGGCTGTAAAGAAGAATGAGAAGACGAGCGTAAGCGCCAGGCCAATGGCAATCACACTCCAGGAAGCGACCAAATGGCCGAGGAGCATGGCGACTCCGATTGCTCCAATTACAACTCCGAGAAAAATGGCAATCATCGGTATGTCGCGATCGGTCCGTTCCTGCGTCGCGGCTTCGCTCTTGCGGAAGACCCGGAGGGCAATTGCAAACGAGCCGGCGACAATGCGCAGAGACCTGATGATGCCAAATATACCCGCCGTCGCGATCGCTCCGACCCCAACAAATCGAACGTAGCTGCGGTAGATCTGCACCGCAGTCATGTGCGAAATCGGAATCGTTGCCGGATATACAGCACGGTCAAGGTGACTGCCAATGAACCATATCAATGGGACCAGCACGAAGTTGGAAAGAACACCACCGGCGCAAAGGATCATGGAGCCGCGCAAACCTATCACGTAGCCCAGTCCCAGGATGAAGCCGATGGCGTCGAAGCTGAAAACCATGCGCGCGCGGTCGGACAACGTTCGGAACAAGGGGAGGAACTGAAAATCGATGTACTCTTTCCAAACCTGAAATGTCGTCACGAACAAGTCGTAAATGGCCGCGATCACCGTCGCCTGCAACAGCAGCTTCGCTTGCGACCCACCTTTCTCGCCGGTCACCAGCACTTCCGCGATGGCAGTCGCTTCCGGGTAGGGAAGCATACCGTGCATATCCCGCACGAAATAGCGCCTCAGGGGAATCAGGAAGAGAACACCAAGACATCCGCCTGCCAGGCAGATAAAAATGGTCTGCACGGGATGAGGCTCAAGCTTCAGGATGTATAACGCCGGAACCGTGAACACTGCGCCGGCTACCACCGATCCCGCAACCCCGCCGATGCCGGTGATGATCACGTTCTCCAGTAGACTTGACCGTCGCGGATAAAGACGGGCCAGACCAATCGCAAGAATCGAAATCGGGATTGCCGATTCCATCACCTGTCCGACCTTCAGTCCCGAATAAGCGGAAGCGACCGTGAAAATAACGCAGAGCAAAATGCCCCAGCCGATGGATCGTGTCGTAAGTTCTGGCACACGCTCTGCCGCCGCCACGATCGGCGGGTATAGTTCGCCGGATTTCAACGGTTGGTATGCGCTTTCGGGAAGGGACTTGGTTTCGACTTCGGCCATGAAGAGACTCCTGACCGGGGCAAACACTCGGCCGTTATCGTCGCCCCCATCGCGTTCCCCTCAGGAAAGAGGGGCGTCCTTATCAATGGGAAGTCAAACATCGGGTGCGAGACACCGCAAGGACGGAGGTCACCTTGTGAAGTGATCTTGGTGAGTCTTTTGACCTTTCGAATGATTTAGCTCGTTGGTAAGGATGTCACAATGATTCGTGTCTTCCGTCACGGTTTTCTGGCAGGGGCCCGACCACAATTTACCTAAGAGGCCGATCTATGTTTGTCGTGTGTCTGATTGCTGGGAGTACACGACACTCTTCTCCCTAACTTCTGCCGTCCGAGAGCCACGATGTCCTGCGTAGGCGTCAATATCGGCGCACTGACGGTAAAGGTGGTAGCGGTTCCAGCCGACGCCAAGAAATCCAAAGTGATGGCCCATCATGGACGCCCCTTGGAGGCGTTGGAGGAGCTGCTCGCGATGCCAGAGTTCGCCGACGCCGAATATTTCGGCGTATCCGGTCATCTGGGCCACATCTCTGAGTTTGCCGCGATCCAACGGGCTCTGCGAGAAGTGGGAGGCCAGTTTGACGCTGTGGTTTCTTTGGGCGGCGAATCTTTTCTGGTCTACATGCTCGTGGACGGAAGGATCACCAATGTTTTGTCTCACAATAAGTGTGCGGCAGGCAGCGGCGAGTTCTTCGTGCAACTGATTGGCCGGATGGGACTCGACATCGAAGAGGCGATCCAACTCTCGCTCACCGGGAACACTGTGCCGTTGGCTTCACGCTGCTCCGTACACTGCAAATCCGACGTTACCCATAAACTCAACCGTCACGAGGCCACTCCTGCGGACATCCTGCACACCGTCCACGACAGCATGGCAAATAAAGTGGTTGCGCTCCTGGAGAGAGGACAGCTCTCGCTGCGGCGCGTATTGCTGATCGGAGGTGTGACTCGCAATGCCGCGCTGCTGGACGCGCTGCGCGCGAAGCTTGCCGCCACAGAGCTAGTCGTGCTGCCCGAGAGTCCCTGGTTCGAAGCGTGGGGCACTGCCTTGCTCACCCGTGACAGGCCGCTGCACAGATCTCCAAGGATTTCAGCTCCGCCGGTCTTCGAGAGACTCCCGCCGCTTCATCGTTACAAGGACCTTGTGCAGGTCATTGCCGCCCCCCACCGGCGGGCGCCATCTGACGGTGCGCTGGTTTTGGGAGTGGATGCGGGATCGACGACCACAAAGGCGATTCTGCTTGATCCTGAGACACGCGGTATTGTGGCCTCGCATTACACTCGTACTCGCGGTGATCCGGTAGCGGCGGCTCGAGAGTGCCTAAGCGCACTCATCAGCCAGGTTGGCAATCGCCCCTTGGGCCTCGCGGGCACAACTGGTTCGGCCCGAGAACTGGTCGGTGCCTGCTTTGGCACCGCGCACGTGTACAACGAAATTTCGGCTCATGCGGCTGGCGCAACCCACTTTGCGCCAGACGTGGACACGATATTTGAGATAGGCGGCCAGGACGCCAAGTACATCTACCTGCGAAATGGCGTACCGATCGACTACGCGATGAACAACGCCTGCTCTGCTGGCACTGGTTCCTTTCTCGAGGAGAGCGCCCAGGGAGATCTCGGGATCGGGTTGCAGGAGATTGCCGAAATCGCGTTAGCCGCTCCATCGCCGGTCAAATTCAAGACGACTTGCACGGCGTTCATTAATTCCGACATCCGCATCGCCCAACAGCAGGGCCAAGGGCACGACAACATTCTCGCTGGGCTGGTGTACGCCATCGCTGAAAACTACCTCACGAAAGTCAAAGGGCAACGCCCGGTCGGCAAAAAAGTGCTCCTGCAAGGAGGGGTAGCTCTGAACCGAGCGGTCGGGTACGCGTTCGCCCATAGCGTCGGGCGCCCAGTCGTGATCCCACCCAACCCGGAATTACTCGGAGCTCTCGGCGTAGGATTGCTCGCCCTCGAACGGTCTGGCGGCTTGCATGATACGGCCACCGATCTGCAGACTCTCGCGGCAGCCGAGATGAAACTCGTAGGTCGATTCACCTGTCGGGCGTGCAAGATGTATTGCGACATTGACCGCTTCGAGGTGGCCGGTCGGCGGTTTCCATTCGGCGGTCGCTGCAGCCTGTTCGAAAACGTGTGGAAGAGAAAAGCCCGTATCGCGTCGGCGCCCGACCTGGTCGAACAACGAGCCGCGATACTTTATGGCGTCGGCAAACATATCAATACCGGTTCGAGGGACGAGCCGGAGGAAAGCGCGTATTGGGGTGTTGGGTCGGCGTACGAGACTGCGAAGTCGTTTCTTGAGGAGTCCTTTGGCTACTCCTCTGCAAAGGCGCCGGTCCGCGAGACGCGCATCGGCATTCCTCGGGCGTTGACGACGCACTCATTATTTCCGCTTTATTCGACTTTCTTCTCGGTTCTGGGGATGGAGGTCGTGTTGTCCGGCGTGGACCCGCGGGGCGATCTGAGGTCACATTCTGGTTTTTGTCTGCCGGCGCAGATCGCACATGGCGCGGTATTGGATCTGGCGCAGCGTGGTGTGGGTCTGGTTTTCTTGCCGAACGTCGTGCGCATGCCTCAGCACAACTCTTGCAAGGATTCCTACCTCTGCCCGATCACGCAAGCCGGCCCTTATTTCGTGGCCAAGGCATTTCCCGATACTCCCTTTCTTTCGCCAGTGCTGGATTTCACCAACGGATATGCGGCCAGTACGACCATGACAGACATGGCAGTGGACGAGTTAGGGGTCTCCCGCGAGTTGGCCGACGAGGCTTGGGCGGCGGCCGTGCATGACCAAACGGAAGCCGAGTGCACCCTGATGGAGATGGGCCGGAAAACTCTCACTCAAGCGTTGGCAGCGGGCAAGCCTGCAATCTTATTGGCAGGTCATAGCTATAACGCGTACGCACCCGAGGCTTCGCAATCGGTGGGCAAGAAACTCTCTAGCATGGGAGTGTCGGTGATTCCCGCAGATTGCCTTGTGCCGGTCGGGGCAGGACCCACCGTCTGGCATTTCGCAAATCAGATCTTGAACGCCGTATCCCTCGCCAAACAGCACCCCAACCTTTTCCTTCTCAGCGTCAGCAACTTCAGCTGTACGATCGATGCATTCACTCATTCCATCCTCGCGTCGGAGCTCGGATCCAAACCGCATCTGATCCTCGAAATTGATGCCCACACCGCCGACGCCGGTGTGCAAACGCGCCTGGAAGCGTTTCTCGATATCGTGCAAAACTACCACGCTGCGCAGAATAGCCTCGCCCAGTCGTTCACTCCCTGTCGGCTGGCCAAGGGCGGGACCGTCGTTCGTTCAAATGGCGAGCGAGTGCCGCTTACCGACCCGCGGGTGAAGCTCTATTTTCTCAACTTCTCCCAGTATCATGCGCAGTCGATGGCCATGGCCGCCGGTTGGCTGGGCTTGCACGCTGGAGAAGTGGTTCCCGTCGATCGAACCCAACTCGACATTGGGCTACAGTCTACGTCCGGCCGCGAGTGTCTCCCGCTGCCCCTGTGCATCGGGCAGCTCCTCCGAATCCATCAGCATCGTCAGCCCGGCGAGATCGTAGGTTTTTATATGGTCCGTGGTGGCGCTCCTTGCGTGAGCGAGTCCTACATGGGCTACTTCGAACGGTTTATCGTGGAGCACCAGTTGAACGATGTGTTCATGCTCAGTCCTGAGCGGGGGAACGATTATTTGGGATTCGACCCGGCTGTTCTGTTGAAGCATCTATCCCCGGCGATTCTCATCGCTGACATCCTTGTTGAAATCGATTATGTTCTCCGCGCAGTGGGTGCCCAGGGCAGCATCGAGCAATTCCAACAGGAGTGGCAGCGATTCACGGCCGAGGCCAAAACACTTGACGAGTTCAACTCCCAACTGCCCGCGCTTGTGGAGCACTTGGCAGCGCTGCCACGGACGCAAGATCCCATGACCTGCCCGCGAGTCGTTGTAACCGGTGACTTCTTCACCCGCTTCAGCCCGTTCTTCATGGATGGCGTCCGTGACCTCTACGCGGCACGGGGCATCATCCTCAAGCCCGTCGATCTGACTGACCTGTTCCTCTATGTCGCCTATGATGGGATGAGGCAAATGGCCAACGACTGGGGCATGAAGCCGGGAGGCTTCGCCCTAGCCAAGGCCTGCACCAGGATGTTCGATCCCGACGGACAACAGTATCTGCAACAATGGTGGACTTATCAGTCCGGACGAAAAACCGAGGAATATTATCGAGGACTGTTCGCCGAGACCGGACTGTTGGTATCCAGACCAAACGATATCGCTGCCATGTTTGAGAAGAGTTCGGAACACATTTCCCCTAAGATCTTCGGCGAAGTCACTCCCACGGTAGGCAAGGGCCTGCATGCGGAACACGAGGGCTATGACGGCATTATCCTGATCGGGCCATTCAACTGTCTCCCATTTCGGATCTCAGAGGCCATCCTCAAGCCCCTCAGCCTGCAACAAGGCATGCCCCTGTTCGCCTACGAAACCGATGCCTGCGCCGTAGCACCGGCCGTGCTCAGACAGGTGGACGTACACATTCAGCAGGTTCTGGAGCACTCCGCCAGAACCCGCGAGTCATCAACCGATCTGAGTGGAAGGATTCCGGGTCTGCTCCAGTCTGCACTCAACAGATTCCATTAGCTTTTTGGGGTGTTCCCGAAGGCGCTTCCCAACCGATTGATGGCGCTCGCAACTCACTGCAATTAAATAACGGCGGAGCGCGCAGTCTCGCGCTACTCCCCTTACACAAAAGGTAATTTCGAATTTGAGAGGGTAGTGAGGGGTTGGCGGACGAGGTCCTCTGTGCTTGACTTGCGTCGTAAGAGGTAATACATATATGACACACAGCTCGGTCGAACCACTCGAAGATCGTGCGCACAACTTCCGCCTCTGCTTCCACGACCTGGTAATACGCAGCTGAAGTTTCACTTTTCTTGACGTAGCGGTAGCCGTAAGGAGCTCCGGAAAGCACATTGATCGATCCTTGCTGGGCACGATGCCGTTTGCCACGACGAGAACGCTCGGCAATCTGCGCTCGTTCGTACTCTGCAATCATGCCTTGGAACTGCAGTAGCAGCTGATCTTCCGCCGTGGCTGCAGAGGGAGATTTCAGAAAGACCAGATCCACTCCAGCGCACGAGAACTCCTCCGCCAGCAAAACTTGATAGGCGTACTTGCGGCTCAACCGATCGGGCGAGTACACCAATACGGCCGCGATCTGGCCTGCGGCTGCCAGGTCCCGCACGGCTTCCAGACCAGGCCGCAACAGCGTGGCACCGCTATACCCCTCGTCCTGAAACTGGCACTGGGAAGGCACGGCGTATCCGTGTGTCTTCGCGAACGCGATCAGAGCTGCGGTCTGGCTCTGGATGGTGTGATTCTCTTTCTGCTGATCCGACGAGACGCGTGCGTAGATAGCTGCCGGTTTGTCCATGTATCACCTCCTGAGAGTCATGTGTGGGCAACAGCTGGTCGGGCAGCAACAATTCGTAGGCTTGGATGAGCTTGGGATCCAGTAAGCGATCGAACTGATATTCCGACTGCAGCGTGCGGCGCCGGGTTGGCCGCGGTTCAGCCACGCCTCCGTCCTCGATCGAGCATTACGGTCAAGGCGCGACTGACGATCTCGCTCAAGCTGAGTCGATTGCGAGCAGCGTAGATGCGCAGTTGGCGGATCTGCGTGGGTAGCAGTTTGACGGTGAAGGCAATCTTGGGGCGGTGGATGAGAACGGGATGCTTCAAGCGTTCGGCCTGCTTGAGATATCGATACGCCTGACGTGGAGAAATGGAGCACGATCTGCCGAGCTGTTGAACGGCCTCGGAGAGTGAGGAACAAACTTGAAGCAGGGTTCGGGAGCGATTGAGGCGCTGGGCCCGTTGAGCAGCCGTGGCGCGAGGCATATGACGTATAAATACAACCGTTAGAGACACATGTCAAGACTTGTTGGAGTATCATTTGCGATACCCGATCCGTCTCGTAAGCTTGACCTTCCGCTCAAATTGGAATTTATCTTTTGTGTACGAGGGGTGATCAGCGTCTTGCTGAGTAATGTGTATCTGCACTATGTGCTCGATCTGTGGTTCGAGCGCGTGGTCAAGCCTCGGTTACGGGGCGAAGCCTATATGGTGCGGTACCTTGACGACTTTGTGTTGTGTTTCCAATATCGCGCGGATGCTCTACGTGTCCAGAAAGCACTGTGCCAAAGACTGGGGAAGTTTGGCTTGACTCTGGAATCGTCAAAGACCAAGCTCGTCGAATTTGGTCGCTTTGCGCAGCGACACGCGAGCAAGCGTGGCCGTAAACGCCCAGAGACGATTTACTTCTTGGGGTTCACGCGGTTATTGGATTAAGGCTATTCCTTGGGAAGATCGATCATGACGACCTGCGAGTTTTCGCGTAAGCGGTCGAAGACGATTTGTTTCCCGTCGCTTGTGACGTCGAAGGTCCGCATGGCGGCACGGTTTTGCAGCCTGGTGAGGGGGCGCGACTTCATGGAGGCGAGATCGAGTAGCCAGAAGTCCTGTGATGCGAGCAGTCCCTGCATGTAGATCAGACTCTTGCCATCATGCGAGAAGCGCACGCGCTCGCCCAAGCGCCGCAAGCTGATATGGGGCAATTCGACGCTGGTTCCGTCCGGACGTACGGCAAGGAGAGGAGCGAAGGTGCTCACATTCGTACCCGCATATACGATCAGGCTTCCATCCGGCGACCAGACTGGATTGAGTGCCGGCCCGCTGACCAAGCGAACTAGCGATCCGCCCTCCAACGGAATCTTGAAAAGCCCGGGACCGGTGGCGTCGCTGCCACCAGTGACGATCCATCTGCCATCCGGCGACCAGCAGCTCGAACCCTGGGCGTCAATTCCCTCCGCGATGGGCTGGAGTTCGGCGCCGTCTGAAGAGAGGACATGCAGTTGGCGTTTCCCGCTCCGCCGTAGCACAATGGCCAAGCGACCTCCATCCGGCGAAACAGCGGGCGTCTCCAACAACGCACCATCGGCGCCCTTCCAGATCTCAGTCACCTGTCCGTCCCGAAGGCGCCACAGTCCGTCGCCCGTCCCGAGGGAAGATAAATAAAACAGCGACGAGCCGCTAAAACGAGGTGCCAGCGCGCGCACGGTCGGCACTGTAAACGGTTTCACGTCGCCTTCTTCGGCGAGTCGATTAAGGATCGGAACGCTCCAAAGGCCAGCCGCTGGGTTGCTGATGGTGGCCACCAGCTTACGGCCGTCAGCGCTGGCTTCCACGGACGTATATTGCTCGAGGCCGACGCTCGCGCGCCGCGAGTCCTTCCGTTTCAGATCAAACGCCCACAGCCATGGTCCTGAGCCGTCCCCGTCGCGCGCCACGTAGAACACTGTGCGGTTGCCGACCGGAGTGGGATAAGCGACGTCTGTATTACTTTGCGTGAGGCGCTCTGGGTTCCCGCCGGCCGGGTCTATGCGCCATAAATCCATCTCCTTTGTCGCCGGTGTCCCATGAACGAAATAGATCCAACCGCCGTCAGGCGACCAAGTTGGAAAATGGTTGTGAAGTCCCGGCCGGTCCCCGAATATCCGCCGTGCATTGGCGCCAGTGCGGTCCGCCACGAACATAGGGTCGCCATTACCGAAGGTATGATAGACAATCCGCTCGCCGTCCGGTGACCAAGCCAGGTTGGCGGCCTCCTCGCTGAGGAAATTACGCGGCGTACCTCCCGTCAGGGGCATCAGCCGCAGCCGCAGCCCCACATCACCACCGCCGACCCAAATTTCCGAGCCGTCGCCCGAAAAACCCACACTTCGTAAGGGCCCAGGTAACGGGCCCGCCTTCCCCTGTGTCAGATTAATCAGACGTCCGGTACCCACCTGGGTGAGCCATACATCGAAGGGGCCGTCATGATCGGAGACAAAAGCCACGAACCTGCCGTCCGGCGAGATCGCCGCTTCCACGCTCTCGAAGTCGGTCACGCGCGTGAAATGCGCCTTTTCGAGCGGGTTGGCCGGTGCAGCCGCCGGCCGAACCATTTCCCAGACCGCAGTTCCCATCAGCAGTGCAGCGGCTATAACCCACGGGAGCCACGCTCGCCTTGACTTCGGCTGCGACACTCTCTTCGCGGTCGACGTTCCGCTCAGCGATTCAATGGCAAACGCCAGATCACTGGCCGACTGGAATCGTCGCGCGACATTCTTTTCCAAGCATCGCGCAAGAATCCGTTGCAGTTCCAGCGGACCTTGCCAGCCAGTATCGTTCAGCGCCTGTGGCTCTTCGCGCAAAATTGCGGTCATCGTTTCTGCGGACGTCTCGCGTTTGAAAGCGCGTTTGCCGGTGAGCATCTCGTACAACACTGCACCGAAACTGAAAATGTCCGATCGCGGGTCGCTCGGTTCGCCCCGCACCTGCTCCGGCGACATGTAGCCTACGGTACCCATCACCAGACCCGGCAAAGTCGCCGGAATCGTCAGCGTCACTGCGGTTTCGTGGTTTTCCTCCGGCCTAACCAGCTTCGCCAGCCCGAAATCCAGCACTTTAATCCGTCCGTCACGAGTGACAAACACGTTCTCCGGTTTCAGATCCCGGTGCACGATTCCTTTCTCGTGTGCCACCGCGAGTCCCTCCGCGATGCCGAGCGCGTATTCGATCGCGCGCCGCACCGGCAGCGGCCCTGATACGAGCTTCTCCCGCAGTGTTTGTCCTTCAAGAAATTCGCTGACCAGAAACGGCGCACCGTCGTGCGCACCAATGTCATGGATTCCCAGGATGTTCGGATGGTTCAGCGCCGCAATCGTGCGCGCTTCCTGTTCGAAACGCCGCAGTCGGTCGGCATCATTAGCCAGCGCCTCTGGCAGCACTTTGATCGCGACATCACGCCCGAGCCGCGTGTCGCGTGCGCGGTACACCTCGCCCATGCCGCCCGCTCCTACTGGCGATACGATCTCGTACGGCCCGAGTTTGGTGCCCGAGGTAAGCGCCATCGATGCGCGCAATTATAGCTCGTACGCATCGCAGAGGATGCGTACCGATTCCGGACGGTTGGTCGGCAACCCTTACCTAATCGGTCCTATTAAAGGGGATGTCAAGTGAAAAACACTTCTCCCTGG
>Ga0187891_1001707_pt1 | contig 18203 bp, 17 predicted proteins | sample June2016WEW_21_4_FD_132990 | JGI IMG/M metagenome (GOLD analysis project Ga0187891, IMG submission 132990) | Peatland microbial communities from SPRUCE experiment site at the Marcell Experimental Forest, Minnesota, USA - June2016WEW_21_40 | ecosystem: Environmental > Terrestrial > Soil >... | reverse complement strand
CTCTCGCTGCTCCAGTCGCCGCTCTTGTAACTCTCCCGTATCCATATCCACAAACGCAATTTGTTGGAAGCCCGGGTGATAGTCACAACCTATAATGATCATTGTCCTTTCTCCCGGGCCTTGGTTGGTTGGCACCACCAAAGTCTACTCGGGCGTCGGAGCCGACATTGTTATGGAATCAATTACACTCAGTGACCCTGTTCCGAACTCTCCCGCGTCAAAGCTTTTTTGCCTCTTCCACGTCCGAGGCAAGCAACCCAGCGCAAGCCGCGAGGACTTCGCCTCGTGTCCTAGAGCCCTCACGCCCTAGAGCCTCAATCAAAGCGACTGTGCGCTGAGGCAACTTGTAGGTTCTCGCTGTCAATGGGGAATGGAGAATGTCGGTGGGAATTTTACCCAGTTGCCTTTGGGTCCGCCAAAGAATCTCAACCGCAATCTGTACGGCACGGGATCTCTGTCCGTGTACTTCCCCAGCCTGGTCAATTATCTCGGCGGCAGCGGTTGTGAGCTTATATCGTTTCGCTATGTTCTTGCTTGCGCCTGTGAGCTTGTTGAGACGACGGGTCTCGCTTTTCATCGCTTCCCGATTTTACAACCGGGCGGTCTCCGGCTGTCTTCCTCCGGCAAGGCAACACGCGCGGACGGGAGTCGCTGGTTGCTGCTGCGGTTCAGTGGGCGGAGCGGATCATGGGAAAATTGATAATGTGTTTTCGGGCTGAGGGTCAGTTCACGCTCGCCCCGCCGCAGCACTTCTTGTATTTCTTCCCTGAGCCGCATGGGCATGGATCATTCCGCCACGACTTTGGGAGCATTGCGCCGATTCACCGCGTCTCCCGATCCAGCCATTTCTCTGCCCGCGTCGGACGCCACTCTTCCAGTGCCCGCAACAATCCGCAGCCGACTCCCTCGCCAGGACTAGCCCTCGGTTCGCCACGCGGGCAGCGTGCATGCGATTGGCGCAACCTAGCTCTGGTAAGTGGTCAATATTGAACAGATTCGCGAGAACGCGAATCTGTATTGTTGGAGCATCCTTCGAAGTGCAAGCGGGAGTGTCGCATGTTTACCAGCCGCGAAACGTGGTCAATTCGATGAATCAACTTCGCAACCACGCTTGCTTGGCGGCAACGCTCATGTTGCTCAGCGGCACTCTTGCTCTTGGCAATGATGGCGCGGCGTCAACCGGCGCTGGAGGGATCCAGTTGCGTCATGAGGCGAACATCTCCATGGAGAAGGAGCGCCTGACAATCAGTGAGTCCAAGGTAACAGTCGAATACGAATTCCTAAACGATACGGATAAGGACATCACGACCGAAGTGGCGTTTCCAATTCCGCCTTACGATAATGAACCTGACGATCCTGGTATTCTTCCAGGTTTCAATGACTTTCATCTGTGGGTGGACGGCAAGGAATTGAAGTACAACATTGACGTTCGGGCGAAACTGAATGGCAAGGATTACACCGATCTTCTCAAAACCCTGGGTGTAGACATTGCGTCATTCGACGCGGACTATAACCTCCAGGGGGATCCGCCGAAGGGAGCCATCACCAAGCTCCCTAAGAAACAGGTACAACAACTCTCCAGTTTAGGTCTTGTCGATTCGGCTAACGGCACGCCCCTCTGGGAGGTTGTGAAGACGTACTATTGGACGCAGACCTTCCCCGCGCACAAGGTACTGCACGTTCGACATGAATACACACCCAAAATTGGATTCGAGTTGATTATCAACAAGCCGCACCCCAATTATCCGCAAGGTGAAGTTGAGCACTTTTGCGTTGATCCATCGTTGCAGAAGGGACTGGCAGACCGGGGAGGGCAGATGGCCTGGGTAGACTATATTTTGACGACGGCAAACTCCTGGAAAACTCCAATCAAGGATTTCACGTTAGTCATTGATCGGAGAAGAAGTTCCGCTGTCGCCGAAGCGGGAACACAATATGTCAGCTTATGCTGGGACGGACCAATCAACAAGCTGGATGCGGATCACTTGGTCGCCCACAAAACAAATTTTGTTCCCCAAAAGGAACTCAACGTAGCTTTCATATCCTTCTACGGGCCCCCGGACAAGTAGTTGAACACGCTTGCCAAGCCCTGAGAAGGCTTAGAGTGCTGTATCGGAAGCGCGCATCAACGGAAGAATGAGGAAGGGAGCAAGGTGCTCTGGCGCGCTTTGGATACAGCGACTTGAAGGAAGCCGCCCACGGTTGCGGCGCTCCCGGCCATGTCCCGAGCCACTGGGTCCAGGCAACGAAGAAATAGGGCGCTTGGAACCCGCGAAGCGCGCATGCTGTATGGGGAAGTTAGGAGCTAAGATGGAAACACGGGCTAACAACGAGAGCACCGTCCTCCCAGAGCGGCATAAATCGAAGCTCATTGCCGGGTTACTGGGCATCTTCCTGGGCAATTCGGTATTCACTGGTTTTACTTAGGGAACAACAAATTGGGACTGATCCAACTGATCCTGTTCATTGTCAGTATCCCGCTGTGTTTTATCCTCATCGGGGTAAGGATCTGGTCGTTTGTGGACGCGATACGAATATTCACTGGCTCAATCAACAAGGATAGTAATGGCTTCGCATTGGACGGCTGAACGTAACGGGCGGTTCCGCGCTGCGGGTGGCCCACCTTTGCGTTTCTTGCAAAGGCGGGGGCTCATCTGGAGGCGAACCCGACAATGGCAATTCCAGCTTGAATGGTATCTCGCCACCCGACGCGAAACTCAAGGTGGAAGTTCCGGGTAGGGCCGGCGTTGTCTGTCCAAGACGATTCGGCGGAGGGGCAAAAATGAGGAAACGAGTGCAGTTGGCGATCCTGGCTCTGGCGGGCCTTGTGGGGCTGACCAGCTGCAAATCATCATCGGGTCCGTCAGATGAGCAAGCGCGCAAGGTTGTGGAGACTTCGTACCAAAGTTTCATACAAGATGGCGCTAAGGTCATCGACTTCACGAAGACGAACGGAGAGGCGAAGGTGGTCGAAGGGCAAAAGACTTACGTGTATCATTTCCTTGTAGCTTTTGAGCTTCCGGCCGGATTCGGGTGGCGACGTGTCCAATCCGGTTACCCGCAAGGTATTTTGCCTGAAGGCTTCGTGAAAGATCCTGGTCCGGCAGCCCGGGCGGAAATGAGGATGTCGGGGGCATATCAAATCGACCCAATCCCAGCGGGCACAACGGGAGTTGGTAAGGGAACAATTACATTCCGCGAGACCGAGCGGGGGTGGACAGACGATATGCCGGACACACGGCATAATGGCTACTGTCCACCTAAGACATCACCACAAGTTTGTTATAAGAAACTTGGCTGGGATAAATCGAACTGACGGGAAGCAGGGTCTTTTCCCGAAATTCTTGATCTTGAGCCCTATCTGCTCGTTCTCTCCCGGCGTTCATTCGCTTCCAAAAACGAAAACCGGCTCGCGCTATGCTTTTCCCCTCCCGCCTGTCGGGTGTCGATCATCTTTGGGGACTGCCAAGTGCTGGGCGTCGTGACGCAGACATGGAAAAGCCGTGAAGCCATATCGCACTATTGGCTCACAAGGAGAGCAAAATTATGGCTGCATCTCGAAGAGACCTAACTCTTAATGATGGAACGCAAATCTGGCTACGGAAAGACACTGGCATTGTCGAGTCAGTGAAAGATTGGTCCGAGACGCATGTAAGTTCTTCAGGCGGTGGAGGCTATTTGCACGAAGGCACTGGTAGTGTTTCCGCGCCCACCGTCACGTCAAGCAGCGTTCACCGGCAAGTGTTCTTTATAAAATACGAGGATGGCACTCAAAAAGAGTGTGATACCACCTTGATAAACGTCGGCGTGGGCCATAAGGTAACCTTAGTTTACGGGGCGAAACAAGGCAAAGATAACGGTCACTGTTTAGGTTTTTATAACCTTACAACAAACACACACGCTTTTTACGGGGAGAAGTCGTATAACCACAGGAATTTTGGTCAATGGAGACTTGGGCGTCTGTTGTTTACCGTGTATCTAATATTCTTCTGTTTACTTTTCTATGGTTGTCTTAAATCACTTTCAAGTGGTCCGGTGTCAGACGTCCGGGTGCCGGTGCAACTGTTTTGGATTTGGTGTTTTGTATCAGCAGGGTTTGCTGTGTATGGGTATTTGAGAAGGAGACATTTCAAAAGATTTTATAGGGACTTGACGTCGAGGGTGCTTGTTTTCATGCGAGAGGGATGAGGCACTTGTGCTGTGGAGTAAGAATGTGGTCAGGATTGATCGCAAGCACATTAGCTTAATGGAGATGTTCACGAAACCACTAATATCATTACTCATCACTTGTCTTGTCCTGTCGGTGGACGTATGGGCGGCGGAGCTGCCGACGACCGCCACGTCCGATCAGGCCGAGGCCGTCCGAGACAACAATGCCTTCGCCATCGAACTGTACGGCCTACTGCGTAACCAGAGCGGCAATCTGTTTTTCTCGCCCGAAAGCATTTCCACAGCGCTGGCCATGACCTATGCAGGGGCCCGGGGCCATACCGCCGCTGAGATGGCGAAGACGCTGCATTTCACATTACCACCGGGGCAGTTGCAGCCGGCGATGGGGGCGCTGCTGCGCGATCGCAACGCGGCGCATGACGGCTATCAATTAAAGGAAGCTGACGCGCTGTGGGTGCAGCAAGGCTATTCGCTCTTGCCCGAGTTTCTCAGGCTGAACAAGGACAATTATGAAGCCGGGCTGAACCAGATGGATTTCAAGGGTGCAACCGAAGCATCGCGGCAGACCATCAACCTATGGGTCGAGCAGCGCACCGAGAACAAGATCAGGGAATTGCTCACGCCGGGAAGCCTTACTCCTGATACGCGGCTGGTGCTGACCAATGCCATTTACTTTAAAGGCGATTGGGAGCAGCAGTTCGAGAAAAAATACACGAAAGACGAAGATTTTCACCTCTCCGCCGCGCAAGCCGTCAAAACGCCGCTGATGCACATGTGGAATGGTGGGTTTAATTATTTCGGCGGTAGAGGTAGTTCGTTCCAAGCGTTGGAGATTCCTTATAAGAACAAGGAACTCTCGATGATTATACTGCTGCCAAGAGCGATGGAGGGGCTTTCCGCGTTCGAGCAATCGCTTAGTCCTGCCAATATGCAACAATTGCTGGATCAGTTGCGGCCTGCTGGGAAAGGGGAAGTCACCGTGACCATGCCGAAATTCAAGATAGAAGCTCAATTCGGGCTTGGGGATACGTTGATAGCGATGGGAATGAAGGAGGCGTTTGATGGGAACATGGCCGATTTCAGTGGCATGGCTTCGCGCAAAATGATGCAACGCGACGGCGGCAATCTCTATGTCAGTGCTGTCATCCACAAGGCCTATGTCGATGTGAACGAAGAGGGAACCGAAGCAGCGGCGGCAACGGCGGTGCGACATGGAATGAGCGGTGTGCCGATCATCTTCCGCGCCGATCATCCGTTCATGTTTCTGATCCGCGACAATCGCTCGGGCGGCATCTTGTTCATAGGTCGTGTGACCAAGCCGTCGGGCGTGACGCTTTCGGACGGCGTGACGCTTTCGCCGGACGGTAAGACGGCCACAAAGGCCGTAGAATCCCTCGAGCAAAAATTTGCGAAATACAAGGAGGCGCAGCAGAAACGTATGCAAGGTGCAGAAAATATAGTTTTTTCAGGAGACAGGAGTACGGCTGACATCATTAGGTCTTATCCTTTTCTGAACGGATCTCTTAAGGGCGTCAACGCAGTGCGCCTTGCGCGGAGTCCGGGTAACGGAACCGGTGTGGACCTGACCTTGCCTAATATTTTTGGGCAAAGCCGGGTGAACCTTCTGTTCGTATACAAAAAGGGGCCTCTTGTGCTGAATAGCAATGCCTGCGGTCCGAACGGTTGCGGTCTGGATGTTTACGCCGACGACGGCACAGGATACAAAAAAGCGCTGGACTGGAAGTACATGGGCTCCGCCATTCACGTTTCAAGAGCTAATGGCCAAGTAGAATTGTTCATTGAGAAATCGGGAGAACAGCGTGAATTTGTTCTGCAGGGCAATAGCAGCACAGGGAGATCATTCGCAATGAAAATGCCCCCGCACGGGCGGGATTGCTGCGGCCCGGCGTTCACTCATCCCTTATCCCCGACGTCGCCACCTTGAGTCGCAAGTTACGCACATACGGGTTTAGCCTGTTCACATGACTCAGCCATTACCATGTTTGTGAGATGGCGGTTAATTGACCGTGAAGCTGGTCGCACTCGTGGCGCTGCCTCCCTTGTTACCGACGGCTCGTGTTCTTGCCCGTCTGACGCGCCCCGGTTGTTACCCAGCAGTCTCGATGGGGACTGCTCTGGTCACGAATTTCTTGGGTCGAGGGTCGAAGGAGCATGTAGGATACGCTAGGAGTCCAAATTCCGGCTGGAGTAGTCTGGCCCGCCCAACGCAGTTCTAGTAGAGGGAAGGTCGGGCGACTCAATTCGATGAACCAATAACTTTTCGCGCTCAGACCTTTAGCAGTTTTTATTACGACATCTAACGGACAGCAGGTCGCGGTGCGAAAGAAAGACATCAAAGCCGAGCTTCGTCGCTGAAAGGTTTTTGCCAGAATTTTCAGGTTTTCCGCATTGCTGGAAAGCGATCACTGTTTCCGTGAAGGGCGGGGAGGCGTGTGCGTTTTTGGCGAATGACCGCGGCCCTCGTACAACTAAGTCACTACGGGTAAATCACGGCGATCGTCTTGTCCGGACTGTGCGTGAGCATTTGTCTGTTGTAGGGCTTGACCACGCTGACCTTATCTAGTCTTGCTGGGAATTCAACGCATGGCTGGTAGTCACAATTCTTAGTGACCTTGGGGGCAGGGTTATCGAGCACGGTAAGCTCCGCATCAAAGGAGACGGTGCGAAACGGCTGTGCGTTTTCAATGTACTTCCGTGCCTCGTCAGGGGTCATGGGAATTTCGCTGAATGTGCGAGCCTGGTCGAAGTCGAGCACGTAAATCGCCGCCAGCTTCCCTGCCTTTACGCTCGCTGCTCGATTGGCAAAAGAGCTCCCGGCACAGCTGTCACGACTATCTGCCACAACGTGAGCCTGCTTGGGCAGTTGGACCTGCTTAGGCGTGTTCCCCGGATGCGCCCGCACTATCGGGAACGCCTTTCTGACCGTGTCGTAGTCGCCCAGGGCTGCGTCAACCACCGCCAGTTGCGTCGTTCTGGGAATTCCAGCGAGAAGTTCTGTTGCCTTTCCCATATAGAACCCGGAGATGGCGGGATAGTCCAACTCATTGCCCATGGCTTTGCGGATCTGAGGGACCTGTTGCAAATTTGCGCAGTTGTTGATCAACACGAAATACTTCAAAATCTCCGGATCCTTGAGAAGGCTGGGATCAGAACGCAGAAGATTCAGATCGAAAAAGACTGTGACGTCGTTGCTGATTAGGCGCATCATTTCGGGATTGTTCAGAGTGCCCCAATTGACTCCATCCAGGACCAATCCTCCGTTCGACGCACCTTCGCTTGTGCTGCCTTTTGGCGATTGACCTCTAGCAAGTGATACGGCTAACAGGAATGCTAAAACAAGGCCCAATAGATATTTCATTTGTTTCTCCTTCTGCGTTGCGGTCGCCCTTGCGGATGAGCCGTATTTTCTTTAGAAGTAAGCGCGGGTGCAACCTACAGGGTACGTTCTGCCAGCAATACTATACCTACGAGTTACGGAACGGAAGAAAAGAAAATCGCCCGCGCTTTGCGTCGAGGTCAGGAAACCCGCGCCAATTGAGCACTCTTACAGATTCTCGTGCAAAGCCTGAAGTTCATCCCGAGGTTTGTTGCTGGGCACTGGACGGTCAGAATCCTATGGCGCACCAACTAAGAACAGCAAAGAGGGCGCAAATAAAAAGACTCGATCTCCTGCGCATCGGTTCACACATCATGCCACTAGGCGACTGGGCTTAGCGACTGCGCGGGCGCTAAGCCGAGGATTCCTCTATGAATCTCGCGAGTCCAGAGCGAATCATCTTTGGCGCTACTCCTACCTCCGGGGTTCGTCTGCCGATCCCATTGACCTGTCGCCGAACCGCCCCGTACCATTCTCGGGATGAGCACGCTCGTTCCCCAGCTTGTTGGCCAAACCATCTCGCACTACCGCATCGTCGAGAAGCTGGGCGGCGGCGGTATGGGCGTGGTCTACAAGGCTGAGGACACGCGGCTGCATCGCTTCGTTGCCCTCAAGTTTCTGCCAGAAGATGTTGCCCGTGACCCGCAGGCACTCGCCCGTTTTCAACGTGAAGCCCAAGCAGCGTCCGCACTGAACCACCCCAATATTTGCACGATTCACGATATTGGCGAGCAGGACGGGCAGGCGTTCATCGCCATGGAGTTTCTGGACGGGTTGACTCTGAAGCACCGCATTGCGGGGCGTCCACTGGAAATTGAAACCCTGTTGTCGCTCGGAATCGAGATCGCCGATGCTCTGGACGCCGCCCACTCCAAGGGGATCGTCCATCGCGACATCAAGCCCGCCAATATTTTTGTCACCGAACGCGGCCACGCCAAGATTCTGGATTTCGGGCTGGCGAAAGTGACACCTGTGCTTGCCAATGTCGGAGCAGATGCGGTGATGGCACAATCCACTCTGTCGCTGGAAGAGCACCTGACCAGTCCGGGAACGACGTTGGGAACGGTCGCCTACATGTCTCCCGAGCAAGTCCGTGCCAAGGAATTAGACGCCCGAACGGATTTGTTCTCCTTTGGCGCAGTGCTGTACGAGGCGGCTACAGGCACGCTGCCATTCCGTGGGGAAAGCTCGGGAGTCATCTTCAAAGCCATTCTCGACGCGGCTCCCACGTCCGCCGTGCGGCTGAATCCCGACGTGCCAGTCGAACTCGAACGGATCATCAACAAGGCTCTGGAGAAAGACCGCAATCTGCGCTATCAGAGCGCGGCGGAAATGCGAGCCGACCTGCAACGGCTGAAGCGGGATTCCGAGAGCGGGCGCAATTCTGGGGCAAGCTCAGGCACGGCGACCGTGGCAGAAGCTCCTGCGGTTCGTGTTGCGAAGCTCTGGAAGATTGCGGTTCCCGCCCTGCTGCTCGCTCTGCTAGTGGCGGGCGGGCTTTACTATCGGTCGCGGCATCAGACCAGTCGCCTGACCGAGAAAGACACCATCGTTCTCGCCGACTTCGCCAACACCACGGGCGATGCGATCTTCGATGACACGCTGAAAACGGCGCTCACCGTTTCCCTGAGGCAATCGCCCTTCCTGAATGTGCTCTCCGACAGCGACGTTGCGAAGACCCTGCAACAGATGACCCGCCCCGCCAGCACGAAACTCACGCCCGAAGTCACCCACGAGCTTTGTCAGCGGGCAGGCAGCAAGGCTTACATTGCTGGAACAGTTGGCGGTCTGGGCAGCGAATATGTGCTGGGGTTGAAGGCGGTGAATTGCCAGAACGGAGACACGCTGGCCGAGGAGCAGGTGACAGCGGCGTCCAAGGAGAAGGTGTTGGACGCGCTGGGCGAGGCGGCGTCCAAACTGCGCACTGAGTTGGGCGAATCGCTGGCGACGGTGCAGAAGTTTGATGTCCCGCTCGAACAGGCGACCACATCTTCGCTCGAAGCTCTGAAAGCGTACAGCCTTGGGGTAAAAGCAGGTAACGAGAAAGGCCCCGCCGCAGCCCTACCTTATGATCATCGTGCCATCGAGCTTGATCCGAATTTTGCCACGGCCTACGGGGCAGTGGGCATCGACTACACCAATCTCAGCGAGCTAGGGCGGGCCAGCGAGTACTTTACCAAGGCATTCCAGTTACGGGAGCATGCCAGCGAGCGGGAAAAGCTGGAGATCACAGCCGACTACTATTCGAATGTAACTGGGGAACTGGATAAAGCGGCCCAGACCTTTCAGGAGCAGATTGAGAGCTACCCACGGGGACCCAGCGGGTACGCCAGTTTGGGTGGTATGTTCGCCTTACAGGGGCAGTATGAGAAGGCCGCGGAGATCACGAGGCAAGCCGTGCCCCTTGCACCGGATATAGGCGGTTTGTACGCGAATCTCGCCATCTACGCCCTTGCCTTGCAGCGCTCCGACGAGGCGAGGCAGATCATCCACGAGGCGCAGGCGCGAAAAGGGGATGATGCGGGGATGCACAGGACTCTTTACGCCCTTGCGTTTCTCGGGGCTGACTCCGGAGCGATGGCGGAACAGCAACAGTGGTTTGCGGGCAAGCCCGAAGAGAACTTTGGACTAACGCTCGCGTCCGACACCGAGGCGTATGGAGGTCATCTCGGCAAAGCGCGGGAACTGACCAGGCGGGCTGTGGACTCGGCAATCCGGGCTGACAGCAAAGAAAATGGGGCAGTATGGCAGGCTAATGCCGCTCTGCAACAAGCTGCTTACGGCAATGCTGCGGAAGCGCGGCGGACTGCGGCAGAGGCTCTAAAACTCGCTTCCGCGAGTCAGGGCGTCGAGGTCGAAGCTGCGCTTGCGTTCGCCATGGCGGGCGATACAGCACGAGCCAAGTCCTTGGCCCAAGACTTAGGGAAACGCTTCCCGCTGGACACCCAGATGCAGTCGCTTTGGCTCCCTGCGATTCACGCGCAATTGGCGCTGGACAGAGAGAATCCGACTGCCGCCCTGACTGCTCTGCCAGCTGCCACGCCCATCGAGTTGGGGCAAATCCCTTTCGTCCTCAACATTTCCTGCCTCTATCACGTCTATGTGCGCGGAGAGGCATACTTGGCAGCCGGACAGGGCAGCGCTGCCGCCGCCGAGTTTCAGAAGATTCTCGACCACAGCGGCATCGTCTGGAACTCCTGGACGGGAGCGTTGGCGCATCTGGGCGTGGCTCGTGCCAATGCGTTGCAGTCGAGAACCTCGCAGGGAGCGGATGCCGATGCCGCCCGCGTCCGGGCACTCGCCGCATATCAGGATTTCCTCACGCTCTGGAAAAACGCCGACCCCGACATCCCCATCCTGAAGGAAGCCAAGGCGGAGTACGCGAAGTTGCAGTAGCTCTTTCGCTACTGCCTTCTCTTCCAACGCCGCTTTTTCAGATGGCGATCCAGCGTGCTGAAGCTCAAACCTCGACTCTGGCAAAACTCGCTCCGCCGCATACAGCTGCTCACAAACTCGGACACCAACTGCTGCACTTCCGCACGGGTACGTCGCTTGGGCGCTGACAACTCTGTTTTTGCGGTCATCCGGACACTTCAACACAGGCCCCGCCTGTCGAACAGGTGTGTTGGTCAGACGCTTACCTTCGACCCCGCCAACAACGAAGAGCTGACGTGCCAGTTCTCCGACCTCGCAGCCCTGCTCGCATCTTAGCAACCAATCTGACCAGCACCTCGAACATCGTTCTCTCCGACTCTTTAGCGACGCCAGGGAGTGCTTCGGTGACTTCGAGGCGGGTTGGGTAATCGGTGATCGTAGTGGCTCTGCTATCCGCGCCAAGGTACTGGATCAAGTTGCCGCATTGAACGGTCAGACGATTGTCCTCGGATACCGTCGTACCGATCAGCGCTGCGTGCTCCAAGAAGCAGTTTCAGCTCATGACTGTAACTGGCTAAGTCTCTGCATCCTAAAAAGCCCATCAGGGACAACCTGGTGGGCTTTTCTATTGCCGCTAACTTGGCTCGCTGGACTTGTAGGTCTGGAGGAATCGAGTCAGAGCGTTGGATGGTTCGGCATTGACAGCGACCTTCGACCTATCCGCGGGAGTCATGCCAAATCTGCCGCACAAGCTGATTAAACAAGAAAGCTCCATTATTCGTATTTTGCCCGTCCGCAGCTTGACCACGAGCCTGACCAATACCTCGAACATTTGACGATCCGAGACGCAAGCAACCCCTGGCGGCAGTTGATCTGCTATTTCCACCCACGCTGCCCTACAAGGCTCGTCTAAGCGTTCTGGAGCCTCTCCAAGCGGTCTGTCGGACACTGGCTCATGTTCTCTTGCTCTACCACGGTCTGGCTTGGCTATAAAACTCCCTTTGGCTTCGAGGACTTCGGTCGGTATACGCGGACGGCTCATGTTTTCACACTCTTTTCTGTAACCTACTGACTTGAAATAATGTCTTTTTCTGCCAAAACCATGCGCGTCGGGCCCCTGGCACCCTCTCCTGGGAGATTGGAAGGGGCGCGGGGGTCTAACTTATCTTTCACCCTCCCGCATACCCTACCCGCACTATGCTGTTCTTCCAAGTTCGCAGTAACTAAGCTCTGTGAGGCTAACTCGCTCTGTTTTCTGTCCAACTCTAACTGCTTCTCACACTCAGCCAGAACCTCATTGATGACGTCCAGGGCTCCCTTGGAAGGGTGACCTCTCAGACAGTGGGTTTTATAAATCACTACAACTCCTCTACAGCACAACCTGCTTTTAGCACGCGGCGGGCACGGTCTGGATCGGCGAGCGACCAGCGTGAGCACTTTGTTTCTGGGTCTGATTTGACGTTGAACGAAATGCCGAGTTTCTGACGGCACTCTCTACGCCTACGGGCCCCGTCACTCCCACCAATGCGTCGGACCGCCAACTCCCGGTCCGTGAAACCAGCGGGTTCGTTGAGGAAGGCCTGGAGCGTTGCGAGAGCTTGTTTGTGGCGCTCTTTCTTGCCCTCAGGTGTTCTCTCGACTTTGTTGCCCACGGGGACTACTGACTTGTTCTGAGGCGCGGGCTTGGCTGCGGCGGGCGGTGAAACGAAGTGAGGGGTGGGTTCGAGTAGAGGCGGGGTATTGGCGTTCCGTTTGTGTGCCTCTAACTGCTGCTTGATGAAGCGGTCGGCACCTTGCGGAATGCGATAGAAATCTCTAATCTCTTTTTCCGTGGTCATGGTCATTGCGTTCTCCCATTATCTATAACTAGTATCCTGACTCTATCGGCGGCCCCAATGGGCGTTATTAGCACCGCTACTCACTGTTGAGCCGCTCACTTGTCTAAGCGGGACGTGAGTTATTGACTTTGCTTGACGTTGAGCGAAGGTGGTTGTGTATATACCTGGTGAGAGGCCGCAGCCGAACCTCTTGGTGAGTGTAGATACAGCCAATGTCCTGACATCTAGGCAGCTGACGGCTCACGAGCCGTCAGTGCCGATCTGTGCAATAGCAGCTCCGGTTCAACCGTTCCTCTTCGATGGTGAGGGTCGGCTGTCAACTGCTCTCCAGGCATATATAGAGGGATAATGAGATTGCGGGAAGAGACACTTGTGCATTAGCCTATCGGAGTAGGACTCTTGGTGCTCAATCAAGCAAGTGTAAGTTTCGTCGCTGTCTCGGTTCCCCTATCCCGCCGAGAGTTTCAAGGAGTGGCCTATTTCGTAGCCTTCGGAGTCCGCCTTAGCGGATTGTCCTCACTGGACGCTATCTCTTGCCTTCTTGCTATGTGCTGATCGAGCGGGCTTGTATTTGGTTATTTACCGCTCGACCCGATCAGTTCTCCAAAAACACGAATCCCCACGCACTACCGAAGGTAATGGGGGGGATCAATGCTGATTTGTCTGTTAGCCGCCCGGCCAAGGAAGAATCAAGAAAACTCGTGTTGTTAAGAGTATGGCTATTCATTTTCTTGACTGTCCTTATCCTGGCCTATCGCTGGGCGGTCAGCGTCTTTCTTCTTACTAACTTCAATGTATCACGAGTGAGCACTCCTACCAACACGGTGCTCTTTGCTCTTTATAAGCTGGGTAGTATACCGTTTCGGAGAGGACTTTCTGGGCTGGAGGGAAGAGACCCGCTGATGCCAGTCAGCGGGTCGGCGCGCCTCATGAATACCCCAAGGGTTAAACTTGCTGACTGAGGAACTCCTCTGCTTCTGGTTGAATAGCAGAGAGTTCGAGTTCTTCATCATCCAGAATGGATTCGGCTCGGTAGGACAATCCAGTGTCTTCATTAATCCAGGATTGTACTACCCAACGGTCTTTTTCTAGGTCCCAGCCGAATCCGCAGCCATCATCAAGGTACTTGGTACGTGCTTCCTGTCCATTCTGGAACTCAGACTCTCCGTAGAACTGCATACCATCCTCTCCATAGGCCAGAGTGAAGAGTATGTCTGAGAACCGCTTGCTCAGACTGGTTACTGCTTCTATAGGCGGTGACCAAGCAGTTAGGAAACGAACGGAAGCCTTATCGTCTTCCACTTTCCACTCTTCGGCACCTGTAGCATTCCATTTGGTACCCCAGTTCGTAAGGTTCCATTCGTACCAGGCACAGGCGTGTGGATTGTCTTCTGCTACTCCGTCGGCGAGTTCAGCCCACCCGTCTGTATGAGGAGCCATCTTGTTGAGAGAGATAGTTTCGTGTTTGCCACGTAGGAACTTAATGAAGAACTCAGTTACGTTCCTGTCTCCGTGAACGGTTAGGGTGTTGTCACACCAGTTAGGCATCTTCATTCTCCTTTTGCTTTGCTCGTGCCGGGGTGCGGGTCATGTAAACGCCGGAGCCGGGAATCTTGCGGAGCACTGTAAAGCCGTGCCGCTTATACCATGCCTCTAAGAATCTAGGTGATGAGGTTCGGCTCCGGCATTCTATGTCAATCTTTAGGCGGAGCGTGACGCCGTGCCGGTCGGCTAGATTGCAAAGCCAATCGAGAGCGGCGGAGCCGTGTCCCGTGCCGTCCGCAACGGTCGCGATCCAATCAAGGTACACCTCGCCTTTCGAGCGGCGGACGGAAACGTGCGCGTTTCCGCCGGGTGCAAGGCGAGTGCGTCTGTTGGCTTTCCAGGTTAACTGCTGTATCAGCGCCTCGGTCGGACGCTTGCTAAACTCGTGAATCGGGAGCGGCTTTGTAGCTTTCCAATACGCACGGAGGAAAGCGTCAACGCTCATGCTTGTCCTATCGCTTAGCTCCTGTTGATTTTTCGTCATTGCGTCCTCCCTTTTTTCGTGGCTGAGTTGCGAGCAACGAGGGCGGTCAGTACCGTCAACGGCATGCGGTACAGCGTTCGTGATCCTGTGGTGAGTTTTAGAACACCGGGCGTGCTTTTCATAAGGCGCAGGCTGGTGTCTTCGGAAACGTTCAGACGAGCGGCGACCTCCGCCGTCGTCAGCATGTTTGCTAGCTGCTGTTCGGGCATAACTTTCCTTCGATTCTTGGGATCATCGTCTCGGGAAGGAATTCCCTGTTTATCCCGATGGGAGGGTCTTGAGGGCTTCTAGCGAGCCGCACGTCACTCTATCCTGCTCGCCGCCAGAGGATGACGAATCGCAGAGGTTTCGGGAATCCCTAGCAGGATTCCACTCAATAACAATAATACCACGGGCACAGGGCGGTGCCAGCGGGTAGGGCGTGAAAAGCGACTATCATTAGTGCATTACTGTGCAATAGCCACGACTTGACCTTGCACGCCACGCTGTCCGATAGGGCCGCTACCATGAGGCCGTAGCAGGAGTTTTGGGTGCAACGAAGGGGCGAACAAACGGCGCAAACTTGTGCTAACGCCTGATAGCGTCAGTTGACAATTGTTTGTGCGAGCAGGTCAGGCATGGAAGATCGCCACGCTGCTATTGCAGCTTCGCGTACTCCGCTTTGGCTTCTTTCAGGATGGGGATGTCGGGGTCGGCGTCTTTCAATGTGGAATCTGGTCTCTCTGCGCCAAGAATCTGTTCTGGCACTCTTTCGCTGCCGATAGCAATTCTCTGAACTCAGGAGTTCCACGGAGCTTCACGAGCAACGGGTCGGATTGCAGGGCTATATAGGCACAATAGTTCTGTTCAATGGCGCTTCTCAGCAAGCGAACAGCGGCATCCTTTTGACCACAATACGACAGCAGAGCGCCAACGAAATACCGAGGCTCCGCGTCAACTCCCGCAAGCGCGGCCGCTTCGCTCTTTTTCGCGGCTCCGTCCAATTGGGATGTCTGCTGGGGGTCTTGGCAGGCTAGAAGCAGATCACGGCCCAGTAGAGGACGATCCGACGTTCTCTGAATCGTTTGGCGGGCCTCGCCCAGTTTGCCTTGCTCCAGAAGAATAAAAGCTGTTGTCCTAGCTGCCCAGTCCGAGCCTGCGTCGAGGCGGACGAACTCCATCGCCCTCTGTGGCTCACCTAATTGCATAAAGGCCCAAGAGCACGACCGGAATCCGCTGTTCCGATCCAAGGCGAGCGCCGTGTCGCACTCGCGTGCCGATTCGTCTAACAATCCCGCATAGCGCAGGACATAAGCCAAAGCGAAATGGGCCGGTGCGCTTTTCGGGAGGTGCTTAACCAAGGCTGACGCTTGCGCGTAGGCTTGTCCAATGTCGCCTCGATCCATTTGGTTAGTAATCAACTGTGTGGCGGCAGGAATCAAGTTCGGATCAAGCGCCAGTGCTCGTTCCAGAGCCGAGTCCGAACGCTTGAGCATTGGCTCCCCGCCGTCAGCATACTCACTGTCGTAGTAGTAACGCACTCCCAAAGCCTCCCAAGCGGGCGCGTAGCTGGGGTCAATACCCACAGCACGCTCTAGCATTGCGATGGCATCCTTATTAGGAGCAACATCATGCGGAACCGCGATGCTGCGCAAATACAGGTCGTAGGCCTCTTCGCTCTTGGGCCGAGTTCCTGCCTCCCCAGAGGCCGATAATCCTCCAAGCACGGGAACAAGGCCTTGCCGGACTCTCGACGTAATTTGTTCCCGCATCGCAATCTTGTCTGACGCTGCAACATTGATGGTGTCTCGCCAAACACTGCGGTTATTCGCGACATCCACCGCTTCCAGTGTGACCTCCAACTGGTTACCTTCCGTGAGGTAGTGTCCCGTTACAATGCAGGTCACCCCCATCTCCCGACCAGCCTGCTGCAAGTCCAAGTTCGGCCCGTTGTACTTGCTCGTTGTGGCAAAAGGACGAATGGAGAACGACGGCACGTAGCTCAGCGCAGTCGCAATTTCATCTGGCAAGGCGAGCCGTAGAAAATCAGTGTCCTTGTCGGAGCCCGCATTCTGGAACGGCAGAACCGCGATGGCCTTCGAGCTTACAGAATCAAGGCGCGAGGCTTGGGGATGCCGAGACTGCCAGAGGAAGAGTGCGATCACGATTGCAGCGATAACTCCAACAGCGGCCGCAGCGACCCATTGGAGCCGTCTTTTGCGAGAAACGGGTGCCGAGTCAGTCACAGCCGCCAACTTGCGGGAGTCCGTGTCCCGCGTCAGCCGTTGCAGGTCAGTGCGAATGTCGGAAGCGTGCTGGTAGCGCAGGTTCCGATCCTTTTCCAGACACTTGTTGATGATCCGCTCCAGATCGGGCGGCATGTCGGGGTTCAGCCGTAAGACAGGCAGCGGAGCCCGATTCAGGATTGAGTCGAAGATCATTCCCGAGGTGTCGCCACGAAATGGCAGTGTGCCCGTTGCCATTTCATAGAGCACAACTCCGAACGAGAAGAAATCTGAGCGGGCATCCAGTTCCTTGCCTCGAACCTGCTCCGGTGACATATAGGCAATCGTTCCCAGTGCACTTCCCGGACTGGTGAGATGTTCCTCGGCGACGGTTGTAGCGGTCTGAGTATTCTGTGCGGCTATTTGGCTGGCAGAACTGGCAGGAAGCGCAACCTTGGCCAACCCGAAATCCAGAATCTTGGTGTGCCCGCGTTTGGTCACAAAGATGTTTGCAGGTTTGATGTCCCGGTGGACGATGCCTTCTGCGTGTGCTGCGTCGAGTGCATCGGCGATCTCAATTGCCAGCGACACCACCGTTTCTGCATCCATCGGCTTTCCTGCAATCCGGTGCTTCAGCGTCTGCCCGTCCAGAAACTCCATCGCGATGTAGGACTGCTCGCCACTCTTGCCGATGTCGTAAATTGTGCAGATGTTGGGATGGTTGAGAGCGGAGGCCGCACGAGCTTCGCGTCGGAAACGTTCCAATGCCTGCGCGTCTCGGGAAACGTCATCAGGCAGGAACTTGAGCGCAACGAAACGACCTAGCTCGGTGTCCTCGGCCTTGTACACCACGCCCATGCCTCCTCCGCCGAGTTTTTCGACCATGCGGTAGCGCGAGATGGTTTGGCCGATCATGAGTGGCAAATCTTACGTGGATAAAACGGGCAAGTCAATGAAAGCTGTGGAGTTGGCGACATCTCAGAAGGGTTGCTGGCGTAAAATCGCGTCTCTGACAATGTCGGACTGTGTCAAGTCTTTTTTGAGCGTACTCCACCGTGCCCTCCGAGGAGCGCGCCATTTCGCTCTAGTTGAACAAGTACCGTGCCCACCAAGGCCCGCTCCGTAATCGTTCAGGTCAGGATTCTCGATCCGACCCATGCATCTCTTCGATCCAAACCTGGATCATGATT
>Ga0187891_1001703_pt1 | contig 18224 bp, 19 predicted proteins | sample June2016WEW_21_4_FD_132990 | JGI IMG/M metagenome (GOLD analysis project Ga0187891, IMG submission 132990) | Peatland microbial communities from SPRUCE experiment site at the Marcell Experimental Forest, Minnesota, USA - June2016WEW_21_40 | ecosystem: Environmental > Terrestrial > Soil >... | reverse complement strand
CCTGCCTCTCCTGCCTCTCCTGCGCCTGCCTTGCCTGCGCCGGGGCCGCCTGCACTGTAAAAGCCGGATGCCACGGCAAAGTCCTTGCTCAGGGGCTCCCAGTGGGGGCCTCCCATCTCCTTGGGCACAACCCGCCCCGTGTCCCTGTCCACGCCCATCTCCGGGGGCGTTATGCCGAACAGCTTGAGCGCCCTGCCGAGGGTGTTCGACAGCAGCCAGTAAATCTGGTTAGTCAGCACCGACCAGATGGCCTCCAGCCAGTCGTTGGTATCCCTCATGCCTATCGCCTGCTCCAGGTTGTGCCGTTGCAAGACATTGCCTCGGTCCTCGGCGTCCTTGGCATTGCTCTGGTTCAGGTCGGAGTCCTGGTTTGCTATGTCCGACAGGAGGTCCAGCCTTACGGCCATACCGCGTGTAGCCTCTCCCCGGAGGGCAAAGTTCTTCTCAAGGCGGCTCTTTACCGCCTTCCCCAGGTCATCTATGTTCTGGCTGACGTCTATCTGCTCCGTGTTCTTGCTGACCTTGTTTATGGACTCGGCTATCCCCGGAAGGTAGTCCTTTGCCAGTATCGGCGAGAGCCTGCCCTCGGCCGCCTGCCTGACCAGGTCGCCTGCGGTCTTCAGGGGCTTCCCGACCAGCTTCATAATCTCCTCTACCTTCTGGTTCCCCAGCGGTGCCAGTTGGGACGCCAGGAGTTGGTTCGTAATCCTCTCCTCCCCCTGGCGGGGGGCAATCAGCCTGCGGTATGCCTCCTCGTCGGAGCCGGTCCCGGCGACGGCCTTGAGCGCGTTGAGCAGGTTGATGGTCATCTCGTTCCCCGGCGTCTGGGGGCCGGGGAGGAACTCCAGGATGTCCTTCATGCTCCCGCCAGGGGCAAGCGCCCTCCTGCCCTTTATAACCTGGGCGACCTGCGTGGTCAGTGTCTCTAGGGTGGTCCCTGCCGCCTGGGTATACTCCTGGCCCTTCTCGCCCGCACGGCCGGAGATGTCGCTTATAACCCCGGTCATATACGATGCGTCCTGGCTCTCTATGTCTGCGCCGGACTTTATACCATACTTATCGCTCAGCTCCTTCTGCGCTGCATTCTCGGTCATGCCCGTCGTCTTCAGGGCATCCACCAGGCTGTTATAGACATCCCCGCCCAGGGTCCTGACGTTCGCCTCCATCCCCCTCAGCATGCCTGTCTTTAGTGCCTGGGGGGCAGTGGCCAGCAGGTAGGCCCTCCACGGGAGGGGGGCCCCCTTGGGGACCATGAAGGCCTGGGAGAACTCCTTGAGGGACTCGCCTGTCAGCATCCCGGTGCTCCCCAGGGTGCGGAGCACCGAGACGACATCCCCCAGGCTCTTGGTAAGCAGGCTAAAGTGGCTGTTGACGTCGTCGATAATCTCAAGGTACTTGGAGGTGGATATCCCGGAGGCGTCCACGTCGGCGGACAGCATCACGAAGAACTTATGGACGGACTCCATGGACTTACCGTACTGGACGATGAGCTTCATCGTCTCCTCGCTCGCCTGCCGGGTGTCCATCCCTGCCACCATCGCAGGCCCGAACGCAACCCCTGCCAGGCCGCTGACCCCCGCCTCGCCGAGGAAGGTGTTCTTCAGAGACTTGACAGCGCCGGGCCTGAACAGCTCGGGGGTGCCCATCCCGTACTTAATCATCTCCTGAATCATCTCCAGGTTCCTCGGCTCCGTCTGGCCGTACTTGAAGCCCAGCTCGCCCGGCATCCTGAGCAGGCTGCGTGCCTGCTGCATCGCCATGTAGCCGCCGCCAGCGATGCCGCCCGCGCCTATGGCAGAGAACATCTTCTTGTTGTCCTCCGCCATCCCGTCGAAGGCCTCCTTGAGCGCTATCAGGACGCCTGCGATGGCCGCCACGGGGGCTGCGACCGCTGCCACCGTCCCGCCTATCGTTGCAGCGGCGGCCTCTCCTCCTGCCCCTGCACCTGCCACCGCCTCTACGCCCGCCAGCCCCTCCCCTGTAAGCGCCCTGGCAACGGGTGCTGCTGCCCCTGCGGCTATACCGCCCGCCAACCCTTCCCCTGCTCCGGCAGTAGGGGCTGCCGCTACTGCGGAAGCAGTCTCCGCTGCCTCGGCTACGGCAGAGGCACCTGTTGCGGCCGCCTCAGCCGCCTTGCCTGCGGCGGTCTCGGAGGCCCGGGCAGCATCCGCGAACCTCTCTCCTACCGGGGCTCCCTCCCTGAAGTCTATGACCTCCCTCGCTGGACCTGGAGGCGCTGGGAGCGGGCCTACCGGCCCCCCCTCCCGGACAAGCTGCCCGGCGGCCTCCCTTATGCCCTGTGCCAACCTCTGGCGGCCCTTGGGGGTTCCTCTGAACCTTTCGACCATGCCCTCCAGGACTTTGGGCCTTAAGGCTTCTACCTCCTGAGCAGCCCTGACAACCTCTGCCCTCTGCTCTGCCCCCATAGACTGGAGGGCCTTCTTGTCTATCTTGCCCCTCGGGGTGACCGGGATACGATGGAGTAGCTCCTGGAGGGGGTCCTCCCTCCCGGCAGCCTTCACCTGGTATGCCTCTACCCTCCTCTTTATGTTCTCCTCGGCTGTCTTCTTGATGCTCTCGCCAGTCTCCTTCAGCCTGCGATACTTGTCAAAGAACCGAGTAAACGGCTCGAACAGCCTTACATTCCCGAAGGTATCCCGCAGGGCCGAGCCCACGGCATCGAATGCACTGCGGGTCTTCTCCATCTCCCTGCGGATTGAGCCAAGGGTGCCCTCTACCCCTTCCAGCTCTTTCCTGAGTTCTCCCGCTAGCTTAGGGGTTACAGCGGTAACATCCCTGAGCTTCTCAAGGCTCCTGGTCATGGCATCGAGCGTCTGCCTCGCCCGGTGGCGCTCGTTAGCAGTGCGGCCCTCGTCGTCCAGGATTTGCTTGGCCGCCTTGGCTATCTTCTCGAAGTCCTCCCTGACGTACCTTACCTCCCGCTGGTTGAATATGCCGCCCTTGAGCTTGCCGACCATGCGGAGGACCTCGGTGAACCCCTTCTCCATCTGGTCCACGTGGGCAACGAACGACTTGGCATCGTCCGCCATGGTGCCCCACCTCTCAACGAGCTTGTCCGAGACCTCGATGAACTGGCGGGTCTTCTCGTTCATCATGTCCATCGTGGCGGCCATGGTGACCGAGAAATCGTTCATCGTGTTGAGGAGGCCCTGTAGCGTCCTCTGCTGGTCGTTGATGTCGGGCATTGGCTATCCCCTGGCTACTCCGTGCCTTCCTTGCCCTGCTCAGCGGGCAGGAGCCCCTCTGTGACCTTGGCCACCGTGTCCTCTATGACCTCCCTGCTGGCATCGTGTATCTCCCTGAGGGCGGCCTCGAACAGGCGCTTCTCCACGTCGGTCATAAGCGTCGAGTCGGGGAAGCTGGCCTGCATGCGCTTCTCAATCCTGTCGGAGTGTACCATGAGCATCTTCCAGAGGGTCTGAACGACCTCCTGGCCCCATCCCAGGAGTATGTTGCGCAGGGCGACCTGCACGTCACACCTTGCCTTGTCAGGGGTAGTGGGGTCGGTGACTATCCTCTGCTCGGGGGCAAGGTCCTTGATGCTTATGCCGTTAATCCAGGTCACTGCCCTGGAGAGCATCTCGCACCGGATGCGCTGGACCCAGGCATACCCCTTGAACTCCTCGGTGGCCACCAGGGCCTTCATCTCCTGCTCCGTGGGGATGTTGGATATCCTGAGGCTGATTTTCCTCTCGGACGCCTCGAAGTTGAGAATCTCCTCGTTCTCCTCTATCCCGAACCCCTTGAGGCCAAGGATGACCTCCTCCAGGGACTTGGGGGCCGTCGGCTGTGCCTCGGCGCTCTGCTTGGTCTCCTCGCTCATGTGCCCTCCTACTTAGTGAGGTGGCAGTTGTTTATGTCAGAATTGCCAGAATCCTGGGCCATGGCGTGTAGACTGGTGTATAATGATAATGGAGGAAAGGGTTACCATGGCAAAGAACAGGGAGATTTACGGGGATACACTGGAGTATAGGGAAAGCTGGCAGTGGCGCAGGCTGGTGGCCGCCAGGGAGCCCCTCCGGCCCTGGCAAGTACTGGAAGGGGTACACCCTGACGAGTGGACGGAATGGGAGGTAGAGGTAAACCCCGAGCTATGGAAAACACTCTATAGGTACGACCTGCCCTTCCCAGGGGGGGCGATGGAAAGGCTGAAAGACTCGGCGCTAGACATAGTATACAAGCTCAGGATGCCCAACGGGTTTAAGAACACCCTTAAGTACATAAGGAACAAGGCAGTGATGGTCTTGACTGCCTTCTTCCTGGCATTCCCCCTGTGCGCCGTCATGACGGGGAACAGGTGGATGCTGGACTGGTCGCTGCCTGTCATGTTCCTCGGGATGCTCTATATGTCGGTGTTCGCTGCCCTGTGGATAGTGGTGGGGATGGTGCCCTTCTGGCTCCTCTATGCAGCGGTCACCTGCCTGGTCTGCCCTGCCCCCAACACGCCCATGGCGTGGCCGGTATGCTGGGCCCTGGCGTGGTTCGCCTACCCCGCCTGGCGCAGCCTACAGCATGCCTCCAGGTGGGAGCAAGAGAGGAGGTCGGGGGAGCCCGGCCACCCCCTCTACAACCACCCCTATGCCGTTGCGGCAACATGCCTTGGGACAGCAGCGGCAATGGGCATCGGCTCCTACTTCTCCGGGAAGAAGTAGCCTACTGCTGGTACCTCTTTATTCTCTCCCCTATGTCCGTGCCGGTGCTCCTGTCTGCGGCATACCTGTCCGCCACGGGAGGGGGGGCTATCCTCCCCTTCCTGAGTTCCCTCTCCTTCTTGAAGGCCCCCACCTCTGTCTCCACCCTGATGACCTCCCTGTTGATACCAGGGCCGCCGCGCCCTGCCGCGATGCGCTCTAGCTGCCTCTTGCGCTGCTCTGCGGCCTCAATCTGCTGCCTCTCGAACTCGGCCATTAGCTGCTCGTGGCGGTCGTTGCTGAGCATCCCGTGAAGCTCCCTGAGCATGCCCTCCTTGGTCTCCATGTTCTCTATGTGCGCCCACCCGTCGTCAAGGGACTTGTCCGGGGGGGCGGAGACTATGCCCTCCCACGGCTCCAGGGCATCCGCCTTCATCTGCTTGGTGACGCCCTTCAGCTCCGCCACGAGGCCGTCCACGGACTTGCCTGCCCACGGGCGTATTATCAGCACGGCGTTCCAGTTCTCGTCCAGGCGCTTCTTGGCCTGCTCGCGGTAGGTGCAGAGGGAGGCCCAGAGGCGGGCATGGTCGGAGGGGCAAAGGATGGATATGTGCTTCCCGTCCGGCATGGCGACCCTGCGGTTCTCGAAGGAGGCATACTGCCCCCCGCTGTGCCAGAGGCACTCCGAGTCCCTGGTGGTAGAGAAGGCGGACAGGTAGGGATAGAGGGAGGAGTCCCTCTCGCCCATGGCCGTGACCAGCCTTACCAGCCTGACGACCTCCAGGGAGGAGAGGGCAGTCACCTCCTCCTCCGCCAGGGAGGTGGAGAGCAGCAGGCAGCGGTACACGAAGTCGAGGGGGTCCGGCACCCACCTGAGGAGGATACGCCTCTCGGTATTGAAGAACCCCCTTACCCACCCCCGCTGGGTGCCGTCTACCATGAGCGGGCGTATCCTCGCCCCTATGCCTATAATCTCGCTGCATGCCTCGGTCACCCTGCCCCTTACCTCCTGGATGTACTTCGGGGGGACCCGGTTGACGACCCCCTCGCTGAGGCTGCGGGCAAGCTCTGCCCCAGGCGTGAGCCTGGAGTCGGCGGACGGGGATGCCCCCAGCCAGCGGCCGGAGGGGGAGGTACCGAGGACCTCGGGGGATGTCCTGGGCCTAACGTCCATCGCCCCTCCTCTCGGGGGTGGCCCTCGCTATCCTGACCCCCTCCTTCCTGGCCGACTCCAGAATCCTCCTGCTAAGCTCCGCCTCCTCTGCCACCTCCTGCCTGCCGAAGCGGCTCTCCATCTCCCTTACAGCACGGTCGTGTGCCCTGTCCTCCAGCGGCTCCTCCTCCACGATACGCTCCGCATAGGCCGCAGGCTCGGGTGCCTGGTACAGGTTGGAGGTAGAGAACCTGCGGGAGGGCGGCAGGGAGCCACGGTACACCTTCCATACACGGACGGCGATGGCCTCGGGGATGGCGTCTATCACCCTGCGTGCCTCTGCGAGGGAGGAGGGGGCAAGGCCGGACACCTCGCGGAGGGCGAGGGAGAGGAGGGCCCGGAGGGGGCTCTTGTCAAGGCCGACTGCGGCCTCCTCCTTCCAGTCCAGCCTCCTGAATCGGAACCTGTAGTGGAGAAGGCTGACCTCCACCACGGTATCGGACGCCATACAAGAAGGCCCTGGAAGCCCCGATGCGGGGGATTGCCGTGCGGAAGGGTATTTAGTATATGCCAATGAATCCCGCCAAAGCCAGGAAGGGGTCGGATGTATATCTCTGAGCTTACCCGGCGTCTCTGCACGCAGGACCTATACCCCTTCGTGCTCCAGAACAAGAAGAAGCTGGCCTGGACGGTACACTTCTCCGGCATATGCGACTGGGTGCCGGGGAGCGACGAGGTAGTGACCAGCGCCACCCTCAGGGCGGTGTGGAAGTACATCGAGAAGTTCGGCTCCCTGCCCGCCGGGGCAGGGGGGGTAAAGGACTACGTAATCAGCAACCCCGACTACCTCCAGGAGTTCTCCCAGGGGGACGAGGGGAGGGGTGACTCGGCCAGGGTGACGGAGCAGCTTGACCTGCTGAAGGGGGGATGGGAGCCCCCGGTGGGGTCCCTGAGGGGCATGGACACCCTGGTCCTGCTGGAGAAGACCTTCTCCAAGGTGCGGGGCACCTGGCACTCCGCCCTGTACGACAAGGCCGGGAGGATTGCCAACGGGCTGGCGGCGTTCGAGTGGCGCGAGGGGAAGGACAAGAAGGAGGAGCGTGGCCCTGCCGCCGCCATGAAGTGGCTGAGGATGCAGTGGACAAAGGACTTCGCCGACGAGTCCCCGCCCGTGGACGGCTTCCTGCACGAGAACATGCAGGCGGTGCGCGAGGGGTTCTCGGACAGGATGGACGAGAAGGCGGCGACGGGGCGCTTCGCCCTGGGGATAGAGCACCTGGACAGCAGCCTCATGGTCGGCAGGCAGGCGCTAAGGTTCATAGGGATAGTGGGGCAGGCCGGGGACGGCAAGACGTCCCTGGCTAACTTCATAGCCTATAACTGGCTGAAGCAGGGGGCCAACGGCCTCTATGTCTCCACCGAGCACACGCCCAGGCAGGTATGGGACGCCATGACCTACCTGCACTCGACCCGCCCCGAGTACGAGGGCAGGATACTGCCCATCCCCAAGGCCTGGGACGACAAGCGGGTGACCCCGGCGGACATCGAGTTCATGCGGCAGGTCACCTTCGACCTGGAGAACCGCAGGAACCTGCCGGGGAAGCTGGAGGTGAAGGAGTTCCCCTCGCGGGACTGGGACACCATCGCCGACTGGATGGCCGTCTACAACGGCAAGAACAGGTACGACTTCCTGGTGCTGGACTACATCACCCGCATGGAGATACCGGGCGACCCCCGCTGGAAGGACCAGGGGATGAGGGACCTCATCCACCGCATCCAGAAGATGACCAGGAACTTCGACGAGGCCAGGGGCCTGATGGTGGTGAGCCCCGTGCAGATTACCAAGGAGTCGTACAAGGAGGCCATGAAGGGGGACTTCAAGGAGGGGCAGGGGCACTATACCCTTGAGGCCATCAGGACCTACAGCGAGCTTAAGGACGACATGGACCTCATCCTGACGGTCTGGTCCGACAGCGACATGAAGACCAGCGGGCAGATTGAGGTCGCGTGCATCAAGAAGCGCGAGGGGAGGCAGCCGCCGGCCGTCACCATGACGCTACAGCCGACCGGGGCGTTCACCCTGAAGGACGAGGACGCATCCGGCGAGAGGATAGCCGCCTCGGCCCAGGCCGTGGCGGAGGTGCGCGTCTTCGGGGACCTGGCGGACGACATGCCGCAATACTAGGCAAGATGAGCAACAGACACACAGACGCCCTGCACTACACCCTGCTGCCCCCCGTGCCTGGGGTTGACCTGGGCACCCTGAGGGCCGTGGCCTGGGAGCTGTGCTGGACGGCCAGCACGGAGAACGCCTGCTGGCCGTCCTACCGCGACCTGGCGGACAGGCTGGGGGGGATAGACAGGAAGGCGGTCATCAGGGCCATGAGGTGGCTGTGGGCGCTCGACCTCGTGACCACGGCGGAGGGGCAGTGCAACAGCAGCCGCCCTGGGTGGCAGGGGAGCAACAGGTACTCCCTGCGGGGAGTGGTGGACATACCGGAGGCACAGGCAGAGTACAGGCAGGGGGTCAAGGCGTTCGAGGGCTGGACCCAGAGGGTGCCGGGCAGGACGCTGCTCTTCGCCCACCCCGCCTGGGCGGCAGGCGAGGTGGGGGCTATAGACCACCACGTAGGGGTTATGGACCACCCAGGTAGTGGCTTAGGACCACTGGGGTGGTGGTTTAGGACCACTGGGGTAGGGGTTATAAACCCCTGGGGTAGTGGTCCTAAACCACCTAAACCCTTAATAGAACACCTTCAATCAACCCTTAAGAGAACCCTTAAGGGAAGCGCCCCCCCCTGCCCGGAGAAAACAGAGGAGGCAGGCGTGACAGGAGAGGGAAGCGATGGAGGCACGGCAGATGCCTAGCAGCGGGACAGCAAGGTCCTGGGAGGGGGACTGGAGCAAGGCCCCGATGGGGTGCAGCCCCACCGCCATCGCATGGCTGCTCGTCTCCAGGCGGCCCGTCCCTGCGGAGGCATCCCCGGATGCTGTAGCCGCCGCGAGCGCCCTTATCGAGGCCGCCACCCGCCTGGGCCAGGATACCCCCCTTCCCCCGCCACGCAAGCCTGTCCTGTGGGAGACGTGGGACGAGGACATCGAGGACGACAAGGGGAAGATATCCGCCGCCCGGATGCGCTACAGCATGCACTTCGCCTTCCACCCCGACCCTGATGTCCAGAAGGAGCGGTTCTTTGCCTCCCGTGGCATGTCGCTGAAGACAGTGAGGAGGCACGCCAGGGAGATAGCAGAGGGCGTCCCGCAGGGGTACGACCCCAGGAAGCACCCCTGGTTCCCCGTCCCCCAGCTCACCCAGGGCATCGAGGGCTGCCCCCTGTGCCACGGGGAGGGCTCCCGCACGGAGCAGTACCCCGTGTGGAGGTTTACCGTCTGCCCCTGCAAGAGGGCCCGCCAGGAGAGGGTGGTGTCCAGGGCGGGGCTGTCCGTCCCTCCTCCCTCCCCCGCCGAGAAGCCCGTGCAGGCCGCCCCCCCCGCCGTGCCCGCCCCCAGGCCAGCGTCCTTCGTCGGCTCGCAGTTTGTTGTCGTCAAGGGAGGCGACCGCTTTGAGAAGAAGTGAGTATTGTCAGGGGCAAGACGAGCCCAGGAGGCACGACCCCATACCCCCAGGAATTATTTTTCCGCCCATGCCCGAACTCTTTACCCAGCGCATCATTGAAATCTGCCAGAGGCTAGCCAAAACCCGCTTGTCCGGTATACCTGCCAGTTACACCGTTCCGCCAATACCGCCCCCTTAATCAGCCGCACGAAGATGCCCTACCGGAAGAGCCCAGCAGGGTAAGCGAGAGGGAGAGGCCTATGCCCGTGACGACGCCGCAGAGCGCCGAGATGACACCGTTCCAGTCCTACATATTCAAGTCGCGCTACGCCAGGTGGCTCCCCGAGGAGGGCCGCAGGGAGGACTGGCCCGAGACCGTCCGCAGGTACATGGGGTTCATCCTGGGGCGCATCCCGGAGGAGCACCGTGGCATAGGGCCGGAGCTGGAGGCCGCTATCCTGGCAATGGAGGTCATGCCCTCCATGCGTGCCATGATGACGGCGGGCAAGGCCCTGGAGAAGGACGAGATTGCCGCCTACAACTGCGCCTACATGGCCATCGACGACCCCCGCTGCTTCGACGAGGCGATGTACATCAGCATGTGCGGCGTCGGCCTCGGCTTCTCCGTGGAGCGCCAGTATATCAAGTGCCTGCCGACCATAGCAGAGAGCTTCTACGACGAGGACACCGTCATCAAGGTCCGTGACTCCAAGATAGGCTGGGCGACGGGGTTCAGGCAGCTCATCGCCCTCCTGTACGGGGGGCTTATCCCCAGGTGGGACCTCTCCCTGGTGCGGCCGGCGGGCTCCATCCTCAAGACCTTCGGCGGCCGGGCGTCCGGCCCGGGGCCCCTCAACCGCCTGTTCAAGTTCACCGTCGAGATGTTCAGGAACGCGGCGGGCCGCAAGCTGACCAGCATCGAGTGCCACGACCTCATGTGCATGGTCGCCGACATCGTGGTGAGCGGCGGGGTCCGGCGCTCCGCCATGATAAGCCTTAGCAACCTCTCCGACGACCGCATGCGCAACGCCAAGACCGGGCAGTGGCAGAACGAGAACCAGCAGCGTGCCCTCGCCAACAACAGCGCCGTCTACACCGAGAAGCCCGAGATGGTCATGTTCATGCGGGAGTGGCTCTCCCTCTGCGAGTCCCGCTCCGGGGAGCGGGGGATATACAACCGCGAGGCGGCCACCAAGAAGGTGGCGTCCCTCGGCGGCCGCAGGAAGTCCAAGGACATAGACTTCGGGCTCAACCCCTGCGGGGAGATTATCCTGCGCTCCAAGGGGCTGTGCAACCTCACGGAGGTCATCACCCGCCCCGAGGACGACGAGGAGAGCCTGAGGCGCAAGGTGCGCATCGCCAGCATCCTGGGCACCTTCCAGGCCACGCTGACCAACTTCCGCTACCTGCGCAAGGACTGGCAGAAGAACGCCGAGGAGGAGCGCCTCCTGGGCGTCAGCCTCTCCGGCGTCATGGACAACCCGCTGACCTCCACGAACGGCCCGGAGCTTGCGGGGATGCTCGACAGGCTCAGGGAGTACTCCGTGGCCGTGAACGCCGAGTGGGCGGAGAAGATAGGCATAGCGCCCGCCGCCGCCGTCACCTGCAACAAGCCGAGCGGCACGGTCAGCCAGCTTGTCCGCTGCTCCCCAGGCATACACGGGGGGCACTCGAAGCACTACATGCGGGCCATCCGGGAGGACAGGAAGAACCCCGTGGGGGCGTTTATGAAGGCCATGGGCGTCCCGAACGAGCCGGACGTGACCAAGCCGAACGACGTGGACGTGTTCTTCTTCCCGCTCTCCTCCCCGAGGGGGTCCAGGATGAAGGACTCCATGACCGCCGTGGAGCAGCTAGAGATGTACCTCACCTACCGCCTGCACTGGACGGAGCATAACCCGAGCTGCACCATCTATGTCCGGGACAGCGAGTGGCTGGAGGTCGGGGCATGGGTCCACAAGCACTTCGACCAGGTCGGGGGCGTGGCGTTCCTGCCGCACACCAACCACGTCTACCAGCAGGCCCCCTACACGGAGATAACCGAGGAGCAGTACAGGGAGGCGGCGGCCAAGATGCCGCCCCTCGACTGGTCCAGGCTCACGGACTTCGAGAAGGACGACCAGACCACGGCCATGAAGGAGATTGCCTGCTCCAACGGGCAGTGCGACCTCTAGGCAGTATTAAGGGGCAGGAGGACACGAAAATGGGAACGGACAAAGCTGTCCAAAACCAGAAAGTGTTCGTCAGCCTGGGGGCCGTGCTGGAGCTACAGGACACCTACCGCTCCGTGGACGCAAGGGTCAAGGCGGCCGACGGCGGCGGGGAGACCGCAGAGAACCGCATGTACCGCAGGGGGGAGGCATACGGCCTGCACGAGGCCATAGAGATGCTCGGGCTCCCCATCAGGGACTACTAGCCCTATGAAGATTCTTTGCTGCTGCTACGGCGGCAACAGCAGGTCGGTATCGCTGGCGATGCTGCTCAAGATTAACCACGGGCAGCGGGATGTCCTGGCGGTAGGCCTGGGGCATACCTCTGAGCCGACCAAGAGGATGCTCTTCGACTGGGCCGATGTCGTGGTCGTCGTAGGGGAGCGGGAGCTGTTCGAGCTTCTCCCCCATGACGTATACCCCAAGACGGTATGGGTCAACATCGGACCGGACCGCTGGTGCAACCCCACCCACCCGGACCTGACGTCAAGGCTCCTGCCCGTCCTTGACCAGTGGTTGAAGACCGGGGCTGTCGGGCCCTATACCGACCCAGCCCTCCTACCGGAGGCAAAGGAGCAGCATGGAGACCCTTCTCAGGTTTAACATCACCTACAATGACGGCACCGGCGAGGTGCAGGAGTTCAGGACCAATGCCCCCACCCGTGAGTCCATAGACCTGGAGGTCCTGAAGGCCATGTCCTCCTTCGGTACCCTCGGCGTGCTCAGGAAGCTGGAAAAGGAAAACAAGTGGGTATACGTCCCGGCCAACCGTGTCGCCAAGGTGGAGGTTGACATCCCCTCCATAGCCATCGCCTCGGGCGCGGACGCAAACGCGCTCAAGGTCGGGGGCAGCTTTCCTATCACCCTATGACAAGCCCCGCCAGCATCCTTCCTTACCGAGCCCGCCAACCGCATGGGTGCCCGAGCAGGCATTGCCCTGGCACCCAGCCCGCACGAGGTATAGTGTAGGGGAGGGGCTGTGGAGGCCGACAGGACATGGCATGTGTCCCTGGAGACCGACAGGGACCCCATACTCCCCTGCCGGGTGCTCAACACCCTCCGGCGCAAGGGGGCACTGGTCAGGAGGCTGGTCCTTGAGGACCACGGGGAATCCTTCTCCATGTCCGTCCTGATGGGGCTTCCCGGCACCGGGCCCTCCCACCTCTCGGCGCTCCTGCATACGATGCCAGGGGTAAGGGTCAAGGAGTCAGGGGAATGGCCATCAAGTCAAGGCGTATAAGGCTCGACGGGACCTGTGACAACAAGGACATCTCAGTGGGCAGCAGTTGGTACCTTGCCCACACCATCTTCGGGTGGAGGGTCGGCCAGTTCCACCGGGTCTGGTTCGGCCTTACGCTCCAGTGCCCCCACGATGTAGTGGTCGCACACCAGCTTGACTCCATTGACGACCTGTATGAGATTGAGTTCCCAAGGCTCAGGCCGCAGCCTACCCAGTATAGCAGGGAGAAGGCAAGGCGCAGGGCAGCAGGGGTGTGCCTGGAGTGCGGTGCCAAGGGCACGCCGGGCTACCCCCACTCCCGTGGCTGCAAGAGCAGCCCCGGCCAGGGGATGGAAGTAGGGGAAGAGGACTACTGATGGGCTTTACCGTGGCAGAGCTGAGGGGGATAGCCTTCTTCGACTCCCCCGCCAAGCTGTGCAGGCTGCCTTACCCAGGCCATCCCAGGGGGTGCCCTAACCTTGGCAGGAAGCCTGGATGCCCCCCGTGCCCCTCCCTTGCCGACAGGCTCGACCTCTCCAGGCCCGTCTACGCTGTCGTCAACGAGTTCGACCTCGCATCGCATGTCCTCAGGATGCGCCTACGGCACCCTAAGTGGACGGACCGCCAGCTAAGGAACTGCCGGTACTGGCAGCCCCGGGCCAGGAAGCAGCTCAGGAACAGGGTGGTAGCGTTCTTCTTGCAGCCGGGGCACGAGGGCTATACCGCAGACTATAACCCGGAGGCAGGCGGCGTGGACGTGACGGCCACCCTGCGCAGGGTCGGTATTGAGCTAGAGTGGCCCCCCAGGAGGATAGCCAGGCAGGTTGCCCTCCTGGGCGTGCCCAAGAAGGAGGAAGGATGTCCTGTGTCGTAGCGGTAGCGAGGGGCGATGTCATATGGATGGGGGCCGACAGCGCAGCATCGGACGGCGAGGACATCGTAGTCCTCCAGAACCCGAAGGTGTTCATAAACGGCCCCCTGCTCATAGGGGCCGTGGGCTCGCTGAGGATGACCCAGCTCCTCCAGCACCGCCTTGAGGTTCCGAAGCCGGACTGGGGCAGCGACAAGCACATCATGCGGTACATGACCGTGGACCTCGTGGACGCCATCAGGAAGGCGTTCGGGGCAGGGGGGTATACCGTCACCCAGGAGGACCCCGCCAGCGGAGGCATATTCCTGGCAGGCATCCAGGGCAGGATATTCCGGTTCGAGAACGACCTCCAGGTGTTCGAGAGGAAGGGGGGCTACGAGGCCGTAGGGTGCGGCAGCCCCTATGCCCTGGGGGCACTGGCGACCCTTCCGGTGATGCATGCCAAGGAAAAGGTACGCATGGCGCTTGCCGTCTCGGCCAGCTTTGCCGCCCACGTCAGGCCCCCTTACTTAATCATGAGCAGCGAGGGAGAGAGCCAGCACTATGAGTCGTGAGGCCACGTTCCGGGGGAGGCTGGACTTCTGCTCGAACTTCTACTGGCCCTTCCCTGTCCGGCTGGACGGGGAGGCGTACGACTCCGTGGAGCATGCCTACCAGGCGGCAAAGTTCCTGGCCCCAGGCCTCAGGATACTGTTCAGGTCGGCGGACGGGATAGGGACTACCCCTGGCGAGGCCAAGAAGCTGGCCAGGAAGCTCACGGCGCAGGGGCACCTCCGCAAGGACTGGGAGCAGGCCAGCCTCGGCATCATGGAGGACCTCGTCAGGCAGAAGTTCAGCCTCTACCCCACCCTCCGGGAGAAGCTCCTGGCGACCGGCGAGGAGGAGCTGGTGGAGGGCAACTACTGGCACGACAACTTCTGGGGCGCATGCTCGTGCCGCAAGTGCGAGGGCAGGGAGAAGCACAACCACCTAGGCAGGATTCTCATGAAGGTACGCGGGGAGGCCAGGCATGGACAGGGAGCGCAGGCTGCTGGAGTTCTACCGTAAGGCCCTGGGGGAGAGGGTATGCGGGTCCTTCAAGGGAGGCCCCCCCCTGCTGCACGCTGCCTGGATGGCGGACGAGATGCTCCTCCACCTCGGCGGCAAGCAGCCCGACAGGGCCAAGGCCAGCAGGTGGATAGGGTTCATCCAGGGCATCCTGTGGATGACCAGGACCTTCACCATCGACGAGCTAAGGCAGCATACCAAGGACGCCGGGAAGCCGCAGAGGCCCCCGAACCACGATACGCCAACGGCATAGGAGGCAACGAGGATGGTCTGCGAGGAGCTGGGCTGCGAGAGGACGGACGGCCTGCACCACGTATGGTTCGACAGGGAGGCCATCGTGCTGTGCGGCCCCCACCGCCTGGACGTGCTGTTCCATGAGATTCCGCTCAAGGGCGGCAGGACGACGAATGACCTGAACAGGTACGACGGCCAGGGCCACAGGGTGTTCCTCAGCAGCTTTGACTACTCTCCTCCCCCGTACCTGGAGGGCTGCGGGTGCGCCCAGTGCGACAGGGCAGAGAAGCTGCTTGCCAGCAATGAGAGGCTCAGGCTGGTCTATGGAAGGGCCGATGTGGAAGGAAAGGGCTAAGGGGATAGCGTTCGTGGCGGCGGTGCTGGCCTATATCCTTGTGCTTGGCCTGCTCCTGAGGTAGGCGCTGCAAAAAAATCCTGAGAACTTTGACTACCGGAGGTATTATATAGGTGGAGAGAGCGAAGATGCTGGCCCTACACATAACGGAAGTCGATGTCATAGCGGCAGTGGCCGCCGGGTGTGAGGGCGATACTTCGCCTTCGGGAGGCGCTGGGCAGTAAAACCCAGCTTTTGGCTCCCGGAGGCACCCGAAAGGGTGCCATTTTTGTTTCCAGAGAGTTTTACTCCGGTGCGGCGAGCGGCTAAGCCAGTTGCCCTACAAGCAACCAACTCGGGGGTTCGAGTCCCTCCCGGAGTACCAAGATTGGCCCTTGTAGCTCAGCGGTTAGAGCGCTCGCTTCACACGCGAGAGGGCGCAGGTCCGAACCCTGCCGAGGGCACCAAGCTAGCTTGTGGCAATGGAAAGGGAGGCTTGAGGGTCACAGCCACGGCAGGTGGGAGTCCTGCTTGCCACATTAGTTTTTGAGCGGCTGTAGTTCAGCCCGGTAGAATGCTTCCTTGCCAAGGAAGAGGTCGAGGGTCCGAATCCCTCCAGCCGCTCCAAGTTCCGGGACCATGCTGGTGCCCAAAGGCGAAATGGCTTAGTGCCGCAAAAGCCCCTGGCATCGGGCATGGCCTCGTGGGCCATGGGACTGCACGGGGTGGTCGCTGCACTTGCAATGCAGATAGCAGGTGGGTTCAATCCCCACATGGTCCACCAAGATTGGGTGTCATGACTTAATGGCTGACCTGCGGGTCACACTTTCCAAATAGGCACCCATTGGTATTTGCGGGCATGGTATATGGGCTGTGCCCTGGCTTCCCAAGCCAGCGAAGCCGGTCCGAGTCCGGCTGCCCGCTCCAAGTTTCAGGGTAGCCCTGCGAAGGTCAGGGGGTAGTTGCTACCGGCTGGGCGCAGGCGTAGCAACCGGCGTGCAGTCCGCTACTTTCTGGCCGTGGCAAGGCTATCCTGGAGAGATTGCGGGTATGGTATAAGGGGTGTGCCCTGGCCCTCCAAGCCAGAGAAGACCGGTCCGAGTCCGGCTACCCGCTCCAAGAACGGTTCAGCCCTCTAGGCCCCCTGTAGGGGGGGCTGCGGTGGCCTACCCCGACCGGGGCCTAAGAGACTGGACCTGTGGGACGATGGAGTAACCGCCCGGAGTCCCCGAACGGGACCGTAGCTCAACTGGGAGAGCGCAGCATTCGCAATGCTGAGGTTGTGGGTTCGACTCCCATCGGTTCCACCAAGTTTTATCGGAGACCCTGATGGGGAACGCTCATGCCAACCGGCATGGCCATGTTGCAGGGTGTGAGATGTGCCAGAGGCGGGTCAAGCCCTACCCGGCCGGTCATAAGAAGGGTGCCCGCAAGGCAAAGCAGGGGGGCAAGAAGGCCCCCAATTAGTTTTTCGGTTCTATGGTATATGGGTATTACGCATCCCTGTCACGGATGAAAAGCGAGTTCGAGTCTCGCTAGGACCGCCAAGTTCACGGGTACGTGGAGCAGCCCGGAGTGCTCGCCTCCCTGTCACGGAGGAGACCGCGAGTTCAAATCTCGTCGTACCCGCCAAGTTCAGCGTCCTTATGCCAGCGGTAGACGCCTTCTCTGACACAGAAGGAGCGACAGGTTCGACTCCTGTAGGACGCACCAAGTTCCTCAGCCCCCGAGGCTGGGGAGGGGGCTGCAACCCCCTCCCTGTGCCGAGCAGGCGCTAGCGGGGGGGCAACCATGCGAGCTTGCAGGCGACCGTGGGAGAGGGGTTCAAGTCCCCCTGGGGCGAAATTCGGGACCGTAGCTCAACTGGGAGAGCACTAGGCTGGCAGTCTAGGGGTTGTGGGTTCAACTCCCACCGGTTCCACCAAGCTGCGGCCGGAGGGGGAAACCCCCGAGGCCACCAAGCTCTGCGGAGGCTGCAAGCTGGCAGCGGATGCGAAGGACTTGCAGGCGAAGGGAACGGGATGCCGCCATGCGGCTACGCCATACTGGTCCACCGGAAGGTGCCTTCCCGATGCGAGGCCGCTGCCCATTGCCGCAGGGATTGTGGCGTCGTCGTCTAGCGGCCTAGGACGGGGCCCCCTCAAGGCTCAAACCGTGGGTTCAAATCCCACCGACGCTACCAAGTTTCCGGGGTAGTAGACGAACGGTTAAGTCACCTGGCCCTCAACCAGGAGATTGCGGGTTCGATTCCCGCCTACCCTACCAAGCCCGTGAGGCCCGTATGAGGCTGACCAAGAGGTACCTAGAACTGCTGGAAGCTACCTAAGGTGGAGCAGGTGCTCCACCCCATGGACAGGCCAGCAGTGGGACCGGACCAACACGACCCCTCCCCCGCTAAGGGAGGGCGGGCTCAGCGGCGGCGAGTGCTGCTTTAGCTGCGAGACCCACGGGAAGATGCCCGAGGAGGGCTGCCGAGAGCCCGAGCTTCTCATGCGGTACCTGCGCGGGAAGCTCAACTGGGACTGGTGGACGAAGGAGATTGGGAAGGCCTGGGACAAGGAGCACTGCTACGTGCCGGAGGAGTTCCTGGACCGCCTGACCTTCGAGTGCTTCGAGGAGCTGTTCAAGCGGTACCCGAGGACGCACCTGGTCCGCTGGTTCTTCGACAACGACTATACCCCCGAGATGCTCGGGGAGGACTCGCACCGGCTCTGGGAGCACGGCTTCGAGCGGGAGCAGGGCGGGTCCAGGAAGGTATTGGCCCGGTAGCCAAGTGGCAAGGCGGCGGTCTGCAAAACCGCTACGCGAGGGTTCGATTCCCTCTCGGGCCTCCAGGATTCGGCGCAGTACCCAAGTGGGAAGGGAGAGGTCTGCAAAACCTTTAAGCGGGAGTTCGATTCTCCCCTGCGCCTCCAAGCGAGGCCACCATATACCTTGACCGCAGGTCT
>Ga0187891_1001700_pt1 | contig 18253 bp, 12 predicted proteins | sample June2016WEW_21_4_FD_132990 | JGI IMG/M metagenome (GOLD analysis project Ga0187891, IMG submission 132990) | Peatland microbial communities from SPRUCE experiment site at the Marcell Experimental Forest, Minnesota, USA - June2016WEW_21_40 | ecosystem: Environmental > Terrestrial > Soil >... | reverse complement strand
CGTGTGCGACATCGGCTTCTCGCAGTACACATCCTTGCCGGCCGCCAGACAATCCAGCACGATTGCCCGGTGCAGATGGTCTGAAACCGCCACAATCACCGCATCAACGTCTTTGCGCTCCAGAAGCGGCCGGTAGTCGCCAGTTGCCGGCACATCCGCGCCATAGGCCTCAAGCCCCGCCTTGCGGTGCATCTCGTAGAGATCCGCCGTCGCCACCAGTTCGCACGTCGCCACGTTACGCGCCGAACGCAGCAGATCGCAGCCGCGAATTCCCGTCCCGATCGACACAAAACGAATCTTTCTTCCGCCCACATCTGCCTGTGCGGCCAGCGAGGGAGGTTCCAGCAGCACTGCTTTCGCTGCCGCACCGGCCGCCGCTGCTCCCGCGCCAATCCGTACGAAATCCCTTCTCGTCAACATCGATGTCTTCATCCTGCCCCCGAAAAGCAAGCACAATTCTCTCTCCCCGGCCTGCCTTTGTCTATCCAGTGATCGCGCAGGTCAAAGTCAACGCGCCGCGGCAGGTGATCGTGCACCTGACACGGAATAGCCGCGGTCGAACTTGGCCGGGGCCGCGACGGCCGTATTCAGTAGGCGAGGGCTACCGCGTCGGCGCGCATCTCGCTGCCCGTCGCGTATACGCGGTCCGCGCCCTGCTTGCGCAACTCGATGCATTCGTAACGTCCGAATCCGCCGTCGCTCTCGCCCATCGGCCAGCCCAGATCGGCGAGCGCCTTGCGCGTTGCGGCAGGAACGCCTGCTTCGAGTCGCAGTACTCCGCGCGGTCCCAGGCCGGACCGGTCCTCGCCCATCGTCTGTGATGAGCCTTCGTGGTGCCAGCGCGGGCTGTCGGCCGCCGATTGCACATCCAGCCCATAATCCACGCGGTTCAGAATGATCTGCGTCTGTCCCTGCGGCTGCATGTCGCCGCCCATCACGCCAAACGATAGCCATGGCACGCCGTCCTTCGACGCGAAGCCCGGAATGATGGTCTGGAACGGGCGCTTCCCCGGCGCGTAAATGTTCGGATGACCATCCTGGAGCGAGAACAGCTCGCCGCGATCCTGAAACATGAAACCGAGGCCGTCGGCCACGAGTCCCGATCCCATGCCGCGGAAGTTCGATTGAATCATCGACACCATCATCCCGTCTTTGTCGGCAGTCGTAAAGTAAGTCGTATCGCCGTGGCTCGGCGCCTGCCCCGGCGAAACGTGCTCATTGATCGCATTCATCCGGATCAGCTTCGCGCGCTCTTTCGCGTACTCCTTTGAGTTGAGCCACGCAATCGGAATCTGCGCAAAGTGCGGATCGGCGTAGTAGCGCGCCCGATCTTCGTAGGCTAGCCGCTTCGCCTCAATCTGCACCTGCAGCGATTGCGGCGATTGAAACCCGTAGCCGCGCATATCGAAGTTCTCGATGATGTTGAGCATCTGCAACGTCGCCAGGCCTTGCGTATTCGCGGGCATTCCATAGACGTCTACTCCGCGATACTTCGTCACCAGCGGCTCAACCCACTCGGCTTGGTGTTCGCGCAGATCCTCTGCTGACAGCCATCCGCCGATGCGCTTGAAATACGCGTCGATGGTTTGCGCGATGGGGCCATCGTAGAACGCATCTCGGCCTCCCGATGCAATCATCTGGTAGGTGCGCGCGAGATCCGGATTGCGGCGCACGTCGTATTCGTTGGGCGCGATGCCGCCCGGCATATAAGTCTTTGCCGCGTTCGCCGTCTCCTCCACGCCCGAGCCGGGGCGAAGATAGACCGCCATGTTGCGCTTGATGTAATAGCCGATAATCTGCGGCGTCGGATCACCCGCCTCGCACGCAGCAATCGCGGGCTCGAACAGTTCTGCCCACTTGAGCTTGCCGTAGCGCTGGTGCAGCGTCCACCATCCATCCAGCGCGCCGGGAGTTGAAACGCTGACGGCGCCCAATCCCGGAATGTGCCCATTCACCGCGCGCGACCGCACTGTGGCCAAAGAAAGCGATTTCGGCGACCGCCCTGAGCTGGCCATGCCCAGCAGCTTGCTCGCCTCCGGGTCCCACACGAACGCAAAGCAGTCGCCGCCTAGCCCGCTGCTCACCGGCTCAACGAAGCCGAGCACGGCATTCGCGGCCACCGCCGCATCCACCGCGGAGCCTCCGCGCTTCAAAATTGCAATCGCTGTCTGCGTCGCCAGCGGATGCGCAGTTCCCGCCGCACCGTTCATGCCCAGCGCAGGCGATCGCGTCGCAAAGCTCGCGCCGGAGGGGCGGTCGCCGGCGTGAACGTCAGGCCGAATGAATTGCTCCGCGCCCGCGGGCTGGAACGTTGGCAGATCCGGTGTTTCACCCGAGCCGCTCTGGCTCAGCCCCGTTGCTTTGCTCTGCATGCTGGCGGCGGATCCGGCGGCAGCCAGGGGAAGCGTCTGAATGAATGTTCGGCGGCGCATGGAAATGTCCTTCCTCCCAATGTACATGGGCGTTCGTTGTTGCCGCGCTTGGATTTTTCCCGAGCTGGAGCGATTCGCCTTCTCGACAATTCCGTGCACCTTCAGCGCACCTATGCGAATCTAGATAGAAGTACACCCGATTTGCTGAACGCCGCACTTCCCCGGCCCTTACACAAAACAAAGCTCCAAGCAACAGAGGAGAAAACTGTTGTCCGCGATCGACTCCACATTGCCCGCTCCGCCCTCCGTTACCGCCGCCGGTAAGCGCAACGGATCGGGAGTCGGTGCTCCGCCTGCGCAGATTCAGAATCCCAATCTCGCGCTGCCTGTGGCCTGGAAGCCGAGAGTGAATCCGTGGCTGATCGCGATGACCGTGGCGCTTGCCGCCTTCATGGAGGTGCTCGACACCTCCATCGCCAACGTAGCCCTTCCGCATATTGGAGGCTCTTTGGGCGCAAGCACCGACGAGGCCACATGGGTGCTTACCAGCTACCTCGTCTCGAATGCCATTGTGCTGCCGCTGGGCGGCTGGGCCTCTTCGGTCATGGGCCGCCGCAACTTCTTTGTCCTTTGCATCACCATCTTCACCATCGCCAGCTTTCTTTGCGGCGCCGCGCCCTCTCTGCCCATTCTTCTGTTGTGCCGCGTCCTTCAGGGAGCCGGCGGAGGCGGCATGCAGCCCATGGCGCAGGCCATCATGGCTGACTCATTCGAACCGCACAAGCGTGGCCAGGCCTTCGCTCTTTACGGCCTCGTCGCCGTGCTCGCGCCCTCCATCGGCCCTACTCTCGGCGGCTGGATCACTGACAACTTCTCCTGGCGCTGGATCTTTTTCATCAACATTCCGGTCGGCATTATCGCCTTCATCCTCGTCACGCGCCTCGTCGAAGATCCGCCCTGGATCAAAGCCGATCCTTCCCGCCTGCGCAAAATGGATTATCTTGGCCTCGGCTTTCTTACGCTGGCCATGGGCGGCCTGCAGATCATGCTCGACAAGGGTGAAGAGAATGACTGGTTCTCCTCGCCCTTCATCTGCGTCTTCGCTGTCCTCTTCATCGTTGGCCTGATCGGCCTCTTCGTCTGGGAGTGGGGACAGAAAGAGCCGCTCATCAACCTGCGCCTCTTTCGCTACAGGAACTTCGCCATCTGTTGCTTCCTCATGATGCTGGTGGGCGGTGTGCTCAATGCCAACACGGTGCTGCAGCCGCAATTCACGCAGCAGTTGCTCGGCTACAACGCCACCACCGCCGGCCTCGCTCTCACCGCGGGCGGAGTCACGCTCGTCTTCATGATGCCGCTGGCCGGAATTGCCACCGGTAGAATCGCCGCACGCTGGCTCGCCGCATTCGGCTTCACCATGCTCGTCATCACCTTCCGTTACGCGGCAATCGTTACCAATCTGCAGATGAGCTTCGCCGAGGCATCGTGGCTGCGCGTCGTACAAATGTTTCCGCTGCCGTTTTGCTTCATCTCCATTACCACCGCGGCTTATGTAGGAATGCCCAAGGAGCAGAGCAACCAGGTCGCCGGACTGATCAACTTCGTCCGCAACATCGGCGGTTCCATCCTCATTGCCATCACCAACGCCCAGGTCACAAGCCGTGCCATGTGGCACGAGCAGCATCTGCAGCCGGCTATGCTCCCCGGAACCATCGCCTTCGACCAGCACAAACAAGCTCTCACCGCGGCTTTTAGCCACGCATTTGGTGCGGCCAACGGTAGCGCCATGGCTCTGGCCCAGATTTACAACCAAATGAAGGATCAGGCGCGTATGCAGGGCTACCAGGACGTCTACATGGAGCTTTCATGGGCGTCGATCGTCCTTGTCTTCCTTGCCTTTCTCCTCAGCAAGAACCGCCCCGGCGAAGGCGCTGGCAGCGGTGGCGTGCACTAACGCCCGTCGCTGTGCTCGGTAGTGGGTCAGTTTGAAGGATACGGGCTTTAGCCCGTACATAAAATGAGCAGAGTGATCGTGGGCTTTAGCCCCCGAGGGAATGCTTCTCCAAACTGACCATCTACTCTGTGCTCGTTTGCATAGCCCTTTCCATCCAAACGGCCTATAATTCCTCGCAGAATTCCGCTCAAGTCAAAAGATGCCCGATCGTTGACATCTTGCGAGGAGGCTTTCATGTTCAAGTCGTTTCTGCTCTTTTTTGCGGTGGCCCTGCTGGCCATAGCGTGTTTACCCTTGCAAGGCCGCAGTCCGCAGCAAACCGCGCCGGCGCCTGCTCCCGCGCCTGCTCCCGCTCCTGCGCCCGCTCCCGCTCCTGCTCCTGCTCCCGCGCCCGCTCTTGCTCCCACGCCGGCCGTCACGCCCGCGCCGGCTGCGGCGGTGAAGAATCCCGTTAGGCCTACCGCCGAATCGCAGGCCAAGGCCAAGACCCTGTATCGAATGGACTGCTCCATGTGCCACGGCGACAACGGGAACGGCAAGAGCGATATAGCCACCAGCATGGAGCTCACCATGGACGACTGGACCGATCCCAAGACTCTCGCCGGCAGGGAAGACTGGGAGCTGTTCAACATCATTCGCGTCGGCAAGGACAAGATGCCTCCCGAGTCGTCAGGTCGTGCCACCGACACAGAAGTCTGGAACCTCATCATCTACATTCGTACCTTCTCCAAGTCGCAACCGCCGGCAGCTCCAGCTCAATAGGTCTGCCACATCTTCTTTGATCCGCATCCTCTATCATCATGAGGCGATGGCGAGGACAACTGATTTTCAAAACAGGTGGGCGTTAGTCACCGGGGCCAGCTCCGGAATCGGTGCGGCCCTAGCGCGTGGGCTGGCCGCCCACGGCGCAAAACTCATCCTCACCGCGCGCCGCCGCGATCGCCTCGAAGCCCTCGCCGCCGAACTCGCCGCCAATGGCGCCGAGACACGCATCGTCGTTGCCGACCTCAACGATCCGGCCGCGCCCGAGCAAATCTTCGCCGCGACTGCGGGCGCGGGACTTGTCGTCGACATCCTTGTCAACAACGCCGGCCTCGGCAACTTCGGCGCATTCGTCACTAACGATGCCGATCAGGAATTCAGTTCGGTGCGTGTGAACTGTGAAGCCGTCGTCCGCCTCTCGCGCCTTTTCATTCCGCCCATGGTCGAGCGCCGCCGCGGCTGGATGCTCGTCGTCGCGTCCTCCGCGAGCTTCCAACCGCTTCCCTACCTCTCTACCTACGCGGCGACCAAAGTCTTTGACCGATTCTTCGCCGTCGGCGTCGCCGCCGAAGTCGAGAGGTTCGGCGTGAAAGTGACGGCGCTCTGCCCCGGAACCACCGAGAGCGAGTTCATCCAGGCAGCCCACGCCGAACAGTTCCTGAACCGTAATCTGCAATCGGCTGAAGACGTCGCGCGCATTGCCATCCGCGCGCTCGCGCGCGGCCAGCGCACCATCAGCCCCAAGCTCACCAGCAAACTCCGCTCATTTCTCGTCCGCTTTCTGCCCGTCAATCTCATCACCGGGTTCGTCGAAAAGTTCGCGAGGCCAAAACAGTAATCTCCTATCGGAGCGAAATCAGGCGGCTTTGCCTGGAAAGTGCGCCTGGCACGGGAGGCTGCGGGTGACGTCGGCGTGCGGAACCATGATTTAACCAGTAACTTCCCGGTTGCTGGTGATACAGGAGAAGTCCACGATGCCCAGACGGCAGGATCTCGCTCACTCAGGTTCTTAATGGGTGGATTTGGCATTATCCCTGGGTCTTGGGAACTGGCTTCGTACTTGATCAGGCCCTAATTGCCGGTTATGATCCCTGGCGTCATCAGCCCGATGTGATCGACGTTGGAGGCCCTCCCGATATCGATGACATCGGCAATGTCGGAAAAGCGCAGATTGTCGTCGCCCGTGACAAACATCACGCGATCGGAGCGGGAGGAATAGATCTCAGTCAATTTGGACTGCAGTTCGGTGTGGGTAACATCGGCCGCGTTGATCGTGTAGGCCGGGGCCGCGTTGGGACGATAGACGACATGAACAACGATGGTGTTGTCTGGAGGACTCGATCCCCTTCTGGGCGTCTTAGGTGAGGAGGGGATGAAAACTTCCAGCCCCACCGATTTCAGCAGCGGATTGCCAATCCAGAGATAGTCTTCCGGCTGAGCCTCTTCCTTCCTCTGGGTCAGCAATCCGAATTCTTCTGCACCAGCGCTGCGGATGGCGTCTATGACGTCCTCAACGTCTCGGTAATTTGCCCGCGCATCCGCCCGGAGGTAAATGGTCTCGTCGGTCTTACCGGCTAGCTTGTCGCGGATGCGGCTGCCGAGTTGGCTCGGATCGACCTTCTCCTGACCCAGAAACACTGCGCCATCGCGAACGACAGCCACGACGATGGCGTCTTCCTGGCCGGCGTCCGGCATGGCGACGGCATTCTCGGCCTTGGCCAAGGTGACCGCTACCATGGGGTGCGGCGTGAATGGCATTACTTTCGACTGCAGATTCTCAGTCACACTGTTTTGACTTGAAGCTACGCAACTCCTCACCGTGAAGGCGACAGCTATCGCGATCGCCAGAAGCAGCGCAATCACCCAGACCCAGGTTCGTTTCCCCAATAGCGCCGCGATTTTCGTTCGCGTTCCCGGCTGGTGAGGAACGGGCTTCAAGAAAAACGCCTTGACCGGAAGGAGCAGAGCAATCGACATCACGAAAAACTCAAGAGGTCGAATCAGGATTTCGAAAGGCACGCATGCCAAACCGCCGATGTAATTAGGACGCAAGGACGCAATCCAGCAATGCCACCATCCTCCTACGCGGAAAATCCCGAGAAAATCCAGCAAATGAGGCCACCCGAAGCGCCGTGATTGCAAGACCACGGGCAGCACGTAGGAGGGGAAGTAAAAGAACAAAAGAGCGATGAGAATGACGAACCAGGCCCAGCGTTCCCTTTTTCTATATCCCGTCCAGAGGACGATCAAGCCGATCGCCACGATTCCGAGATAAGCAAAACCCAAAGGCGCCAGGAAATTCCACATCGACCCAAAGGGCAATTTAATGGTGAGCTCATTCCAGGTTGAGGCGTTGCTCAGGGCCACCGGAATCGAAGTTACAAGGCAAAGGGAGAGAACCAAAGCAGAAATCGAAGTCGTGCTGCAGCGGACGTTCATGGCAGTCACTTCCTAAACACTCTAACCTCAGAGGGAATTCAACGAGCAGTCTACACTGTGTTTTGGCCGGGTGGTCGCCCACCCGAAAGTTATGCTCTGGTAAACGCCGGTCAGCTCCGTTCAATTGGGGCAGATCCGGAATTTGGCCCATGCCCAAAAACTCTGGCGCTTACGTAAAAAACTCGAGATCCTGCCAGAAAACTCCGCGTCTACTCAAAAATTCGACCGAAAATGCTAACTCCTACGCGAAGCCAAAGCGGCCTCTCTTGCTCGTCCTTAGCTGCTGCTTTTCGGCTGGTTATTGCTGGGGAACAGCCGTCAGGCTGAACGAGTCGAAGAAGGCTCTCACGTCCTCTTCGCGCCGCGCGCTGGTCGCAGGGAACGTCGCAATCAGCATGTAGAGTTTCGTCCCTTTGAGAATCAGTCGCCCGTTCAGAATGCCGCCGCCCGCGCTGCGCGCCAGAAAGTCGCGGCTTGCGTACCCATCCCGGTCGTTCCGCGATTCGCTGATCAGGCTGGTTTGGGTGCGTCCCAAAGCCCCGTTTCGCGCCATATCCAGCGTCTTTTCCGGGTCTTCGCTGGCCGCCCGCTCCACCGGCGGGTTATCCGCCCAGGCCACTGCGTAGGTGGTTTCACCGTCCGCCGACGCCTCGATCATCTCCACCTGTTCCACCACGCCGCTGCCGGTATAAGCCGGGACCGGGGTCTCGCTCGCCCCTGCCGGCATCTGCACCTTGAACCCATCCGCGCTGCGGTCGATCGTCTGCCAAGCCCCCTGGCCGCCGTGCCCGCCCGGGTTTGCCCCGTTCCCCTGCCCGTTTCCCGCACCGCCTAGTCCGAGATCCCTGCGATACTCGTACGCCAGATACGCGATCACCCCGATCAGGACAATGCCAAAGACGAGGGTCAGCGGCCGTTTCACACTTCAAAGAGTGCCCAATTTGACCCTGCTGTTACAAGAAGATTGCCCAATTTGGGCCAAAAAGAGTGCCTGACGTGTAATAAAAGACCACAAAACCGCCATTTCCACACTCCCGCGGGCTCACTCCACAACTTAGGGCTTGCAACCTTTCTCCAGATTAGGCATCCTAGCAAGTAATTAGCAGAGGCTTCCCCAAATGTCCCGCCAAAGAAAGGCTACAACTCTCACTTGAGGGTTCTTCGGAACCTCTTCCCAAAAATCCCCCCTGGTTACCCTCCCAAAATTGCCTCTCGAGCGGGCCTACCGGAAGGTAGGCCCACATGCTCTCTCCGAGCGAGCCACGCCTGAAAAACGGCTGCGCATCTAAAATGAAGGCTGCATGAGGCCTTCTTCCCGCAAGAAATCCACGTCCGCGTCAACCCTCAAGGCAATCGATCACCGCCTGTCCCGTGCTGGGGTTGCCCGCAGCCCGCGTCCCACCAAATCTCGGCCTACCCGCAACATCCGCCCCGCCCTCCGTTTTGCCCGCACGACTCTGGAAGAGCTCACAGCTCCTCCGCCTGTTCCTCGCCGCGCTGCCAATGGTGTCGAGTGGCTGCCGATCCCCGGCTGGGACCTTCCCTGGCTCTGGGCAGGATTCTCGACGCGCAAGGGCGGCTTCAGCCGCGCCTACTCCGCCGCCGACGCGCCCGGCGATCTAAACCTCGGTTTCACCGCCGCCCCCGATCGCGAAATTGATCGCGAAACCGTCCATCGCAACCGGCGTCTCCTGGCCGAGGCCATCACATCCAATGTCGCAACGCCGCTCATAGTGCTCGGCCAATTCCATTCCAACCGCATCGTTCATGCCGTCCGTGCCGACGCCTCCCGCAAGCATCCGCGAAAGGCCGACGGACAAATGACCGCGGAATCCGGCCTGCTCCTCGCCATTCAAACTGCCGACTGCATTCCCGTGCTGGTTGCCGATCGCAAGCGCCGCGCCGTCGCCGCTTTTCATGCCGGTTGGCGCGGAACCCTTAAGCGTATTGTCGAATCCGGTGTTGGCCGCATGCGTCTGGCCTTCGGCTCCCGCCCTCAGGACCTTATTGCCGCCATCGGCCCAGGCATTGGCCTCTGCTGTTACGCCGTCGGTGAAGAGGTGCTCTCGGAATTCGAATCGCAATTCTCATACGCACATGACCTCTTTCGCGAGGTCTACGATGCGGACCCCGTGCGCCGGAAGTACCCCATGCTCTTCCTCACCCAGCGCGCTCCCGGACACTCGCCCATCGGTCCTAGTCTTCACGTCGATCTCGTCGAAGCCAATCGCCGCCAGCTTCTCTCAGCCGGCCTCGCGCCCCAATCGATTCAAATCGTCGGCGGTTGCACCGAATGCCACACCGATCTCTTCTTCTCCCATCGCGCCTCGCACGGCCACGCCGGGCGCATGATGGCAGTCATCGGCATTCGCGCCGGAGCAGGGAGCAGGGACCTTTAGGGTGTGCTGCGAACTCTGCCATCGGAGAGTTCAAGCATGCGCTTTATCGTTCCCGCGCACTCGCGCCGTAGGCGCAGCGCTTGCTAGGCCTGCGCTTCAGCGCGGGAAAGAGGCCTAGTAAAGATTTCGGAGTCCTGTAGGGGCGGCGCAAAGAAGCCCGCGTAGCGGGCGACAGCTGGTAGCCCCAGGCGCAAGCCTCGGGACAAGAATCCCCAAGATTTACCGCAAGCCCGCTTCAGCGGGCGAAAGAACCACGGCCTGGCTTCAACCTTCGTAACGGGATTCCTATCAGAACGCGACTTCAAAGCCGGGGATGGCTACTACGCCTTCACGACTTCGCCCGGATTCACCAGGTCGCGCAGTTCCTTTGACGGTTTGAAGTAGGGAACTTTCTTGGCGGGAACGTCGACTCTCGCCCCGGTCTTTGGGTTGCGGCCAATGCGGGGTTTGCGCTGGCGGATGCGAAACGAGCCGAAGCCGCGAATCTCGATCTTGTCTCCGCTCTGCAGGGCGCCGATCACGGATCCGAAGATGGTCTCAACAATCACTTCGCCGTCGCGCCGGGTCAAATCACCCAGGCTGGTCACTTTCTCCACCAAGTCCGCCTTTGTCATCTCCTTCGAACCTCCGCTTCCAGCATAACCGGATTGTGCCGAGGAAAGCAGCAAAATGCAAGCCCCTTTTTAGAAATTATCCTTTGCGCATCAGCAAGTTGGCCGATTGATCCCCTTCCGCCGCAGGAGTCTTGCCCGCGCCTTCGTCCCCCTTCGGTAACGCCGAATCCCTCTTCCCGTAACGCCGACTCCCTCCACTCGTTGCGCAGATTGCGGGTCTTGCTGTCGGCTTAGGGTACAGTGATGGTGGTACCTCCAAGACCTTCATGGCCTACCCGCAATACAGCATCGTCATTCCTGCGTTCAACGAGGAAACGCGCATTGGTGGCGCGCTTGAGGCCGTCCTCGCCTGCATCCGCCAGCGCGGCTGGAATGCCGAGGTCGTTGTCGTCGACGACGGCTCCCGCGACAAAACTGCCGAGATCGTCCAGGCCTTCGCCGCCAAAGCCCCTGAGGTCCGCATGCTTCAGAATCCGGGCAATCGTGGCAAGGGTTACAGCGTGCGAAATGGCATTCTCCACTCCCTCGGCGAAGTGGTCATGTTCACTGACGCCGATCTCTCGGCTCCCATCGAGGAAGCCGACGGCCTTCTTGCCGCCATTGCCGGGGGAGCCGACATCGCCATCGGCTCGCGCTGGCTCGAACGCACGCGCCAATCCATTCGCCAGCCTCTCTACCGCCAGTTCTTCGGCCGCTGTTTCAACGTGGTCACCCATGCGGTCATGGGTCTGCCTTACGCTGACACCCAATGCGGTTTCAAAGCCTTCAACCGCGCCGCCGCACAAACTGTCTTCCAGCTCCAGACCATCGAGCGCTGGGGCTTCGATCCCGAGATTCTCTTCATCGCTCGCAAGCGGGGTTACCGCGTCGTTGAAGTCCCCGTAAGCTGGGCCCACGACGAGCGCACCCGCATCAGCTACCTCAGGGATGGAACCAGAATGCTTCAAGACATCGCCATCGTTCGCTGGAACGCTCTCCTCGGCCGCTACAACAAGCCTGTCGAGCGCATCCACCGCGCCGATCTGGTCAAGTAGCGCCACTTGCTCAGCAAGAATCTTGCGGCGAGTCAGGTTCCGGCGTAAACTGGTCTGCCGGCCAATCCTAGACCTCTGTTCACACTCTCCTGCACACGCCCAGCGCGTGCGTTGAGAGGAATTCTTATCTTTGCTGGGGGCCGCTATTCACCCAGATGCTGCGCCATGATCCGTCGTAATCGAACCGGCAAAAGTCGAGGAACCGATGATCATTCCACGTCTTAATATGCTATTTGCAGTCATGCTTGCCTGCCTGATTCCCGTGTTGCTGCCCGCTCAGCAAACCCAATCCGGCCAGGCTTCGGTTCCCTTACTTGCCGCACAGCAAGCCACCCCTGCCCAATCCGCCACGCAGCCGCCCGCGCAATCGGCCAATCCGGCAATGCAATCATCCGGCGCGCCAACACAAATCCCGAACCCGGCGGTGCAGGCTCCGAATACTCCTTCTACCCCTACTGCTCCCAACAGCGGCTACACTCTGCGCACCATCTCGCGCCTCGTGGTGCTGGATGTGGTGGTCGTAGACAAGAAGGGAAAGGTAGTCAAGGATCTGAGCCGCGACGATTTCAAAGTTGACGAAGAAGGAGAGCCCCAAACGGTTCTCAACTTCGAACTCGCCGGCGCGCATACGCCCGACCAGCAACTCTCCATCGAGTCCACTGCGGACCTTGATCGTTTGGCCCCCCGCGCTCCTGTCGACATCATTCTCCTTGACGAGTTCAACACGCGCTTTGAAGATATGGCTTTCGCGCGCTACTCGCTCAAGAAGTTTCTCGACAAGCAGCCCGACAAGCTGCCTGAGCCAACCATGCTCATCGCCGTCGATCTCGAGCATTTCACCGTACTCCGCGACTACACCCAGAACAAGGAAGAGCTGATCAAGGCGCTCGACCATCATTTTGCGGCTTATCCCTGGCAAATGCACCAGGCCGCCTGGGTAAGCGAGCGCTACGCCACTGCCTTCATTACGCTGCGCCGCGTTGCGCAAGCTGTCATCGGCCATCCCGGTCACAAGAACATGATCTGGATTGGCCGCGGCTTTCCTGCGCTCCATTTCGCAAGCCTCGAAATCGACTCAGCCAACCGCATTGAAAGCGCCGTTCAGGATTGTGTCAACGTGCTGCGCGACGCCCGCGTTACTCTCTACACCATTGACCCTGCCGGCGTACAAGTGAACCCCGGCGTTTACGGCGGCGACTCGGCCGTGGATCCATTCGGCGGAAACTACGAGTTCAACCAGCTTGCCAAAGCCACCGGCGGGCGCACCCTCTTCGGACGCAACGATGTCGACATGGAGATCGGCACCGCTATCCAGGATGGCTCCAGCTTTTATACCCTCACCTACCGCCCCACCAACACCTCCTACGATCCGAGAAAGTTCCGGCACATCAAAGTCACGCTCAGCCGTCCCGATCTCTCTGTAATAACCCGCGCCGGCTACTATCTCGAGCGCGGCCCGGGCCGTGTCGACGCGGCGAATCCGTCGCGGCGGCTCATGACCGACTTAGTTGCAGCCGACACCAGCACCATGGTCTACGACGGAGTACACATCGACGTCGCAGCCTCGCCCACTGATCCCGAACAGTTCGTCATTCATGTGGATGGCCACAACTTGGCCTGGACAACGGCCACCGACACCGAACCGCGCCACTCCGAAGTCATTCTGATGGTCTCCACTTATGACAAGAAGGGCAACGAACTGAAGCGTGCCGCCGAGGTTCTTCGGGCGAGTGCCCCGCCCACCGTGCCGCCCACCGGGAGGCTGCTGAGAGACATGAACCTGCAGTACAAACTCGACTACAACCCCAAGGCGGTCCGTGCCCGATTTACCGTTCGGGTGGATGCCTCGGGGCGCATCGGGACCGCGGATGTGCAGCTTGGCCAGCACCCAGCCACTCCGGCCCCGCAACCGGCGCAATAGTTGCGAACGCCAACCGCGGCAGAGTTTTCCGGGGTGGGTCAGGAACCCTGGGCCTCAACGAATGGTTGGCGTAATATCGCGGGCTCACTCATTGAGGAATCCGACTAGCGGCTGAAAGACGAATTACAATTCGTCGGGCTGTGGGCGAGTCACCGCCAAACCTTAAATAGCTCCCAAAGGGCGTTGCCTCCGGATCGGCGACAAACCAACCGGAACGCGGTTAAGCCCTCGGCTTGTCTGAATGAGGGCCTCGGCCGTTACTGCCAGTTGAGAATTCTTTCCGTCTAGCTCTTACTATAAGCGCTGCTTACAGGCAGCGATAAGTTGCGGCGCGTAGCTGACTTGTTGGGCAAGAATTACTGCTTGAACGCGGCCAGACTTTCTTCGCGGCCGGCATCAACGACTAACGCGCCGAAATCACCGAAGCCCACGATTACGACCTCGTCGCCCGCATTCTCGCGGCCGACGACTAGCGGAATTGGCGCTCCTAGCGGAGCCAGCCGGACGCCCAACCCGCGCCCCACCCGCCTCTTTAGTAATCCACTCCCTGCCAGTAATTCGGCGTGTCCACAATCTGATACTTGTTGGGGTTCGACTGCACCAATGCATTGGCCTCCCTGTTCCACATCGTCGTGTGCACCCCTCCGCTGTTTACCACCGACTGGTCGAGCAGGTAGTTGTCGAACCCCGCATCATTTCGCGCCTCCGAGTCTTCTGTCGCGTTTATGCGTGCCATCGCCGCCGCGCCCTGCTGATGAATGTTGTTCACCACCATTTGGCTGATGGCCAAATCCTTCTGGTCCTGCTGCTCCTTCATCTGCAACGCCTGCTGATACTCCTGGCTCATCACCTGCTGGTTGGGCTTGTACGAGAGAATGATCGCCTTCACCACGGCCTGGTCTTGGTTGCCCAGCGAAACTGGCAGCAGGGAGAGCGACACAACTACCGTATAGTACCCGTACTGATTCGGATTCTGCGCGCAGATATCGGCGTTGAAGGCGACCGCGCCTCCTCCACTCGGAGTCAGTTGTCCCGAAGCGCTGGCGCAACGGGCGCTCTGTGACCCCGGCATCGCCTGCACAGTTTGCACCTGGAGCTGCGTCGATCCCATCCCGTCCGACTTCAGCCACGCCTGCATAAACGGAGCAAACTCCTTCGCCGGATCGCCGCGGTACGCGTAAAACATGGCGTTCTGCAAGTCCACTGCCTGCGTCGCGTGCGCGGCCGCCATCTTCTTCTGGAATGCACTGGTCGGATCCACCGCCTCCTTCGACAGGTTCAGTCCCAACAGTTCGCCGTTGGTTCCGTGCAAAATGATTCCGCCGTCGAAGCTGACCGGGTCCACCGTCCAGCCGGCGGGAACGGACACGCTGGCGGAGTTGTCCGGCGCCGTCGCCACGTGCACCGGCCCTATCGCGGCCGGCGCATTCGAACTCGACCCCGCCGAGCCGCCGCCCGATGAAGCCCCCGGGGTCCACTTACTGAAGAGCTGCTGCATCATGGGATTTGCAGTCTGGGCAAAGCGATCCGCCGTGTCGGCAACCAGGCCGGCCTCAAAATCATTGCTTCCCGCCTGCACGGCGATCACCAGCCCGGCCAGTTGCCGGTTAGCCTGCGCATGATCCACCACCGTGAAGAACACCGCGACGGAAGTAGTGCCCCTCACGGCGAACACCTGGCCCACGCTGGGCCTCTCGCCGCAGGCTTGGTCCACCTGGCGCAAAAGTCCGGCCATCGCGGAGGCCAGGCTGTTGGCTCCCGCCACTGCGCCATATTCGATGATTTCGCCCTGTGTGCTGGGCACTACCGTAAACGTCGCGGGCTGCGTCGGGCCCCTCAAGGTGCCCGCCACCGCGACCGGCGTTGTGTCGCTCTTGCACGCGGTCAACGTCAACACAAACAACAGGAGGAAAAGAGAGAATGCTTTGAGGATGCGAATGGCGATCATCTCCTGCCTTTCAGGAAGCCAGATCGCCGCTCGCCGAAGGCCACCTTCTGCCTCCAGGCTTTCAGTCGGGAGCAAGGGGATCCTCCCTCTTTATGGGGCCCAGCTCGAACCTGTCCACAATCGCAACAGGCCCGATATCGTGCGCTGGCTTCGGCCTTCCCGACGGCAACTATCCTACCACTCCCGCTTCACCATCCGCCTTCCAATCGCTCCCAGGCCCGCCAGCCCCTCGTCCGTACTCCTTCTTTCTCAACTCGCCGACACGCTGAATTGCTCCCTCGCTCCCTTGCTCCCGTAGTACAACGGCGCACCGCTAACCGTGTTCGAGACCCGGGTCGCCCCCCAGGGCAAGCTTCCTTGCGCTTACGATCAGTCGTACACAGACGGAAACTGCTCTCGGACGGCTCGGTGCATCGATCGAGCCGCACCTACGCTGATCGACTCGAGCGCCGGTTGTCATCTGACCGAACTTGACAAACAGTTAGCGCTGTTTCTCGGCGTTCGTGCGCTTTCGCACTCCCATTCTCGCCGGCCGGAATGACTCCGTCTATCATCTTGTTGTTCCTTCTCTGCTACTCACCGGTTGTCTTCGACAACCTGATTCAGTGGTAATGGACTAGTACACTCTCGCACGTCCCCGAAGGAATGACGCTGCCTCCGGAGGCCAAAGCGCGAGTCATGGCTGTTGATTGACAAGCCGGAAGCTGGGCGGTTCTTCGGCTCAGTCGATGCCAGATCGCCAATGCACGGATTGAGATCGGATCACTCGAACTTCCGAGCTCTGGAGGTATTACCGCCTAACCGGAGATGTCGTTAGCAAGTGGAAATGTCTGCTTTTCGTAGCAAATGAAGTGTCCGGTTTGGTTAATAGTCAGCCGTAGCAGAGGCGGTGGGAAAGTGTGAATCCCGCGTAGTGTGCGGGATTTGCAAGTTGAGAGGGAAAGTCTGTTTTGGGACTTTTCCTCTCATCGTCTTTTCCACGGCCTTGATTTGTTTTTTGGGGAGCGGCGTCAAGAGTTTTCCTTCTGCGCTGTAATGTCCAACGCGATGTCCTGCGATCATGAGGGTCAGGGTAGTGTCCAGGTGCTGATGGATGATCACCTTGCATCCAGCCAAGGTGGGGCGCCACTCAATGTTTTCCGTCGCATGTCGCCGGACCCACATGTTGTCAGTCGCACGTCCCGGCCAGCCCGCTTGAGCGGGCAAAAGAAGATAGCCCCAGGCGCGGCTTTGGGGGAACTCTGCCCTCTTCATGATCCCCTGCCCTTGAAAAGGGGCGAAAGAGCCGCTGCCGCCTCCGCCAACCCCGCTTTCCCCCTGTCAAGAGCCGTCTTCGCTCCCCCGCATCACAACCCGTTGAAAACACGAGCAAATCTCCCGCTGCCAACTTTGCCGATCATTTCCGCCTTCCGGCGCACAATGGTCTTATGATCGACGAGCAGACCAGAACCGCTCCCACTCCGGCTCCCGCGCTACCTTGCTCCGTGTCCTACTGCTCCCTTGCTCCCTGTCCTTCTGGTCCCTAGTCCCTGATCCCTGGTCCCTGCTTTTGACCCACCCCCCCCCTACCGTTTTGTGAAACTGTGAAACTGTGAAACTGTGGAATGAAGAAGAAAAGACGGGTAATGGAGGCTCAAATCACTCAAAAGGAAACGGATAGCAGAAAACTGACCACCGAAAACCAATTTCTGAAAATCGCTAAAAAACAACCGATTTCTGAAAATCGATAAAAATTGGTCGCTGTGAGCATGCTGACCTGCTGACTTGCCAACTTGCCAACTAGCTGACTCGTTAGCTCGCTAACAAACTAGCTCCGCTAGCTCCGCTAACTCCGCTGCTTCACGGCTGCCTTTACGGATCCACAACTCGGATGCGAGCCGCGAAGTTGATGCTCGCCCATTCCATCGGTGACAGAAGCCGTCTTCCGCCGCTCCCAGGCCAAGGGTCGCGAACAACCACCTGCTGGATTTCAAATTGCGACGTAACCGTGTCAACCTCTGACGTGATCGCCGTCAGAACCGTCGCGTGGCCGAGCGCGCCAATGATCAGCGGATGATCGTCGATCAGGTCCTGCACTGCCGTGTTCACGTTCACTGAGTACACGTCGCCCTGGCACTGGAATGCGTGTCCCGCATCGTCCGTCCATCTCTTGTTGAGGTCGCGAAAGATGTCACTCGGTTGGCCGGGCATATCTGCAATGGTTCCCCAAGTCTCCTTCACGATGCGCTGCTGATCGACAGCGTGATGGTAGTACTCGAAGACCATGCTGATGCAAGCCGCCCAGCACCATTCGTTCTGTTGCTGGAACGCCTGTTTGAATGTGATCGAGGAAATGCCGGTCGTGCACAACTCAACGGGATGAACGCCCATCAGCGTCATCGTAGAAACTGGCGCTCCGCATTGTTTCGCCCCAGACATCGTCCGCGACGCGGCAATGAACCCTGCACCGGCCAAAGCGGTGCGGAGAAAGGCGCGGCGTTCCATACTCAACCTCCAGCATGTTTTTGGGGGACGCAACGAAGGGATTATGCACTATTAGGCGAAATCGTTCCACGTCTGTCAAGCGCAATTCGAAAGATCCGCGCCGGAAACTCTCCGTCGAATCAGCCTTACGCTGTCGCCGTCTTCGCCACGTCCTCCAGGCCGCGCGCCTCGATCTCGAACTCGCGCATCTTGTACTTCTGGATCTTGCCTGAGAGAGTCGCCGGAAACTCCTCAACAAAGCGGACGTGCTCGGGAATCTTGTAGTACGCGATCTGGCCCTGGCAGAAGTCCCTGATCTCCTCTTCGGTCGCTTCCACGCCGGGCCG
>Ga0187891_1001699_pt1 | contig 18272 bp, 25 predicted proteins | sample June2016WEW_21_4_FD_132990 | JGI IMG/M metagenome (GOLD analysis project Ga0187891, IMG submission 132990) | Peatland microbial communities from SPRUCE experiment site at the Marcell Experimental Forest, Minnesota, USA - June2016WEW_21_40 | ecosystem: Environmental > Terrestrial > Soil >... | reverse complement strand
GCCGATCGAAAAGAAATTAATCGTCTGGAGCCTTTCGCTAGGCGTCGTGCTTTTGGTGGTGCTGGTGCTCATCAGTCGGGCGCTCATCCAGGCATAGTGTGGTGATCCGACACTTGATCCGCAATCATGCCGTCGCATCCATGAATACAAACGTGAGGCGCTGGCGACATTGCCTAAGCCGTCTCGCCACATAATGTAGCGACTTCATCAACATAACTGCGTGCGAGCGGAGCGCGATCCTCGCAATGGCGCAATAGGCCGCCGCTGGTTCGGCCACAAGCCCTCAACCGCCGCCCGGGCGGCAATCGTCGTTCGCGTAACCGCCATCATGTTTGGATCGATGTCGATGGCAATGACGTGCCGGACCAACAGGGCAGGCGGTGCAGTGAAGAGGCCGTCACCACAACAGAGGTCAACCACTTTCATGTCTGGTCGAATTCCTAATGCCCCGAGAACTTGCTGCGGCTGGGGCCACAACGCCTGCCGCCAGTCGGGATCGGGCATTGCGGTGGCTGGGAAGAACCCAGCCCGGGTCGTATCGTTGGTTGTCGCCTGCATGAACCCGCAACTGCCGTCATTCGGGTAGCTGTCTATGACGTAAATCAACCCGCCGTGACGGTCCCACCTAGTTATGCTGGGGTGAACCAGCATCGTCCGTCAAAAACGGATTTCGCCCCACGGCTGCGCTACTTGGCGCGGATCAAACGACAAGCCGGCAGACAACGATGCGCGAAGGCGAACCGCGCCGCGACGATCAGTGCGCGCAACCAGGCCACGCAGGCTGTACACAATTGTCCTGATCTTTTAATAATTGCCACTTCTCCTCGATCCCTTTTGGGAATGCTCACCGGCGCCCTTTTTTTGACGGAGCAAACGCCGCGACGCTGCTCCCGGTGCCCCATGCACTATCGACATAGTTCAAAAAGCCATCGAACCTTTTGTTTGGTCGGAAACCAGTCCAAGAATCTTGCGAAGGCGCCGTAAAGGATCAGTGTGGAGCAGCGCTCAGGGTGGGATGCGGCAAACAACACCGCGAGCGAACCGCCCTCGGACACGCCCATGATCGCGGCCCGCTCGATCCCGGCAGCGTCCATCACTGCTCGTGCATCCGCTCGGGTCAAGGCATCTTTACCAGACAACAGGCTACGTCTATGTGGACCGTGATCGTGAACTTGATGCAAGCCGCCGAGGAACTGCTGGAATATTGGCAGAAATCTTTAGGAGTTTTACATGTTTCTGAGTTTGGAGTAGTCACACGTTTTCTTCAGTTAATCAATGCCTCCATCGGCCACAAGCCTCCACGATATTTTTGATAATAATCTATCAAATCGCCCTCAGAATCTTGATTCAAATCAGCCTCCTTTGGGAATCAGTTTCCGTTCTGCTGCGCATGCCAGGATCTTGTGGCACGTCCGCGATAGGGCAGCCTATCCCCAAACAATGGAACTGCTTATGCTGTTCGGAAGCTTCTCGCTAAAGCGGCCGCGTCGTGCGTTTGCTATCAAGTGCGCAAACTGTGCATGACTCATATGGACTAGCGTCTCGTGATCGCCTGCCTCCATATAGATTTCCGGCTGCGCCTCGATGCTGTCGTCTACAACGAGAGGCAGCGCATAACCGAGGGGCGGAACTGCCCCCTGTATGCAATCCGGGAACAACGGATCGATCTCGGCTTCCTTCGCCATTTCAACATCATCGCCAAGCTGGTTCCTCAAATCCGAAATTCGAAGGTGATGCGACGCTGGCAGGACCGCGAGCATGTAGCCGGCATCGCGCCGCAGTACGATTGCCTTAGCCAAACGATCCCCCGATATCCGACAAGCCTCGGCGGTGCGCTCCGACGACATAGTAGGGATATGCGGGATCACATCGTATTGAATGTTTGCCGCAGTCAAGTATCGCTGGAGTGTGGGAGCTATGGACATGATGCGTGATAACGCTGTCTTCACTTCGCCTTACTCGACTGTCACCCAATAATTCTAGCAAATGAGATTGGCTAGCGAGGTCCAAGAGCTAGCAAGTCGCATTGATCTACATCAATCGCGGCGCGGAATTTCTCATCAAATTGCCGAACCGCTTCCCGGAAAATCTGTCCCATCGTGCCCTCAGCTCGCTGCAGGCAGAGTTTTCAGGACGTCCAAAGCGTCGCGGCACAGAATCCTGTAGCTCAGCAGCGAGGCATGATTTTTCCGGATCAGGGCGAATCACATTTATTGGCTGCTCATGCGGCGCGCGAGAGGCGCGCCCCCACAGCGAGCTCTGACAGCAGACCGACCCGCCGGCGCCGCCGGTGCGCCGAGTTGCCCGCCCCGCTCGAGCCGCGCTGAGATGCCGAGCGACGTCGCCAATTTCTTTTTCGCAGATTCCGGGTTCCCTCAAGTCTGCGCTTTCGAATAACTCAGAAACTCGGTAGCATTCACGCTAGATCGGCAGTCATCGGGGAAATCCCGGCTCAGTGGAGCTTTGGAGCAAAGTTTCACGTTTTCAAACGGAAAATCCAACAAAAACAGGAGGCTATTGCAGCAGAAACGGGCAATTACCATGAGAGATTAGGGACTTAGATAATTTTTCCAAAAGCAAATAACAGGGAGAAAGGAGGCTATGCTCGGTAAACGTCAGCAGCGGTGATGCCGGGGCTGTTGTCGTACGTCGAACCTCGTAGGTCGGTCGGCGCCGGCGGCTCCGGTAGGTTCGGGCGGACCAGCGGGACGTCCCCTCGTTTCTCTTTCCAAAGACTCAGGTCTCCCTGTTTTCCTCCCCTGTTTCTCTCTGTTATTTCTTTTTTGGAAAAATTATCTAAGCCCCTGATCCCTCTCGCGATTGCCCGGTTCGTGCTTAATCGCCTCCCTGTTTTTCTTGGAAAATCTCCCTGTTTCCCTTTAAAAAAAGACGGCACCGCGACGGTGCGAAATTGGCACCAGAAACTGCTGATCTTTCGATGCCGCGCGTTGTCGATGACCCGGTAGCTGAAACTCGCTGCGCTCGCCCGCGCCGCCGACCGCACCATCGCCGCCGGCGCCGCGGCCTGGCCATCACGGCGAGCACGACGTAGGCGAAGAAACCACCCGCGTAACCCTGTGTTCCGAGCGCATCGACGACGGCTCCGAGAAACGGCGGAATGATGAAGCCGCCGAGCGCGCCAAGTCCGCCGACAAGGCCGGCCGCGCCGCCCACTGCCTGCGGTACATATTTCGGCACCATCTTGAACACTGCCGCATTCCCGACACCCATTCCCAGGGCGATCAATAATTCACCGCCAAGAGCCAGCGAGAAATCCTGCACGAAGGTGAGGCGGGGCACGGTTTTCGGGGCTACTCTGGTTGACAACTGCTACGGCCTGTCAGGTTGCTGGCCCCCCTGTACGGATCTGACATTTCGCAGCAGCTAGCACGCCTACGTGCCGACAGCTTGGTTGAGGCCCGGCGGGATGGCAAGAACATCCTCTTCTCACTGGCGCGGCGCGAGGTTCGCGAAATTATTGGAGCGCTCCACCCGGCTTTTTGCCGGCAACCGCAATCCCACCAAAATATGCCAAGCTGCGGCGACATGATTTACGGAACATTTGATGAATATCAATGCAATGAACGCGGAATAATTATTACTCGTTCTGAGCGAAGGACGTTGAACGGAGATTGCTATGTCGTTGCTCAAAGTATGTTCAATCGCACTCGTGTTGGCTTTGGCATCGGCCGTCAGTTCGACTGCAATTGCTGGCGCGAGCGATCCACTGTTTGTTAATGCGACTTCCGATGACGGCTATCGCGCGACGATGACACTGACCTTTTCCCAGCGTCAGCTGGAACGCAAGCATCCGGTCACAATCTTCCTGAGCGATCGGGGTGTATTGATTGCTTCCAAGGCGAATGCGAAGAAATTCAAGGATCAGCAAACGCTCTTGGTCGCTCTGATGAATGCGGGTGCGTCGGTTATAGCCTGCCCAACGTGTATGAAACACTTCGGAGTCGAGGAAACAGACATTCTTCCTGGGATCAAAGTCGGCACACCGGAGAGCATTGATGCGGCGCTGTTTCAAGACAATACCAAAACCTTGAGTTGGTGATCCGCCTCAGCGTCCAGCAGTCCGTTCAACGTCTCCTCCACGCTGCTGCGGACCACCCGATCGAGGTGGCTCTTGATCCGCTCGTCGTCAATCGTGATGACATTGCCCAGCGGTCTCGGTGTTCTTCGTTCATGGCGGCTCCCTCTTGCTGTCCTGGTTGGGTTTAGCCACCTCCAGTTCAGCCAGATTCGGGGCCGCCAGCCCTACCTAATTGTGCGAAAGATTCCGTACTTCATCGGGCGCTTAGTTGAGGCGCTTGGCGGCGGCTCTCACCGGCAAGGTCGTGCTTCGATGAGCGGTATGCCGGGGTCGCTTATTGAGACTATTATACCACCCACTTTGGCCGGAATTTCACGTCACGAATTTTGGAAGAGAAGAGTATGAGCGCTAGCAGCTGGCTACATAACAGGCGGGGAGAATGGTACGTCGTAATCCAAGCCACGCTCATTTTGCTAGTTATCTTCGGACCAAAATTAGATGCATCCGCCAGCGATATTTATCTGCCCATTGTCACGATAATTGGCGGCTTGCTGTGTTTAGTCGGGTTGAGTGTCATCGTACTTGGTTTGGCGGCCCTTGGGCGTAACCTATCGCCGTTCCCGAAACCGAGAGATGGTTCCAATCTAGTTGAGAGCGGCATCTTCTCCGTCGTTCGGCACCCCATCTATAGCGGCGTCACGCTATGCGCCTTCGGGTGGGGCTTGGTTTGGAGCAGCATCGTCGCGCTCATCGCTGCGCTTGTGCTCCTCTTATTTTTCGACATCAAGGCCCGACGCGAAGAGCGCTGGCTTGAAGCGAAGTTCAGCGGCTATGCGGCATACAAAGCGCGCGTCAAAAAGCTCGTTCCATACGTATATTAACCTCAATGAGCCCGCTGTCATATTCATCGGCAGAGCATCAGTAGGAAAGCGTTACAGAGTTCGGCTAGTGTCCTTGGACAAGGCCAAAATCTTTGCGTGCCGCTCCACAGGACCACTTCACGCCCGAAGAGATGATTGATTGTATCGACCACGACGCGAGCGAGGTCGGACGGCTTCAGCGCCTCGGTTCGGGTCGCCACCGCCAGACTCTCTTGCAGAAGCGCTTGCAGCTTTTGCTCTCCCATCCGTTGGCGCCAGCGCGTCAGCGAGGAGCGATCAAAAACCAAGCGGTACCAAAAAAATCCTCGCCGCAGAAGTGTTGGAAGTACGGGTTCTCTACCCAGCGCTCGCACAGCGCCTCGTCGGACAGATTGTAGTTGTGCTTGAGGATCGAAAGCCCCGCCATCAGTCCCGTTCCACATTGTAGTCGGCGATTTCGCCCGTGGGCGTTGGCTTGGCTAAGCGCGTTCGCCAAAGCGATGGCGCAGGTCACGATCAAGACGCGACTTGTGCCCGGTCCAGTGGCCCAGTTCGTGGAACGCAGTTCCGTAAAAATGCGCGGCGCTCTTGAAGGCTTCGAACCGCGGCAGGCTGAAGCAATCATCGCCAGGCCGATAGTAGGCTTCGCCGAACCCTTCTCGGATGCTGGCGCCGCTGCACGCTAGGAAACCGTCAATCGTCGGGTCGCGTTCGTCTGCGTTGCGTACCTTCACTTCGCCCAGCGTTAGGACGCGGTCACACTGATCGGCATTGAATAGGGTGTATTCGCGCAACATGGGAATGATTCGCGTCTCACCTTCCTCGCCTTCCTGATTGGCGACCTGTAGCTACTTCACGAAATAGACCTTGGTGCCGTGCTGGCCCTTGCGCACGTTGCCGCCCAACTCCAGTGCTTGCTCCGTCGGTCGTATGTTTCGGGAGGAATTTCTGCTCGAGGTCCGTAAAACCGGTCTCGATCACGAATCGCGCTTTCGGAAGACGAGGTAGTATTGCCTCGGCAGGAATTGAAGCGTTTCCATGAGCGCGTAACCAGCCGCGTTGAGTTCTTCCGTCACCCTTTCGGGCGAAATGCGATACTGCGCGGGCGGCCCACTTGGCGAATCCGCCTTGAAGTCGACAATTGCAAGGTGTCCCGTGGGACGCAGCGACGATTTCACCCTGGCAAAATATTGCGTCCGGTTCCCGATGTGGTGATAAGTGTCCACGACTAGAACAACGTCGACTGGCTCGGGGAGGTTGGCGGCGTCCGCGCTCGCCTGCACCGGCACGAGGTTGGTCAAATGCTCACGTTGCGCTCGCTCGCCAAGGTAATGCACCATGTCCGGCTCGACATCGGCGGCAAATATTTTGCCTTCGGGAACGCGCTTGGCGATCCTCACGCTGAAATATCCGGTGCCTGCGCCGATGTCTGCGACAATCGAAGTGCGTTTCAGATGCAGGGCGTCTAAAATCTCTTCCGGCTTTTGCCAAGCGTCGCGTTCGGGGTTGTCGAACTCTTTGGCCCACTTATCCGCATCTTCGAATCTGCGATGGAAGGCCCCGTCGGATGGACTACCCGCATGATGGCCCGGATGGCTGTCCATATCGTCGTGTTGCACAGGCATTTCGGAAGCCGTCTGCGCGAGAGAGTCGCGCATGGCCATGCCGCCCCACGCTATTACGAGAACTGCCGTAATCGGCAGTATCTTGTTTTTCATTTTGCACCTCTTTGAGCCAGGACTTTGAGTTGCACCACGAAAATCGAAGGGAAGGACAATTCCAAGGAATGTAGACCTGACGCTATCCTTCGATGGCCAGCAACGCCAGATTAACTTTTTACATTGCCTTCACCATCTGCTGGCAACTGGATGACATACCCTGAAGAGCAGAAAATTCAATGGTACGGGAATGTTCTATGCAAGCGATGTCCTCCCATTGCTTCTGCAGCACGAGCTCACAGTTCTTCCGTTTGCAATAAGGAGATTGGCTGACGGCAGCTATTGGCCGATCGCTTGCACTTGGACAGGCAAAAAATGACTTCCGCGTCCGACCCGGAAGCGGAAGTCGACGAGTGCTTCCTTGTCTGCCGTCAGAACGGACAACACTCTGACTTCCAACAAAATTCACATCGAGTCGTTCCCATCTCGCTTCCATGCGATGCACAACGGAGAACGCCGTCGCCGCCCACCCTGCACAAAAACGCATTCAAGCCGAGCGTTCGCCTGCTTTTTGCGGCAGCCAACCCATGGAGCGGCCTAACTCACCAAGCTGGTCATAAAGCTGCATGGCAACCTGTCCATCCATTTGGACTGCCAAGGTGGTGGCCGAGCGCCCCTGGGTCGGGAAGATTGGTGGGGTTGGACCAACTTGGATTGATGCAGTCAGTACTACGCCGGGAGACTTCGTATCCGAAAACGCAGCCTCCCAATGAACCACAGGATCTTTGACAAGCCTATGATCGCCGACTGCGATGGAAAGTGGATTTACCATTGGATCGTTCCTGATTCGGTTGCCACCTATCAGGATAGCGACGGCGGGGATGGGCGTCATTGGGGTAGCAAGCGAACCTGAAGCGTTGTTGGCGGTGCTGAAGAACCCCGCCTATCACTTCAAGCGAATTGGATTGGAAGCCGGGCCGCTGTCGCAATGGCTGTTCAGTGCTCTCGCCGAAGCCGAGTTGCCGGTGGTCTGTGTCGAGACGCCGCACCAAGCGGTGCCATCGTGCTCGAAGCCGTCAAGGCGTAGCCTGGCAAGGGCGGAGCATGCCGCAAGGTTGATGCGACGACCAACTTTGACCGCTCTAGGGCGCGCCGGCGTGAGCCAAGCACGGATCGGGACGAAGAAACGGACTTTCAGATCGAACAAAGAAACTGACGAAGGAAAAAAGATGTGCCCGCCCTGCTTAAACCTTTTGACTAAAAAAGCCCCATACAAGGGCCTTGGTGCCGAGTCCGAAGAGAAGCGCGAGCCCGCGAGAGACATCGACATTGCAGCGGTGGATAGTCTGATAAGCGCTTGACCTAGAAAGGCCGATTAGAGAAGCGACCGAATTGCTGCATTACGGCAACGGTCCCTTCGGGCCATGAAGAGACTCATGCACTGCAACATGATCGTCGAGGCACAAACAGAAAGAGCGCCTCGTGCGGCGGTCTAAATCTGATCAGGTGTTTGGATTAGGCGGTTGCGATAGGCGCCGCGCTCTTCCGCTTTCTGCGCCAGCCAAGCAGACCCAACGCGCCGAGACCGGTGGCGAAGAGCGGTAGAGCGGCAGGGAGAGGCGTCCAAGTCCCCGGATCGAAGTTGTCAGCCTCTGCGAAACCACATTCAAAATAACATGCGGCATCATTGGCTTTGGTAGCGGCGCTGATCATTTTGTTCAGCGGTTCGTCCTTGGCGCAGATCGGCAGCATCGTGCTCGGCGGCCTTGCCGGCCTGTAGCTCTGCCGCGGGAAGCAGACGATCGCCAGCGGGCTCGATCGTCGCACCGATGTCCTCCAAGTGGGAAAGAACCTCGCGTGCCACGCTCATACCACCGCGTCCCCGCCAGGTGCCGAGTCATCTTCCGACAGATCAGACAGATTGGACAGATCGCGGGTTTGCCCTGCAATTGCAACTGGTTCCGCCGCCGATCTCTTTCTGTCCGATCTGTCCTCCATTCGCGGTTTGAGTGGGAAGGCCGTATCACAAGTGCGTCAGCATCGACGCCGACACACCGCATCTGCATCGCCGCCGCTATCAGCCGCCGCACGACTGCGGACACGAATGTTTGGTGACGCTGTGCTTGGCTGGGCCGATCGCCGAGGATGCGGGGGCGGCGGAGCATGTGGAGGCTGCGGAGGCTTCTGTGTGTGGATTGCAGGTTTTCCGGTGTGCGGCTGAGCGCGACCACACGCATCCGCATCACCAATTTCGAGGCCAGCTTCGAGCCGCGCAGCCCGCGGCATCGCAGCGTGGCGTCCACGGCGCCAGAATCAGGGTCAGTAACGTCCCCGCGCGTACCCAGCCGTTACGCCTAGCGGCGCATACCCGGACGCGACCGCGCCGGCCGTTACGCCTAGCGGCGCATACCCGGACGCGATCGCAAGCGGGAAGATCGGAACGTGTCCGTGGTAGCCGTAGTACGGAAGTCTAGGAGAATGTCGGAAGTGGCGATAAGCGTGGCTGAGTTGCGGAAATACCGGCGCATGCGCGGAAGCGATTGTCGCAGAACCGAGCAGAATCGCCCCCGCCACGGCAGTGATGATCTTGCAAGCCATTTTGTGGAACTCCTCGACTGCTTGCGGGTAGCGGCCAGCCTTTGGGGACGCCGCCCCGCCCGGGTTTAAACGCGCCAGCGGCGGCCGTAAGGGCATGCCGCGATATTCCGGGCGGGGTTGGATCCCGGCCCAAGTTGGCGGACCCGGCAAGGCGCTAGTAGTCATAGCTCATTGCCCGCCGACGTACGGCCCGCCATAGTACCAGCCAGCGCCAACGCCAATGTGCCAGCCGACGCCATCGTTTTTGTTTGATCGTTGTAGTTGATGGGATCTGTGCCTCTCGCCGCGGGCCGCGACGAAGTGATGTTTCTTCGGTTCAGCGTAGCTCGCACCGATACTTACGGCCAGAACGATCACAACAAGAATTAGCTCGAAAGGTTGTTTCATATTGCTCACCCACTGGGGGTCGGCCTGCGTGCTCGCAAATCGCACAATCATTTGTGGCCAGTCCTTCTGCCAAGGGCATCCGGTGATTTGGCGATTGCCGCCTCGACGACTCCGGCGGCGTCAGCGTTGATGAAGCAATGGGTACAGATTAAGCCGGCTTGGCCGCCACGCAGGAAGATCCTTCGACAGCAATATGGACCCGATCGGCTACGCGCCGATCGGGCCGTTGTTCGATTTCACCCGCCGCATGACCGCGGCCGTTTCGGCTGATCGCAGTCATTCTTCACCAACCGTAGTAGTAGCAGCTGTCGTAGTCGGTATAGGGCCAACTGCAATATCCATAATCGTAATCATAATAGGGCCACCAGTCGCCGCCATACGCGTACAAACCGCCGTAACCAAAGCCTCGACGAAAGTGACCGTGTCTAAAGCCGTGGCCGACGCGGCCATGGCTCATGGCGAACCCGCGCCCTCCAAGGCCGCCGCGGCCCGTCGCCAATCCGTGGGCTCCGCCGTCCGTCGCCAATCCGCCGTGGCTCATCGCCAATCCGTGGGCTCCGCCGCCCGTCGCCAAACCGCCGTGGCCCATCGCCATTCCGTTGAAATGGCTGCTTCCGAAGCCGCCACCGAAGTGGCTGCCTTGCCCGCCAAAACCTCCACCTCCGCCATGGAAGCCGCCGCCGCCAAATCCGCCGTGGCCACCGCCACCTCCGCTATGACCACCACCGAAGGCCATTGCGCCGGAGGTTGTCATTGCCATGCCGAGGGCAATAGCCGTAGCGGCCGCAATCAGTTTTCTCCGCATCGAAGTCTCTCCTTCTTTGATCCGGGCCGCCCAACGATGCGCTGGGCAGGGCCCAGTCGGTATCTAAAATGTATGCCCGCGCCCTCGCCGAAACGAATTACAAATCGGCAATAAATGGATGACGCGCGCGGATTCGCGCGCTTTCACAACACGCGAATAGGCGCGTCACGGAGTTTTGATGGTTGACGAGGTTAGTGACTCTATTGAACCGTGGATGCCAGCGCGGCAGCCGAGCCCGCCTAGTCGGTGTCGGTGCCTATTGCTTCGTCCACGCTGATGCCACCGGGGCCGAAGACCATTACGTACATGAATCCGCCCGCCATCGTCAGGTTCTTGTAGAAATGGAACATGTTGGCCGGGTCTCCGGCCTGTAGGTGCACGCCAAAGGCAGTGCCTAAGCAGAGAAGGGCGAGTACACCCGCGACCCAATGGGTCATGAACCCGACCAGAAGTGCCAACCCGGCGCCAAAGTGAACCACGATGGAGAATCAAATCGCGATGTTGGGATACGGAACATGCACGCTGCCAAAATACTTCGCGGAGCCGGCCGGGTCAGCGAGTTGGAGTATGCCCTCCCAAAGAAACACGCTGGATAGCAGTACGCGCCCGACCGCAAGTGCGTAGTTTTTGCTTGTGTGCACGGCGCGGTCCCCCTTAGCACCGACACGCTACCGTTCAAGTCTAACAGCCGGCCTCTAGAGCGACAAGGTCACGGATTTTGGAGGGTTTGGTGGGTTTCCGCGGCTTGGTTGCGCGGCTCGAAGCGGCGCTGGTGGTCGTCGATTTTGTGCGCCACGTCCCCAGAGGGGACTGGTGCCGATCTTAGGTGGCCTCTTTAGCGAGAGGGTGCTACTTGGTCGCATCCGCAACCTTGATCACATCCGCAACTTTGCGGTCGCTGGGACTCACGAGCACGATTGCGTCCGCGGTGACATAAAATTTGTGTGACTTGGCCTGGGGTACCTTTTCGGCAAGCGTCGGTGGCATGTCATGGAGCTCGACGTTTGACGGCACGGGATCGCCAATCGATTCCGGCGCGCCGGCTGGTGCCTTTGGTATGCTCAAATCCTTGAGTACAATCTCTTTGATTATGAAGCGCTGTTCGGCGGTGAGGTTGATTGTCCGAGGAGCGGGTGCGATGACGGGCTCGGTGTTTGATTGTCCTTCGACCTCTGATACCGAGTCCGGCTGATTGATTCTAAGATTTCTGGGATTCACGGGCGGAATCGAAGCGGTTAGCGTGCGTCGTCATGATTCGTCAGAGGGCACGATCATGACGACTATCAAGGCACAGTTGAGCAGCTTTGAGCTTGAGACACGCTATGAGGCGGCGGCCGATCCGGTTGGAAAGAGCCATTTTCATGCACTGTGGCTTTTGTCTTTAGGCTATGAGGTCGATGAGGTCGCGGAGATATTATCGTTCTCACCGCGCTGGGTGCGGGCGCTGATCAAACGCTACAACGAGGGGGGTGCCGAGGCACTCGGCGACCAGCGTATCCACAACGGAACGAGGCCGACGATCCTGACGCCCGAGGCGTTGGCGGCTCTCAAGGAGCGGATCAAGACGCCACCTGACGACGGCGGGCTTTGGACGGGACCGAAGATTGCGCGCTGGTTTGCCAAGTTCCACGGGCTGCAATCTGTACACGATCAGCGCGGGTGGGACGCGCTGATCGCGATCGGCTATTCGATCCAGCAACCGCGGCCACGCCATCCTGATGCGGCGACCGAGGAGGATCGTGCCGCGCTCAAAAAAAACTTCAGACCGCGGCTGCCGAGGAGAGGTGCAAGCATCCGGGCGCGACCATCGAAATCTGGGCGATGGATGAACACCGCATCGGTCTGAAGCCGATTGTGCGGGGCGTGTGGGCACCGGTCGGCGAGCGACCGATCGCACTGGGCCATCATCGTTTCGAGTGGCTCTATGTGACAGGATTCGTCGAGCCGGCGACTGGCCAGACGGTTTGGAACGTCGCCAACGCCGTCTGCAAGGAGATGTTCGAACTCATCCTCGCCGATTTTGCCAAATCGATCGGCGCCGGGGCCAACAAACGCATCGTGCTTCAAATCGACAATGCTGGCTGGCACGGCCCCGAGAACCTCTCCGTGCCCGATGGCATCCGCCTCGTTTTCCAGCCCGCCCACAGCCCCGCGCTGCAGCCGGCCGAGCATCTTTGGGCGTTCGTCGACGAACCGCTCGCCAACTGCTGCTTTGCGACCATCGAGAGCCTTGACCAGGCGGTCAGCGACCGCTGCGTCGCCCTCGTCCAGCAACCCGACACGATCCGCGACAACACGCTCTTCCACTGGTGGCCATGTCAGCGAGCAAAGAAGTGATCAGCCGGAGTTGGTATGACAGGGGAGCGAGAAGCGCCAGGGCGGCGACGGTCGTGGCGGCGAGGAGGAGTTTTTGCATGTCTTGTATCCACTACCGACAGGATTAAGATTTAAGAGAAACGCGATTCAAACGCTTATGGTTCCATGCCGCAAGTAGCACAAATTCATTGATGTGGTGGCAATTCAAATATCGTCTTTTTATCTTCGCGACATGCTTGTTTTGCGAGTATCCTCCACGTTTCAGTCGTTTGAGCAACACACACACATTCGACGGCGTGACTCGAATATCGCTTGGCTATCGCGAGTGCAGTGGCCATACGGGAGGCGATGGCTGCACTTTACCACGCCTCGGCACGTCACGGATTTTGGCGAATGATGTCAGTACGGCCGCACGTGGGTTCCGTTCGCGCCCATTACGGAATCCCTGATCCGGCTTCCCATGACATTCGTGACGCGGGGGGTGGCGCATGGCGTGGACCTGTTGTTCCAGTATTTCAGGCCAACTTTCCGATTATTCGGTCCGCGTCGCGCAAGGCGACATAGATTGCCGGAATGACCAAGACGGTCAGCAAGGTTGATGAAGCCAATCCAAACAACAGAGATATGGCCAAGCCCTGGAAAATCGGGTCGAGCAAGATGGTAGCCGCTCCAATCATGGCGGCGAGCGCGGTCAGCAGAATGGGCTTGAAGCGGACCGCGCCGGCCTCGAGCAGAACTTCGCGCAATGTCTTTCCCTCGCTGGCGCCCTGCCGGATGAAATCAACTAAAAGAATCGAGTTGCGCACGATGATGCCGGCGAGCGCGATGAAGCCGATCATCGAGGTAGCGGTGAACGGTGCGCCGAACAGCCAGTGACCGAGCACAATGCCGATCAGTGTGAGGGGGATCGGCGTGAGGATCACGAGCGGCAACTTGAAGCTGCCGAATTGCGCCACCACCAGGATGTAGATTCCGACAATCGCCACCATGAACGCGGCGCCCATGTCGCGGAAGGTCACGTAAGTGATCTCCCATTCGCCGTCCCACAGTATCGTCGGTTTGCTTTCGTCCTCCGGCTGCCCGTGGAAGCGGATGGTCGGGCGCCCGAGCGCGCCCCAATCGTGCGCCGCGATGCGCCTGTCGACGTCGAGAATGCCGTAAATGGGCGCCTCATAGGCGCCGGCCAGCTCCGCCATGACCATGTCGGTGAAACGTCCGTCGCGGCGGAAGATGGTAGGCGAGCCCACTTCGTCGGTCACGTGAACGACATCGCCGAGCTCGACGACCGTTTTGTTGCCGGGCACGCTGTTGGCGGGCGCTGGCGTCGAGGCCAGCAGCTCGCTCCAGGACAGGTCGCGCCTGGGCAGGCGCACGAAAATCTCGATCGGATCGCGGCCTTCGCCGCGATAGGAATAGCCGACCGCGGTGCCGCTGAACAACGCTTGGATGGTATCGTAAACGTCGCGCTGTTCGACGCCGAAAAATTCGAGCCGATCCTGGTCTATGGAAATGCGAAGCCGCGGCTGCGGCTTGCCGATCGAGTCGTCGATGTCGACAAGATAGGGAACGGAAGCGAAGATTTTTTTCACCGCGGCAGCGACGGCGCGGCGGGTCGTCGAGTCCGGCCCGTAGACCTCGGCAAGAAGCGTGGCCAGCACCGGCGGACCGGGCGGTACCTCCACCACACGGGCCACGGTGCCTGGGGGCAACGCCAGCGACTTCAGTCGCACGCGCAGGTCGAGAGCGATCGCGTGGCTGGCGCGATTGCGCTCGGCGATCGGCGCCAGATTGAGATGCAACTCGCCAAGTTCGGGCGCTTCGCGAATGTAATAATGCCGGACCAGGCCGTTGAAGTTGAACGGCGCGGGCGTGCCGGCATAGGTGTCGATTGAACGAATTTCCGGCAGCTGTCGCGCTACGTCGGCGATGGAAAACAGAGTCCGTTCGGTATCTTCGAGGGTCGCCCCCCTTGGCAAATCGATCACCACGGACATTTCCGATTTGTTGTCGAACGGCAAGAGCTTCACCGTAACGCTCTTGGTCACGAAGAGCATGCATACCAGCACTGTCGCCAGGCCGACGCTAATGAGAAAAACCAAAGCTGACCGGCGCGAGCGCACCACCGGCACGGCAAAGCGGCGATAGAGACGGCCGAGAAAGCCTTCGCCATAGGGGGCTTCATGTTCATGCAATGGGCTGCCCTGCGGGTGCAGGCGCACCATCAGCCACGGCGCGATCACCATGGCGACGAAGAACGAGAACAGCATCGCCGCCGAGGCGTTGGCCGGGATCGGCGCCATATACGGTCCCATAAGGCCGGACACGAACAGCATCGGCAGGAGTGCCGCCACCACGGTCAGAGTAGCGACGACGGTCGGGTTGCCGACCTCCGCCACGGCCTCCACCGCGGCGTTCGTCCGCGTGCGGCCGTCCTTCATCGCCCAGTGGCGGGCGATGTTCTCGATCACCACAATGGCGTCGTCGACCAGGATGCCGATGGCAAAGATCAGCGCGAACAGGCTGACCCGGTTGATGGTGTAGCCCATCGTCTTGGAGGCGAACAACGTGAGCAGAATGGTGGTGGGAATGACGACGAGGGTGACCAGCGCCTCGCGCCAGCCGATCGCAAGAGCGATCAGCACCACGATCGACACCGTTGCGAGCGCCAGATGAAACAGAAGCTCGTTGGCCTTTTCGTTGGCGGTGTCGCCGTAATCGCGCGTGACCGTGACGTTGACGTCGCTGGGCACGAGTCGGCCCGCGACGTTCTTCAGCCTTGCCAACAGGTCCTCCGCCACCACGACCGCATTGGCGCCGGCGCGCTTGGCGAACGCGACGCTGACCGCCGGCACTCGGTTCCAAGTGCCGCCGCGCCCCGGAATTTCCATCCAGACGCGGTGTTCCAGCGGGCTCGGCCCGATGGCGACCGTTGCCACGTCACGGACGTAGACCGGCCGATTGTCGCGCGTGGTGACGAGCAGCAGCCCGATGTCGGGAATCCCGGTGAGCGTCTGCCCTGCGGCGACATTGCGCATGGTGCCGACATCGCGCACGCTGCCCGACTGGAACGAGCGATTGGCGCCGCGCACCTTGTCGACGAGTTGCTGCAGCGTGACACCGAACAGCGCGAGCTTCTCCGGATCGGGCTCAACGCGAATCTGCTGCGGACTGCCGCCGGAAATATAGGTCAATCCGACGTTGTCGGTCTTGACCAGCTCGGCCTGCAATTGCTCACCGAGCTCATACAGATCTTTGTCGGTCCACCGCCCCACCGCCTCCGGCTTTGGCGACAGCGTGAGCACTACGACGGCAACGTCATTGATGCCGCGGCCTACGATCAGCGGTTCGGCGATTCCGACCGGAATGCGATCGAAGTTGGCGCGAATCTTTTCATGAACGCGCAAGATCGCGTCGTCGGCATTGGTGCCGACGAGGAACCGCGCCGTCACCAGGACGCGATCGTCGACCGTCTGGCTATAGACGTGCTCGACGCCATCGATTCCCTTGATGATGGCCTCGAGCGGCTTGGTCACCAGTTGCACCGCGTCCGGCGCCTTGAGGCCGTCGGCGTTGACCCGGATGTCAACCATGGGCACGCTGATCTGCGGCTCTTCCTCGCGGGAAATGGTAAGCAGCGCGACCAAGCCGACGGCCAGCGCTGCAAAGAGGAACAGCGGCGTCAGCGGCGAGCGGATGGTCGCCTGCGTGAGGCGCCCCGACAGTCCGAGCTTCACGGCCGCACCAGCACGTCGCCGAGTGTCAGCCCAGAAAGTATTTCAAGCGCATCCGGCATGTCCGGCCGCGGCAGCTCCCGCCCGCGCTGGACCGGCACATCGATCACAGTTTGGGCATCCTTGCGGACGCGCGCATAATCGATGCCGAATCGGGTCTCGATAAACGAACCCGGCACGATGATGCTGGTTCGCTGGCCGGCGGAAATCCATACGCGGATGCGCTGACCGACGAAATAATCGCCAAGACCCGCAACCGCCGCATCCGCGATCACACGGCCGTCCTCGATCTGCGGATAAACCAGCCTTATGCTGCCAAACTGAACGCCGCTCTTGCCAAGATCTTCGCCGTCAATCCGCACCGGATCGCCGGCCTTGAGAAAGCGGGCATGCCGCTCCGGAACGCGCAGCCGCAGCACGAAATTTTGTTCGGCTATGGTGGCGACAGGCTCTCCCGCCATGATGACCGTGCCAGTCGTGACCGGCACCGTCAGCACGCGGCCCGCGTTCGGCGCGAACACTTTACCTTCCGTGACCTGCTGCTCGACCACCGAACGTTCTGCGACCCGGGATTTCAGCGAGTTGGTGGCGATATCGAAGGCTGTCTGCGCCGTATCGAGCGCCGCCTTCGCGGCCGTTCCGCGCGCAAATAGCTCTTGCTCCCTGGCGAGATCCATTTTCGCCTTGTCAAGCTGCGCTTGAAGTCCGGATATCTGCGCATCGAGCGACTTGAGCTGCAACACGAGCTTCTGGTCGGCGACAATCGCCACCACCTGGTCTTGCGCGACGTGATCGCCCTTCTTCGCAGCAAGCTCGACGACAGTACCGCTAATCCGGGCGCGCGCTGGAATGACATTGGCGCTCTCGACCGTGGCAAATACCGCTTTCTCGTCGGCAACCATCTGCGGCGCGACGATAATAGCTTCCTCACCGAACGCTCGTGGGGCGAATAAAGCTAGCGCGAACGCTATGAGCATTCCGACACGCATCGGTACTTTGTCTCGGTCCTCTAAAGACTTCAAGTCTAGCTTGTTTTCGGATGCAGTCATTGATTTGGCGCAAGATCCGGGCGCCGCGGGTTCCGCGCGGGCTTGCCTTGCGCCTTCGGGTTGGATTTCGTGAGCGGCGCGCAATAGACCCTATAGAGGGTAACTACGAGTTCGCGCGCCTGCGGACTGTCGATCGAATACCAGATGGTCTGCCCGTCACGCCGCGCCCTCACTAGACCGTCCTTGCGCAAGAGGGCCAAATGCTGGGACACGGTCGAGACGCGGATTTTCAGTAGCGCGGCGAGTTCACCTACCGACCGTTCCTGCTCGATCAGCTGGCAGATGATGATCAAGCGGTGTCGGTTGGCGCACACTGACCCTCTCTCGCGCTCGAAGCGGAAGGCTGCGGCACAAGTTGCTGCTAGATCGGCGCTGGAAGCGCCCCGTGCCCTTCCTGCCAGCCGTTGCATTCCCGCTCCATGCCATCCCCGCGCCGCTTCCCGCCGCCCTGGACGATCGAGGAGGCGAATAACACCTGCTTCATCGTCCGCGACAGCACCGGGCGAGCGCTCGGCTATTTCTATTTCGAGGAGGAGCCGGCCTGGCGATCAGCGGATGTCCGCTTTGAGGGGCGGGTTCAACCGGTCAATGCAACACCGCTCGTAGTCTATCGGCAGGAGTTTCAAAGCCCAAAGTCTTTCGCGGGCGTTGATTAAGCCGCAGTGCGATCCTGTTCAGGTAATCCTGAGAGAAACGCGACAGATCTGTTCCCCTCGGGAAATACTGTCGCAGCAAGCCGTTGGTGTTCTCGTTACTGCCGCGCTGCCAAGGACTGCGTGGATCGCAGAAATAGACCTGCACATTGGTAGCGATGGTGAAGCTCTTGTGG
>Ga0187891_1001697_pt1 | contig 18276 bp, 16 predicted proteins | sample June2016WEW_21_4_FD_132990 | JGI IMG/M metagenome (GOLD analysis project Ga0187891, IMG submission 132990) | Peatland microbial communities from SPRUCE experiment site at the Marcell Experimental Forest, Minnesota, USA - June2016WEW_21_40 | ecosystem: Environmental > Terrestrial > Soil >... | reverse complement strand
GTTCACCGTCAGGAGCCTCTGCAAGGCCGTCGCCTCGTGTCTCGATCAAATCTCTCGAGCTGAATGCGCTGCATACCTCGCGAATTCAGGATATGGTCGACTTAAACGGAAACCGCTCTAAAGAGGATAATCAATGCGGTTACCACGGCGATGGATGCCCGCTCTCGGTCCGGACATAGCGTGCGCGCCATGCCCCAGACGGCCTGGGCGACGATGGCGACGGCGACGAGTTTGAGGCCATGAAGCAACCCTGTTCCGGCCGGTCCACTGAGAGCGCTAGCACCGTAGGCGAAGAGGACGAGCACAATCGCCGAAGGCAACGTGAAGCCCGCCCACGCAGCGAGAGCACCGCGATAACCAGCCCGCATGAGACCGATGGAAAATCCGACCTGGCTAGAGGCGGGGCCGGGCAAAAACTGACACAGCGCCACGAGATCGACATAGTCCTGCTCGTCGAGCCAGTGCCGGCGCACCACAAACTCCTCACGGAAATAGCCGATGTGAGCGATCGGCCCGCCGAAGCAACTCACCCCGAGCTTGAGGAAAACGAGCAGCACTTCGAGCGGCGAGCCAATCCGCCGCTCCCTGGTCACACTCTTGTTTGCGGCCGAGGTCATCGCGCCGTTTTCTTTCCTTCGGCCGATCATCTCTATCAGTCAGGCATAGTCGAAGAGTGCCATAAACCCGAAATCCATGTGCAGTTGCTGGTGACAGTGGAAGAGCGTCATCCCCGGATCGTCGGCAACGAAGTCAAATTCGACTTCCTGAAAGCCGCCCAACATCACCACGTCCTTGATCACGCCCGCCGTCGGCTTGCCGCCGACGCGCACAAGCTCGAAACTGTGACGGTGCAGGTGCAGCGGATGAATGTCGTCGCTGGCATTGCGAAATTTCAGCCGGTAGCGACGCCCTACATGCACCCTGTACATCGGCTTCATAGTTTCCATCGAAAAGGCTTCGCCGTTCAGGGTCCACTGGTTGAAGCCGTCAAGCGCACCATTATGCTTGACGATCGTCATCTCGATCGTCTCGTCCGGTGATGCCGGGGTCGCGCTCGGCTTGCAGAATTGCGTGTAATCCCAGCGGAACGGCTTCGGCTTGATCCATTGCGGCTTGCGCTTGGCGCCCGCGTATTCGACGACGATACCCATGCCGCGCCGGCGGTCGTCGTCGTCGAGATCGCCCATCACCCACACGCCGGGATGATTCATCTCGACGATCGCTGAGATGCGCTCGGCGGTTCCGAGCCACAGCACGGGCACGACCGCTTGCGTCGGCACGGGGTTGCCGTCGAGCGCGACGATCCGGAAGACGTGGCCGGGCAAGGCAAGGCTGCGGGTTTCGCCGGCGCTGGCATTCAGTACATGAAATAGTACACGCTCGCCTTGCTTGACGCGGATTGGCTCGCCATGCCCAAGCATTTTGCCGTTAATACCGAAGAGATCGTAGTCGACTTCATAACCCTTTGGGCCGTTAAATTGTTCGTCGGCCTTCTTGCCGATTTCTTGCAACTCTTTGATTGGGGCGCCCACAAGAAAATCCATCTCCATGTCGCCGCCCTGGCTGAATGACGGCAGGAATTCCTTGAGCACCAGGAAGACTTCGCGGTCATAGGCGCCCGGATTTTCGACCGGCTCGATATAGACCGGCCCGGCTTGGCCGGTGTAGGTGCCGAGACCGAGATTGTTCATAGGAACGACGTGGGTGTGGTAGAATCGGAAACCCGACGGCTTCGGTACGAAGGCAATGCGACGCATGCCGTGCCCAGGAATGTATGGCGTGCCCTCCTCGGCGGCGCCGTCAACATCAACGGGAACGAACTGGCCGTGCCAGTGCAGCTGCTCCGGCGTGTCGGTGTCGTTGTAGATATCGACTACGACCTGTTTGCCTTCGGTGAGGCGGACGAGCGGACCTGGAAATTGTCCGTTGTAGAGCGTGGTCGAAACGATACGCTGCGGCGATAGCTCGACCAGCCCGGTTGCAATGCGCAGCGTGTAGTCGGCTTTTTCCGGTGGCGGGTCGGCCGCGCGCGCGAGGCGGGGCCCCACGCTCATGATCGGGAGCACGGCCGCGTGTTTAAGCAGCGAACGTCGGTTGAGAGTCATGATTTCATCCTCGAGGAGGTGGCTGCGCCCATTTTATGAACGATCACGGCGTCCGAAGACCATGTGCCGGCACCCTCGATCAGCAGATAGATCGATCCCAGCAGCATGCAGAAGTCGGTGCGGGCTTCGTGCGCCATGCTCCAGAATCCATAACGCGCCAATTTCGGCGCTTGAAAGATCAAAAAGTCGTGCCCGAGCAGAATCGGCACTTTTGTCGACACGATTGCGACAATCATGATGACGATCAACGGGATCGCCGCGAGTCTGGTGAGGAGGCCGCCAACGATGAATGCGCCGCACATCGTTTCGACCACACCTACAAACGGACCCATGAGATCGGGATAGGGGATGCCGATATTGGCGAAACGCCCAGCTCCAAGAATTTGCGGAAAGGTCAGTTTTTGAATCCCTTCGGGAAAAAAGACCACTAGGCCGACGAGAAGGCGGATAAGAATCGACCAGCTGGGTGCGCGCGTGCCGAAAACAACATTCCACCAACTGGTTTTCTCGACAATCACGGTCCTTCATCCTTTCTGGGAGCAACAGCCACGCAGGTTGGGACTCTAGCGGCAGCGCCGTGCCGATTTCCCTGCGCCCCCCGAGCTTAGCAATTCTGGCCACGAGGTTGTAGCCGCCCTCCATGCAGGAGCCGATGTCTTATGTCTGAAGTGGGTCATTCTCGACCGTTTGAGCATGCTCCAGCGACTTCCGCTTAGGCCCCGAAACCGGACATATCGCTGCGGCGCAGCAAGCCAAGGCGACAGGCCAATGGCCTGCTGTCGATCGGCTGATCCAACACCGCGACATTCGTGGAGACTGGAAACGACAGCTGGCGTTTCAAGAGCCGTGACGACGATCACACTTCAACCGCGCTCGGCCAGCACCTCCAACCAACATCTGCGCAAAAGCGAAGTCCTTGCGTGAAAATGAGACGAACATCTTGGCGCGATTGCCAGCTTCGGCAACGCCGCGTTAATCACGTGAACTGGTCGGCCGCCGTCAGTTGTTGCTCTATCTGATCCACCGCCATAGACTCCCCCATCGTCAAGAGTTCGGGCTTCTGCGAAATCGACCCGATGCCAGCCTGCTTCTCCGAGCAAGGTGGATCGCACAGACGAGGCGGTTGCCTGATGGCACCGCAAATAACCGGAGAAATCCCATGGCCTACCTGACCAAAAAGCAGCAAAGGGAGCTGTTCATCGACGAATTTTTGCGGCGTCTACGTGAAGCGCCTCCGGGCACGCGGGTCTACATGCGGGTCGGCGATGTATTCAGGGATGCTGATGTTGTCAGCATTGACGAATTGCGGGCCGCTCGCGAGGCCGCGCTGGTCCGCGACAATGACGACGGTAAGGAGAAAGACACGTCCCGGTGATCCGGCCGGCGGCGCCCTTCTCCCCAAACGGGTGTCGTGTCGGATCGCGAAGAGTCGGCTGGATATTCTGGGGTGGCGTGCTGGCCCCGGTGTTGATTGGCATCGCAGTAGCCTAAGCAGCGGCTCGATCGACGGTGCTCACGATCTAGGGGATTGCCGATATTGGACGGCACCTCGATGAGGGACCGCGCGGCTCAGGTGTTCAAGTCATCTTCGTCTCCGAAGTCGCACGTTCAGCCGCAGTTCTACATCAGCCGCTCATCGAGCCCAATGACGTGAAGTGGCGCCTCGCCGGTCAACGCGCGGCGACAGTTCTCAACTGCGCGGCGCAAGCTGATATCGTACGCGCCTCCGCCCTGTGCCGAGTTGTGCGGTGAGGCGATGACGTTCGGCAGGTCGAGAAACGGTTGATCGACGCGGAACTCTCCGTGGCGTACCGGTTCGATCCACCAGGCATCGATGCAGGCGGTAAAACGCGGGTGGCTGACCAAGTGGTCATACAACGGTCTTTCCTGCACGATCTCCCCACGGGCCACGTTGACGAGAATGGCATCGTCCTTCATGCGGCGAAGCTCGGCGGCGCCGATCAGGCCGTAAGTGGCACGGGTGAGCGGCGCACTGATCAACAGAACGTCGGCCACCTCCAGGAGCTCATTTAGCCGCTCCGGCGTTCCGATCCAGTCGACCCGCTCATCTGTCCGGCCATGTCGGTTGATGGCGTGCACCCGCATGCCGATGCAGTGCATCAGCCGGGCGGTCGCGGCTCCAATGCCGCCAAAGCCGAAGATTCCGCAGAGCCCGCCCGCGAGCATGCGGTTCTGCGTGAACTGATTGAACTGGCCAAGTTTGAGGTTTTCGTGCTCCACGATCAGGCGCTTGGCGGCGGCAAGTGCCATGGCGAGCGCGTGCTCAGCCATCGACTCGGCAAAGCCGCCGCCGTTGGTTGCCACTGGCACACCCTCCGGGAGGTCGCCCAGCGGAATGAAGTCCACGCCAGCGATCATGAACTGGATCAGCCGCGCGCCGTCCAACAGCTCTGCCTCGTCGGACCGCAGTTCTTTGGAGGTGTTAAATGTCAAGAGCACGCCGGTGTTGCGCAGCACTTCGGCGCGGGCCGCCTCATCGAGCTCGGTGAGATATACGACGGCGCTTGCGCCGGCGAAAGCGTCGGCAACGATCGCCTTACGCTTCTCGCTCAGCTCGAAGGCGATGACGAGCGGTGGTTGGCTCAGCTCCATGCACCCCAAGATTAGCGCGACTCGGCTAACGATGCCGCGCCTAATATGTAATTGGCGGGATCAGCCGGGATAATCGGAGTGGCACGATGGCGACTAGGAAGCAGCTCAAGGCGGCCATCCTCGCCAGGAGGGCGGCGAAGGGACCGCGCAAGAAACGCACGCGACCGGAGCCTCGGCAGTACACCGTTGTCGACCTGGAGCGCGCACGAGACCGGGTAGCGGCGGCAGAACGCCGAATCGACAACGACCGCAAAAGGAAACCCAACAGGGGACGCGCGGGGTTGGAGCGGGCGCAGCTCGAACTGTCCGTCATCGAGTCGCAACTACGCTTGCGCGGTCTCCTTGAGTGATGGCTCCGATCGAGCTCTCCCGAACATCCCGGTGAGCGTCTTGCCATCAAGACCGACGCGCATCACCGAAATGCACCTTGCGCAGCAGGTCGTGATTTCCCCCGAAAACTTGCACTTCGTCGAAGTCGCGATCCAGCGTTGCTCCGTAGCAAACAGCTCCCCTATGCCATTTTGCACTGGACCCGGCACGGCGAGCGCACGTTGCTCATGGTCGCGGCGACGCTCAAGGACATGGGGATAAGCGAATGGCAATCAGCGCCACTGTCACCCGGGCGTGTGGTTAAATCGGCGCATGTTGCGACGGGTAGCAGGATCACGTTGCCAGCTCACACTACCCACGTTGGTGAGTAGCCCGACGTCGCCGTGAGACCGTCGATTTCAATTCCGGGCTCAGAGCGGGGTAGCTTGCGTCGCCTGGAAAAATCCGCTCCAGATTGATCTTACGTGCCATTCGTGCGCAATAGCCGGCATGGATATCCGCCACGGCGCGGCGAAGGCAAGGAGGAGGCGTTGGGCGAAGGGTCGCTTCTGCTGCCATTCTGACGAATGTAGTTGGAGGCTGTCCCCCCACATTTTATTGCGACGTGCCAGTTTCCGGGCCTTGTGTCGTTCGGGTCGAATTTACCGGTCCTTCCTCTTTCATCCTACCTAATGTGCCTTTGGCCCAAAATCGTACGAGTTCTAAGCGGCCTTCCCGAAGATAAGGCGCAATCGATGCAAGATAGCGATATGAAATCGAAGCAAACTCCTCGTATGTGTAGTTCTCTGTGTACTGTCGGTCGAAAGGAATATCGACACCCAGCTTCGCTAGCTTTAGGCATATCGACGTCATTTCATGAAAACTGTCATGAGAGAGCGGACTTAGCTCTTCCGTCAGAAGCAGCTTCTTAGTCGCTTCAACGGCATCATATAGCTCTAGCAATGTTTGTTTTTCACTAAGTTCGTCTTTTATTGATCGTCTGGTTTCGATCCAACGTACGACCCAATCGAACCACAGGCCCATGGTTAGTCCTGCTGCGAACATTGTCGCCATCACAAACCATATTTGCGTGACAAAATGATTGAAGGCGCTGATGCCAGCATCAAGTCTTTGCGAAGGATTGGCATACCAACCCTTCTCTCTGGCCCATTCGATGAAGAACTCACTGATAACCGCCAATATGATCGTCAGCACGAACACACTAAAAAAGGTGGAGGCAACAAGCCTGGCAATACGGCGCACCACTGAACCTCGTCAGTGTAAGTTTCTGCAATGCTGAAGCTGGCCCGGATGTCAGTCAATCATTCCGCTTCTCCTGTATACGCGAAGCAATGAAAAAGGAAGTGATAACGATCGGGCCTTCTATTCCGAAGGGTCGTGTCGAGCCCCAAGGGAATTTTTAGGTGCTGAGTGCTCGCCACTACGGCACCAGCCCTGCGAACATCGCCTCGTACTCGCCCTCAAAGAGTGGGGGAAGATTGCGAACCTCGTTCGGGTACCGATCATTGCCGTAAGGGCCATAACTCCAATGGCGACGTTGCGGGTCGAGTACCTTGCCGGAGATAAAGGGATGAATGCCGATCGTATTGATGACGCCCGTCGCGGTCTCAAATTCGTCAACTGACATGACCGAATAGGGCATTTCCTCCAACCAATCGATGGGTAAGTCCGCCCTTATCATGACCTCTTTCACAGCCGTCTCCAATCTAACTGGGAGTTCGTGTCCGAAGAAATACCAATCCTCTAAGGTCACAATCACTGGATAGATGCGTCGGCCAGCAGAAAAAGGCAGCTGAGTATAGCGGTTCGCCCGGTAATCGATGATCGTCCGGTATACCTGTATGACCGCGCCCGCGAGCTTTCGTATGTCCTGCTCAAGGGCTGTGAGATCAGCCAGGCCGGCCTTGGACGCCCAAGTCAATCGTTTCGTCTTGCATTCAACAAATAGGGCGACCTCATCGCCCTGCTGAAGGATCCAATCCACGGTATCCTTGCGATGTCTCCCGACCTGATATTCGGCCTCGCCAAGAACCCGCATCGCTTTATTGGTTATCCGGTGGCGCAACACCTCGCCAACGTAGTCTTGAAAGGATTGACCAAGCGCGGTCGGAAAGCCTTTTTCATCTTTCAAAGCATAGTAGAGGCCAGTCGTTACCCGCCAAAAGAGCAACGTCGGGATTGGGCAAGCGATCTCAGCCGAGGCTCCCTGCGAAATTCTGATTAATGGAAATTCTCGGAGAGATGAATAGCGGTAAACGAAGCCCTCATCTAAAGCATGCTCTGCACGAAGCCTCTTACGGAGATCGGCAAGGTCGAGGGACGTAAACCGCAAAAAGCGATCGATGTGTCCTTCAGTGAGACCGGGTATTTCGACTTTGATTTGCCGCATCGCGAACGGACTTTTGAGAAACATCCCGAGGTACGACATGCCAATCAAGTGGATATGATCGATGGTGAGACCGGTGGTTTTCTGCGATAGCGCGTCAATTGGTGGCGTATTGAATAGTTTGTAGTAGCGGATGATCCAGCGCCAATTCAGGCTTTGCTGTTGCCAAATAAACTGGCGATGCGAAATTCTCATCAGTTCAAGGTGAATTTTCTTTCCACCCACCAGCCGCGCGTATATTTCTCCTTCGAGGTCCCGCAGTGCGTTTGCGATCTGTGCGAGCGTTGCCCATTGGCGGAGGCTTCGGCCCCCCTGGGACGTTTCGTTGGCGTACTGGATCACCTCACGCGCGATCTGCTCCAGCGTCCATTCCGCGAGCAGAGCTTGTGGCGGAACTGCCGTCTTGAACTGGGTCGCGACTTCGATGTCATTTGGGATGTGAAAGCCTTGGGTTTGCAAATATTGGCTATAGGCCCAGATAACGTAGAAGGCGTCGCGGTACGCCAATTGCCGCGCAAGTTTTTGAACCGTTGCGTAAAGTTGCACTATTCGCTGGGTCGAGGGGGCATGGGATAATCGGGCTGCTGCCGCCCTCCGCTGTCTTGAGGCGTAACGCTGCCGGTGCATCAACCACTTTTTATATCGCAGCGTCAGGCGCTTCATTGACGGAGTTTCAATCAACGCCGACGGTCACGGTCGCCGGACAGAGTTAGCCTGCCTCGCGACCGCTGGTTTCGCCGAGACGAACGGCAGCTTCGCGAGAATTGTTGCAATTATAGCACCACCAACAACCGGAATTAAATTGAGGGCGGCTTTAACCAATGCCAGTGCGTGGCCCTTAGCCGTGGGCCCGCTCATGGTGAAAGTAACTTCCAGCGCGCCACATCAAGCTAGCGTCGGACAGGATGAAATGCGCGCGTCGCCCGCGCGGCGCTATTGGTCGCTGAGAAGCGTATGGCCGGAACTCTTTGGAGAAAGGATGTTGTGATATTCCAGGCCCCGTTGGATCGTGCGGAGCACAATCAAGGGCACGAAGGGTCGGTTTGTAGCAACGGTGACCATGTAGCCTGTCTTTTTATGTTCAAATATGACGTGGCTCCCCTGTCGCCGCTTTTCTGAGAAGCCAAGCCTTCGCAGGGTGTCAACTAAATCTCTAGTGGACACGCGATCTTTAGCCATGGTCCACAGCTCCTATTTTCTTCAGCACCGCCGCCTTGTCACGTCGCCATGCTTTTATTGTCTTCTTTCGTAGGACCTGCTTAGTGCTGATCTCGACGGTTATTGACTGCCCCACTATTTGGTTGGCCCTTAAATTCTTCGATTTAAGGTATCGTTGCAAATACAGCCAATAGGCTCGCTTTTTTTTGGCATCGAATACCACGAGATACACCGGCACAGGCTCATCTTGCCAAGAACGGATATCTCTTTTTGAAAGGCTAAAAAGAACACGTTTATTGTCTTTTGATATTTTTATTTTGTCCGTTGCTTTGAGTTGCACGTACATATTGAGGTTTTCGATCTCTCCATTTTTGTCGAAGGTGAAGATCGACACATCATAACCATAGTCCGATCTGACGATTTCGATAGTGAAGCCACAACCCACCACTCGATATGCCAAATAGTGGAGGCTCAAATCAGCAATTACATGCGCTCTCGTCCTGCGTTTTCGGGCGCTAATCCGGTTCCTCGCCATGCTCACCCCTGCTAGGATCGGCGGTCGTCGCTCAAAATGACGCTGACGCCTTCCGGATTGAGGGCGGCTCAAACATTACCACCATTCGCCTGTTGCCGCACCGTAGGCATCGCAATCGGCTTTCGAGGCGCGATAGTGGGAACGTCCGGCCGCGCGTGCAGACCAGCGTCTCCATATCCAATTCCTTCCGGTAGATGCACGACTGGCCTTGATTTCGAGCTTGGGCCGCCCTCGCGACCGTGGGCGTTTCGTTTGCAGCCGCGATATACCGTCACCATGTCGGGCGAAATCGGCATAGAACCTGCCGCTATCTTCAGAAAGATACGTGCTGAACGGCGGCGTCAGGTCGATGAAGGTCAAGGGCTGGCATAAAGACAATCTCGGCGTGAAGCTTACGGAGGCTTAGCGGTTCCATGACCTGATCAATCCGCTCCGAACTGGCAGCACTTGCGTCGAAATACTTGGCCGCAGGATGAAGCAAAAGGATCACATCCCGACGCCGGCCGAGGAAGAGGACATGGAGCAATGCCGCGAGCCGTAAGATAGGCAGCCTCAGTTGGCGGCCTCCGTGCCTGCGTTCGTTCTTCCCTTTAGCTCACCTGCCCCAATCTTCCTCTGCCTCACGCTTGATTGCAGGCGCATCCGGGTTCTTGATCTTGATCCAATCACCGGACCGGCCAGACCGATATGGCGATCCCAGCCGCTTGGACACGATGCCTTCGCAGCCGAGCGCGCACGCGTGCTTGTAGATGGTGACGCCGTCACCCTCGAAATGGTCATTCAGTACGATGCTGGAATGGGCACCGCGCAGCAGCTTGGCGAGCGCTTGCTTGCGTACCTCGATTGGCTCGCGCCGTAGGTCTTTGCCGTCAAGTTCAAGTAGATCGAAAGCGCAATGCACCGCCGACGCTAGCGTGCCGTGGCCGCCGATAAGGTCGAACACGGCAAGTCCGTTGTCGTCGCAGACAATTGCCTCGCCGTCGATCAGACAGGATCGCACCGGCAACGCCGTGACGGCCAGGCCGATGAAGGGAAAGCGGTGCGAGAGGTCACGGCCGTTGCGGGTAATTAAGCGAACGCGTCGCTGCTCCCGGCGGGCCATGATCCGGAAACCGTCGTGCTTGATTTCATGTATCCAGCCCGGAACGGCCGGCGGCGTCTTCGCGGGGCGGGGCAGGCATGGCTCGATGAAGCCGGCAAGACGGCGGGAACGCTCACGCAACACCACCATGAGCGGCGATATAGGAAAGCGGGGCCATCAGGTCCAGTCAGGCTTGTGCTGTGAGGGCTAATGTGAGGCCGGTAGCGAGCAGTACGCCGGGTAGTGGGCTACTTTGAATAAGGCGATCTGGCCGTTCCGATCTCGCGGGCCTCCCGGCCCTCATATGCTGGTTTCCATCTGGCGTGCAGGAAGGTTTCAAGCATCGAGAGCATTGGCTTCCCGTAGGAAGACGGAAGCAAAATATTGATACGGTCGGTGTGCTCCTTGATCCAATTACCTACGAAGCTGATATGCAGCGGCGCAATCCCAATTTTGCTAGGATACGCCAAGATGGATTTGGCCAGATTGCTGCCAGCGCTATTTGGGTTGTAATGCTGAGACCGATATCGGGCATCGCTGTTTGGCCCCGCAATTCCGATTTTTAATGCTTGCCCGTTGAAAAAGAAACAATAGACGGCCATTCTGCCAGTCGGCAGCCCGCTTGGTTTGTGCGGCTTGTTGAGAGCCTCAATCTTGGCCCTATCTACGTCGCATTCGGCACCGGTTAGCGCACTGACATTTGCAAAATCGCGGAGCGCAGCGTCGGTCATTTCTCTCAGAGTGATCATTGAGTGTTCTTCTCCGGGGCTTCCAAGACGCCCACGATAGGCGGCCTTGAAGGGCTCGCACGCGAGGTAGGACCATCCGATCCGGCGGCCTGGATGTACGCGGCCAGGGTAAACGACAATGAGCAGCAATCGAAACACCGCAACAGGGACGACCCTCGGCGATCTACACCGCGCCACACCATGGGTTTGGGTATATTGCAACAAGTGTGGGCATTCGTCACGCTCGCCTGCGCCGTCGCGGTGATCCGCTGGGGTCCTGAAACGTCGAGCGACCGGCTGCGGCGATGTGCCCGCTGCAGCGCATGTGGTCACAAGGGCGCAACGATCCAGCATCCGGGATGGGGCGGCGCTGATATCGGCTTCCTGCCGTTCCCGGTATCCGAAATCAAACCTCTCAGGCGCGAAAGTGTCAGCGTCTCGACCGATCAGGTGACCGATGACTATATCGAAATTATTTAGGCCCCCTCGAAAAGAGGACGTGCAAGCATCCATAGGCGCGTGTCTGGAGAATGCTGAACGCCTGATGGACGATGCCGTGCAGCTTGAATTCCAAGAACGCGGTGGCGCGCGCCTAGCCATCTGCATGTTGGCACAAGAAGAGTACGCGAAAGCGTTCCTCCTCTACATGGTGCGGGAAGAGCTCGTACCGTGGGACTTCGACTTATTACGGGTGATTAGGAACCACGCATGCAAGCATTTAGTCGCCATCGTCATGGAGTACATCGATCCGGAATGGGATACGCTCGATGAGCTGCGGGCAATAATAAACGCCGAGTACGACCTCGAAGGCCGCTTCCCCCCGCGCGTTAGCAGCGCGTTGAATATCCTCTATCACGAAAAAATCAGGCGTGGCGACTTCTTCAACGATAACGATTATGACCCGGGCGTGGTTGCGGTTGCCTTTGGTGAGCGAGATATGGTCAAGCAAGACGCTGTCCACATCGATCTCGACAAGAGCTGCCGTGTGAAGAATGCACCGATGGATGTGACGAGAGACGATGCCCAGGTCGAATACGAGAGAGGGCGTCGATACGCTTCGATCGTTACCGGGCTTGTTGGTCCCGACGCTTACGAAGGCTTACAACTGAAGAAATTGAAGGAAGCAACGAAGATTGTCTTCTGGCAGAAATACAAGCCAATCGACTGGGGCACCGACAACTGACACGTTCATTCGCGAGCCCGACCATCGCGTCACCGCTTGGCAGGACAGTCGGCAACGCTAAATAGGGGTACATGCAGCAAGAACTCGTCTTCACGAAGGAAGAATGGCAAGCGGCCGTGCCGGCGGTAGTCGCCGGTATGAAATCCTTTCTCGGTGCATATCGCACTCCGATATTCAAGGATTACGGTGATCACGGCGAGGGATGGGGCAGCGGCTCCTATATTCGCCTCGGAGAACGACGCTTTGTGATCACAAACGAGCACGTCGCAACCGTTAGACATCAAAACCAGTCCCTTGCTCATCAACTTTTAAACGACGACGATCTGTATCGGATCGTTGGTGACCATGCGGAAAACCCTCTACCACTCGATCTCGCTGTGTTGCCGGTGAGCGCGCAGGCGTGGGCCGCAAAATCCCATGGATCGCGAGCGATCGATATCGATCAAATCGCGCTCGCTCATGATCCGGTGCCCAGCGAGCTCCTGACGTTCACAGGTTTCAGCGGGGAGGCAACGGATTTCCACTTCAATACTTTGCACACCCAAGGCACTTGTTACACCGCTCGGGAAGCCGACCTCCCGGAAGATCCGCGCTTCGATCGGCGCTACCATTTTGGAATTGATTATCGGCCTGACCTGGCGATCCGAGTTGATGGCAACCGAGGGCTGCCGATGCCGCCAGGGCTCAGCGGTTCGACAGTGTGGAACACTCGGTTTGTTGCGGCAAAAATGACCGGAGTGGCTTGGTCGCCGGAGATGGCGCAAGTTACCGGTGTCGTATGGGGCTGGCCTTCCTCGGTCGGCTTGCTCGTCGCTACACGTTCCGAATATCTTCGCAGCTTCCTGTTGGGCGCTGGCCGAGCGTTGCAGATCGGACATTAGCTGACGGCACGCTTGCCCGGCGGCCACTGTTCGACGACGATCCACCGATGGGGGTTCAGCCGTACGTCTGGCGGATGCCCTGCTGCAGCGCTGTAGCTGACTGACAAGCGGCAAATACTCGCCATAAAAGCCTGCATCGTCGACGGAATGGCCGTGCACCGTGGCCGGCATGAGCACCGGCAGCTTTCTGGGGATCGCTCACAATACGTGGTCACTAATCGCGGCTGCTGTATGGTAATGAAGCCAAAATTCGTCCTGGCCGTTCGGCCTCATTATAGCGATGCGGCGCAAGCGTAGCCCAAGGTGACGGCGAAAGTGCGGGGGGAGCGGGAATGACTGTGCCGGCAATGCCGCAACGCGGTGATTTCGTGCGCGTCCGAACTCGACGTTGGCTGGTCGAGGACGAACGCTCCGCCGGTCAGGGATTGACGGCACTTCGCTTGGCCTGCGTGGATGATGACGCGCAAGGCGAGGTGGTTGAGGTTCTATGGGACGCGGAGCTCGACGGCTCGGTTCTGAAGGACGAAGGATGGGCCAGCGTTGCGAAGTTCGGAACCGATGACCCGAGCGTATTCTCGGCGTATTTGCGTTCGCTCCGCTGGAATACCGCGACTGCCGCCGATCGGGACCTGTTCCAAGCCCCGTTCAGGGCCGGCATCCACCAGGACGCCTACCAACTTCTTCCACTGCGGAAGGCCCTACGCCTTCCACGGGTCAATCTACTGATTGCCGACGATGTCGGCGCCGGCAAGACGGTGGAAGCAGGCCTGGTTCTTCGGGAAATGCTCCTGCGGCGGCGCATCGATTTTGTTCTTGTCGGCGCACCGGCTGGAATGGTTCGGCAGTGGCAGGATGAACTTGAGGCGAAGTTCGGCCTTTCCTTCACACTGATCGATCGCGAGTATCTCGCCATCCTCAGACGTGAGCGTGGCTATACCGCCAATCCGTGGTCTTCTGGTTCGCGCTTCATCATCTCGCACTCGCTGATGGCCGATGAGACCTATGTCGGAGGTCTTCGAGATTTGCTCGGCAATTTCCGGCCCCGGGCTCTCTTAATCTTGGATGAGGCGCATCATGCGGCGCCGGCCAGCGGAGCACGCTACGCGGTCGACAGCCAGTTTACCCGCGCGGTGCGCGGTCTTGCTGAGCGTTTCGAGCACCGTCTCTTCCTTTCGGCGACGCCGCACAACGGCCACTCCAACTCTTTCTCCAGCCTGCTCGAAATTCTCGACCCGCAACGCTTCACACGTGGCGTCCCAGTGCGGCCGCGCGAGCTCGATGCAGTTATGGTTCGGCGCCTCAAATCAGACCTACGTTATTTCGGCGAGAAATTTCCGGAGAGGATCGTCGATCCAATCCGTATCGATGGTTTGCCGAGCGATACGCCGGAACTCGTTCTGTCCCGAAAGCTCGCCGAATACGGCGAGGTCATCCGTGCCCGCACGGCAAATCTCCCGCCGCGGGAAGCCGGCTATGTGCGGCTCACCTTCGTCGGCTTGCAGCAGCGACTTCTCTCGTCAATCGCCGCCTTCGCGAAGACCTTGGAAGTTCATCGCAAGGGGGTCGTTCGCGCCGATGTCGCTGGGTTGGAGGCCGTGGCAGAAGAATTCGTCCGTGGCGGTGCAGGGACGGAGGACGAACCCATTGACGAACTGGGCGGGGAGAAACTGATCCAGGAGGAGGAGGACCAAGCGGCCGAGGCGGCAGGTGCTATTGCGGCGAGCGTTTCCGATCTCGCACTCGTGGATGAGATGCTGGAGATCGCAAGGAAGCATGGTCACCGGCCCGATGCGCGCATCAGGCGGTTGGAGGAGTGGATCCGGGCAAACATGGCGCCCGACGGCCGCTGGAATGAGCGGCGGCTAGTTCTCTTCACCGAATACGAGGACACGCGGCGCTGGATAGAAAAGCGGTTGGCAGAAGCGCTTGACGATCTAGAGCCCGACGATCGGATCGCGTCTTTTACTGGCGCGACGCCGCTTGAGCGTCGCGAAGAGCTGAAGCGCCGCTTCAACGCAGATCCTGCGGAAGACCCCCTTCGCATTCTCGTCTGCACTGACGCAGCGCGCGAGGGCATCAATCTCCAAATGCGCTGCCACGACCTCATTCACATTGATCTTCCTTGGAACCCCGCACGTCTTGAGCAGCGCAACGGACGCATCGACCGCAAACTACAGCCATCGCCGAAAGTCTGGTGCCGCTATTTCGTCTATGAGCAGCGCGAGGAAGACGTTGTCCTCGAGGCGTTGGTGCGGAAAACGGAGCTCATCCGCAGCCAGCTAGGCTCTGCCGGTCAGGTGATTGGACACCGGCTGTCGGATCGTCTCGAGCGGGAAGGCATCACTCAGCCGAGGTCCCTCGCCAAGGAAATCGACGAGGCGCGCGATGAAAAATTGCAGAAGACTGCTATCGCCGAGATGGACGACGAGACGGAGGCGCGACGTGCTCGTCAGGCCAAGGAAATCGACGATCTCCGTGAGAGCCTAGAGCGCTCGCGCGAGAAGGTGGGCGTCGATCCGGACGAATTGCGCACTGTCTTTGCGACGGCCCTAGCTCGCGCCGGGACCTCTCTCGAAGCCGCCCGTGCCGGCGAGATCGGCGGCATACCCCTCTTCCGCCTAAGCCCCGACGATCCAGTCTTTGCGGCGGGAGGTTGGCCGGACGTGCTTGACGATCTACGCATTCGCCACCGCAAGCGTTCCGAGAAACTCAAGGACTGGCGAGCCACGGCACCGCTGCGCGCCGTCTCGTTCCGGCCGGCACTGACCGAGGATGAGGTCGATGCCGAGGGTGTCGTGCAGCTCCATCTGGAACACCGGCTGGTCCGACGGCTGCTGTCACGTTTCCTAAGCCAGGGCTTCTCGTCCAACCTATCGCGCGCCTGTGTCGTTTCTGGTCCTGGCGCTCAGCCGCGGGTGATCCTGCTCGGCCGTCTTGCGCTCTACGGCCCGGGTGCGGCGCGACTGCACGAGGAGATCGTCCTCGTCACCGCTGCATGGACGGAGGCAGGGCGCGGAACTAAGCCGCTCAGGCCCTTTGGCACCATCCGGGAAGAAGCCACCCTCGACCAGCTCGACCGGGCCCTTCGGAAACCGAAATCCCCACCCCCTAACGTGGTCGAGCGGATCCGCCGATGGGCAGCTCAAGATGCTGCCGATCTAGAAGTGGAGCTGCAGCGACGCGCCGAGGTGCAAAAGTCAGCGGCAATCAAGCAATTGATGGTAGTGGGCGAGACCGAAGCGAAATCTCTTCAACAACTTCTGGAAGATCAACGCGCCCGGATCGCTAAGGCCGACGCCGAACCTGATGATCGGCAGCTCTCCTTCTTGCCCGATGTAGAGGCGGAGGCCGAGCAACGGCGTCGGGACAGACGCCACTGGAAAGCAAAGCTGGAAAGATTGACGACGGACATCGCGCAGGAGCCGGAGCGCGTTCGACGGGCCTATTCTGTCGCAGCCGACCGGCTGGAGACCATCGGCCTTGTTTATCTCTGGCCGGAGAGCAACTGATAATGGCTGCAACCGATCCCAACGCAGAATGGATTGGCAATGTCCAACCAGTTGGACTTGTGCTCGCTGCGACCGTGCTCGCCCGCCACGGACTGAACCCTGCGGAACAGACGCGCGCCGACAGCGAAGCGGTGCGTGCGCTCCTGTCGGATAACGACCAAGGGCCTGCGTTACCCGACCCTTGGGAATTCTTCACGCAGATCCTCGGCTGGCGCGCGGCTCATGTGGCGGGTGTATCCGGTGGGCCGGCACTGCCCGCGGACTTGTCCGTCCGCGTGGAGGAGAGCAACACAGACCTTACGCCACATTGGGCGGTGACCGACCCAGATAAGGGCTGGCAAATCCTAGTTCGGATTGAGGGCCACGGCGTGGATCCCGAGCAGCGCGGCGCGCTGGAAGGCTGGGAAGCGACGCCGCACCAGCAGCTGGAGCGACTGTTGCGCGAAACCGGCGTGTCGACCGGCCTCCTACTGACCGATGGCGAATTGCGCTTCATTCACGCTCCGCGCGGCGAGACTAGCGGCTGGCTGAAGTTTCCACTTCGCTCGCTCGGCGAGGTCGGTGGCCGGCCCATGCTCGGTGGCCTCAAGCTGATCCTCTCTTCTTTCCGCCTGCACAATGATGCGCCCGACCGCCGTCTCACATCGCTTCTAAAAGCCAGCCGCGAAGCGCAGGCGGAGGTCTCGACGCGGCTCGCCGCGCAGGTGCTGGGCGCGCTTTACGAGCTGCTTCGCGGTCTTCATTCCGCTGATCGCCCACGGATCGAAGCTCTGGCAGCGAGCCGGCCCGACCACCTCTATGAAGGACTGCTGACCGTTCTCCTCCGGCTCGTGTTTCTTCTCTATGCCGAAGATCGCGACCTCATCCCGTCGCGTACTGACGGCGAGGCTCGAGCGCTCTATGATCAGGGTTACGGCGTCCGCTCGCTCTATACGCGCCTGCTCGATGACGCTGCACACCATCCGGACACTATGGACGAGCGGCGTGGCGCCTGGTCTGGGCTTCTGGCGCTCTTCCGGCTGGTGCATAGCGGCGATGGGCGCGGCTGGATCCGAGGGCGTCGCGGCAAGCTGTTTGATCCGGATGCATTCCCTTTCTTGCAGGGTCAGGACAATCCATCTGATCAGCCTTCACCGGCGACGGTGTCCGATGGCTGCATTCTGCGTATCCTTGACCTGCTTCTCAGCCTTGACGGCGAAAAGCTCTCCTACCGCACCCTCGACGTTGAGCAGATCGGCAGCGTCTATGAGACGGTGATGGGGTTCACCGTCGAGACGCGGCCCGGTCCCACACTGGCTATCCGCGCCGGCAAGAACGACCGCACGCCGGTCTTCGTCGATGTGGCGGCGCTGACGGCAAAGAAGGGATCGGAACGAGCGAAGTTCCTCAAAGAAGAGGCCGACCGGGGCTCTCTGACCGACAGGGTTGGCAAGCCGTTAGCAGCGGCCACAGATCAGGCTGGGGTGATCGCAGCCCTGCGTCCAATCGTCGACGAGCGCGGCTCGCCGGGCGGCCATGTCGCGCCGCCCGGGACGCCATTGTTGCAGCCGACTGACGAACGACGCCGTACGGGAAGTCACTATACACCGCGCTCGCTGACAGGTCCGATCGTAAAGCACGCGCTGGAACCCGCTTTTGCGCGATTGGGGGCAGATGCAAAGCCCGAGGCCGTATTGGCTCTCAAGGTCTGCGACCCTGCCATGGGGTCGGGAGCTTTTCTGGTCGAAGCATGTCGCACGCTCGGCGAGCGTTTGGTGCAGGCTTGGG
>Ga0187891_1001693_pt1 | contig 18290 bp, 14 predicted proteins | sample June2016WEW_21_4_FD_132990 | JGI IMG/M metagenome (GOLD analysis project Ga0187891, IMG submission 132990) | Peatland microbial communities from SPRUCE experiment site at the Marcell Experimental Forest, Minnesota, USA - June2016WEW_21_40 | ecosystem: Environmental > Terrestrial > Soil >... | reverse complement strand
TGAACGAAACGAAAAAGGACATAGCATCCCTGGTTTTGCCGTTAGTGCGTGAATCGCGAGCTGCCCGAAGCTGCTCTGGTTTTCTGTTCTCCTGGCGCCCAGGGAGGAAACTACGCACTACCAAGACTATCAAGCGCTGTTTCGGGGGCGCCGATATTCTGTGCTGGTGTATGATGTGCTGCAATATTGCGTGGGGCAATATTGTGTGGGGACAGGCTTACTTACCTCAAAAACTGGAGAGAGGCTTATGAGGTCCTCGAAGTGGCTACGCGTATCTGCCGTCCGCGTCATTGCTTTGCAGCGTCGTGGAATAGGGCGATTTCTCATGAAACCAATAGCGATCGCCGTTATGATCGCCGCCGCTACCTGTTTGCTCACCGTGAACGCGCTTGCGGCCGAGCCCATTGTTCTCGGCTGGGTCGGACCACTGTCGCCGCCGGGCAATTTTTCGGGTGGCCAGGAGATGCAATGGGCCGTGCAGCTTGGCGTCGATGAGATAAACAAAGCGGGCGGGCTTCTCGGGCGACCACTCAAGGTGGTTTACGAGGATACCAAGGGCCAGCCGGCGGAAGGCAGTGCGGCTGCGGTGAGGCTCATCACCCGCGACAAGGTCGCCGCCATCTTCGGTGAGTTTCACTCCTCGGTGGCGCTCGCGGAGGCTGATGTCGCACACAAGCAGGGAGTGCCCTGGGTTGGCACCGATGTGTGGGCCGACAAGCTGACGGCGCTGCAATACCCGGAGGTCTTTCGTCTGGCTCCGGCGAACTCGCTGGTCTACGTCAAGGTCGCCGCCTGGATGGCCGAGCAAGGCTTCAAGCACGTCGCCATCATTGCCGAGAACACCGATTTTGGTCAGGATGGCGCCAGGGTCGTCTCCAACATCCTGAAGGAGAAACACGTCGATCAGAAGCTGGTCACCATCGATCTGAACCAGCAAGACTTTACCCCGGCGCTGCTGCGCCTGATGAGCGAAGGGGCGAAGCCCGACATAATCCAGATGGTAGTGGCCGGGCAAGCACAGTATCAGATCGTGAAACAGGCCTGCCAGCTCGGCTTCGCCCCGAACGCCAAGACCAAGATGTTGGGTTCGACGGGACTCTTGCAAAAGGAGGTCTGGGAGGTTGACGGCGACTGTGCCAAGCACCTTCTCGTGGTCAATATCGCCACCCCGAAATCGCAGTGGAACAACAAAGCTAAGGCCTTCGCCGCGGCCTTCCAGAAGAAGTACAACCGCGCCCCCACCGGCGTTGCCATGGAAGCCTACGACACGCTCGGAGTAGTCGCCGCCGCGATTCGAAAGGCAGGCTCGGCAGAGCGCAAGGACATCATCAAGGGGCTCAGCCAGATTTCCTATGTGGGCGTGAATGGCACCTATTCCTTCCCCGCAACCACTGACCCAGCCTGGGCCTATCACCAGTTCATCGACGTTCCGTTCCACATTATCCAGTACACGGCATCCAACCAGGCGCCGAGCGACGCGCCGATCGTCTACCCCAAGAAATGGGCGACGACTGACAAGCTCCTGCCGGCCAACTAGGGTTGAAATGGCGGCGTCCCCCGGGACGCCGCTGCGGCAGAAGGCGTAATCCAGGAGCAACCCCGCCATGACCTATTTCATGCTGCTCACCGTCAACGGTCTCGTCATCGGCCTGATTTACGCGCTGATGGCAGCCGGGTTGACGCTCGTCTTTTCGGTGCTCAAGGTTGTCAATTTCGGTCACGGCTCGTTCTACATGCTGGGTGGTTATGCGGCTTACTACGCGATCGGCCTTCTCGGCGTGCCGCCCCTGGTTGGCGTCTTTATTGCCATGGTGGCACTCTTTCTCTTTGGCGTCGCAATCGAATGGCTTGCCCTCCAGCCGATGTATACGGGGAAGGTTGAGCGCAAGGATGAATATGCCATTATCGTAACCTTCGGCCTGACCATCCTGCTCACCAATCTCGCTCTCGTTGTCTTTGGCCCCTTCAGCAAATCGCCGCCCGCCTTCCTGCAAGGTACGTTCATTGCCGGCCCTCTCATCCTGCCCTATGACCGGCTGATCGCCGCCGCGGTCGCGGTCGTGCTGCTTGTCGCGCTTGCCTGGTTTCTGGCGCGCACTTCGCTGGGACAAGCGCTTGACGCGGTGAGCCAGAGCCGCGAATCCGCGGCCGTGATCGGCATCAACCCGAAGCGCATGTACACGGTCGCCTTCGGGCTTGGCTCGGCGCTGGCAGGCGGGGCGGGCGCGCTGATCGCGCCAATCTTCGCGCTGTCGCCGAACATGGGCGAGTTACCGGGGGTGCAGGCCTTCATCATCATTGTTTTAGGGGGTATGGGCTCGGTCAGCGGCAGCATTATTGGCGGCATTCTGCTGGGGGTGGTGCAGGGGCTTGGGGTTGGTTTCCTGCCCGATCCAAACCGCGCCCTGGCCTATACGCAGGCTTTCGGCGCGCTGCTCCTTATCTTCGTCCTGCTGGTGCGACCGACAGGCCTGTTCGGGCGCGCCCATACGCGGTTAGAGTGAGCAGCCCCATGACGAACCGCATTTCCTTTTCGCATGGACTGCAAGCGCTGCTGCTGGCCGCCGCCCTGCTTGCCCCCCTGATCGCAGGACCCTATTGGATCCATGTCGGCGCACTCGCCTGGTATTACGCAATGCTCGCCTCGAGCTGGTCCCTTCTGGCGGGTTATGCGGGACAATTTTCTTTCGCGCAGGTCGCCTTCGCGGCATTCGGCGGCTATGCCTCCGCCCTACTGAGGCTCAGGTTGGGTCTACCCCTAATCCTCGCCGTTGCCGCCGCGGTCATCATGGCCATGATCCTCGGGGCGCTTATGGGGGCGCTGGTTCTTCGCCTGAGCGGTCCTTATCTTGCGCTATTCACCCTGGCCACTGCCGAGATCTTCCGCTTGATTCTGGTTGCCGAGGAGGACGTGACGCGCGGAAGTCTTGGCTTGCAGGTACCGGGGCTGTTTTCGGGCGATTCCGACCTTCCTTATTACTATCTGGGGCTGAGCTTGGTGGTTCTGACGCTTCTCGCCATGAATGGCTTGCTTTTCACGCGGATCGGCCTCTTCTTGCGCGCGATTCGCGAGGACGAGAGCGCGGCGCAGGCAAGTGGCGTCAACACAACCCTCCACAAGATCGTCGTCTTCGTGGTGACGAGCGGGATCGCGGCGCTCGCCGGCGCCTATTACGGACACTTCGTTGGCATCCTTACCCCGAACATGGTGATCCTCCCCGAGATGGGACTTGTCATCGCCATGGCCGTGATCGGAGGCATCGAAAGCCTGCCGGGCGCGGTGGTGGGCGCGGTTATCGTGTACGGGCTTTCCGAGATGCTGCGCGACTACGGAGAATGGCGGTTCGTACTTCTCGGTCTCGTCCTTATCCTGGTGCAACGCTTCGCACAGAATGGGCTCTTCCCTTTTCTGGAGCGGCATTTCGACCGGCCCATGCCGTTGCCCTCCCCCACTCGCAATGCACTTGATATCGAAGGTGAACATGTCAACCTCTCCTGAAACTCCCTACTTCGCCATGCGCCAACTCCACAAGCATTTTGGCGGTATCAATGCGGTCGAGGATTTGTCAGTCGAACTGCAGCGCGGCGAACTCGTCGGCCTGATTGGCCCGAATGGCTCCGGCAAGACTACGACGATCAATCTAGTGGCGGGAGCGCTTAAGCCCGACAAAGGTTCGATCACGCTGGATGGGACAAACATGACTGGCATGCCGGCCTATACGTTCGCCCGCGGCGGGGTCGCTCGCACCTTTCAAGTGCCGCGCCTGTTCAATCGCATGACGGTGATGGAGAATCTGATCGTGCCCGCCCTGACCGACGCCAAAACCAGCCGCAAACAAGCCGAGCGCCGGGGCCACGAGGTGCTCGCCTTCCTGCGCTTGGAACATCTTGCGCGTGCCCTCGCTCGGACGCTCTCTGGCGGGCAACAAAAATTGCTCGAGCTCGGACGGGCGTTCATGCTGCGCCCCAGCTTGCTGCTTCTAGACGAGCCCTTCGCCGGCGTACATCCAAAGCTGCTGGAGCAGATCATCGAGCATATCCGCAGTCTCAATGCCGATGGCTATACGATCGTCCTCGTCGATCATAATCTCGACGCCGTCCGCTCGGTGGTTCGGCGCACGCTAGTCATGGCGCGTGGACGTAAGATCGCCGATGGCGCCTCTGACGAGGTAATGCAGGACCCGGCGGTGATCCGCGCCTATACCGGCACTCGCAGATCGGCGCGGACACCATCGGCGGAGAGCCTGGATTAGGCGCTGGAGGACTTGCCGTAATGGGGACTGAAGCAAACTTTGTTGAAGGCGCGCCCTTGCTCGCGGCCGAAAAGCTGATCGTCGGCTACACGCGCGACATCGACATTTTGCGCGACCTGTCCTGCAAGGTATGGCCCGGCCGAATTTCCTGCGTGGTCGGGGCCAACGGTACCGGCAAGTCGACGCTGCTCAAAGCCCTGTTCGGCTTCCTCAAGCCACACAGCGGGCGCGTTCTGCTGTCCGGCCGGGATGTGACCGGTACCCTGCCCTACGCCATGCTCGGCCTTGGGGTCGCCTATCTGCCGCAGCGGCCAAGCTTGTTTCCGCACCTGACGGTCGAATCGAATCTCAAACTCGGGCTCTGGCACGCACGGCCGCCCAAGGCATTGGCGCGCCGGAAGCTCGAAGAGGCTTATGAGCGCTTTCCAATCGCGCGCGAGAAGCGGCATCAGCCCGCAGGCCAGCTCTCCGGTGGGCAGCAGCGCCAGGTCGAAATCGCCCGCAGCCTGATGACAGCCCCTCCGGTCTATCTTATTGACGAACCCACAGCCGGCATCGAGCCTCGTACAAGCGAGGAGATCTATGAGATCATCCAGTCGTTGGCGCGCGATTTGGACAAGGCAATTCTGCTTGTGGATCAGGACATCAAGAGCGCACTCGCCATTGCAGATTACGTGTACGTGGTCAAGAACGGCACTGTCACCGTGCAAGGACCACGCGACAGTTTCGGCGGCGACACCGACGCGCTCGTCGCCCGCTGGCTGCACGCCGGCGGCAACTAGAGGCGGCTGCGGCAGGCGTTTAGGCGCTACGCGAGTTCGGGGCTTTAGGGTGGGCTCTCCTCCGGAATGACGCATCGTTAGCGAGCGAAAGGAGTGTGTCGGAGATGAAAACAGTGGGTATTGAGAGCGGCAAACAAAGCAGCGCCACGCGGACACACATACTGTATCGCCCCGGGGTGGCCAAGCTGCCTGTCGCCATTGGCGGCGAAGGCTGTTACCTCATCGACAGCGAAGGAAAGCGTTATCTCGATGCTTCCGGCGGTGCAGCCGTCTCGTGCCTTGGCCACGGCCACCCACGCGTCATCGAGGCCATGCAAAAGCAAATCGCACGCCTGGCATATGCTCACACCTCGTTTTTCACGACCGAGCCGATGGAAGCCCTGGCCGAGTTGCTGATTGAGGATGCGCCGCCGGGCATAGACAAGGTCTACTTTGTCTCAGGCGGCTCCGAGGCGATTGAGGCGGCCTTGAAGCTAGCCCGCCAGTACTTTGTAGAGATTGGTCAACCTCAGCGTGGCCGTTTCGTTGCCCGGCGGCAAAGCTATCACGGCAACACACTGGGAGCGCTGGCGGTAGGCGGCAATGCTTGGCGAAGGCAGGCTTTCGCGCCAATATTGATCGAGGCACATCATATCGCACCGTGCTATGCCTATCGCGGCCGGTGCGATGGCGAAACGGAAATAGCGTATGGCCAGCGAGTCGCCGACGAACTTGAGGCCAAACTGGTCGAACTCGGTCCCGACACGGTAGCCGCGTTTGTCGCCGAGCCGGTGGTCGGCGCGACGCTGGGGGCCGTTGCGGCGGTTAGCGGGTACTTCAAACGCATCCGCCAGATTTGCGACCGTTACGGCGTGCTGTTGATCTTGGACGAGGTCATGTGTGGCATGGGACGCACGGGAACGCTGCACGCGTGCACCCAGGAGGACGTCAGACCGGACATTATGGTCATCGCCAAGGGGCTGGGCGGCGGATATCAGCCGATTGGGGCCATGCTGGCGAGTCGGGCAATCGGTGAGGCCATCGAGGCTGGCTCCGGCGCTTTCCAGCACGGGCACACTTATATCGGGCACGCCACTGCTTGTGCCGCCGCGCTCGCAGTGCAGCAGACCGTTCGCGACGAGTGCCTGCTGGACGCGGTGCGGGCGCGCGGAAAAGAACTTGCCGCGGCTCTGGCCAAGCGTTTCGAACATCATCCTCACGTCGGCGATATTCGAGGCCGCGGGTTGTTCTGGGGACTCGAACTGGTTTTTGATCGCGCCACCAAGGCTCCGTTCGATCCCGCGCTCAAGCTCCATGCCCGGGTAAAGAAGGAGGCTATGGCACGCGGGCTCTGCTGCTATCCCATGGGAGGAACCATCGATGGTCGCCAGGGCGATCATGTCCTGATTGCGCCACCGTTCATTGTTTCTTCAGAGCAGATCGGTGAACTCGTTGACAAGCTTTCCGGTGCCATTGATGCAGCGATCCAATCGGCTCGCAGTTAGGCGACGGGGCTGGTAGGGATGAAAGGACCGCGAATCTGGTGCCCCATATCTGCCCGCTTTTGGCAGATGTGGGAGTATCGGCCGGGTGGCAATCAGATGTCGAGATTTTTCACGTCGAGCGCATTGTCTTCGATGAATTTGCGGCGCGCTTCGACGTCTTCTCCCATCAGGGTGGAGAAGATGTTTTCGGTTTCGGCGATATCCTCGAGTTTCACCGACAGCAGAGTGCGGCGCTCGGGGTCCATGGTCGTTTGCCAGAGCTGTTCGGCGGTCATTTCGCCCAAGCCTTTGTATCGCTGAACGATATATTCCTTTTTCCCCTCGTTGAGCATGTATTCGAACAGCTCGCGCACGGTTTTCTTTTCCACCATCTCGGAATCGTCGGCGCGCCGCTTGGCGGGACGCACGTTCTTAGCCTCGGCCTTCGCCAGGTCGGCTTTTTCCGCGTCGCTCAACTCGTCTTCCGCGCTTCCGTTGCCCTTCGCCAGCAACTCGATGACAAACGGCGGCTGCATGTAGTCGGAGATGTTTTTGTACTTGGAGATCATCTGCCGGTATTCCGGCGTGGAGGCCAGCCCCCAGTTGAGCAGGTGCTCGGCGCCCTGCGAGTTGACGAAGCGCACGTACCAGAGCTCGTGTTCCTCGTCGAACGCAAGCTTGACATCCTTGAGGCCCTTTTCTTTCTGCATGGCCTTAAGCTGTTTTTCCAACTGCTGGAGTTTTTGAGGAGGCGTGCCCGGTTCGCCCTCGAAATCGCCGCGCTGGGCGAAGATCTGAAGCTTGGGCAGCAGTTCGGTAATCTGCTCGTCGCGAATACGCTTGTTGACCTTATCGAAAAACGACAGGTACTCGTTCAGGGTGGTCATGAAGCGCGTGAGCTGGGCGCCTTCCAGACGAGCCGCGCCTTCTCCGTATCGCACCAGCATGCCATCGGAAGCGCGCTTCACCATCACTTTGACGAACTCGGGATCGTTCTTAATGTATTGCTCGAATTTTCCCTTCTTGATGCGATACAGCGGCGGCTGGGCAATGTAGATGTGCCCCTTTTCGACCAGTTGCTTCATGTGGCGGAAGAAAAATGTGAGCAGCAGGGTACGGATGTGCGATCCGTCTACGTCAGCATCGGTCATCAGGATGACCTTGCCGTAACGCAACTTGGAGATGTCGAAATCGTCCTTGCCGATGCCCGTGCCGAGCGCGGTGATCATGGCGCGGATTTCCTCGTGACCGAGCATCTTGTCGTAGCGCGCCTTCTCGACGTTCAGGATTTTTCCCTTCAGCGGCAGGATTGCCTGAAAGCGGCGGTCGCGTCCCTGCTTGGCGGTGCCGCCGGCGCTTTCTCCCTCGACCAGGTAAACTTCACAACGCTCCGGCTGGCGTTCGGAACAGTCGGCCAGCTTGCCGGGCAGACCTCCGCCGTCGAGCGCGCCCTTGCGGCGGGTAAGATCGCGTGCCTTGCGCGCTGCCTCACGCGCCCGCGCCGCCTCAATCGCCTTGTTGATGATCTTGCGGGCAACCGGCGGGTTCTGCTCGAAGAAAGCGCCGAGGCGTTCGTTAAGAAACGCCTGCACGGTACCCGCAATGTCGGAGTTGAGCTTGCCCTTGGTCTGTCCTTCGAACTGCGGCTGCGACAGCTTGACCGAGATCACCGCCACCAGGCCTTCGCGCACGTCATCACCGGAGAGGTTTTCCTTCACGTCCTTGAAGAGCGCCATTTGTTGACCGGCGTAGTTGATGGTGCGCGTCAGAGCCGTGCGGAAGCCGGACAGATGCGACCCGCCATCGACGGTGTTGATGTTGTTGGCGAAGCTGAAGACGCTATCCGAGTAACCGTCGTTGTACTGGAGCGCGATCTCCATGGTAACGCCGTCACGTTCGGCTTCCATGTAGATAGGCTTCTCGTGCAGCACGTTCTTGCCGCGGTTCAAGTGCTTGACGAACTCGGCGATGCCGCCGTTGTACTTGAACTCGGAGCGCTTGGGTTCGCCGGTCTTCGGATCGGTGGTGCGCTCGTCGGTGAGCGTGATCGTCAGTCCCTTGTTGAGGAAGGCCAGCTCACGCAGGCGCTGCGCCAGCGTGTCCTGGTTGTACTCGGTGGCGGTAAAAATCTCGTGGTCAGGAACAAATGTAACGGAGGTGCCACGCCGCTTGGTTGGACCGGTCTTTTTGAGCTTGGTCGTTGGCTCGCCCTTCGAGTACGTCTGCTCCCAGGTAAAGCCATCGCGCCAGATTTCCAGATCCAGTCGATGTGAAAGCGCGTTGACGCAACTGACGCCAACGCCGTGCAGACCGCCTGAAACCTTATAGCTGTTGCTATCGAATTTGCCGCCCGCATGCAGCACGGTCATCACCACTTGCGCGGCGGGCAGACGCTCGCCATCGACTTCCATCTCGTCGACGGGAATGCCGCGGCCATTGTCGACTACGGTGATGGAGTTGTCGTCGTGGATCGTGACCTCAACCTTGTCGGCATAGCCGGCCAGCGCTTCGTCGACCGAGTTGTCCACCACTTCGTACACCAGGTGATGAAGCCCCAACTCACCGGTGGAACCGATGTACATGGCGGGGCGCTTGCGCACCGCTTCCATGCCGCCGAGCACCTTAATGGAGTCTGCGTTGTACTCGCCATTGCCGTTCGTCTTCGCGGTGTTCTGATTTTCGAGATCGGCGTCCACGTTCTGGCTCTTCTTTTCTGCATCAGTTGCGGTTGAAATCTGCTTGGGAGACATCCTGCTCCGTTCGAATTCGGGGTCCCCAACAAACGCCGTGGTTGCGGCGGTTGGGATGCGCCCGCGGTCGCCGGTTAACGCCCCTGGCGCGATCGCCGGGCTGCGGCGGTTCCGTTCCTCGCAGCCAGCTCTGCAAAGCAACTCATCTAGTTTAAAATCCAGTCACTTAGAGGCAAACCGACCTATGGTTATTGTACCACGCCGGAGCGCCTTTTTCGCGGCTTTCGCGCGCCTGCTACCCAGGCCCCTGCGGGCCTCGCTCGACCCAGTTTTGCGAGCGGAGTATCTCAAGAGGCGGCCGGGGGAAAATCGCTCTCGAACCTGTAGGGGGGCTGAAAAGTCTCGCCTTGCGTGGCCGCCGCTCACCGCACCGGCTGTCTGCCCCAACACGCGCAGCTACGGCGCGTGCCGGGGACCCCGCCGCGGCTCCGGTGCCAGCTTCGCCACTAAGGCGGCAGCTTCCTGACCTGTGCGAATGCAGTCCGGCACGCCAATGCCGCGGAAGCAATTTCCGGCGATGGCAAAACCCGGAAGCCGTTGCGCGGCGGCTTCAATGCGAGTGACGCGATCGAGATGGCCGACGCTGTACTGGGCCATGGCGCGGCGCCAGCGATAAATGCGAGTGAAGCGCGGTTCCGTGTCGAGCCGCAAGATGCTCTTCAGCTCCTGGCGCACAATCTTCTCCACTTCGCCGTCGTTCAGTTCGAGCGCGGCCTCGTCCGTGGACCCGCCAAGAAAGCAGCGCAGCAGTCCCTTGCCCTCGGGCGCGCGGTGCGGAAACTTATTGTGGACAAAGGTGCAGGCCAGCATGCGGCGGCGCTCGCTGCGCGGCACCAGGAATCCGAAGCCCGGCGGCAGCGCGCGAAGCTGCTGCTGGCTATAACCCATGGTCACGGTGATCGAGGAGCTATAAGGAATGGCCGCCAAATCCGCGCCGAGGCTTTTATCCACGGGGGAAATCAACTGTCCCGCCGCCCACGCCGGGGTGGCGAATATCAAGCCTTCGAAGCTCTCCGAGCCCTGCTCGGTCCGCAACTCCCAATGATCCTCGCGGCGGGCAACCGCGCGCACGGAGGTCGAAGTGCGAATGTTCGCCGTCGTCAACCTCGCGGTGATGGCGGCGACCAACTGCTGCATGCCATCTTCGAGGGAAGTGAACAGCGGACGAGGTGGAGCTTGCCGGGAGGCAGCCTTCATGCGCTTGCGAGCCGCCAGCATGGCCCGGCTCAGGCTGCCATACTTCTCTTCCATCTCGACAAAGCGCGGCAGCACGGCGCGCGCGCTCAGGCTGGCCGCATCGCCGCCATAAACCCCCGACAGCAGAGGGTCAGCCAACCGGTCGACGACCTCTGCGCCGAAGTGGCGCTCGACCATCTCGGCGACCGTCTCATCGCTGGTCATGGGACGCGGCGGATGCAATAACTCGCCTGCCATCCTGAGCTTGGTGCCCCAGGAAAACAACGGAGACATGGCCGTGGGCAAGATTTTGGTCGGCACCATGAATTGCAAACCGTCGGGCATGGCGATCAGCCGATTGTGAACAACGATATAGGTCTTTCGCAGATGATCGTTGGAGCCGATCAGCCGGTCTGCAATCCCCAGTTCCTGGCACAGCATCGCAGCCCAGGGTTTCTCGGTCAGAAATGAATCGGGACCACCTTCGACGAGGCATCCGTCTACGCGCTCGGAGAACATCGAACCGCCGACACGCGGAGCGCTTTCGAACAGCACATAGTCGAGCGCGGCACCTTGCGCGCGCGCCTTCTCCAGTGCCAGCGCCGCGCTCAGACCGGAGATGCCCGCGCCCACAATGGCGATTCGCATCATGGTTGCTGCCCGCCTCCGGGGTTGCCGGCAGACGCCATGGCAGCAGCCCGCAGGCGCCCGACGGCAAGCGCTGCCACCGCCTGAATGAATTCGGGAGAATCATTCAAAGATTCCGCCCGCCACAGCCGCAGCCCTTTTTCTTCCGCAAAGCGGCGGAAAGCAATGTCAATGTCGTAGAGGACCTCGACATGGTCGCAAACAAAGCCGATCGGCTGCACGAAAACCCCTGTTTGGCCGTCTGCTTTCAACCCAAGGATGGTCTCCTCGACCGTTGGACCCAACCACTCACCGCCGGACATTCCCTGACTTTGGAAGGCGAAGCGCCACTCGCCCTGTGCGATCTCCGGAACACTGGCGGCGACCAGCGCGGCTGTCTCTCGCGTCTGGACCTCATAGGGGTCGCCTTCGGCGATGGTGCGCAGGGGCACGCTGTGGGCTGTAAAAATCACCGGAACCCTGCCGGCGGCTTCGGCACAGGCCCGCTGCCAGCCTTCGCGCAGCCTTTGAGCAAAGGCCTTAATCAGCAGCGGATGATCATGCCAGCTCTCGACGAAATCAATCGTGAATGGCAGGCTGGCAACGTCGTCGCCGGGCACTTGCCGGGGCGAAGCTGCGGTGGCGCGAAGCGCGCGCGCGTAAAGCCCCACGCTGGTCCGGGAATTATGCGGTGCAAGGCAGATGACGACAGCGTGTGTGACGCCATCCTCGGCCATCTTGCGCACCGTGTCGCCAATGAAGGGTCGCCAGTTGCGCATTCCCACGTAAACCGGGAAGCCGCTCACACGGGACACGCCTTCCGCCTGCCGCATGGTGATCTCGGTAAGCGGCGAGCGCCCGATCAGCCGATAACGATGCTCCACCTCGCGCACAATCGGCTCGGGCAGCGGGCGTCCACCGGTCACGTTCCGCAGATACTCCGCAATGTCTTCCACGCGATCGGGGCTGCCGTGCGCCAGCAGCAGGATCGCCTGCCGGGAAGCCCGGTCGATTGCACCTGCACGCGTGATGCGACCGTCGCTCATAATGATGGCGCGGTTTGTGCGCGCAAGGCGGCGCTGCGCTCCTTGACGAAGGCAGCCAGTTGCTTCACGTTTTCCACCGGCGTGTGCGGCAGAATTCCGTGCCCTAGATTGAAGATATGGCCGGGGCGTCCGTTTGCCTGGTTCAGGATGGCTTCCGCCTGCTGCCGCAGCTCTTCCCAACCTGCGAACAGTGTTACCGGGTCGAGATTTCCCTGCACCGCCGGCTTGTATCCCATGCTATTCCAAGCTTGGTCGAGCGGAATGCGCCAATCGACTCCGATGACTTCCGCCCCGGTTTCCTGCATCGACGGCAACAGGGCGGCACTGTCGGTCCCGAAGTAAATGATCGGCACGCCGGCCGCTTTCAGGCGGTGAATCAACTCGGTGGTGCGGGGCAGAGCGTAGCGGCGGTAGTCGTCGACACTGAGACATCCCACCCAACTGTCGAAGACCTGCAGCACGTCGGCGCCATGCCTTACTTGCTCAACCGCGTATTCGGCAAGCACATCCACCAGCTTGGCAAGCATCTCGTCCCACAGGCCGGGCGAACGATACATCAACTTTTTCACTTCGATGTAATTACGCGACCCGCCGCCCTCAACCATGTAACTGGCCAGGGTAAACGGCGCGCCGCAGAAGCCGATCACCGGCAAGCGCTCCCCGAAGTGCTTAGCTACCAAGGCGACCGCTTCGGAGACGTACATCAGGTCTTTGGCGCGATCGGTGCGCAGTGCCCGGATGTCGGCGGCTTCGCGGATGGGGCGCTCGATAACCGGTCCTTCTCCGGCCGTGAACTGAAAAGGCAGACCCATCACCTCCAGCGGCAGCAGCAGGTCGGCAAAAATAATGGCCGCATCAACTCCCAGCGCCTCGGCAGCGGTGATCGTGACTTCGGCGGCAAGAGCCGGTTTCTTGCAGATCTCCACCAGTGAGTGGTGCTTGCGGACTTCGCGGTATTCGGACATGTAGCGGCCCGCCTGGCGCATAAACCAGACAGGTGTGGCCTCTGTGGGCAGCTTCATGCAGGCTTGTACAAACGGCGATCTTGGAGCAGCCATGGACTTATGAATGTAGCATTTCCGGCAGACCATGGTGTCGTGATTTTAGTCACCGGGCGGGTCAGGTGCCGGGGACCCCGGCACGCGCCGTAGTTAACTTGGGAGAACTCGTCGGGGAGCTCAGGCGGCGAGATTACGCCAGAACTCTGACGCCAGGTTCCGAGTCGCCTTGAGTGCAACCGAAACCGCATGCGGAGTCACTGGAATGGGCCAGAAGACACGGGAAAGATAGGCAAACAGCGAGGCGGTCAGGTATGTCGCGAACATTCTCAACGCTTCCCCCCGCTGCGCTCCAATTTCACCTGCCAATCGCACCCACATCGCCTTCTACTCATCCTCTCTCAGCTTGTATTGGATAAAACCCACGCTCGGCGAAGAAGTTTCAGCAGCCGTTCTGGGGTTGGGGCTAGCGCATCCTTAGGCCCCGTGGCACAACCTTATTACTTGATGCAGGCATGCTGCACGGAGTTGCGGGAGAATGAGTTCCGCTATGCGACCGGTTGCGGTACGGTTTCAACCCAGGGTAGGGGGTGAGGATCCGCCGGGTCAATCGACCCGGTGCTTCGCGTATCGGCATTCCGCCGAATCTCCCCGCGCTAACGCTCCTAAGGAGGCGGTCAAATCATTATAAGTCATCTACATACAATTATTTGTACGTCTTAGATACATTCATCCAGGGATCCGCAAGGCGCAACCGGTGCCGTGTCCGCAGAGGTGCTGATCGGCTCTCAGGCCGCAAGCTCGGCGCTCGCTTTCTCAGCAAGAGCAGCACTGCGGCTTGTTTTTGCGCAGTGCAATAATGCAATGCAGCATTGCTGGCAGGCCGCTGGTTTCCGAATTCAGAGTGACTTACAAGTTTCACACAGCGAGGCAGACTTTCTGCACCCGTAAGATCATCTCGAGACCGGGTGTGTAAACTTTGTAGACCAATTTCGCGAAGGGTATATCCGGTGAAGATTGATAGCTCCGGGATACTCCTGCTCTGAAAACATTCTATTCACCGCGAAATTGCTTTGAGCGCAAGCTTCGGATAGTACGGAGGCGCGGCTCGCTATATCGTCGTTTCATGCGCCGCAGTTGGCGCATTCGAGGATCGACATGATGTCTCAAAACAGACCGGAATCTGACAGTTCAGCCGATGCCCGTTGGCAGGCTGTGCTAAGCAGGGATGTTGCCGCCGATGGCAAGTTCGTCTTTGGTGTGACGACCACGGGAATCTATTGCCGGCCAACATGCCCGGCAAGGCGGCCCAGACGAGACAACGTATGCTTTTTCGATTCGCCGCAGGCGGCCGAACGGGCGGGGCTGCGCGCCTGCTTTCGCTGCAGGCCTGCCGGGTTAGCCGAGGGGCCGCGCCTCGTCGAGCGTATCTGCCGGCACATCGAAGCGCATGCTGACGAAAAAATTACCCTGGCGAAGTTAAGCCAGGCCGCCGGGCTCAGCCCCTTTCACTTGCAGCGGGTATTCAAGAGTGAGATGGGCATCTCGCCCCGGCAGTACCTTGAATCGTTGCGCTTTTCAAAGTTCAAACGTGGGCTGCGCAACTCGCGCCAGCAGGGGCAAACCGGCAACTCGCCAGGCGGCAACGGCGCGGTGACGGACGCGCTGGTCGATGCCGGTTACAGCTCGCCCAGCCGTCTTTACGAGACAGCACGGAAGAAGCTCGGCATGACGCCGCGGCGCTTCCATGCGGGCGCGCCAGACGAGGAACTGCGCTTCACCACGTTCCAGAGCGAGCTGGGAGAGATGCTGCTGGTCGCCAGTAGCGCCGGGCTTTGCGGCGTGCAGTTCCTGACCGATCAATCGGCCGAAGTATCGCTGAAGTCGGAGTATTCGCGGGCGACCTTCATCCGCGACGATGTGGGGCTGAAGGGCTGGACGCTGTTGCTGCAAGAGTTGCTCGCAGGCCGGCAGCCGTCGAAAAGCATTTCGCTCGACATCCGCGGCACTGCGTTTCAACAGCGCGTCTGGCAAGTGCTGCAGAGGATTCCGGCGGGCAAGACGCAGACCTACTCGGAAGTTGCATGCGCCATCGGCAAACCGCGAGCCGTGCGTGCGGTGGCAAACGCCTGCGCCTCGAATCGGCTTGCGGTCGTCGTGCCGTGTCATCGTGTGGTTCGCAGTAATGGTGAACTATCGGGCTATCGCTGGGGCACCGACCGCAAAAGACGCCTGCTTGAGAATGAGGAAGCTGGGGCCGAATGAGAACCGGCTTCCGACCGGGCGAAGCCACTTCGCCTTGAAAACCGGGCGGGCTTTTCAAGGAACTCGCTGCCCGCTCTTAACAATTCCAAATGCGGCAAAACTCGGCCCTCTTCGAGAGTCGACAGACGAGGTGTGTGCGCTTCGCGGAAATGGCAAAGGATATGTCAAACAAGATGAACAAATCTCTAAAAGACAAACTTACTGCTGTGATCGCTCCGCTGCTGCGCTCTGAACGCCCCGGTGTTGGAACTCAGCGCCCTGAGGGAGTCCCGATGAAAAACAAATCCATCACCCTTGCCGTGGAAGAGCCCTATGCCGCTGCTGTCGGCGGAGAAGCCGGCACTGCGCCGGTCGAAGCCGTAGGTCGCGCTCTCGGCTACACGGAGAAAGAATTGGTCCTTGCGGCTGACGTACTCAATCGCTTTGCGTGGCGGTATCCGGCGGAACCGTCACCCCAGGATGCGAATTTAACCGACGCAGATCGAAACCGTGCCGCTTGATCTTGCGCAAGCTCTCCCGCATCCTGTGACTCAGAATTGCACGGACCGTGCAAATTTTGCTCTCTCGGACGAGGCTCATACGAACCCGCACATGATGGTTAACCAGTGTGGAAACAATAATTTACGGTCAGCTCGCGAATCCGGCAGCTCACGTGCAATTCCCCCAGTATGCAAGAAGAATCCATGAAATCAATTTGGTGGACTATTGCTATGCTTGTGTTGGCCGCCATCAGCCTGCTGGCCAAGGTGCGCGCATAGCAGCAGCCCCACATGAATGGGACGGCCATCACCCCCAATGGCGCCGTCCGCAAGACCGGACGCGCGGAAGGTATGTCCCGCGAAAGAGCCGGGCGGACGGAATCCGCGGCAAACGCCGCCTTTAGCGTTTGATGGGGTGACATCCAAGCCCGGCGGTGATAGCTCCGGATACACCAACTTGGGAACTGCTCTCGATTTGCGTGCTTCCGGGACAAGCAAAGAAAAGCTGATCCCAGGGTTCGCAGTTGGTGCGAAAGGGAGCATGCTTTCGCATCGAGTGGGCGTCAACAGGCGGCGAAAACGACCCTTCTCGCACAACCTGCTGACGCCTTTTCATTCATAAGAGGCGCCTCTCGAACCGCTCCTCAGCGGCCAAGATTGCCAACCCGATCCCGCCGCTGGCGGCAGCGGCGCAGGCAGGTTGTTGCGCCCGGCATCGCCACTGGAGATAATTGCTGGCATGCGATTCAGGGTGCTTTCCCGTCGAATTCGCGGCCCGCGCTTCGGCAAGGCTCGGCGACTGCTATCTTGCGCAGTTTTTCTGGGGCTGGGATTGACGACGCTGGCGATGGCTGCGAAGCGGTTCGTTATGCCGCATCCAACGGATGCCAAGACGTTCCCCGCGCATGACGAGCACCCGATGGAGAAAGTCTCCATCGCCATCGACCCCTACGATACCGAGCAAAAATCGTCTATCTTCAACGCGCGCTACCTTGAACGCGGGTTGTTGCCTATGTTGTTCATCGTGAGCAACAGCGGGAGCCAGCCGGTTGTGCTTGACGGAATAAATGTTCAGCTAGTGTTGCGCGACCGCAGCAAGATTTCGCCCGCTAATGAAGACGATATGTACCGTCGTCTCAGCCGCAATCCGGGGAACGATTCCGGGGTTTCGCGATTGCCTCTGCCGACTCCCCCGCGCGGACCCAAGGCCGGCGTGTCCCGGGAGGTGAAGGACGAGATGGATGCGGCGCACTTTCAGGCGCATGCGGTCGAGCCGGGTGGAACGCAATCCGGCTTCTTCTTTTTTGACCTCAGCGAAACGCAGAAATCCCTGGCCGGAGCGCATCTGTATGTCACTGGCGTGCGCGACGGCGGCGGCAACGAACTGATGTTCTTCGATATTCCGCTCGACAAGTACCTGGCTGCCAAGCCGTAGCAGTTTCACCGATTGTGTAACCGGGCTTTGAATTCAGATACTGATGCGGGTGCTACGGTCGCGAGCACGAAACTTGAAACTCGAAACTTTCTCTGTCATCTCTGTGGCTGCGCGTTCACCCGAATATATAATCGGGTAGTTATGGCGACCCTGCCGGAAGCGAAGTCCAGCACTCTTTCCAAGTACGAGCCCGTTATCGGACTCGAGGTCCATGTTCAGTTGCTCACCAGGAGCAAGTGTTTCTGTGCTTGCTCGGCGGCGTTCGGCGCGCCGCCCAATTCCAACGTGTGCCCCGTATGCCTTGGGCTTCCCGGCGCACTGCCGGTTCTGAATCGCCAGGTTGTGGAGTACGCCGTACTGGCAGCTTCGGCACTGGGCTGCCGCATTAACGAGAACTCGATCTTCGCCCGCAAGAATTACTTCTATCCCGACCTGCCCAAGGGCTACCAGATCTCGCAGTATGACAAACCGCTCGCCGAGTTCGGCTGCATCGAAGTGGACACGGCCGGCGGCGGGCGCAAGAAGATCGGCATCACTCGCGTTCACATCGAAGAAGATGCGGGCAAGAGCCTGCACGAAGGCTCCGACGAGTACAGCTCGATCGACTTGAACCGCTCGGGCACGCCGCTGATTGAAATCGTCAGCGAGCCGGAAATCTCATCGCCCGATGAGGCGTACGACTACCTGACGAAGCTGAAGGAGATCATCCTCTATACCGGCGTCAGCGATTGCAACATGGAAGAGGGTTCGCTGCGCTGCGACGCCAACGTCAGCATTCGCCCGCGCGGCCAGAAGGAGCTTGGCACCAAGGCCGAGGTCAAGAACGTTAATTCCTTCCGCTTTATTCGCCATGCGCTGGAGTACGAAATCGAGCGGCAGGCGGAAGTGTTGGACTCGGGCGAGAAGGTCGCGCAGGAGACGCGCCTATACAATCCGGGCGAGGGCCGCACCTACAGCATGCGCAGCAAGGAGCGCGCGCACGACTACCGCTATTTCCCCGAGCCTGACCTGCTTCC
>Ga0187891_1001692_pt1 | contig 18309 bp, 21 predicted proteins | sample June2016WEW_21_4_FD_132990 | JGI IMG/M metagenome (GOLD analysis project Ga0187891, IMG submission 132990) | Peatland microbial communities from SPRUCE experiment site at the Marcell Experimental Forest, Minnesota, USA - June2016WEW_21_40 | ecosystem: Environmental > Terrestrial > Soil >... | reverse complement strand
GCTCGACGAAGAGGAAAAGGTCGGCGTCGTATTTCGCTCTCGGGACCACGGGATCGCCCTCACATTTCATCATGACGATTGGCAGGCGATTAAGAGTCTGTTTCGCCGGGGTTGGCAAGCCCCTGAAGTGCGCCGTCTGTGGGACGCGTTGGCAAGAGAGTATGGCGAACTGTAAGAAACGCGGTGCTTCGCACCGGAAGAAGGGTGGACACGTCACCCCCAATTTGGGAACTGCGGAGCGGCAGACAGCGCTTCGATGTTTACGCAGGTTAACTTTCGCTGCATCAACAAAATTCGTCAAGTGCTGAGTGACTTGCGATATCGAACGATGACGTTTGTTTTCGACAAGCGCTGCCCATCGTCGATCACGTAAACGCGTTGAAGCGCAAGACCTTGCTGTGAACTAGCAATTACGCAGTTTAGTCGCAGCGGAATCAAGCGCAGTAGTGCAACAAGGCGGTTCGTCCAATGAATAGTCCCCGCGTTCAAGCTGATCCCCAGTCCAGTTTGCCGTTCGGAGAAGAGGCGAAGCCCGGTTTCCGCACCAAGACCGCGGCCACGAGACTGACTCCCGAAGAACTGGGAGAAATAGAAGCTGCCGCCGAAGGCGCGGGGCAGGCACTCTCTGAGTGGCTGCGCGGGACCGCTCTGTGCGCTGCGCGACAGCGGCCCGCTGATCCCGCCGAACTGGTGTTGGCCGAAGTCTGGGCGGTGCGTTACGCGCTATTGAACCTCTTCCATGCAGCCGCCGAGGCTGCAGCGGAAGGTAGACAACTGTCGCCTGATTCCGTCCTCAAAATCCGCGACCAGGCAGACGCACGAAAGCTTCAGCAGGCTCGCAAACTTCTGGAAGAATTCTTCGCCCGCGAGGGCAAGGAAAGAGCTCGTATGCCATGAGTGTCATGCCTTTTCTCAGAAGCTTTTCGCTCTCAACGGCTCTGCTATGGGCGGGAGCGATGTTCCTTTTGCTACTGGCTGTGCGGAGTGTGTTGCAGAGCCGGTCCTCCCGTAAAGGGCTGGATAGGGACACGATCGAATGGGGCCCACCTCGGCCACGTTTAATCCAGAGATGGAGGATAAAGATGGGCAGAATCCGATTCAGACTGCAGAGATTTTCGCGGCGGCAGATGCCAGAGATCGCGCCGAAACCAACGCCATCAGTGCCCGCGAATACTCCCGCCGATCCGCTGAAGAAACCTACCCAGCCGATGCTCGCGCTCTTTGTTTCGACCGTCAATGGTTCGACCATCGGTGCGCCCGAGAGCAAGCCCAAAGAGGCGTTCGCCTGGGAGAAAACGAAGGGAATCGAATGAGAGACAAGTTGCCAAGAACAACACTTCACGCTTGAGGAACGCTCTCTATGCTCACGATTTCGAAACCGCTGTCAGCCAGCCAGGCGCAGACCTACCATGCGCGGGAGTTTGCCGCGCAGGAACAGAACTATTGGAGCCGCGATCAGCAGGGTCACAGTGAGTGGCAGGGCAGACTCGCCGAGCAGTGGGGGTTGCAAAGTGGCGTTGGTTCCGAACACTTTGCACGACTCAGTGAAGGCCAGCATCCGCACACCGAAGACCAGCTCGTCCGCCATCAAGTTTCGAGAACCTATGAAGGCAAATTTGGCACAGAGGTGACCAGCGCCGAGCATCGCGCCGGGTGGGACGCCACGTTTTCAGCGCCGAAGTCGGTATCGCTTACCGCGCTTGTGGGCGGCGATGATCGAGTGCGGGAAGCCCATCGGGAGAGTGTACGCGCGGCACTTCAGGAGCTTGAACGATACACGCAGGCGCGGATCGGCAATGTCCATGCCCCGGAAACGACCGGGAAATTCATCGCCGCCACCTTCGAGCACGATACCGCGCGGCCCGTCGATGGCTATGCTGCGCCTCAGCTTCATACCCATGCCGTGATCTTCAACATGACGGAGCGGGAGGGCAGTCCCGAAAACGGGAAACAAATGCGAGCTTTGCAGCCGCATGAGATGTTCGTGTCACAGCGCTACATCACCGCAGTCTACCGATCCGAGTTGGCTCTGCGTCTGGGAAAGCTGGGCTACGAACTGGAGCGCGGCAAGCATGGACAGCCAGAAATAAAAGGCTACACGAAAGAATATCTGGAGGCTTCCAGTCCGCGACGTGAACAGATCAAAGACCATCTTCGAGAACAAGGAATCGACGGAGCCGCGGCGGCACAGATCGCGGCGCACCATACGCGCGACCGCAAGGAACTGCTGTCGCCGGAAGAAGTCTTACAGCGGCACCGCGAGCTGGCCGCACAGTACGGGCACCAGGCGGACCGTGTAGTCGCTCTCGCGCGCGAACGTGGGCAGTACGAGATTCGGGAGCCAGAGGTTCAGGCGAAGCAGGCCGTGACATGGGCGCGCGATCATGTCTTCGAGAGATCGGCTGTACAGGACCACCGGGCGATTGTTGAAACAGCGCTGGTGCGCAGCATGGGAGAAACCACCTATGCCCAGGTTCGGCAGGAGTTCGAGCGCCGGATCAAGGCCGGGGAGTTCCGCGAAGTCTCGCACGTTGGTGCTGGCGGACAGTACACAACCGCCGTGATGGTACGCATGGAGCGCGAGATCGTTAGCCGGATGCAGGAAGGCAACCGGCGCGACTACAGCGATCCCATGTTGGTCTCGCCGCAAGTGCGCATCGCCACGGAAGACCGCCACCCGGAGTTGAATGCTTCGCAGCGCCAAGCAGTAGACGAAATCTTTCTTTCGCGGGAGAAGGTTGTCGGTCTAGATGGCATCGCAGGGGCGGGCAAGACAACAACTCTGTCCGTGATCCGCGAAGGCGCGGAGGCCGAGGGCTACAGGGTGGAAGGCTTCGCGCCAACGTCCCGCGCGACACAGAGGCTCGGGGAAGCAGGCATGGAGACATCCACACTACAGAAGCATCTGGTACGTGGACAGCAGCCGGATACCGACGAGAAACGGCTCTATGTGCTCGACGAATCCTCTCTGGCATCGACCAGGCAGGTGCATGAGTTTCTGGATCGGCTCCATCCCAATGACCGTGTGTTGCTCGTCGGCGACCGGCGGCAGCATGAGGCGGTTGAGGCCGGGCGGCCCTTCGCGCAGCTCCAGGATGCCGGCATGAAAACGGTGAAGCTCGAAGAGATCGTGCGCCAGAAAGACCCGGAACTGAAACAGGTAGTCGAGCAGCTTGCGCGGGGCGAAGTGCGCGAGGCGCTACAGAATCTTGACCGGCAGGGTCGAGTCCATGAAATTCAGGGCCACGACGACCGCATCGCCGCCATCGCCCGCGACTATGCTAAATCGCCGGAGAACACGCTGGTGGTTTCTCCCGACAACCACTCCCGCGCGGAGATCAATGTGCGCATCCATGCAGAATTGCAGCGGAGCGGCCTCGTCAGCAATGAGGAGCACCACATCCGGACGCTGGTGCCGCGCCAAGACCTCACCGGAGCCGACCGCACATGGGCCGAGCGGTATGAGGTAGGCGATATTCTGCGTTACTCGCGCACGTCGAAGGAGACCGGCATCGGGAAGGGCGAGTACGCGCAGGTAAAGAGCATCGACGCTCCGAAAAATCGGCTGACAGTCCAGCTGCAGGGCGGCACAGAGCGCACTTACGATCCGCGCCGACAGCAAGGAGTTTCCGTCTTCCGCGAGGAGATGCGGAGTTTTTCAGTGGGCGATCGCATCCAGTTCACCGCGCCGGCCAACGACCTCAGAGTTGCGAACCGCGAGTTGGGGACCATCGAGAGCATCGAGGAAGACGGGCGGCTGCGCTTGAAGATGGACGGTGGCCGCACGGTCGACCTCGACCTGCACAAGCATCCGCATCTCGATCATGGCTATGCCATGACCAGCCATTCCAGCCAGGGACAGACTGCCGACCGTGTCCTGATTCACCTGGACACCGAGTTGAGTGCTAAGGATCTGCTAAACAGCCGCATGGCCTATGTCTCCGTCTCGCGCGGAGCGCACGATACACAGCTTTTCACCAACGACCGCGAGAAGCTGCCTGCTGCGCTCGGTCACGCTGTATCGGAACAGAGCGCGCATGTGCCCGAGATCAAATCGAACCAGACGATTGCGCCGCAGCAGGAAGTCTCCCAGGGTCAACAGCAGAACCACGGCATAGGTCTCGGAATCGGTTTTTAGAACCCCTTGCCTGCCCGGATAATGGCAGCGTAGCGCGGGCGCAAACCCTGTCAAGGCCGACCTGAAGGTCGCCGCTACGCGGGCACGCACCTTGACAGCGTTGCTCGACCCGCGCCAGATCTTCCCGCCATTCCGGGCCAGGCAGTATAGGCATTCCAACAAGTTACCGAACAACGCGCACCTGCGCTGGACAGAGCCTCAGTTCACGCCAGCGCCTACTTTCAGTGGTTACTCCAGCGACTTTCCTGCGCAGCAGCGCTCATTCTGGAGTGATATGTCAACTGCCCTCCCGCTGCCGCAGGTAGCGCTTGCCTGCTCGACAACGGCAATTGCCACCCTGCATTGGGCTTCCCGGCGACCCTGCGCCGGTCTAGGCCGCGAGCGCGTCGCTATTTCAGCTTGGCAAGCGCAACGCTGGCGAGCCAAACGAAAGTAACTCGACAAGGCGAGTGGAGACAAACAAAATTAAGGGAGGGGAGAGGCACGCATGACCATGAGAATGAACAATGCGACTCGTAGCTTAGTAATACTGGTCCTCCTGTTGTTCGCCATACGCCCTTCAATGCACGGGCAGACGACCACCACAAACACCGACTGCACGATAAACGGCAACACGGCCAACTGCACCAGCACCTCGACTGATGACTCCGCACAACGCCAAGCACAAGCCGCAGCACAGGCCGAGAAAGACCGTCAGGCTGAAGAACTGGGCAAGAGCGTGGGCAATGCCACGGGAGGTCTGATTGGTCTGGCTATGCGCAAACACGCGATAGCGAAGCAGTACAAAGCCTACTGCAACCAACATCCGGGAGAACCTTGGGCACGGCGCGACGCTAAAGGCAGTGTGTTAGACCAAGGCACTTGTCCCGGCACTCTGGTGGTTACCAAACAGGAACTCATCGAAGCCCACAACGCCAGTTTTAGAGCTGAAAAGGTTGTGGGATACGCGGAAAGCTCTGGGGACACATTCACAATACACAGCGAACGTGCAAGCGAAATGCGTTTTCACATGCTACTGGCTAACCAGCAGCTCATGGGACGCTACCGAGCGGCAGGCGTCAAGACCATCGTGTACACAAACGATTCTGACCAAAGGTTTACGTATGATCTCGTGGCCGATCACTTGGTCACGCCCGATGCCCCAGTTGCTGCCGCACCAACTCCCTCAGCTACGACCGAAGAGGAATCCTTGGGAAATGCGGGGCCTTCTGACACTGCAACCAAAGCAGCGGCCAACAACATTCCACAGAGTGCTCCAGCGGTTACTCCAGCGGCTTTAGCTCCAGCGACTACGGCCGCAACAGCGGATCCAACGAGGCCTTGTGTAACGGACAAGTCGGGTCACACTGTCTGCTTGGATCAACACTGAGAACGCCCGCAAAACCCGTCAGCGAGGCCCTTGGCAAGTGATTCATCTTGCGTAGGAGCTGAGGATACTACCTTGGTAGTAGGTCTGTAACTCGTTACGCACGTAACATGCTTCCTACTTCGGCCAGCCTCATACTTAAGAAGTCAGGCTGTCCTTAATTCCCGGCTCATCGCGCTACGGTTGAGCCTCGAATCGAGAAGCGATATGCGAATACCAGTTTTGATTGTCACGTTCGTCTCCCTCTTGGCAGTATGTTGGTCCGACACCACAGAAGCGCAGCAAGCGGCCACTCTCACGTGGTCCTCCAGTTGTACGAATTGCGAAAGTAGCATAAGCAATCCGGGGTGGTATTCAGACGGGTCTGGAATCTTCATGGAGGAAATGCACGGCAGCACTGTTGGTGCCATGGCGGGATTGTCGATGGTGGGAGGCTACTTCTGCGTGGAGATGGGTTTCGGTCTTGAAGGACAAGGTACTGTTGCCGTCAATCCTAGACGCTCAGTGACGCTGGAAACCGATTCGGCTGCGCACATGGTTCTCTATCCAATAGACCACCCTGATACACGAGCCATAAAGGGCACGGTCATTGAGAAAAAACGGCTTAAAGACGAAACCGTAACCTTAAAGGGTGAGGCTGTCGCTGCGGGATACTTGCTCTTTCCCGCAGACAACAACGCTTCTCGCGTTACCGTCATTGTCGTGGTGGGTAACGAAACTTTCCGTTTTCCGTTCGATAGAAATCCGAATGCTCGTGCGAAATTTGCGGCTCCGAGTGACTCCGCACTCGTTGCACAGAAAGTTCCTGCTCCCACTCCATCATCGCCGCCGGTCCAAAGTCCTTCTATTGGGGTCGAAGCGAATGGTGAAACCACGAAAGCAAGTGTCAGCACAGCCGAGCAAGTGTCATCGTCCCACAGCGCTGCACAACTCGAAGCGTGTCAGAAACAGATTGATCCTCAGATATACCCGGCGGACACCTGCACTGTAATTCTTGGCTACCTTGCTCCGGCAGACGAGCTAGGCCTCGGTCCGTTCGAGGACGGCTCATTTATGGTGATTACTCGGAGCGCTGACAGGAAGTCTAATGCAAAGACTTATTACCTTCCGCCGACGATTCGATCTGAGATTGCGTTGAAGACGATGAGGCAGACCCTTCAGGATGTACAGTCGCTTGCTGATAAAGAACCAAACGGCATATTTGCGGGGATGCTACCCGACGGACGCGACCTCTGGTCCAAATTAGTGGCCGTCTATTGCTACTACCATCCTGATGAACAGTATGCGGACCCTTCTGGGAGCCTAGCGAAGTGTCACCGAGAAGGATCGCTGCCTGATGACAAAACGCTCGAAAGCGAGTTCGACGGCGCGATGGTTTACAAGAATAACTACTTTACCTTTCTGGACGCGAGAGTGGCGCAGAAACTCGATACCAATGCAGCTACGGCACCCACGGCACCTACAGTACCTCCATCGCAAGCCCATCCTTCAGCTAGCACGGCTGTGATCACTAGCAAGGCAAATATGGTTCGTCCCGTTGTCCAATCAGGTTGCGACAAGAACATATCATTCGCTGTTGCCGGGGGCGGGCAGATCGTCTCTCGTGTCCCTGCCTTCGCGGAAAAATGGATTTCAAAGAATCAGAAGAAATATATGGGCCTATGCTTTTCGCAGGTGCCCGACCCACAAGCGGCGAACTACCTGTTGGTATTCTCGACCTCGCAGTCGGCCTTCAACGGAATTTACCCAACCGTAAGAACCAACACCAGCACGAACACGAGCACGACGCCTGTGTCAGGCAGCGGAACTGTCACGGACAACTATGGCGGCATGTGGAATTACACGTATGACGGGACAGCCACAACGACAACAACGACCACGACCACAACCCACGAGAACTTGCCATACACAGACACCTCAAACACCTTGTATCTGAACAGCTACGACCAGCAAGGAAGAATGATCTCACAGCGTTGGCGCACTATTACTACGCGGCAAGGCGGGGACGGAGCGAACACGCTTGGCTACAATCTGGGTGCGGCATTGGGAGCAATTCACATGAAGGAGCACCTGCTGAAGAGCGTGGTCGAGGATGTCGCCAAGGGATCGAGATAAGTTCTGCGAGTAAGGACTCGCAGTCAGAGGAGTCACGTGCATTATGTTTTTGCAGCGTTCGCGTTGGTCTCGATTGTGGCTACCGCCGAGTGGGTCTATGTCAAGGCCAGAAAAGCTGTAAGGTGGACAACCCATCCGAACCGCTGGGACACTTTCGCCATGCTCGAAATCTCACATAGAGAGCGCACGCTGAGCAGAGAACTTTCAGCGGACGAAACCAAAGCCATAATCGAAAAGTGGTTCAGGTGGTTCAAGGCTAAGCGACTTTGCGGCACTCGAAAGAGGACACCATGAAGCTCTTCACGATCTTACCTTTGTTTGTGATCGTTGCGACTCTGACCGCGTTTGGGCAAAAGCCCGCGCTTGCTGCCCCCTCAAGCGCCGACACAGGGACAGGGCTTCAGAGAGCCTGCTCAACTGCCTTGGACCTGAATTATCTCCATCCTCGCAAGGTCAAAACTCAGCGCGAAGCCTTTGATCTGGGTTACTGTCTCGGCCTAATCAAAGGCGTCTACGAAAACCTGAACGGAGAAGTAGATTTCTGTCCTACAGACGGCGTTTCAATTCGCAAGGTCACGGAACTCACGGTGAGTTTTGTGCAAGCGCATCCTGACCTGAAGGACAAGGACTCGGCTGACGTCGTGCGGTGGGCCTTGACTGATGGGTTTCCCTGCCATCCGGCGGACGCGAAGAGCGACAGCCACACTAGCACGGAAAAACACTGAACGGCTCGGCTTCTACCATACATTGGCGAGAAATCGTTGCTCGCCGCCTAGAGGCTACTTCAAAACTCGGGGAACTTGGTCTTCATGTTCGTGCGCCAATTCTCCGGCAACTTCCCTTTGTCATGCAGTTCCAGCAGAAGCCAGTAGTACATCTCGGCATAGACCGCGTAATCATGAACCGTCCCGCCGCCCATCTCTTTCGCTACTCCAGAGTGAACTGGCGGTTAACTTTGGCTAGTTCCACGGACTGCATGAAGATCGTCTCCCTGCTCCGTGCGTTCCGTTCTAGCTTCTGACCCAGTAGAGCAAACACCCCTGTGACCAAGGCTGCGGTGGCGGCGGAAGCAAATATGGTGACGGTAAGGTTCATTGGGACAAGTGTGGCTCGTTCAAGGGTCACCGGGCAATGGTACGGGAGTAATCATTCGACGGGGGTGCTGGCACGGGAGTAACTCGACTAGGCGAGTGGGGACAATCACAATTATGGGAAGGCGAGGGGCCCCGTATGACAATGAGGAATGCAACGCTCAGGTTAGCAATGCTGGTCGTCCTGTTGTTCGCCATGCGCCATTCAATGTACGGGCAGACCACCACCACAGACACGAACTGCACTGTATACGGCAACACAGCGAACTGCACTAGTACCTCGACTGATGACTCCGCACAACGCCGAGCACAAGCCGAGGCACAAGCTGAGAGAGACCGTCAGGCTGAAGAACTGGGTAAGAGCATGGGCAATGCACTCGGGGCTGGCATCGGCGCGATGGCGAGGGTGCACAACTTCCACAAGCAAGTGAAGCAATACTGCAAGCAGCATCCGGGAGAGACGTGGACATGGGGCAACGACAATAACGGGGAAGTGTACAAATCTGGGCAATGCCCAGAGTCCCCAGAGTCCAAGGAAAAGAGGAAGGCATTTATAGCCGAGCGAGATAGATTAGCAAGCAGTCCCGAGCAACAGGCCCGTTCTTACCGCTCAGAAGGCGGTTGCGAAAGCGGAGGTTACATTTGGGAGAATGGCCAGTGCGTGGCAACTCGTACACCCATCAAGCAAAGTGCTTCAACACAGCGGGAAGCCTATTGTGGAAAATACCCACGTGGCAGCTTCCCTAAGCCTGACGGTGGCTGGGAGTATTGCGATGTTCGTGATGACCCTGCAAATCACGCCTCAGCAGCGGCCCCCACAGCAACTCCCGCACTTGCCAAAGCGGAACCCTTGGTAAATACCGGGTCCTCTGGCACTGTAATCAAAGCAGTGGCCAGCACCGTTCCACAGAGTGCTCCAGCGGTTGCTCCTGCGGCATCTCCAGCTGCGACCGGGACAGCGGATACACCTAAGCCTTGTTTCACAGACAAGTCGGGTCACACGGTGTGCTTGGCCCAACACTGATGATTCTTCAGCGTGGGAGAATCAGTTCTCCCTCTGGCTCAACCCAGCACGCGGCCACACTGACATTGACTGTGCAGTGATGCCCGAACCGACCTCGCACACCCCTAAACCTTCAAGGAGGAGCATCAGATGTTTGAGATAGGCGATACAGTATGCGTTGTCGGTAGTGGAGAAATGCGAAGGATTGTAGGCATCGGCCCCGGTGAATTCTTCATGACTCAGATCGGGAATGACGCCAGTACCGTCAAGCCGATCAAAGGGAGTGATTTGGAATTGATGGCAAAGGCAGCCAAGCCGGATGCTGGTCCGGGCTTTGTGCCAAGCCGCTCGATCATGGAATAGCTATTTACCGAGCAGGCCACTTTGTGAAGGGATTTTTATGGACACGGCCCCGGCTGAAACGCTAGAACTTGCTGACGCAACAGTGTCACTTTATCGAAGCGTCAAGTTGTGTGGGCCGCACGAAGAGGTTACTGGTGACCGCATGATTGTTCGGCATCACATGGAGGGCATCACGGAAGATTTTGTTGTGGTCAGAGTGGGCGCGGAACTGAAAGTGAAACGTGTCGTGCAACAAATAAGCATTCCAATGCCATCGTCGAGTGAGCTAGATGATGGCACAATCACGCTGACAGAAGTTGTCGATGGTTCTGAAAAACGATTGCTGGCGATCTACAAGAAGTTTCCAACCACAACCTTGCGTTGATCGTTTGCCGGGCGCGTGCTGCTTTCCGATTGCTCGTCCCTTAAAGTGTACCTACGCCCGAGCGGGAGAGGACATGTTTAAACTCCTGGAAACTTTGTCTTCATGTTCATGCGCCAATTGTCCGGTAACCTGCCCTTGTCATGCAGTTCCATCAGAAGCCAGTAGTACCCCTCGGCATAGACCGCGTAATCGTGAATCATTCCACCGCCCATCTCTTTCGCTAAATCCATAGTGAACTGGCGGTTAGCTTTGGCTAATTCCACGGACTGCATGAAGATCCTCTCCCTGCGCCGTGCTTTCCGTTCTAACATCTGACCCAGCAGAGCAAACACCCCGCGACCAAAGCAGCGGTAACAGCGGAAGCGAATATGGTGCCGGTGAGGTTCATCGGGACAAGTATGGCTCACCGCCGCTGTATCGCTCATTGCCTCTGAAGATTCCCACCCCACGCGACGATGCCCACAGCGATGCAGCGGTAAGCCACGCGCTCAATGCTAGACACGGTGGAGGGTCAGGGAGACTCATTCCCCGCCTTTCGCATCTCAGAGCCTCTCGCGAGGTCTCCTGGCTCATGACAGTGTAGATTTGCTTTCGATGTGGAGCGGCTTCATGTAGGCGGCTGTCACGCGTCGGAGCGAAGCGGAGCCGGAGGGCGCGGAAGCGAGCACGGCGGGTATTTGGACTTTCCGGTGCGCGGAGCTGCACAAGCGCCCTTGACAGAGGGAGTCCCCTAAAGCCGTATCCTTGCCCGTCGAAAGCATGGATTGGAAAAAAGGCCGGAGCTTCCTTTATCAGTTTTCTGATTTAAGGCTTTCGGGCCGCGATATCAGCTCTGATCACGTTCAAGTAGTCGCCCGCGGATTCTAGAGCTTGCTCGGCATCATGGTGAGAAACAAATCCGGTGTCGTCATAAAGGGCTGTATTGCGCTTCCGGCGGAGACGATCAAAGACGACCAGCAGCCCAGCGTGTTTCTTGTCGATGCGCGACCGCACGAAATCGATGATGGCGATGTGATGGCCAGGCTGACTTCTCGCACGGAATCCATGGCTGAACATGAACCCAAGGGAAGATTTGAGCATTGCTTCATAGGCTTGCTGGAGGCAAGCCTCCTCGTCAAAAGCCAGAATTTTGTGAGCCGACGCCAGCTTCTTGTCCGCGCTCGTGAGAAAGCGTTCAATCTGCCCCCAGTCAACGGTGTGCGGCTTTAGTTTCTTCATTTGAGCCTACGAGCGGAATACGCTTATTGTGCCAGACGTTTTCCAGAAACGCATCCTTCCGAGCGCGGCGCGACTCGAATTCCTTCGGTGTTAGGACGGTGTAGTTGATTTCGCGTCCGAGGTGCCGCTCAAGCCTTCGCACGGCTTGTGCTAAGACTTCCTCAGGCGGGGAGCCAATCACGAGCACGTCTATATCGCTGGCAGTGTCCTGCTGGTTGTTTGCAAATGAACCGTACAAGTATGCCTCGTCTATTCCCTCAATTCTCTTGAGGGATTGCGCAATCACGGGAGCCGCGCCAATAGTCTTCGCAACGATCTTGCGCACTTCATCAAAAAGCGGATACTCCCGGTTCAATTGAAAATACTTTTGGCGGCCATTCACTTCCGACCGAAAGAGACCCTCACGCTCCAGGCGTCCGAACTCTTTCGACAGGTTAGACGGATCGATGCTCAGCCGCTCCGCCAAGTCCCGCAAATGGTGACGGGCCGTCGGGTTCGTGAAGTAATATGCCAGCAGTTGCTGGCGCGCCTTGGAGCGAAGGTCAAGCATGTGGTACGAGTCTACCACACATGTGGTATTAGCTGACGACATTGGACGTGGGGAAGATTACTTCCAACTGACACTTCTTCAGGAAATTCTGCGCTATTCAAGGATGGCCGCGGGCAGCAACGCCTTCTGTCGTATTAGATCGACAGCATCAAACACTTTCGATAGACGGTCATCTGAGACAATTTTCTCGTTTTTGAATACTGCCGTGGACGACAGGAAAGCCCCAACCGCAGGGTTCTGCGGAAACACAACAGCCATGGCGTGCGCTCCGCGTATCAGCCGCATGAGGTCACTCCATTCCCGTTCTCGTTCTTCTGGGTCCCAAGAATCGGATAGAACGTGGAAACGGTCCAGAGCATCATAGGTCTCGTCTGCTTTGAGATACATGTCAGCCCATTTCCGCTGCCTCCAATCTCTTTGGTCGCGGTCAGCAACCTGCTTGGCCTGTGATAGCGAGCTTTTCGCAACCAAAGTAGCAACGGCAGACAGCACGAGAGAGGCTACGGCCACCACCAAGGAGACGGATTCGTAAGTTATCGCTTGGCGCACGGCCCCCGGATTTTACCACGGTAAACGCGGGACGCGGGGCTGCACAGGGCGTTGCCGTTCCGACTGTCCGATTAGCGGTCCAGGGTAGGGCGCGGGAAGCGGTTGGGCGGTCAGCCCAACGTGGAACCGATCTTGGTGCAGTAGAACGAGGGACTAAACGAGGGACTGCACTGCGTTTCTTGCAGGAACTTACAGGTGCTTAGGTGTCATCCGTGCGCTTGTAAGTTGTTTTGTATCAGTTTCCCTTTGAACTCATAACCCAAAGGTCGGTGGTTCAAATCCACCCCCCGCAACCAACTTCTTCATAGGGTCACAAGCAAAGCTACTTTTTCCCGAAGGGGCAAAAAGGGGCAATCCTGGCTGCTTCGGCGGCCTTTTTCATTTTGCCTCTTTAAGTGCCGGCCGAAGTACCATCTGTACTACCTTGCTATTGGCTGCGCGCTTCGATTCCATCATGGCGTCCCCATAAACGTTCATGGTGGTCGCAATCTGAGCATGCCGCATCAGCTTCTGCTGCACCCCCATCGAAGTGCCAACCGAATCGAGCCAGGAGCGATACGTGTGGCGGAACGTGTGCCACCCGATGTCGCCGAGACCGAGTTTTCGTCCAGCCGGACGAATATAGTCCTGCTGGATTGGACTCGCATGGTAGCAGCGGCCCGTGATCGGGCTGGGGAACATCCAGCCTTCCTCCGATTTCGGGCATCGCTCTTTCCAGTTCAGCAGGACCGTAGCGAGATCGGGATCGAGCGGAAGATCGTCTTCCGAATACTCGCTCTTGACCTCGTCGACAACTCCATCGACCACGCCGCGGGTGACCCGCATCGTGAGTTCGCCAAAGTTGATGTCCGGCCATTGCAACGCAAGAATTTCGCTGACTCTGAGGCCCAGGCATTGCGCCACAACCACCATCGTTCGGTACGGTTCTGGCAACAATCCGAGTACAGCGAAATACTGCTCCACGGTCAGGATGATCGGCTTCTTCCGGCGCCTGCTTGCCCCTTGAATTTCAACCAAGGCCATGGGATTCCGACCAACCGGTATCAGCTCCCAGAACATCGCTTTTTCGAACAGACGATGCATGAGAGCCTTTATCTTGCCCTTGGTTTTGGGTGCCAAGGGCACTTGGTCCAGCCAGTCCTGCACAAACATCGGCCTCACCTCAACCAATGGCGTGTATTGCCACTGCGGTAGGATATGTTTGTTCAGAATGGTCATATATGACTTCCGGGTCGAGTGCCGCGACGGAATTGCATGTTCGGTGTACCGGTTACAGAGAGCACCGAACCGAACCTGTTCGTTGAGGCCCGCCTCCAAACTGGCATATAGAGGATGGAGTTCGGCTTCCCGCCAAGCAGCCTCCGCAGTCTTGAGTTGCTCAACCGTGCCGAGCAGCACCGTTGGCTTCTTGTACGATCCGTCGGTTTGTCGTTGCCGGTATCGCCACACGACAACCGCGGGTCCTTCCCTCCTTTCCTGTTTTTCAATCCATCCGAAATGTTCAGTGTTTTGCCGCAAATGAGATCCTCCTCTATTCGCGGCGCAAAGAGTGCGATGAGAGTATCGCAGAACGGGCCCAGGCGTCCAATTCCGAGGGGCGGAAGCGCCAACGGTTCCCAATTTTGAAGGCGGGCAGTTTCTCTTCGCGAGCCATGCGCTTGACGGTGGCCGGATGAATACGTAGAAAACGAGAAGCCTCATGACAATCCCAGACCGGCTCCGAGTGATGTTCGAGTGTGGCTGAACTTGCGTTTTCAATCCGCTTCTTCGCGTCAAGGAATGAAAGATTCATACGCACCTAGTCCACGTAGCCATTGGTTGGTGATCACTTAACGAAAGGTGAAGTTGGTAAGGGAAAGGTCTAAAAAACCCTTTTCCAGACCTTCCCGAACTTCGGACTCAAGCTTCCGTAACGCTCGCTCCATTTCGCACCCCACGGAATGAACTGATTTTGGCCGTTTGTTTGTCGGATGTTTTGCTCGCCACGGTGCGATGCAATCCGCTGCGGCTCGCCACAGCGCGATACAATCCACTGCGGTACGCTGGCTCGCCCGGGGCTTTATTCCTCGGACGATCAGATTTATCACTTCGCCGTTTCGGCTCTGATGCCCGACCGGTTAACTCGAGACCTGCGAGCACAACCCGGTTCTTGTAATGGCAAGTTGGCTGAGTTTCCTTCTTCGTTTTCCGCTGCTCCAACCGTTTGCTGCACTTGGGCTCGGCGCGTCGCCGCGCTAGCTCCCCGCGCGAAATTCGATGAATCTTCTCTTCCTTTTCTGCTGCTTCAACAATTTGCTCCAGTTGGGCTCGGCGCGTCGCCGCGCCGACTCTCTGAATGTTCGCGGCAACTGATTCCAGAAGAGCTTGGGTTTTGCCTGTTCCAGGCGTTCCAGCCACGATCGTTTCTTTGAGCTTTGCAACATCGTCAGCGCCAAGATGCTCACAAGCGTGCAGCAATTCGCCCCATTGGGTCGGATGGCGCAGAATGATGCTTGCGACTCGCGGCGTCACGCGCCCTGCCAAGGCAAAAACGCTCTCGGGGTTTGGCTCCTCAAGCACCTTGGCTAGGCTTTCGAGCTTCTCGTCACTGGGTGGGCCGCAGGCATCGCGTTCCAAGAGGCTCAGATACATGGGGCTTAAACCGGCACTAAAAGCAACGTTGCGCAAGCTCCGCCCTCGGCTCAAACGAGTCTGCCGTAACAGAGTTCCCAGCGTGCGGTACACGGTCACTTTGTCACAACGCGCGGCGCTGTGGGGGTGGAGTTTGACTTGGTAAAACGTCTGGCAGCGATCTTTCGATTTTGACTTTTTCATACTGTACAAATTGATTGTACACCAACCCCTCGCAGGTGTATAGTTCTATTTTATGCCAAACTCTCTAATCGCAGGCGTGAGCGTGACGTTCCCGTACATCATGCTTGGAACGTCAGAGTCTTCGCAGGAAAGTACGGGCCGGGCTGTACGACCAGTGTACGACGATGCCATCATTTCACGTTCTTTACGAGATTCCTCAGAACGGCGAATCAACAAGTTCCGCGTTTTCAGGGCCGCGCTCGACTTGGGACGCAAGTCGGGTGGTTCCATCTATATCATTGATAACAATAATGATATACGCCATGGTCGTCGTACTGTACGACAAATGTACGGAGCCTCGATCCTGGCGCAATCGGGACTGAGGCACAGGTCGTTCCGCATTTTGGAGCTTTCATCATAGTCATGGTGAGAGTTTGGATCATGGCTCCGCATGAAAGGCAAAATTTATTTGTCGAGGTGGAATGCCACCGCTTGCGACTCTCGGTCTGGTAGCCGTCAAGAAGGTTCTTGGCCGACCTGGAAGTGTTGCATGCTGTAGTATAATCTACGAGGGGGCGATTGGATGACAAAGCAGCGGACCTCCAAGAATTCCGCCCTGAATCGCCGTTTTGGGGAATTGCTGCGCAATGCGCGGGAGAATAAGGGGCTAACGATGCGCGAACTGGCCCGCCGCTCAGGGGTCGACGCGACGTACGTCTCGCGGGTGGAACGTGGCCTAGTTGGGCCACCAAGGTGGCCGAAAATTGCCGCTCTGATTCGTCACTTGCCATCCTCGCCGCTGGCGAGAGCTCTTGAAGAATGGGGCCGCCAGACGGCTCGCGTCGCAGCACGGGAAGCCGCAAACCAGACATTGACGTTGCTCCTGGCCGTCCCGGCGGGGGATTTTAAGGACCGTGAATGGTGCGCTGCCATAAAGGAGGTGTTGGACTCATGCCTTGGAATCATTGAGAAGAAAATGGCGCCAGACTAAAGATCTTTAGAGGACGCCCCGGCATTTTGCGACAAGGAGGATATGAACGGACCGCAAGCTTATTGCAGTTTATGTAGCACCCGCTACCAGGGTCAACTGGTAGCGGGCGTCCAACCGACAACCCGGCAAGCCAGGTATGTCGTCCGGCAGACGCCATTATCAACTTTCCCAAACCGGAAAGGCAAGTCGAATCATCGACCCGTCTTTCTAAGAAAGGTGAAGTTGATGACCACTCTCCGTAAAGAAAAACTCGCTTCCCTGTTCGAGGGTAGCAGCGGCAAGGGCCTACTCGATCGCGTAACAGGGTGCGATGGCGGTGCTACCTCGACCCTCGACACGTCAACGGTGTCGGAAACCGCAGTTGTACAAGATGGATTGCGGCCGGCCATTTCCGCAGCGACGGTGAAAGTGTACGTTCGCCACGACGCCGGTTGTCCCCACGGGGGCGATAAATACTTCAGGAATTGCCAGTGCGTGAAGTGGATCTATGAGAACTACGATGGCAAAGACCGCCGCTACACCGCCAAGACTCGGAACTGGAACAAAGCTGAGCAGATCCGGCAAGAAATTGAGGACTCGCGTGACCCGATTAAGGCGGAACTCAAGAAACTCAAAGAAACCCAACAGGCAAAGCGCACCCCGATTTCTGATGCGGCCGAGTCGTATTTCTCAGATGTGGCGGCGCGGCACCTCGCACGTTCAACGCAGAGAAAGCATCGCCTGACAGTCGGCAAGCGGCTTCTGCCCTGGGCGGATGCGAAGGGGCTGCATTACCTCGACGAGTTAACCGTTCCACGGCTTACAGAATACAGGTCTACGTGGACTCTCGCGCCGAGATCAAGTCAAATCGAAAAAGAGCGTGTAGTGGCGTTCTTCGAGTTTTGTGTACGACAAGGTTTCTTGGAACGGAATCCCGCACGGCTCCTCACTCGCACCCAAGCAAAACCTACGCCGACCGATTATTTTCCTCGCCAAGAGTTCGAGCAGCTGGTTGATGCTACGCATTTGTTTGTCCGCCGGAGGAACTCAAAAAAAGGACCCAAGTCAATTTGGCCGCCGCATATGCGAACAATGGTCCTGCTAATGAGATGGAGTGGCTTGCGCATCAGCGATGCTGTGAACCTGGAACGCTCTCGGCTGGTTGGTGACAAGATTCTTCTCTACCAACATAAAACTGGACAACCAGTCTTCGTCCCATTGCCATGCGAAGTTGCCAAGTCCTTACGCGAGATCCCACCACTGGGAAACGCACCTAATCCGCGCTTCTTCTTCAGGAGCGGTCACTGCGCGGAGAGCACTGACCTCGGTCGCTGGGAACGTGATTTTCGGCAACTCTTTAAGGTTGCGGATATTCGCGAGGCTGATGGTACGCCGAAATGGTGCCACTCCCACATGCTCCGGGACACGTTTGCAATAGAAAATCTCCTGGCTGGGGTTCCTCTTGACCAAGTCTCAATATTGCTGGGCCACGCGAGCATCAGGACTACAGAGAGGCACTATGCCCCATGGGTTCGTGCTCGTCAGGAACAACTGGAGCAGAGCGTTGCGAAAGCGCATGCGGTTCAAGGTATTACAAAATCGGCCAGAGACGTCGCGGGCGTCCCAATCATTGAATCGGGGATCACGCGTAAAACAAAGGAAGGCACAGCCGCTCGTTCTGGATCAACTGCGGTTGATCCGAAGCGAGGCACAGCGGCCAAGCGTGCACGGTTCACTATCCGAGCCAAACGCAAGACGGGGCGACCAGAGAAGACCAAGGCGGCAGCCG
>Ga0187891_1001686_pt1 | contig 18350 bp, 13 predicted proteins | sample June2016WEW_21_4_FD_132990 | JGI IMG/M metagenome (GOLD analysis project Ga0187891, IMG submission 132990) | Peatland microbial communities from SPRUCE experiment site at the Marcell Experimental Forest, Minnesota, USA - June2016WEW_21_40 | ecosystem: Environmental > Terrestrial > Soil >... | reverse complement strand
TATCTCCGCCCCGTTGAAAGAGATTCACCTGCTCGCCCAGGGGCCCGGCAACAAGCGCGAATTCCTGTCAACCTCGCAAGCGGCGGCCGCTCTGCTGCGAAATATCCTATTTTTCGCCACGGACCCCGAATACGTGCGCATGATCTTCGCAGCGGCCTGCCGCGCGGTTTCCTCCATCCCGGTTTATCGCCTTACTTTTTCCCCTACCGCAGAGATCTGGGAGGCAATCTCATGAATGACATCTACATAGCCAGAAGTTCCGCAGTCGCCGCGCGGGCGTTGGAGGAAGAGATGGTGATCATGTCGATGCGCGATTCGACGCTCTTCACTCTGAACGGAGCCGGCGCCGAAATCTGGAGCGCGGCGGACGGGCGCACGCCGCTCGGGGAAATCGTCCGGGACAATATCTGCGCGAAATTCGAAGTGGAACAGGACGCCGCCTACGCCGACGCCGAGGCTTTCTGCCGGGCATTGACCGAACATGGCATTCTGCGGTTATCGGACCAACCCATCGAACCGGCGGGATAGACGCCATGGGGCCGTTAATGAAGCGAATCGCCGCCAAAGCCAGTGCTTTGAAGATTCCTCTCAACGCTCATCTGGACGTCACCTGGAAGTGCAACGAACGCTGCATCCACTGCTATGTGGACCACGGGGCCGGCGGCGATATGAGCACCGGCGAGATCAAGAGCCTGCTCGATCAATTGGCCGCGGCCGGGACCCTTTTCCTGACTATCAGCGGCGGCGAGATCATGCTCCGCAAGGATATCTTCGAGATCGCCGCCTGCGCCCGTTCGCTCCGGTTCGATGTCAAGCTGAAAACCAACGGTATTCTGATCGGCGAACGCGAAGCGGCGCGCTTCGGCTGTTTGGGGGTGCGGGAGGCGGACATCAGCATTTATTCCTGGCGCCCCGAAATTCATGACGCAATTACCCTGACGCCAGGTTCGCTGGCCCGCTCGATCGCGGCGATCCTCCACTTGCGCAGCCAGGGCATCCGGACGAAGATACGCACGCCCATCATGAAGGACACGGCGGCGGATTATCCGGGCATACAGGCCCTCGCCGACGAACTGGGCGTCATGGTCAGGTTCGACCTCACCATCGCTCCCCGGCTGGATGGCGACCGCACGCCTCTCGAGCTTGGCGTCTCCAGCGACGCGCTCAAAGGCATCTTCAGGGACCGGCGCATAGCCGTGAATGTGGAGGAAGTGTGCGCCGCGCCCCCTCCGCTCGACGCGCAGGTTCTGAGCGAGCAGCTTTGCGGGGCCGGACACGCCGGCGTTTATATTACTCCTCAAGGGGACGTCGCGCCCTGCGTTCAGTTCCCGATGGTTTGCGGCAGTCTGCGGCGGAACACTTTCGCCGAGATCTGGCGCGGACCTCGCTTCCTGCGCATCCGTGAGATGCGACTTCGCGATCTGCCGGTCTGCTCCACATGTTCCAACGCGCCCATCTGCTCCCGGTGTCCCGGGCTGGCCTACCTGGAGAGCGGCGACTTCCGCGGCATTTCCAGCCTCGATTGCAAGAAATCCCTTGCGCGGACGGGTATTGCGACGCCGCCGATGAGAAGCCATGGGGCGGCTCCGCCACTAGCGGCGCCGGATTGCACGGGCGTGCGACATGGCGGCGGGTAACCGCTCTCTTACGTTCGCGGCTCTGTCCCGGGACGTCTCGGCCGCGGCGGCGATGCCGCGGTTGATTTTGGAGTGCGCCCGGGCTCACCCCGATCCTGACGAACTCCGCAGGCTATCGGGGCTTTGTCCGGACTGGGGCCGGCTGATCGAATCGGCCCAGCGACAGCGGGTCGCCCCGTTGGTGTTCTGGGCGTTGAACCGGGCCTGCCCGGACGCGGTTCCCCCCGAGGCCATGGCCGTTCTCCGGACTGGCTTCCGGCAGAACATTTCACGAAATCTCATCCTGGCCGATGAACTTCTCCGTCTTCTGGAGTTGTTCGATGGGGCCGGCATCCAGGCCGTCCCATTCAAGGGCCCGGCGCTGGCCTGGCCGCTATATGAGACGCCGGGGCTACGCCGCATGTCGGACCTGGATCTGCTTGTTCCGCGGGACGACGTAAGGCGCGCCATCGATCTCGCGACGTCAAACGGCTACCGGCGAGTTGGGCCACGTATCGGCATGGAGTTCTTTGCGGACGGCGGGCAGTTGATTCTCCGGCGCGCCGACGGGAAATTAGACATCGATCTTCACTGGCGGCTGGCGGCGGCCCATTTCGATCCGCTCGATGCCGCGGAAATCCGCGCCCGGCTCACGCCCATCGATCTTTCCGGGCGCCGGATGCCGACATTCTGCCCGGAAGACCTGCTCACCTTCCTATGCATGCACGGCGCGAAACATGGTTGGGACTCGCTGGCCGAACTCTGCGATCTGGACCGGCTCATCGACGTCCGCCGGCTGGACTGGGACGCGATCCTGTCGCGCGCGGCGCGGCGGCGCATGTCGCGAATGGTTTCGCTGGGGCTGTGCCTGGCGCAAGACTTGCTGGGATCGAACCTGCCGCCGGAAGTATCGAGCCGCATCCACGCCGATGCCCGCGCCGTGGCGCTGGCCGCATCCGTTTGCGCACGGCTTCAGGACGGCCGTGTGTGGAGTCCCCAGGACCTGCTGATTTTCAGATTCCGGCTGATGGAAGGGGCCCGGAGGAAATCTCGTTTCCTCCGGCATCTCTCCCGGCCGACCCCCACCGACTGGAGATTCCTCGGCATTCCCGAATGCATGTTCCCCGTTTACTATCTCACCAGGCCGATCCGCCTGGTCTGGAAGTGGTGTGTGCGCCCGATTCTTAACCCGAGCCGGGGCGCGTGATGTAGTAGAGAAAGCCCAAGAAGATCAGAGCGCTAAAACCATAAAGCAAGATGGCGCGCTTTTTCCGCTTCCAGCGGATACGAACGCGAGTCGACTGAATCTCCCGCTCGGTCTCCGAACGCTTTCCCCCTTCGGGGGGGCTCGCATAGCGGAAGTGCAGGAAGCGATGGCCGCACTCCCGGCATCGATAGGGATAATAGCCGACCAAACCCGCTAGGCGCTCCACCAGCCCTTTACGGTGGGAACGGTGCGCGTGATCGATCTTGCATTTCGGGCACAGCATTTAAAAGGGTTACCGACCGCTATTCTAATGCAAATCGCGTGCAAATCGCGCTCCGCCCGGCGCCGATCCGATTTTTCCGCGCCATCGCCCCTCCCTTCCCTCCCCACTCCAGGTCCCGCGCTCCATTATATATATATACACCGTATAATTTTCAGATACGGTATACATTATAAATACGGTACTGCTATGTTATGCCGTATTACTTCAAGGTACGGTAGAGCGATCCACGGCTTCCCTGCCCTTACTTTGTTGTACGGTAAAGGCCGGGCCGCGGTTTTTAGGCCTCCTCTAAAGTAAAGCTTCCGTTCCGCCGACGTAGATGTCGTATGGCGTCACGCGGATACCGGATTCTCTTGCTGGCGAATTGCGCAGTTCTAGCCGCGGGCGCGGTACGAAGAGAGCCCGTGCCGCTGCTGTTTCTGGCGAACCATGGACAAGCGCCTCGGCGGGTTCGCTTTATGGCTAGGGGGCCGGGATTGACGGCCTATTTCTCTCCCGGCGAAGTGCTGTTCCACGTAGCGGGAAACACTCTCCGCATGCATTTCGAAAGGGCCGGGCACGCTTCCCGGCCGGAAGCCTTGAGCCGTCTTGCCGGAGTGGCGAATTTTCTGACCGGGCCGAAGGACCGTTGGCTGTTGGAGCAGCCGTTGTATGGGGGAGTGGCATATCGAAGCCTTTACCCGGGAATCGACGCGATTTACGGGGAGGCCGCTGGAAATCTGAAATCCGAGTTCGTGGTGGCGCCGAGGGCGGATCCTTCGGTCATCCGCGTACGGTATTCCGGCGGCAAGCCGCGTATCCGAGAAGATGGCTCCCTGGCGATCCCCGCCGGCGACGCGGAGTTTTGCGAACAGGCGCCCAGCGTGTACCAGGAACGCGATGGCCGGCGGGTTGCCGTGGAGGGGGGGTTCGTCCTGGCGGGCGGAGCCGTGAGTTTCTCGATCGGCGAGTACGATGCATCGCGGCCTTTGATTATCGACCCGGCGATTTCCTACAGTACGCTGCTGGGCGGCTCGGGAGCGGATGCGGCAAACGCACTGGCGGTGGACTCGGCGGGCGCCGCGTACGTTGCGGGCTTCACCGAATCCATTAATTTCCCTACCGCCAATCCGGCGCAGAATTTCAACGCCGGGGGCAACGACGCTTTTGTGGCGAAATTGAGCTCCGACGGAACCGCGCTGGTCTATTGCACCTACCTGGGCGGCTCCGGCGACGACGTGGCGTACGGAATCGCGGTGGACGCCACGGGGGCGGTTTACGTCACGGGTTCGACAACGTCACAAAACTTTCCCGCCGTTCACGCATTGCAGTCCAAGCTCGCGGGCGAGCGGAACGCGTTTGTCGTGAAACTGGCCGCCGCCGGCAACAGCCTGGTATACAGCACGTATCTAGGCGGGAGCGCGTCGGATTCCGGCAATGGGATCGCCGTGGATGCGTCCGGAAGCGCCTATGTGACAGGAGACACGACGTCCCTGAATTTCCCGGCGAACGGCTGGCAGAGAGCCAGTCACGGAGGGCAGGACGCTTTTGTCGCCAAGCTGTCGGCCGATGGGAGCCATCTGGCGTACAGCACGTATCTGGGCGGCTCGAGTATGGATCACGGCGCCGCGATCGCCGTGGACACGACCGGCGCCGCCTGGGTGGCGGGATCGACCTGGTCGGCGGATTTTCCGGTGGCGAACGCATTTCAAAGCGCTTCCGGAGGCGGCCAGGATGCATTTACGGCCCGGCTCTCCGCCGATGGGAATACGCTGCTTTTCAGCTCCTATTTGGGAGGAGGCGGCGGCTCGGTCGAGTACCCGGAGGCCGCGCAGGCGATCGCCCTGGACTGGCAAGGAAGCGCTTATGTCGCGGGAGTCACCAGCTCCACGAATTTTCCGCTGCTGAACCCGCTGCAATCGTCGCTCAATGGGGCGACGGACGCTTTCGTGACGAAGGTGAACGCCTCCGGGACGCTGGCCTACAGCACCTACCTGGGAGGCTCCGGAGTGGAGGTCGCCAATGCGATCGCGGTGGATTCGAGCGGCGCGGGATACGTCGCGGGCTACACCTACTCGACGGACCTGCCGGTCGTCAATGCGCTGCAAAGCTCCAACGCCGGAGATTGCGACGCATTCCTGGCCAGAGTGAGCGCCGCGGGGACCCTGGACTACCTGACCTATCTAGGAGGGAACGGGGCCGACACGGCCACGGCGGTGGCGCTGGCGTTGGGAAACGTGTACGTGGCGGGTTGGACGCTCTCCACCAACTTTCCGCTGCGGAACTCTTATCAATCCATGGACGCCGACAGCTATGGCGCGTTCGTGACGAAACTGGACTCCGGTTCGCCGCCGGTGAATACGGGGGTTGCGCCGAATTCAGGCGGCGGCGCCTCGCAGACGTTCGGCTTTCAGTTTTCCGACGACAGCGGGGCAGCGGACCTGACGACCGTGTCGGTATTGTTCAATTCAACGCCCAGCGCCGTGAATGGGTGCGCGGCGGTCTATGACCGGGTCACAAACGCCTTGTCCCTTTTGACCGACGCCGGGGGGCCTCCGGCGGGAACGATCGCTCCGGGCAGCGGCACGCAGGAGAATAGCCAGTGCATCCTGAACGGGGCCGGGTCGAGCGTTTCGGCGGCAGGGAATGTACTGACCTTGAACCTGGCGATCTCATTCCAGGCGCCTATGGCAGGGGCCGCGAACATTTACATGCAATCCGCCAACCTGAGCGCCTCGACGGGTTGGAATCTCACGGGAAACTGGACGGTCCCGGCAATGATCGTAAGCCCCCCCAACAACTCTCTACTGTCCGGCGCCAGCGTGGTTTTCCAATGGACCGGGATGGGCATTTTCAACGCATGTTCGCTATCCGTCAGCGGGATCAGCGCGGGGGGCACGGATATCTTTAGCGGCGCGCTGGGGAGTGGTACGTCGCAACTGGTGGCGAACCTGCCCGTGGATGGACGGCTCATCTATGTGCGGATCGGTTCGACGACCGGCGCCGGCTGGCTGTATGTCGATTACCGCTATGCGGCGGCAAGCGTGCTGCCCGGAGCGATCGTCAGCCCGGCTAACGGCTCTACCCTGCCCGGTTCCACGGTCACCTTCCGATGGTCCGCGAATGGGGCCTCCCAATATTGGCTCTACGTCAGCGCGGTGGCGCCCGGCGGAGGGGACCTCGACAGCGTCAACGCAGGCGTACAAACGGCGCTGACGGTGACGAACCTGCCGCTGAACGGCAGCCCAATCTACGTGCGCCTGTCGTCGCTGATGAGCGGCGTCTGGCGGAACGCCGATTACACCTTCACGGCCGCGGGTCTATCGCCGGCCGCCATGATCAGCCCGGCTAGCGGCTCCATCCTGCCCGGTTCCACGGCGACCTTCCAGTGGTCCGCCGGGGTGGGAATCTCCGAATACTGGATCTACATCGGCTCCGCGGCCGGCGGAAAAGACATCTACAGCGGCAGCCAGGGCGCCAACACATCCGCGACGTTTACAACCCTGCCCACCGACGGCAGCACGATTTATGTACGCCTCTGGTCGGAGATCGGCTCCACCTGGCAATTCCTGGATACCAGCTACGTATGCGCTGCGGCTCTCACCCAGATCGGGCCGCCCGCCAATTCGGCCGCGCTAGCCGCCTATCTGGCCGCCACCCCATTCTATAGTTTCGACTTCTCCAGCTTTCCCAACTGGGATTACGCCACCCCGCCCACCTCTACCCAACTCGGCGATGGCATTCTCACGCTAGCCTTCAGCTCCGCAATGCTCCGGTTCACGGTTCCCGACGGCGGCTGGCAATGGAGCGTGGCTCCCAACTCGCAGCGCACGAACGCCAACGCCGTCCTGCCGGTTCTCGATCCATACAACCCGCTCTACAACCCGACGCTCCCATGGAACGCGACAACCAACTGGTTCGGTCTCGCGAACCTCACCATTACGCTCTCCCGCCCCGTATGGGCATTCGGGTTCGAAGCGGCGCCCGACTACCAGGGCACGATCACCGCAACCTTCTACACCGCATCTTCGGGATCCCTGACCATCGCGATGAATGGCATGTCTTACCCGCAATCCAGGATCTTCGCAGCCACCGGCGCTTTAATCACGAAGGTCTCCATAGCGCTCACAAACGCCGGAAATTACCCGGACTTCGCGATTGGCGGGTTTCGGTACGCGCTTTCGGCCGCGACCGCGCCGGATCTCTCACAGGAGCAAATTCCGCTGCCCGCCGCCATGATCAACCCGGCCAACGGCGCCACTCTGCCCGGTTCCACCGTTACTTTCCAGTGGTCCCCCGGCCAGGGGGTTTCCGATTATTGGCTTTATCTGAGCAAGGCCGCGCCTGGCGGAAAAGAGCTCTACAGCAACACCCTGGGATTGAAAACCTCCCAGACTCTTACAAGCCTGCCCACCGACGGCAGCACTCTCTATGTACGCTTGTGGTCGCAGATAGGAGCTGCCTGGCAGTACGCCGATACCATCTACAAAACCGCGACGATACATTAGCTTCTCAGCGCAGTCCGCACGCGCTCCGCTGCGCGTCAGCCTTACTATGGTGAGTTTATGATTAGGATTCATATAATTAGGCTTCATTTGACGTTCGCGCCCCGCGATGGTACGCTTCTATGCGTTATGCGCAGACTGATGGCATCTTTGCTTCTTATGGGTTGCCTCCTCGTCCTGGCGGCAGCCCCGCCCTCCATCGGCAGCGTCAGGTCGCCTGGACAGTTTCTGATAAATGGCTCCGCCATATTCGGTAACGGCACGCTATTCGACGGCGATGTTCTGGCGACCACCGGCGCGCGCTCCGTGGTGCAGTTCGCCGACGGGCAGGCTATCCTGGGACCCGCCTCGCGCGCGCGCATCTTCCGCGACCACACCGTTCTCGAGCAGGGTTCGGAAAGCCTTTCCGCGTTAAGCCAGTCCGTCGAGGCCGCCACCCTGCGCATTGCGCCGACTGCGAAGCAATCCATCGTGCAGGTGGAGATTTCCGCTCCAAACCGGGTCTCGGTCACCGCGCGCGACGGCGCCGCCGAAGTTCGCAACTCGAGCGGGATGCTGGTTGCCAGCATGCGTTCCGGCATGGCGCTGGCATTTGAACCCCAGGCGGCCAACCCGTCCGCTGTGAAGATCGCGGGCCGGCTGGAATCCAGCAACGGCCGGTTCTACGCGACCGATTGCAACACCAAGGTCAGATACGAGCTGCGGGGAGCGGCCGTCGCGAGCCACGCGGGCCAGATTGTCGAAGTCACCGGCACAGGCATTGCGGGGGCTGCCGTCGCGACCGGCGTTTCACAGGCCGTTCAGGTAAGCATTATTCAGCCCGCCGCCGCTTCCGCGTGTCCCGGCGGCCTCGACGCGGGCGCGAGCGCCGCCCGGGGACAGGAGCCCACGAAATTGAGCATTTCGGTTCTGGAAGGAGAAGGAGCGATCAATAACATTGCCCTGCGCGTGTCGCGAGAAGCCATGGTGCAGGTGGAGGACGAGAACCATAAGCCGGTTTCGGGAGCGGCGGTTACCTTCCTCCTGCCGGACAGCGGGGCGAGCGGGGTTTTCTCGAATGGCGCCCGCGCGCTTACTGTAATGACCGACAACGCCGGGAGCGCGATAGCGCGGGGAATCGTTCCAAACAGCGTGGCCGGCGACGTGCCGATCCGCGTCGAGGCGAGGTACAAGGCCCTGAGCGCCAACGCCACTATCCACACGCAGAACGCCTTGCTGGCCGGGGCCGCGGGGGGCGCTGCCGGCGGGGCTGCGGGCGCCGGCACGGTCGCCGGAGTGGCTGGGGGGATGTCCTCCGGCGCCATCATCGCGATTGCGGGCGGCGTAGCCGTGGCCGGCACTGTGGGCGGTCTGGACGCCGCCGGAACCTTCAACAGCACGTCCGCCAGCACCCCGTAACCCCTGAGCGGACTTGGGGGCGGAATAATCAAGCCGGCCTTCGGCCGGGGGCCGACGGGTGCGTCGGTCGCGAACCAGGGGGTCCGCCCCGCCACGGAGTGAGTCTGCTTAGGTTTTATCCTGGAGTAATCAGTATAAGCTCGTTATACCGTATTACTTTCAAGTACGGTGTGGGAATTGGAAAGCCGCCGACTCCACGGAGGCGATGCCGGAAGCATCGGTCAGCAACTCTACCCCGCGGGTCCTTCTGACCCAAAGCAGCCCTGCCGATTGACGCCGCGCCCATATCGCGGAATTGGAATAGACGCGGTATTGCTTCCCTTCCCGGTTGGCGGAGTCCTCGGCGGCTACCACATCAATGGCGAGCTTTTTCTCGAGACTGCGAAGGTTGGCTTTTACCGTCACCCAACTCAACCTGACTAGCGCAGCCAACCGGTCATAGCCGATTCGGACGATGCGATTCGCCTCGGGATCTTCTCCTTCGGGCGCCCCCACTTTCCACAGGGTCCTGTAGATCTCCTGCTCGGCAAGCGAGTGCCCGTCTTCCACGACATGGGCGCGTTTCACCCGAGACCGCCTGGTCTCGGGAGCGCTATAAACCTGAACGGTATAAGGTTCTTGTACGGAACTGTCTTTTTGTACGGCGTTACTTTGCTGTACGGTAGCCGTTTTACGTTCTTGTACGGTAGTTGGTTTATCTACGGTAGCCACTTCCGATACGGTATCAGATTCAACGGCTGTTCCCTGGGGCGGCCGCGTGCCCGGCGCTATCGGAGCGGCCGGGCCAGGCTCCGGCGCGTCGAGGAACGACACAAAGCCAGACATGCCGGCATTGGCCATGATTTCCTCATAGCTGATTGGCTCAAGCTCTGGCCGGGCCGGCGGTTTCCTGGACTTCGTCCTGGTCCTTGCGTGGTTCTCCATGGAGCAAGTTCAATAATTCCTCGAACGCCGTCTGATAGTCCTCGAGGGCTTTGGAACGGGGCTCGAAGTCGGCTAGAAATTTCTTGGCCCTGTTGCATTTAGTGACCGTCGTATCGGTACGGATTCCGTGCAGCAGCGGAATCCTGGTACGCACCGACAAATCCTTCAGCGATGCGCTGACAACTTCGGTGATCTGGAGGCGGCGATCAACCATTACCGGAAGCAGCGCAACCGGCTGAATTTCGATCCGGATCAGAGAGTTCAGCATGCGGGCGGTCTCGATACTGGCGGCCGCGCCTTGCAGGCTCAGTGGATCCATGCTGACGGGGATCAGCAGAGATTTTCCGTAGACCATGGCGCAGGTTTGCAAGAGGTTGATGGAGGGGGCGACGTCGATCAACACGGCGTCGTAGCCGGTCTCAACCTGCGTAAAGAGGTTGTTGAAGACGAACTCCCGCGCGACCTGGCCCATCAAGTGGCCTTCCGTCTTGACGGTTTCGCGGTTTCCGCAAAGAACGTCAACTCCGGGACACGCCTCAACGATGCAATCCTTGAACAAGTGATTGTAGACCACGAAATCGTGCAGGTACTTGGTGGGCTTCAAGCCCAGCACGGTTCCGATGGAGCCCTGCGGGTCGGTGTCGATGACCAGAACGCGTTTCCCGCGATCCGCCAAATAGCGGGCGAAAGTCGCCACGGTAGTGGTCTTGGCCACGCCGCCACGCTGGTTCGAGATGACCAACCGGATCACCTGGCGCCGTTCCTTTCGGTTAAGAGCCGGCGCGCGGTCTCAACGTCTTCGAGGGTCCATAGGCGGTACCGGTTGGAGGGATTGCGTTGGGGCTCCGGAATGAAACCACTGCGCAGCCAGTTTTTGAGGGTGCGCTTGGTGACACTCAAAATATCGGCGACTTCGGCGGTTCGCAAGTAGGGCAATGCAGTCCAAGTACTGGTTGGCATCCGAAGGATGATGATAGGACGTCTCCGACTCGCCGTCAACACGAAAGTGGGGAAACTGGGGAAGATGAACAGCAAGATGGGTGATAAACTTTTATGGATACCGTATAATTATGTGGTACGGTATATTTTTCTAATACCGTCATACCCTCCGTACTTCAACGTAAATCAGGGGGTCTCCGGCCAATCCAGCGGACCGATGTCATGAAGACCAGCGGGACACTCCACCCGCACTCCAAAGTAAAACATCCCGTACCTCAACGTAAGATTTCCGTACCGGAACGTAAGGCTCACCGTACTTCAACGTAAGGCTCACCGTACTTCAACGTAACGAAACCGAAGTTAAGTTGTTGTGTATCAATCGGTTGAGAAATGTCATAGGTTTTTATATTGTGTGTTTATAGTCTTAACACACAACATTTCGAACAGTTCTTGTTTTTGCTGTATGCCTTATGACACGATGCTAATGGAACTTCATGCGCCGCGTACGCACTACTCAGCAGCAACTCCCGCTTCCGGTTGCCGTCCCTACCAGCGCAAACGCGGCGAGAACGATTGTACGAGTAGAGAAAAATGTAAATACGTTTGGTTTTTTTACGCCGTCGAGCAAGAGACTGCGCACTTCCTCAAAAACCGTGGCCCTACAGGTACGAACGGAGGACGGGCAGCGGGTGCAGGCGAAGGCGACCATTTATCCCGCCGCGGAGTTGGGATTGCCGACTACGGCGGATCAGGACAAATACTTTGCCTTTCAAAAGATCATAGAGCAGATACGAAAGCAGGACGGGGTGATCGTCAACCCGGTGCGGTTCTCCTCCGCGGCGATGATCGAGATTCTGGGAATGACGGATGGGGGCAGGAATTACCGGGAGATCTGGGAATGGCTGAGGCGCATGACGCTTACGGGCGTGGAGTCGGAAGGCGTCGTTTATTTTGCGGGAAGGAAGAAATATGCGCGAGACCTATTCCACGTTTTTCAGCGATCCGTAGCGATCGGCGAGGTCCTCGAGGATGGCTCGGTAGCCGAAGAAAACTACGTCTGGCTGAGCGAATGGCAACTCGAGAACGTGAACAACCGGCATACGCTGCCGATCGACTACGACGTGTACAAGACCCTTCAATTGCACATCGCCAAGGCGCTTGTACCTCTGCTCCAGATCTGGTTTTACGCGAGCCGGAGAGAGCAATGCGCGGAAAGAAAGTATTCGGATCTGTGTTGCCTGTTGGGCCTGCAATGCTTCCAGGCGCTGTCCCGGATTAAGCAGCAACTCGGTCCAAGCCTGGAGGAACTGCAGGAGAGGGGATTTCTGTCGAGTTGGGACCTCGGGAAGACCACCGATGAGGCGGACTACAAAGTCAGCCTGTGGGCCGGCAGCGCGTTTGTCAGCGCGGCGGATATTCGGACGGCGGATAATCCGGAGAGAGCCGGCCTGCTCACGGCGCGGCAGAACGAGCTTCTGAAAGCGCTAGCCGAACGGGGCGTTCGGGAGGATCGCATCCGGCAACTGCTGATCGATCTTCCGGAAGAGCAGCCGGCGATGGATCAGATCGAGTGGGGCGACATGGAAGTGAAGCGCAAGGAGCGAACGCGCGAGCCGATTTTGAATCCACCCGGATTTTACGTGTACCTGTTGACATACAATTATCCCGTGCCGGCCAGCTTCGAGACCGCGCACAAGCGCGCACTGCGGGAGCAGGCGCAACAACGCGACCTTGAAAGCCGCGCACGCGAGGCCCAGCGCGAACTGGAGGTGTACGAACAGCGAGAGCGTTACGAGGCCTTTGTGATAGAAGAGACCGGCAGGCACATGAAGGATAAGATGGCGGAGCAGACCATCGAACGGCGCATTCGAGACCACATGGGGCGGATTCAGGCGGGGGCTCCGCAATACCGCTGGCCGGAACCAACGCTGCGCGGATTTGCGCTGCGCAAACTGCGGGAAGAAGTAGCGGCCGAGCTGGACCTCCCGAGCTTCGAAGAATTCACGCAGCGAAAAGCGGAGACGCTATTCTGAACTGGCGCCGTACAGGATGATGGTACGGTATAAGATTAGCTCGGTTTGATACACCAAGCCGGGCTGCCGGCTGACGCCCGGCCGGGTCGGGCATGTCAGGCCCCTACTCGGGGGGAATTCTTCGCAGGCAAAGAAAGAGATTGCACATCGATCAATCCGGCAGATAAAAGCTGGAGCTGTCGGTGGGGCGGGCGTGGAGGTAGCGGCCAGTGGTGGCGATGGAAGCGTGGCCTAAGGTTGCCTGGACCAGGTGAAGGGGCGCGCTGCGCTCCAGGGCGTGGCTGGCGTGGGCATGGCGCAGCCAGTGGGGCGAGACCTTCTTCTCCAGGCCGGCTTTGAGGGCAGCGGCGTAGACGATGCGGCGGGCCTGCGAGGAGTCAAGCTGGCCGCCTCCTTTCCGGCTGCGGAAGATGGAATCGACCGCGCGAGCCGATCCCTGGAGCGAAAGCAGTTGCTGCCAGACGTTGGGCTTCAGGAGAATGGTTCTGGTCTTGCCGCCCTTTCCGAATACCGTGATCTGGCCACCCGACTGGCGGGGCAGGGCATCGCACCACTTCAAGCCGCACAATTCGCCGACACGGACGCCGGAGACGTACAGTAACTTCAGGAGAACGCGATTCCGGCCAGGAGGCGCGGCCTCGATTAGTTTGGCCACTTCGCTCTCTTCTAGAAAGCGTTGCGCGAGGCCATCGCGCTGAGGGCGGAGCTTGACGGCAACCCCAACATTAAAGGGCAGATAACCGGTCTCATGGGCGAAAGAGAGCAGAGACTTGATACTGGTGACCGCACGGTTCTGGCTAGAGACTTTAAGGCCGCTCCGCGCCAACTTCTCAGCGTAAAACTGCATGTCGGCGAGGGTTACCGAAGCAAGAGGTTTCCGGACAAACTCCAGAAAGCGCACGATTTCACCAGCGTAGGCGCGGCGGGTGGCGGGGCTGATCTTAGTGGCGAGCCATACCCGGATTACTTCGGCGTCCTGGGGGTTGCCCAGGGCCAGCGCGGGGCCGGGAGAAGCTCCCGTGAGCTGATTCATGCGGACCTACGATAGCACTGGCCGGTGTTCCTCAACAACGGCGGCCAAGCTGGGGTCATGGGATCACGAAGCCGCCTCCAGAAGCAGAGTGGACAATGGGACGGCTTCAGTAGACGGGTCCAGGCGATACCGCTCCTTACCCGGATACACGACAAAACGATGGGTGGCCCCGACGTCTTCACACGCCAAGTGAAAACCCTTGGCGGGTTGAGGGTTGAGCGAGCGCTTGACTTCCACGGCCCACAAGCGCCGCGGCCCGAGTTCGAGCAGCAAGTCGATCTCGGCGCCAGCCGACGTCCTGTAGAACCAGGCGGTTGCGGCAGCAGGGACGGCCGCGAGCAGGTTCTCGATAACGAATCCTTCCCAGCTTGAGCCGGCCACCGGGTGCCCCAGCAGTTGCTCCTGGTCCGCCAATGCGAGCAGGGCGTGGACGATGCCGCTATCGCGAACAAACACCTTGGGCGACCGGACCAGACGCTTGGCGAGCTTGGCGGTCCAGGGCTGTAACCGTCTGACCAAGAGCAAATCCACGAGGATGTCGAGGTAGCGGGCTACCGTCTGGCCGCTGACGCCCAAGCCGGCGGCCAGGCGGGCGGCGTTGAGCAGTTGGCCTTGATTGTGGGCCAACATCCGCCAGAAACGGTGCAGGGTTTCGGCCGGGACGCGCGGTCCGAGAGCCGGGATATCGCGTTCCAAGTAGGTCTGGACGAAGGCAATCCGCCATCGGAAACTGGACAAATCATCGGCCGCCAAATAGCTGTCCGGAAAGCCGCCGCGGACCCAGAGCCGGTCCGCGGCGGCGGGCTCCAGACTCTGTACTTCCGGCAGAATGAAAGGCGTCAGCTCAAGGTAGGCGATCCGCCCCGCCAGACTTTCAGCGGATTGCTGGAGCAAATCCATTGAAGCGGGGCCAAGCAGCAGGAACTCGCCGGTGCGGATGTCCTCACGGCGGCGTTGGTCGATTACGCCACGCAGGACCTGAAACAGGCCCGGCGCGCGCTGAATTTCATCGAGAATCACCAACTGGCGTTGGTGGGCCGACAGATACAGTTCGGCGTCGGACAACTTGGCGCGATCCGACGGGAGTTCCAGGTCGAGATAGACTGCCTTATCGGGCAGGGCGTCAGCCAGCGCCCGAGCGAGGGTTGTTTTGCCGGCCTGGCGCGGTCCCAGCAGGGCGACCGCCGGGAAGCCGGTCAACAGTTCTTGGACTTTGGGGTACGCCGCACGCGCAATCACCAAGTAATTATACTATGTTTTGGAAGATTTGCATGGTTTATCTAGGATTAGCGTTTGGCTCGATATGTCTAATTATCGTGCATTGAGCGTGCCCGGAGCTGGCGGCGACGAATTGCTCGGCAGCCTACCACACCCGGCTATAATTCGCATATGCGCATGACCACATCTAATGTGGTATGATTCCGCGTAGACATATCGATGCCGGATAAGCCTATTTGGTGCGGGCGATTAGAGGAAATCGCCAAAAGTCTGGGGGATCTTCCCGACGACTGGGTAGACCGTCCCATGGTCGAACAGGCGCTGGGGATCGGCAGGCGCAGGGCCCAGCAGATTCTGGCTCCGTGCGTCACGCGGCAAATCGGGAGGAGCGGCCTAGCGCGGCGCGAGGCCATTCTCGACCATTTACGGCGCCTGGCGGCTGGGGAGAATGCATATTATGAACGACGCCGGCAACGCCGTCTGGGGGAGCAGTTGGAAAAGCTGCGCGAAGATCTGTTGCGGCGGCCGCGGGTTTTGGTGGAGGCGCCGGCGGCGGTTCTAAGCCAGAGGTTTGAGGGCCTGCCGGAGGGCGTGGCGGTTGTCCCGGGGCAGATCACGGTGCGTTTCGGGACGGCCACCGAGGCGCTGGAGAAACTGCTGGCTCTGGCGATGGCGATCGGCAACGAGCGGGACCGCTTTGAGCGGCTGGCCACGGTGGGATGAGCGGGGCAGGGAATTGGCTTCCAAAAATCTTGATGCGTTCGGGTCGGGCATGCCCGACCCCCTACTCAGAGGTGAGCTTTACGGCACGGCGCTAAACTAGCTAGTGCTCTGCGACCGGAGGTAGACGTCAATTAGAGTGGCCGGACTGACGCCCGGATGGGTCGGACATGTCCGACCCTTACGCCAATTCTTCGCAAGCGAAGAAGAAATTGCGAAGGAAGCAGTACGACGAGAGCCGGGCCCGGCAGGTTGCGGGAATCTTCTTGAGCAGGAGAAGAAAGGGAGTCGCTGTAATACCAACACCAGGCCTATGAAGCTGTCGATCCTGATGCCGGTCTACAACGAGCGCACGGTGGTAGAGCGGTGCATATCACTGGTGCTGAACGCTCCATTGCCGGAGAACCTGGAGCGGGAAATAGTGATCGTAGACGATCGCTCGACCGACGGCACTTGGGATACGCTCGAACGCTTAGCGGCGCAGTTTTCGCAAATCCGGCTGTACCGCCAGCCGGAAAACCTAGGGAAGGGCGCGGCGGTACGCGCGGCGGTCGAAAAAGCGTCCGGCGATTTCGCGCTGATTCAAGACGCCGACCTGGAATACGACCCGGCGGAGTACCCGCGCCTGCTGCAGCCGTTGCTGGATGGCCGCGCGGACGCAGTTTTCGGGTCCCGGTACATGGCCGGCGGGCAGAGCCGGGTGCTCCCCTTCTGGCACTCCATGATCAACAAAGGGCTCACGCTGGTTTCCAACATGTTCTGCAATCTCAACGTCACGGACATGGAAACCTGCTACAAGGTCTTTCGCACGGACCTGCTCAGAAGCATTCCGATCCGCTCGAACCGTTTCGGTTTCGAGCCGGAGATCGTCATGAAGAGCGCGAAACGGCAACTGCGCATTTACGAAGTGCCGATCAGTTATCACGGCCGCACCTACGAGGAAGGGAAGAAGATCGGCTGGAAGGATGGCGTCAAGGCGCTGGGCGTCATTTTGAAGTTTTGGATCATCGACGATTTATACTCGGCGCCTTACGGCCGCGGGGTGCTCAACAATCTGACCGGCACGCCCCGCTATTTAAGCTGGCTAGCCAGAGAACTGCGCCCGAACGTGGGAGACGAGGCGCTGGAAATCGGCGCTGGAATCGGGAACATAGCGGGCAGACTCATGGGCAGGCGGACGCTCTACGTGGCGGGGGAAAAAGACCCCCTGCATCTGCACGCGCTGCACAACCGTTTTCTACGCGCCCCGAACGTGGAGGTGCGGGGCATGGATCCGGAGAAGCCGGGGGACTGGGCCGGACTGGAAGGACGCTTCGACACGGTTCTGTGCCTAAACGTTCTCGAGTACGTCGAAGATCCGGACCGCGTACTGGCTTTTATGAGGGCGGCGCTGAAGCCTAACGGAGACGCAGTGATTCTGGTTCCCAACAGTCCAGGCCTGTTCGGCACTCTCGATCGAAGCCTGGGACATCGGCGCCGCTACACGGCGTCGGGAGTGCGGCGGCTGCTGGAGTCGCGGGGGTTCTCAGTCGATAGCATCCGCAGTTTCAACAAAGCCGGAGCCCCGCCGTGGTGGGTATACAGCAAGGCGCTGGGAGCGAAGACCATTAACAAAGCGGTGCTCAAGGTCTTCGACAAAACGATCTGGTTTTGGAGCCGGGTGGACCGGTGGATGCCATGGCCGGGCCTGACCCTGATCGCGGTGGCGCACAACCCCGGGGACACAGCGGTTTCCGGGGAGACAGCAGGAGCGGCAGCGGTTGCGCGGAGCGGTTGAGGAAGGGGCAAGAAGGCAGGCCGGGAGACCTGCCCCACTGGAATGCAAAACAGAGTTGAATCCGCCACTTTTCTGGAATGGATCGCCGGCTTCGCAGACAAGCGAATCCTGGTAATCGGCGATCTCATGCTCGATGAATTCATTTGGGGCAAGGTCTCGCGTATTTCTCCCGAGGCGCCGGTGCCGGTGGTGAACGTCACCGGCGAATCGTACTATCCCGGAGGCGCAGCCAACGTGGCACGCAATGTGCGGGAATTCACCGGGGGAGTCGCGCTGATGGGATCCGTGGGGAAGGACCCGCAGGGGGAGCGTCTGCTCGATTTGCTGAGCGCCGCGGGAATCGATACGTCCCCGGTGCAGCAAGGCGCAGCCTTTTCCACCACCGTGAAAACCAGGATTGTGGCCCGCAATCAGCAGGTCGTGCGGGTAGATCGGGAACGCCCAGGGCCGCTCTCCGCCGAACAGGCCGCGCTGGCCATAGGGAGCCTGGAGCGGGCCGTTGGGAATGCCGACGCGGTGATCGTGGCCGATTACGGCAAAGGCTATCTGACGCAGCTGCTGGCCGATGCCATTTGCCGTGTCACCAGCGAGCACAGGAAGATCCTGACGGTGGACCCACATCCGCACACCTCGCTGCGATGGCATCACGCCACGGCAATCAAGCCGAACCGGGCGGAGACGTTCCTGGCGGCCGGGCTGCGGCCTGCCGATCCGGTGG
>Ga0187891_1001684_pt1 | contig 18355 bp, 14 predicted proteins | sample June2016WEW_21_4_FD_132990 | JGI IMG/M metagenome (GOLD analysis project Ga0187891, IMG submission 132990) | Peatland microbial communities from SPRUCE experiment site at the Marcell Experimental Forest, Minnesota, USA - June2016WEW_21_40 | ecosystem: Environmental > Terrestrial > Soil >... | reverse complement strand
TTCAGAGGTGTCGACCGTGCGGGGAAGAGAGTATTGCAACACCCAGCTATGCGACAAGCCGACGTGCAGGTAAACGGTGTACGCGATTCTTCCATTCCAAACCCCGGCCACTTCGGGGTACTGATCTTCAAGCGAGTTTCCGATGACGATGGAGCTGAAATGGCCATCTTTGGGGACGGTAACGGCGGTCGTCGAAAGCTTATCGCCTGCAAGGCTGTCTGGGCCATTGGCGTTTCCGGCCTCGGGGCCCTCCGGTTTGTTGCTGGGAGCAGCAGGGCCGGTTCCGGCCACCTGAGTTGGCTGACCCTGGGCGGCACCAGAGGCATGATTGTCTGGGTTGCCCGCTGGAGCCTGGCCTGATCCGCCCTGGCCTGGTTTGGCAGATGATTTGTCCTTGCCGGGCGACGAAGCGTCCTTCCCCTGCCCCGCCAGCGTTCCCGGCCCACTGACCACCACACTTTCATTCACCGGCGGCAGGGTGGCAATGCCCTCCTTCATGCGCAGGTTGGACAGTGACAGAATTGAGGCCGGCGTGGGTTGGGCCGCGGATTGCGAGGAAGTGACAGGCGGCAACTGCACCTGTTGCGGAACGTGCACGGTGACGGGGGAAGTGGTGCTCGCGGTCACGATCGGCCTGGGCGTGAGATGAAAGCTGGAAGCGATATTGACGTTGGCCAGGGTGAGTTCTTCATTGGGACGTTCGACCGAGGGCTTGACGTCGGATGACGTAGGTTTCTGGGGCGATGGGGGAACGATCTTCCTGACCGGGACATTGCTTGGCGACCAGATGACGACCTGAGGCACGGGAATCTGATCGGGGAGCTTGACAGGATCTTGAATGTCGGGCTGGATGAGCGTCTGCGGGCCCGGCGAGGCTTGCGCCACCTCGCGGAGAGCAGGCTCGCTCGGCGACGGTTTGCCTTCGGAAGCGGGGGCGTGGGCGCCGGGAGCGGGGGCAGGATACGGGATATGGGGCACGGACCTATGCGCATCGTCGTCAGGCATGTGCAACTCAAGCTGCCGAAGCTTATAGTGCTCCGCGGTGACCCGGACAAACTGCGGCTTGTAGGCGAGGCTGAACCACGAGACGGCGATCACAAAGATGTGAAGAACGATGGAAGCCGCAATCGGGGTGGGGCGCGGTCCGAGATCGGGCCGCTCGCTGAAGAGTGTAACCGTGTAAGAAGAACTCATCAACGGTTGGATCCCCCCATAGAGATTCTCCGAAGAGGCGATGACTTTTGGAACGTGCGCACCAAGGGTTTTGTCTGGGGAAACTCCCACGTTGGCACATGAAACTTGTCGCGGCTATAACACGGAAGATGCAAGCGCGACCTCCGATTGTCGAGTAAACTCACGGTAAACTTATCGTGGAACAGCCCCCTGAACGCGAGTGCGGCATGATGGCGGGCGGTTCCTTAGCGGGATTGCATTGTTGCCCTTTTCAGAATCGCTCATCGAGAGGCTTTCCCCCATAGCACTTTTGATACCTCATCGATAGATAGTGGCGATTCTGATGCGATTTGGGAGGCTTTCAGGGACTACACTGAAACCGCACTGCGCGCCGAACTCGATCAATATGAACGGAGTGGGCGCAATGTGCAGGCATTTTCGGAAGCGGGAATCGAATTCGGATTCCATTCTTAGCCGCAGGAGCGGGGGATGGATGAGATGGGGCCTATGAATTCCGGAAGTGGGGACGAAAAAGACACTCGCGGCGGAGCTAGCAAACGCAGCCGGTGAGGCAAGCAAAGAAGGGCGGAGTTGGCGAGAGCCGGCTCCATCGGTGCAGGAATGAATCGAAGACTGATGACGATCCTTCTGGTTGCAGCGTTGATTGCCGGCGCCTGCACCTGGGTGGTTTATCGGCTTGTGAGCGTGAGGATATCGGCGTCGAAGCCTGTGTCGACGACGCAGGTAGTCGCGGCAGCCAAGGACATTCCGCTGGGCGCGGTGCTAACGACGGCGGACCTGACGACCATGACGGTGGCGGGCACGCCGCCCAAGGGCGCGATTCTGAAACAGGAAGATGCGGTTGGCCGGGGCGTAATTACGCAGATTTCCCAAGGGGAGCCAATTCTGGACAGCCAGTTAGCGGGTCTTGGCTCCGGCGGCGGATTGGCGCCGACGATTCCGCAGGGCATGCGGGCATGCGCGGTGAGAGTGGATGAGGTGGTGGGGGTAGCGGGGTTCGTGATCCCCGGCATGCGCGTGGACGTTTTGGTTTCAGGTAACCCGCCGGGCGAAGGCGCTTCGCAAGGCGTGGTGACGGAGACGATTCTGCAGAACATCCAGGTTCTTTCGGCCGGCACCGACATTCAGAGAGATGCTGAAGGCAAGCCGCAACAGGTGCAGGTGGTGAACCTGCTGGTAACACCCGACCAAGCCCAGCTGCTGAGCTTGGCGAGCAATTCATTGAAGATTCAATTGGTGCTCCGCAACCCGCTGGATACGCAGGTCACAAAGGTTCCGGCGACGGCAATGAGCAACCTATTTGGCAGCCAGGCTCCGCCGGCGACACATGAGCGAGCCGCGAGAGGCCCTGCCAAGCCCGCAGCGAAACCCTATTCGATAGTCGTGATGAACGGCAACAAAACCACAGACGAAAAGTTTGCTTCACCTGAGGGGCAGCATTGAGAGCGAAGGCAGCGGTCACCATCGTAACTTGCAGCGTGCTAGCCTTGGCATGGTTTGCCGGGCAGGCAGTGTGGGCTCAGAGCGCGCCGGCTCAGGCCGCGCCCGCTGCGCAGCCGCCAGCAGCAGAAACTACCTATGAGGACTCCACGAACGAGCTCTCAGTAACAGTGGGGAAATCGGTGCTCGTGGACTGCGCGCAACCGATCCAGCGCGTCGCGGTCGGGGTTGGCGACATTGCGGAAGCCACTGCGATCAGCCCCACCGAAATCATGGTCGACGGCAAAGCTGCCGGCGAAACGAGCCTGATCATCTGGGACATTCACGGCGGACGCCAGTTCTTCAACGTTACGGTGCGGGCTCAGGCGACAGTTACAGGCGACAGTCTGGACGCCATCCGGCGCGAGCTTAGGGCAGAGTTGCCGGGCCAGGCGATCCGGGTGAGCTACAGCAACAACAACATCTTTCTGCGGGGCACGGTGAGCGATCTGGTGAGCTCATCGCGCGCGGTACAGATTGCGTCTTCAGCGGGGAAGGTCGTGAACCTGCTTGACGTGGATGTGCCGAAGTCCGATCCGCAAATTCTGATCAAAGTGCGCTTTGCCAGCGTGGACCGCAACCGGGCGCGACAGCTTGGCATCAACCTGTTCAACCTGGGGCTGGGAAACGCCGTCGGTGGAGTGACCACCACGCAGTTCTCGCCGCCAACGATCACGAGCGGCGGCAGCAGTTCCGGCACCGGCGGAGCAGTCTCCGGAGTCGGCGGGACGGCAACGTTAACAAATGAGTTCAACCTGCTTGCGTACTTCCCCGGCCTGGGTGTGGGCGCGGACATCTCCGCGCTTGAGACGAAGGGAGTGGTGCAGGTGCTGGCAGAGCCAAACGTGATGGCGACCAACGGCAAAGAAGCCAGCTTCCTGGCGGGCGGAGAGTTCCCCTATCCGGTCGTACAGGGCACAGCGAGCGGTTCGGCGGCGGTTACGATCGAGTTCAAGGAGTATGGCATACGGATCAATTTCATCCCAACGATCACGCCGCGGGGGACGATCCACCTGCAAGTGGCGCCGGAAGTGAGCGCGCTGGATTACACCCACGAAGCGACCATCTCGGGATTCGAAGTGCCGGGAATCACGACACGCAGGGTGAATACGGAGGTGGAACTGGCCGACGGAGAGAGCTTTATGATCGGCGGCCTGCTGGACAAGAGCACGAACGACACCTTCCAGAAGATTCCCTTCATCGGCGACATTCCGATCATCGGCAAGCTGTTCCAATCGGAGCTGAAGACCAAGAACGATACCGAGCTGATCGTGATTGTGACGCCGGAGATCGTTTCGCCGTATCCGGCAGGCGCAAACGTGTCAAACCCAAATTTCCCGGTCCCATTCATCCCGCCTAATTCGAATATCGCAATGCATCAGCCCGACGCGAAGACGCCGGAGAACACTCTGCCGCCATCGCCGACATCGATACCGGTGGAGACGCTGGTTGACAGCATGAAGCCGGAGAAGCCGCTGATCATCGAAACCGGAACAGGTGGATTCGGCATGGGCGGAGCGGCCATCAACTCGGGCGCTGCGGGCGGGTCGACTGCCGGGACAGCTCCGCCACAACCATAGTGATTGCCGCACGCGGACGCCAAGAGAACTCTGAGGCGAGCGGATGAATCCCTTGCAGAGGATCGCTAAAGCTGTGGGGGAGTTTCTTTCGCCGCCCGCGCAGGCTGGGCCGCAGGGACCGCTGCAGGTTGTGAACGTGACGCGCGGGACAGTGCTGGCTACGCGGCTTGAAGCCGCACACACGGGACCTACACGCAGAAAAGGATTGCTGGGCCGTGATGGCCTCAAGCACGGCGAAGGACTGTGGATCGCTCCCTGCGAATCGGTGCACACGTTCTTCATGCGATTCCCCATCGATCTTGTCTACCTGGACCGTGAGCGCCGGATCAAGAAGGCGCGCAGCGCGGTTGGGCCGTGGCGCTTATCCGCGTGCCTGTCGGCGCACAGCATTCTGGAGCTTCCTGCCGGAACCATTCGCGAGACACAGAGCGAACGTGGAGACACGCTGGAGATTGCGGCGGCGGAAGAGCGCGGATAGCGGAGTCGGCGGAGCTAGCGGTGTTAGCGGAGCTAGGAAGTCAGCGAGCCGGCAGGTCAGCAAGCTCATAGCGAGCAAATTTCAGATATTTTCGAAAATCGGCTTTTTTGAGCGATTTTCAGAAATCGGTTTTCAGCGGTCAGTTTGCCGCTATCCGTTTCCTTTTGAGGAATTTGGGTATCCATTCGCGGTCTTTTCTTCTTCGCTTCACAGTTTCACAGTTTCTGTGAAACTGTGTGACTTGTGGCTGCAAATGATTGATTCGGAAGGCTCCACAGTTTCACAGTTTCACAGTTTCACAAAACGGCATGGGGGGTGGGGTCGGAAGCAGGGACAGGGGACCAGAAGAACATGGATCGAGGAGAATAACGAGCGGTCGACAGTGAATGGTGGCCTGGTTGAACAATCATGAAACGAGTATGCGCCGAGAGCAGGAAATAATCGGCAAAGTTGACAGAGGCCAAAGATCAGGGGTCAGAGATCAGAAAAACAACGACTTAGGGCCGGTATGGCGAAATGATCTGGGCGTGAGGGGCTTGACAAAGAAAAGCAGAGGATCAGGGAGAAGCCTTGTCTGCTTGACTGTTGGGCCGCGAAGACGATTGGGTAAGCTGGCGAAAAGCAAATGCTGATCCCTCGACTCCCCCTTTTGCCTTGCTGCACTCCGCTTCGGGGTCTCTCGAGATGACAGTGGGGAGAATGAGGCTGGTGCGATCCCACCCTTCGCCAGAAAGAAGGCGAAGGACGGGGCACCCAGAGTCAGGAGGTTGGTGAGGGCTCGTGTGACGGTGAGGGTCGGGCACCGGAATCAGGAAGCTGGCAGGGATTCCTGTGTAGGCGAGGCCTGAGCGCTCCACTGCTTCCATACTGCGAAGACGGCCAGCGCGATCGTGAGCGCTGCGGCCGAGCGCGTGACGAAGGGATGGGCGATGAGGATGAAGGATGCGAAGCGCATCAGGAGCGACCAGGCCAGAGCAGTCGAGAGGAAGAGCGAGGCCTGGTTGAGATCCTTCGATCCGACAGCGGCGGCGAATGCGCCGAAGGCCAGGCCGGGGATGAGGTCGATGACATAGTGCTCGCCGGTTGAGAGAGTGGCGAGGCATGTGGCTGCTAGAAACGCGAACGCGACGGCCTTCCACAGCTTGCCCGGAGCAAAGAGGAGGAACAGGAAAGCCGTGCCGACGTGGAGAGAAGGAAACGCGTTGGGCATTCCCGCGAGGCGGATCGGGACGGGCTGGACGACGAACAAAGCGGGGGGCGGAGAGAGCCACTGCTTGCCGAAGGCGTAGATGGGGCCGCAGGCGGGAAGGAGAGCGTAGAGGAGCGGCCCGGTAACCAGCTCGGCGACGTATGCGAGCACAACGGAAGCGCGCAGTTTGCGGTAGCTGGTGACGAGAAACCAAACGATCATCATCGGGACCATCAGTTGGTAGACGACCCAGAGGGGTATGCGCGCAAAGCCCTGGAGCGGACGCGCAATGGAAGCGGCCTGAAGGCCCAGCGACTGGTCGACACAGAAGAGAATATGGTCGAACTTCCAAGGAAACAGACCGCCTTCGCTGCCCATGACCGTGGTGAGAAGAAAACCGTAGAAGAGATTGAGAGCCAGGGCAAAGACGAGCAGGGGACGGGTTTTGTCCTTCTGGTCTCTGAGCATCCAGACGGCTGACAGGAAGAGGGCAACGATGCCCAGGACCGGCGGACTCAACAGGATTTGAAGGATATGCATGTTCCACGCTCCGGCCCGAAGGCATCATGACGGCGCGACGGCCGGAACAACGGCCTCACGGGCAGAGGCGCGCGCAAAGAGATACCAGACGAGCCAGACCGGCGCGATCCAGAGATAGAGAGCCGAGTGCAGCCCGAAGGGCGAGACGATCTGGACTTCGATGAGGACGTAGATGAGCGCGAGAAGAGAGAGCATGGTTTGCGACGGGTTGCGAGAGACGGCGTAGAGGATTGCGGGAAGCGCGACCGATTGATCGAAGATCCAGCCGAAGGGGGCGACGAGAAGCGAGACGAGCAGGAGCGGGCTGCCGTGCTCGAGCCAATCCCAGGCGTGGCGGCGCGGCCAGAAATAGATCAAGGCCCAGATGCAGCCGAGAACGGCTGGGATGAATGCGATCCACTCGGCGGAAGGGTTGATTCGGTCGCGGAGGAGGTCGCCGAGACAGGGAGTGAACTCCCGGGTGATGACCGAGGTGCGCATGTAATACGCGTACTGGCTCCAGGCGGCGGGATCGACGAGGGCGGTAATCAGCGCGCCAACGGCGAAGGCTGCAGCGCCTCCGGCGAGAATGCGATAGCTGCGGGAGACGACGATCCAGACGAGAAGGACGAGGGCGTAGGGAAGAAAGAGATGCGGCTTGACGGTGCAGAGCCAGAGCGCGGCACCGGCAGCAAAGGGGCGCGACTTGTGCAGGCGGAGAAAGACGGCGAGTCCGAAGAGAAGGAGGATGGAGGTCTGGCCGAGGTTGACGCAGTACAGAGCGGGAGGAAAGCAGTAGCCAAGCCAGTCAAGATGACTAGACGCGAGACCAATAGAGTTCCACAAGATTCGAACGGAGGCGATGAGGAGGCCGAGCATCACAAGCGACCAGGGAAGAGCGGAGGCCGTGGGCGAGAAGTAGCCGAGCGGGAAGGCCAGGGGCAGGGCCCAGGGAGTGTTGCGCATGAAGTATGAGCCAGGGCCGCTGAATCCCGCATTGCGCTCGATGCGGTTGAGGGCATCGGGGTCGTAGGGATTGCCGTGCTGGACGAGCTGGTGGCCGGTGGCCCAGTAGACGATGAAATCGCGGCGGGCAACGATGGCAGGATTGAAGGACAAGATGCTGAGAAAGAGAGTGGTGTAGACGACCCCGAGCGCGCAGGCAATGGCAATGAAGAGTGCAGTGAATTCGCGCTTGCTGGCCAAGGATGATGGACCTTTCTGGAGCTGGGTCATGGCAATTATAGGTGCGGCATGTGTGGTGCTCGCGAGTGAAGCGGCATGGAGGTTGCGGAGCGCGAACCAAGGCGTTCAATACTGACGCGGCGTCCAGTCAGGTGGATTCGATGGGCGGGGGCGTTGAGTCTCTCGCGGCGGTCGCGCGCACAAAGAGATACCAGAGGAGCCAGGCGGGGGCGGTCCAGAGAAAGAGGGTCGAGGTGACCTTGACAAAGCAGATCTCGATATCGGCGGCAAGAATGAGCAGAGCAAGAATTGCGAGCAGCTTGCGCGAGCGGGTGGCATAGGCGCCATCGAGGAGCGCAGGAATGGCGAGGCCCTGGTCGTAGAACCAGCAGTAAGGAGCGGCGAGAAGCGAGACAAGGATGAGCGGGCTGGAGTCTGTGAGCCAGTCCCAGTGAGCGCGGCGGCGCCAGAAGTAAACCAGCGCCCAGAGGCAGGCAAGGGCTGCGGGGAGGTATTGCAGCCAGGCGGCCCGAGGAAGAAGCCAGTGGCGCATGGCGTCAGCGAGGCAGGGAATGAACTGGTTGTCGACGGCGGGCGAGCGCATCATGCGAGCGTAATCGGGCCAGGCCGAAGGGTCGATGAGGAAGGCGGCGGCGCTGGTGAGGGCGAGGGAGAAGGCGGCTCCGGCGAGGAGCTTGTAGCTGCGCGAGACGACGATCCAGAGGACGAGCACAGCGGCGAAGGGCAGGAAGAGTTGCGGCTTGAGAGCGCAGAGCCAGAGCGCGACACCGGCGTTAAAGGGGTGGCAGCGATGAAAGCGGAAAAACAGGATGAGCCCCAAAAGCGCAAAGAGGGAGGTCTGGCCCATGGTGAGGCAGATGATGGCGGGAGTGAAGGCAATGCCGAGCCAGTGGATGTGATTGTGCGGAGTGCCGTGGAGCTGATGAAGCATGCGGACGGAGATGAGCAAGCAGGCGAGGAGGAGCAGGGTCCAGAGAATGGCGGCGATGCGGAGGCCGAGAAAACCGAGCGGGTAAGCAAGAGGGAGCGCCCAAGGCGGGTTACGCATGATAAGGACGGCGCGGGCGTCGAGGCCGGCGGAGTGCTCGAGGGCCGAGATGGCGTTGCGGTCATAGGGGTTGCCGTGGTGGACGAGCTGGCGGCCAGTGGCCCAGTAAGAGACGAAGTCGCGAGTGGCAGCCAATTTGCCTGCTACGGGCACGGCGAAGATGAAGAGGATGGTGACAGCAAGCGCGAGGCCCGCGGCGACGGCAATTGCAAGTTGAGCAAAGTCGCGGGGCTCCTCAACAGGAGGGGGGTCCGGCTTGCTGGCCATGGAGGCTATTCTACGGCAGCTGCTGGGGATGGCGAAGAGAACTGATTCATTGGAGGCTTCTTATGTTGAGGACGATGCGGTAGGAGGCGGTGGAAGGAGGCGAAGGGAAGGCGGATTTGGCGTGATGATGGCGGGTTTTGGGAGGCAGTTGGCGGAGGGAAGAGAAGGCTGAATGTATACAGGGGCTGACCGGTGCGCGAGCGGCTGTAAACGGGGGTAGACAGTTCTGGTAGTCACCGCGGGAAAAACCTCTCGTAAGGTATTGATTCTAAATTGATGAGCATTTCGTCTGAGAATGGCACGCCAGATGCTGTTTAAAGAGCGCCCGGCTGAGGCTGGGGATTTGAACCCTCGGAGAGAAGCACAATGAATAATTTATTTCTGGCGCTCTATGTGAAGCTTCAGAACCTGATGGCCCGCGAGGAAGGTCAGGATCTGGTCGAGTACGCCCTTCTGGTTTGCCTGATTGCTCTCGCAGCCATCACCGGCGTGAAGAATGTCGCTACGGCGGTCAACACTGTGTTCAGCAACATCAGCGGTTCGCTGGCATAGTCGCACACGGAATATCCAGGACCTCAGCCCCTTCGCGGGAAGGCGCGGTAACGGCAAGTCGCCGAACGCGCCTTTTCGCGCTAAGGACAACCGCTCGTAAAAGAGCAGCAAACAACCGGGCAAGGCAAAGAACCTGAACACTCAGCCTTGTCCGCAAAGCCGCGGAAGATCGCGGCGGCCGAGCTCGCTGGCTCAGGCCGGAAGATCACAAAGGAGAAACAAGAATGCGCAACATCCTTGTAGACATGTACGTGAGATTCCAAGGTCTGAAGAACGGCGAGGAAGGTCAGGACCTGGTTGAGTATGCGTTGCTGGTTGCCCTGATCGCACTCGTTTGCATCACGGGCGTCAACAACGTGGCAACGGCCGTGAACACGGTCTTCAGCAGCATCAGCAGCTCACTGGCGTAAGCGCCGAGCGTCTGAGTTACCCAAGGGCCTCAGCATCTTCGTGGGAGGGTTACGCGTCCGGCCTCGCGCCGGGGCGTACTCCTCCCACGAGGGTTTTTGTCGCTTTTCTTTAAGAGCGAAAAGAAGCCCGAAAGACGCGCACATGGTGGAATGCCGTTCGGCTTCATTCGATTCTTTCAGTGAAACAGGCGGGTTGGGCCGGCAGGAGCCCTGCAGGCCGCGCTGCGGACTGACCCGAAGCCAGAAGATCGCCGACTGGAGAATTCACAGATGAACGACGCACTTTTGAAGCTGTATGTGAAGCTCCAGGGATTGCAGACCGGCGAGGAAGGCCAGGATCTGGTTGAATATTCACTGCTGGTGGCGTTGATTGCTCTGGCGTGCATAGCCGGAGTGAGACACGTGGCCACAGCCGTCAACGCTGTGTTCAGCAACGTCAGCTCTTCTCTCGCGTAGTCACGGGGAAGGGCGCCCGGGCCGGAACGCAGGCCAAGCAGCAAACTTGCTCGCGATAGGCGCACCGAAAATTCAGCAGGTTCAACGGGAGAGATGGGCCGGAGAAAGTCCTCCGCTACCGGCTCAATTTCTCCCATATTTTTGTGCAAACACGGTAGGTTGACGAAGGGGGTTCGGATGGATGGATCCCCCGGAGGCATTGCGCCGCGAATGTCGTAAGATCGCAATGATCTCTCTAGAAAATGTGCTCGCCCAACCAATATGCTGCTGCCCTCCGCCAATCAACCCAACACATCTCTATTGGTCCTTGAATGCGGACTGACGGGGATCGCGATTGCATCGGCGTTCGCGTGGCCGAAGCTCGGCAGCGGTTTATTTGCGCGTATCGAGCGGACTTTTGCGCGGCTAGCTCACAACCAAGGGTTGGCAGTAGCGACGACCGGACTGAGCGTGATCCTGCTGCGACTGGCGATTCTGCCGCTTTACCCGATTCCGCTGCCCTTCTGTCCTGACGACTTCAGCTTTCTGCTGGCGAGCGACACGTTTGCGCACGGCCGGCTGACGAATCCGACTCCAGCGATGTGGACGCATTTCGAGAGCATTCACATCACCATGCAGCCGAGCTACCAGTCGATGTACTTCCCCGGCGAAGGGCTGCTTCTGGCCGCCAGCACAGTGATTTTCGGAAATCCGTGGATTGGGCAACTGATGGCGAGCGCGCTGATGTGCGCGGCGGTCTGCTGGATGTTGCAGGCATGGCTGCCGCGGAATTGGGCGCTGCTGGGCGGGATGATCGCCGTGATGCGCCTGGGGGTGTTTAGCTACTGGACGAACACATACCACTCCGCGGGGGCGCTGGGGGCGATCGGCGGCGCATTGATTCTCGGCAGTCTTCCGCGACTGAAGGGGACAGCTCAAATCCGCTATGCGCTGTTGATGGGGATTGGAGTCGCGACTCTTGTTCTGACGCGCCCGTACGAAGGCATTCTGCTGTGCCTGCCGGTTTCGATTGCGCTCGTTCACTGGATGTGGAAGGGCAAGAATCGGCTAAGTGCCTTCGCGCTGGCGCGAATGGCTGTGACGCCGCTGGCGTTTGGCGTGGCCGCGGCTGCGTGGATGGGTTATTACGACTATCGCGCATTTGGAGACCCATTGACTCCGCCGTACACGGTCGATCGCAACATGTACGCTATTGCCCCTTATTATGTGTGGCAGCACGAACGGCTTGAGCCCGCGTACAAGCATCCAGTCATGCGGGACTTCTATCACAAAGGGGAACTGGACTTTTACCATCAGATCCACTCGTTGAAGGGGTTTGTGCCATACACGCTGGAAAAGGTAGGATTCACGTTTTTGTTTTACGGCGGGTTTGCGTTGTTGCCCCCTCTCCTCATGGTGCGCCGCGTGTTTCTCGATCACCGCGTGCGCTTTCTGATTCTTTGCGTGGCCGTGCTGGCGGCTGGAATGGTGATCGAGATTTTTCTTCTCGCTCACTATGTGGCTCCTTTGACGGGGGCGTTCTACGCGATCGGGCTGCAAGCCATGCGGCACTTACGGCTGTGGAAGCCGGAGGGCAAACCTGTGGGCCTGGCGATGGTGCGGTTCGTTGTGACGGTGTGCGTTCTGCTGGCAGGTGTAAGGCTCTTTGCACAGCCGCTTCACATCGCTCCTCCGGAGTGGCCGGCGAGCAACTGGAATTTCAATTGGTTCGGTCCCGAACATTTTGGCGTGGAGCGAGCTCGAGTCGAGGCCGGTCTGGAGCAGCTTCCCGGCAAGCAACTCGTCATTGTCCGCTATTATAAGAACCACTACCCGTTCGACGAGTGGGTCTACAACCGTGCCGACATCGATGGCTCCAAAGTCGTATGGGCAAGAGAAATGAATGCTGCCGATAATTCAGAGTTAATCCATTACTACGGGGATCGGCGGGTTTGGTTGGTTGAGCCGGATGCGATTCCAGCGCGGATTGAGCCGTATTCGACGCCGGATGCGGCGGGCGCGGCACACTAGGCCGGCAAACGGATTGCGAAGCCGAGACGAATCAGAGGGGATCAGGCGATGATCAACCGAAAGCGGATTGCGGTCGTGATGCCAGCGTACAACGCCGAGAAGACGCTAGAACAGACCGTGCGGGAGCTCTCCGACGTGGTGGACATCAAGATCCTGGTGGATGACTCCAGTAAGGACAAGACCGCGGAGCTTTCGCGCAGGCTGGGCGTGCAGACATTTGTCCATGATGCCAATTACGGATATGGCCGCAACCAACAGACCTGTTATCGGGAGGCACTGGCGGCAGGGGCAGATATTGTCGTGATGGTGCATCCCGACTACCAGTACACGCCGACGCTGGTGCCTGCGATGGCGGGAATGATTGCCAGCGGGGTGTACGACATGGTTCTGGGATCGCGGATCCTGGGCGCCGGGGCACTGAAAGGCGGAATGCCTTTCTACAAATACGTGGCCAACCGCTTGCTGACTGCGTTTCAAAATCTGCTCCTTGGCGTGAAGCTTTCGGAATACCACACCGGATTTCGCGCTTTCTCACGGGAACTGCTGGAGACGCTGCCGCTGCTGGAGAATTCCGACGATTTCGTGTTCGACAACCAGATGATCGCGCAGGCGGTGATGTTCGGCTTTCGCATCGGGGAGATTTCGTGCCCAACAAAGTATTTTGAAGAGGCGTCGTCCATCAATTTCAGACGCAGCGTCAAGTATGGCTTTGGCGTGTTGGCCACGACGATAAGTTTCAGGGCGCACAAATGGGGCATTATTCGCGTTGCGCGTTTTGCCAAGTCGGGAAGAAAGGTCAACAAGGAATATTACTCGCAGATCGAGCAAGGTCGATGAAAGTGGAAGGGCTCTCATGAAGTCTTCGGAGTGCATCGCCGTTCGATCAAAGGATGATCCACGCTGGGTGCGTGACTTTCGGGACAACATGCCGCCTGCGAGCATCGATGGACAGGATGTTCCCAAATGACGCTTATCGTGGACGGTTCAGCAATTCATGATTCGAGCCAAAGTCACACGGCAGCGGAGCGGAGAAGCATCACTGTCATTTTTCCCGCTTACAACGAAGCGGCGAATATCCGGCAGGCAATAGAACAATCCATGGAGGCGATGCATCCGCGCTTCGATACCTTTGAACTTCTCATCATCAATGACGGCAGCCGGGACAATACAGGCTCGATTGCCGAAGAGCTTGCCAAGACCTATCCCGAGATCACCGTGCTGCACAATGAGCGAAATATGGGGCTCGGAGAGACTCTCTATCGTGGTTTCGAGTGCGCTAAGGGCGAGTTGGTCATCCAGAATGCCATGGACTACCCTCTCGATCTGCGCGATCTTGACATATTGATTCCCGTTTTGGAAGAAGCAGATGTTGTGGTTGCCGTAAGAAAGGCGTATGCAGGTTATACGCCCTATCGAAAACTGACATCGAAGGTGAACCGGGCTCTGCTTCGCCTTCTGTTTGAGCCCAAACTTCGAGACTACAACTATACCCAGCTATATAAGAGAAAAGTGTTGGAAGCGGCGAGGCCAACTTCGCGCAGCACCGTGTTTATCGCCCCAGAGATCATTATTCGCGCCCACGAGCTGGGCTTTCGAATTAAGGAAGTGGAAATTGACTACTATCCTCGCATTGCGGGAGAGGCGACTTCCGGAAATCCAGGAGTGATTCTACGGTCGCTGCGAGACATGTTCGCATTCTGGGTTAAGGGCTTCTTCACTGGCAGGCACTATTTAAAGCCCTGGTCAGCCATTCGAAGCGGCAAGCCTAAAAGCCTGGTCGCTCGTTTGGATCGCGAGTCACGGTGACGACGACCATGGCGACAGACGCGGAGCCGGAAGCCGCAAAGCGACTGCGCTTCGATGGTCTGGTTTGGCTCATGCTCAGCAGCGTGATGTTTGTGATGTTGGGTTCCGTTTTCGAACGCGTCTCTCCCGACTCGATGGCGGATTTCGGGAGCGTTTATTACGGCTCCCGGTGTTTGCTGCAGCACTCCGACCCGTACCAGGAAAGCGACCTGCTACGCACATTTCAGGCCGACCACAAAGAATACGCCTCGGCCCCGGATCCGCTTCGCCGGGTCGTGATGTTCTGTGTCAACCTGCCGACTTTGCTCGCATTCGTCATCCCTTTCGCCCTGCTGCCGTGGGGCCCGGCGCACTTGCTTTGGATGTTTCTGACGGCGGCAAGCTTCATCCTGGCCGCGTATCTGATGTGGAATCTCGCGGCCACGAATGCGCCGGTCATCTCGGGCGCGCTGATCGGCCTGTTTCTGCTCGGAAGCGAGATGCTTCTTGAGATCGGCAATCCGGCCGGCATTGAGGTGAGTCTATGCGTCATTGCAGTCTGGTGTTTTCTTAGAGATCGCTTTGTGCCGGCGGGCATTCTTTGCCTGGCACTCAGCGTCGCGGCCAAGCCGCATGTTGCGGGCCTGGTTTGGCTCTACTTTATATTGGCCGGCGGCCCCTATCGAAAGCGCGCCTGGCAAACCCTGGCTGTAGCGGCCGTGCTTAGCCTGCCGGCAGCTATCTGGGTCTCGCACGTAGCGCCGCATTGGATGGCGGAGCTGCAGGCCAATCTTCAGACAGCTTCTACGCACGGCAGTGTGGATGATCCAGGCCCCGCCGGCGTCAATTCCCAGTCCCACGGAGCCATCGAGATAAGCCTGCAAACGGTCTTCAGCATCTTCCGGGATGATCCACGTTTTTACAATCCATTGACCTACCTTCTCTGCGGGCCAATTCTGCTTGTTTGGGCGCTCACTTCGCTGCGAAGGCGCTTTTCGCAAGACAGAGCGCGGCTGGCGCTCGCAGCCATTGCGGCTCTTTCGATGCTCCCGATCTATCATCGGTTACACGATACCAGCCTATTGCTACTAGCCTTCCCCGCATTCGCGATGCTCTGGGCCAAGGGCGGTCCAAACTCGTGGCTTGCGCTCCTGTTCACAGGCGCGGGAGCTGTCTTGAGCAGCGATATTCCCGTGCAGCAGCTCGCGATCCATAGTGCTCACCTTCGGGAGTCCACGCCGGGATTGGCCGGCCAGCTTCTTACGCTTGCGCTGGCCCGACCGGTGCCGCTGGTCTTGCTTGTTATTGGCATTTTCTATCTCTGGGTCTATGTGCGGCATCCCGTTCTGGATACTCGCGAAGGGAAGGCCAGAAAAATCGCGCAGCACTGCGATTCCTAATCCCAGCAGGGATCGTAGAGTATTTCAGGTACACCAACGAGAGCGGCGGTTCGATCCCAGAGAATCCGGTGGATGAACTTCTCTTCATTCAAGACGCCAGCGAATGAGCCGTTCCGTCTATTCCTTGGCATGATTCGCGAAGAATACGGCAGAGCTATACTGACGGCGATGCGGAGCGTCTCGAGCTGGTTCCGATGCAATTTCGACCTGCGATTTGATTACGCAAGGCGGGTTGTGGCCGGGCTTCTTTTTCTATTTCTCGCCGGACTCGCTTGCGGCCAGCAGAATCCTGTTGGCGCGCAAGTAACCGTGACGGTAGTGGATGAAAATGGCCAGGCGGTCGAAGGCGCGCAGGTGACGATTGCAGAGCCGGGAATAGCGCCGGCGCAGCTGTGGACGGACTACGCGGGGAGTTGCATCTACGCGCCGCGGCAGCGCGAGCCGTTCCAGGTTCAGGTGGAGAAGGCGGGATTTTATAAAGGCGATGCGGGCGGCATCGATCCGAACCAGCACAGCGTGCGAGTAGTGCTTGCGCACGAGCAGATTGTGCGCGAGCAAGTGAATGTGACCGCGTCAACGCCAGGCATCGATACGCAGCAGGTTGCGGACCAGAGCACGATGAATACGGCGGAGATCGTGAACATTCCCTATGAAACCTCGCGGGACATCCGCAATCTGCTGCCTTTCAATCCAGGGGTGGTGCAGGATGCGACCGAACAGGTGCATGTGGCCGGTGCGGAGACATGGGAGACGCTGGACACAATGGATGGGTTCGATATCCGCTCGCCCGTCGGCGGGACGCTGAGCCTGCGGGTGAGCGCGGATGCGGTGCGGTCGATTGACGCGGAGACGACGCGGTACCCGGTGGAGTTTGGGCGCGCGACGGGTGGCGTGATCGCGCTCTACACGGGGATGGGCGACAACAAGTTCCGCTTCAATGCGACGAATTTTATCCCGTCGTTCCGGAGCACAAATGGAATTCGCTTCGATCAGTTTGTTCCGCGATTCACGTTTTCAGGGCCGCTGAAGCGCGACCGCGCGTGGTGGTACGACGGCGCTGAAGTGGAGTGGGACAACATCTACATCTCCGAGCTGCCGGCGAACGCCAATACCGACGAACTGGTGCGCGGGAGCAATCTGACGAAAGTGCAGGCCAACGTGACTCCGGCGAACATCGCGACCGCGGGGCTGCTCTACAACAACTATCACTCGCCGTATGACGGCATTTCGTCGCTCGTGCCGCAGCAGAGCACGGTGAAACGCAACACGATTGCGTGGATGCCAACCGTGCGGGACCAGCAGAGCTTTGGCAAGGGCGCGTTGCTCGATTTGGGAGTGGGGTTTGTGAGCATTCGCGACGGATATGAGCCGCGCGGGAGCGCGCCATACGAGTACACGCCGGAGCAGACTGAAGGAAGCTATTTTGAAAACCTGAGCGGGCGATCGCAGCGGCTGGAGGGAACAGCGGCTTTGTATTTGCCGCCGCGGCAGTGGCTGGGGCGGCACGATGTGAAGGCGGGACTGGACCTGGACCATATTGCGTATGACCAGAGGCAGACGCGGACGCCGGTGAGTTACCTGCGCGAGAATGGAACGCTGGAGCGGCAGAGCGTTTTCGCGGCGGCGCCGGCGTTTACGATGCACAACGGCGAGATTGGCGCGTACGTGCAGGACAGATGGCAGCCGGCGAAGGGATGGCTTGTGGAGCTGGGGCTGCGCTTTGACTGGGATGAAATTGTGCGGCGGCCGCTGGTTGCGCCACGGCTGGCGGCGGTGTACGCGCCGGGAGATAGGGATAGGACGAAGATTTCGGCCGGCATTGGGCTTTATTACGAGCACACGCAACTGGAGTACCTGGCGCAGACGCATGCGGGCATTCGATCCGACACGTACTACGCGGCGGACGGAGTGACGCCGACAGGGCCGACGGAGGAGACGGAGTTTACCGCCAACGATGGCCTGCTCCATGAGCCGAGGGCGTTGAACTGGAGCGTGGGAGTGGAGCGAAAGATGCCGTGGGCGATTTATGCGGGGGCGAATTATCTGGAGAAGCGGACTTCGGATGTTTTTACGTTTGCGAATCAGAGCGGGGCGGCGGCGATTGCGGGAAATTATCTGCTGACGAACGGAAGGGAAGATCACTACAGCTCAGAGGAATTCGATGCGCGGCGGCTGTTTGCGAACGGGTACACGGTGTATGTGTCGTACACACATTCCTCAGCGCACACCAACGCGGCGCTCGACTACCTGCCCACTCCATCGCCGCTGGGGCCGCAGCAAAACGGGCCGCTGGCATGGGACGTGCCGAACCGCGTGATTTCCTGGGGCTGGCTGCCGGTGCCGTTCGCAAGGCTGAGGAAGCACTGGGATTTTGTGTACCTGCTCGACGAGCATACGGGCTTTCCGTACACAGCGGTGAATGCGGCGCAGCAGGTGATTGGCGCGGCGGGAGGGCAGCGGTTTCCCACGTTTGTGAATTTCAGCCCGGGACTCGAGTGGAAATTCCATTTTCGCGGACAGTACTGGGGGCTGCGCGGCGTGATGGAGAATGCGACCGACAGCGGGAATCCGGCGGAAGTGAACAACGTGGTGGACTCGCCGGAGTTTGGAACCTTCAGCGAGTTGCAAGGGCGGGCGTTCACGGCGCGAATCCGGCTGATCGGGGCGAAGTGAAGGAGGCAGAGATCAGAGAAAAGGGATTGCCTTATTGGAAATGGCGGCTTTTGATGCAGGATTTAGGGAAGATGCTCGTGGTGACCGGGTTGGTGCTTGCGGGAATCGG
>Ga0187891_1001683_pt1 | contig 18355 bp, 16 predicted proteins | sample June2016WEW_21_4_FD_132990 | JGI IMG/M metagenome (GOLD analysis project Ga0187891, IMG submission 132990) | Peatland microbial communities from SPRUCE experiment site at the Marcell Experimental Forest, Minnesota, USA - June2016WEW_21_40 | ecosystem: Environmental > Terrestrial > Soil >... | reverse complement strand
GCAGATCCTCCGAATACGGTTTCGCCATCCATGCTGGCCTCCATTCCAGCACGAACCTTGAATCCGATTCGTTCCCGCAGGGGAATCCCGCGATTCAGTCTTTTCGGAAAATGCTCTAATGGCGGCCTTCAGCTCGCCGGGCTGGCTGGCCTTAAAACCGTGGCCGCCGCAGGCCCGCGCCAGCGCCACAAAATCCGGATTGGGAAATTCGATCGCCTTGCGGAACGGCGGCAGCCCCAAATGCTCGGCTTCCAGCGTGATCAGTCCGAATGCCGAATTGTTGTAGACGACGACCTTCACCGGCAGCTTGTACTGCACGGCGGTCAGGAATTCGCACATCAGCATGTTGAAGCCGCCGTCGCCGCACAGCGCAATGACCTGACGCGACCGATCGAGCGCCTGAATGCCGTTGGCTTGACCGAGCGCCGTTCCGACGGCGGCGTTGTTGAAGGAGCCGAGGATGCGTTGCGATCCGTTCTGCTTGATCCAGTTTGCCGACCACAGCGTGTTGAGGCCGGTGTCGAGGACGAAAACTGCGTCCGGACTGGCGACGTCGCTGACCGCGCGCGCCACCGCCTGCGGGTGGATGCGATCCTTGCTGCGTGCCGGATCGGCCTGCCGGTCCAGCATCTCATCCCACTTCCGCCGCTCCTTGGTCACCTGATCGCGGAAGCCGGTGTCGGTTTTGGCCGCGACCCGATCAAGCAGCAGTTTCAGGGTCGGACGGACCGCGCCGACGACCCCCAGCACGGTCGGCGTTCGCCGGCCCAGCACGCCCGGCCGCACGTCGAGTTGGATGACGTCGGCTTTTTTCGGCAGGAATTCGGAGAACGGATAGTCGGTACCGAGCATCAGCAACAGATCGCAACGCATCATCGCGCTGTAGACCGGTTTGGTGCCGACGATGCCGATGCCGCCCATCCAGCACGGATCGTCGTAGGGCATGATGTCCTTGCCCTTGAGCGAATGGATCAGCGGCGCCTTGATCCGATCCGAGAGCGCGCGCAGCTCGTCCGCCGCGAGGTGGCAGCCGGCTCCGCATAGGATCAATACCTTTTGCGCCGCCTCGAGCCGGCGGGCGATGGCGTCGATCTCGGCCTCGGTCGCGGCGAGCTCGGGCGGCGGCTTCAGCGTCGCGATGCTGCCAAGGTCGCCGTCGGCCTTGGCGCCGACGACGTCGACTGGAAGCGTCAGATGGGCGACCCCGCGTCCCGCATAAGCGGCGGCGATGGCCTGGTGAAACACCGCGGGCGCCTGCGCCGGCGAAGAGACGGTCTGCGTGTAGAGCGAGACGTCGCGAAACAAGAGGTCGGGATCGGTCGCCTGCACGTGATCGATGCCTTGCAGCTTGCGCGGCATGTCGCCGGACAAGGCGAGGACCGGCGCATGATCGCGGCTCGCCTCGTAGAGGCCGGCGACCAGATGAGTGCTCCCGGGCCCCGTCGTGCCGGCGCAGACGCCGAGCCGGCCGGTCAGCTTGGCCTGGCCGGCGGCGGCGAGCGCCGCGCCTTCCTCGTGGCGAACGCCGACCCATTCAATGCGGCTGCGGCGGATGGCGTCGGCCACGGGATTGAGTGAATCGCCGATCAGGCCGAAGACCTGCTTGACCCCGATCTGCTCGAGCGTACCGATCAGGACATCCGCGACCGTTTGCGCCATGTACGCCTCCTTTGCCGCGATTTGCCGCCTCGATCCCTGCCGTTCGCCAATATGCGCGGCGGCGGCGGCGCTGTCGACGTGTCGGAAGGTTACCGTTTCACCCGGCCGAAGCGGCGCGGGCCGCTGTCGGTAACGCCGAGATAGGTTTCAAGCGCGGCGCGGTCGCTCAACAGCGTCGCGCTGTCGGCGGCGTGGACGACGGCGCCGCGCTCGAGGATGACGGCGTGGTCGGTGACCCCGAGAATCTTCTTGGCGTTCTGCTCGACCAGGATCGCCGACATGCCCTCGTCGCGGATCACCCGTCGCAGCGCCCCGAGCAATTCCTCGGCCAGGATCGGCGCCAGGCCTTCGAGCGGCTCGTCGAGCAGCATGACGCGCGGATTGAGCACCAACGCGCGCCCGACCGCGAGCATCTGCTGCTCGCCACCGGAAAGCTGGTTGCCGAGGTTTTGACGCCGCTCGCTCAGCCGCGGAAACAGCGCATAGACCTTGTGCGTGGTCCAGCGGCCCGGCCGCGCGACTGCGGTGAGATTTTCATGGACGGTGAGCGATTTGAAGATATTGCGCTCCTGCGGCACCCAGCCGATGCCAATATGCGCGCGCTGATCGGGACGCAGCCTGGTGATATCGAGACCATCGAGCGTGATCGTGCCGGAGAAACGGCGCGTCACGCCCACGATTGTATTGATCAGCGTGGTCTTGCCCATGCCGTTGCGGCCGAGCAGCGCCAGCGCCTGGCCCTCGGCGAGCGACAGCGAGATGCCCGACAGCACCACGGCCTCGCCGTAGCCGGCCGAGAGATGTTCGACGCTCATGAGCTCAGGCATCGAGCTCCTCGCCGAGATAGACCGCCTTGACCCGGGGATCGCGCGCAACGTCCTCGGGTGCGCCCTCCACCAGCAATCCGCCGTTGACCAGGACGGAGATGCGATCCGCGAAGGAGAACACGAGGTCCATGTCGTGCTCGATCAAGAGCACGGTGACGTCTTCGGGCAGCGCCGCGATGGTGGCCAGAAGCTCGTGGCGTTCCGCGTCGGGCACACCGGCCGCCGGCTCGTCAAGCAACAGCACATGCGGCCGGCAGGCGAAGGCGAGCGCGATTTCAAGGAGCCGCTGCTTGCCATAGGGCAGGATCGCGGTGCGCTCGTGCATAACATCGGTCAGGCGAAAACGCTCGACGATCTCCACGATCTCGTCGGTCACTGCGGGCCTGCTGCCGACCAGCCGCCACCAATCGCTGCCCAAACCGACGCGTTCGGAGACTGCAAGCCCGATGGTCTCGAGCGGCGTGAGGTCCGAGAACAGCTGGTTGATCTGGAAGGTGCGCGCCATGCCGAGCCGCACCCGCTGGTACGGAGCAAGCGCGGTAATGTCGCGGCCGTCGAGCATGATGCTGCCGGCAGTCGGCTTGAGCACGCCGGTGAGCAGGTTGATCAGGGTGGTCTTGCCGGCGCCGTTCGGTCCGATCAAGGCATGCCGCGCCCCCTTCTCGATCGCCAATGAGACACCATGCGCCGCGGTCACGCCGCCGAAGCGCTTTTCGAGGCCGATTGTCTCGAGGATCGGCATAGCGCTAGCCGCCGAGCGCGGCTGAGCGCGTCACCAGACGCCCGCCGAGCCCAGCGAGCGCGGCGCGTACCGCGGCAACCCATCCGTCCACCCGCTCGCGGCCAATGAGGACGATCGCTACGAGCACCAGACCGATCCAGAACTGCCAATATTGCGGCGTCAGGCTGGCGATCCAGTCCTGCAAGAACTTGTAGATCACCGCGCCGATCAGGCCGCCGTAGAGATAGCCGGTGCCGCCGATGATAAGGACGAGGAGAAGGTCGGCCGAGCGCTCCAGCGAGAACACGTCGAGCGAACAGAACGCGGTGGTCTGCGTGAGCAGCGCGCCGGCGATCCCGGCGATGCCGGCGGAGACCGTATAGACCGCCACCAGCCGGCGGTTGACCGGAATGCCGATCGCCGACGCGCGCAACGTGTTGCCCTTCAGCGAACGCAGCGACAGGCCGAACGGCGAATAGACGATGCGCCGCACGACGACAAAGCAGACGAACAGCACAATCAGGCAATAGACATAGCCGGTGTGGCCGAACATATCGAAGCGGAACACGCCGAATATCGGCGCGATGGTGACGCCCTGCAGGCCGTCGGCGCCGCCGGTAATATTGGAATAGCGGTTGGCGAGCTCGCCGAGCATGAGCGCGACGCCCAGCGTGACCATGAGCCGGGTCAAGTCCGAGCCGCGCAGAACCAGAAAGCTGGTGACAAAACCGAGCGCCGCCGCAACCAGACCGGAGAGGACGAGCGCGACGACCGGCTCGTCGACGATGCCGTATTTGGCGACAAGCCCGGAAACGTATCCGGCGAGGCCGAAAAACGCCGCCTGGCCCAGCGAGATGATGCCGGCGTAGCCCAGGATCAGGTCGAGCGAGAGCGCAAACAGCGCGAGAATCGCCGTCTCGGTCAGGATCAGATGCTTGCCCGGGAACAACCAAATGGTCGCGAAGGCGAACACCCAGAAGGCGATTTCCAGCGGCGACCAGCGGGCGCGCCGCGCCAGGAACGCGGCGACGCCGTCGGTCGGGGGAATCATCGCGCTCACCGCGCCGCGCTCCGGGCGAACAAGCCCTGCGGCCGCCAGATCAAGACCGCGATCATGATCGTATAGATGACGAAGGCGCCGAGCTTCGGCGCGTAATATTTACCGGCGACATCGGCGATGCCGAGCAGGATAGAGGCAACGAACGGCCCGATGATGCTCGACGTGCCGCCGACCGTGACCACGATCAAAAAGTAGATCAGGTATTTGAGTGGGAAGGTCGGATCGAGGCCGAGAATTTCCGCGCCCAAAGCGCCGCCAAGTCCGGCCAGCCCGGAGCCGAAGGCGAAAGTGATGGCGAAAACCGCGCCGACATTGATGCCGAGACCGCGCGCCACGCGCTGATCGTCGACCGCCGCGCGCAAGCGGCTGCCGAACCGCGTCTTGCCGATGATCAGTTGCAGCGCCACCGTGAGCAGGCCGCAGATCAGGATAATGAGCAGGCGATATTTGCTCATGCCGATGCCGAACACGATGAAATGGCCTTGCAGGGCCTCGGGAATAAGCACGAATTGCTGCGAAGAGCCCATCACGTAATCGACGGCCGCGACCGACATGAAAACGAGCCCGATCGTGAACAACACCTGGTCGAGATGGCTCCTGCGGTAAACGTGGACGTAGAGCGTGCGCTCAAGGAGAGCGCCGAGCGCCGCCGTGACCAAAAATGCGATCGGCAGCCCGAGCGCGAACGGTACGCCCAGACGGTTGACCAGGATCACGGTGCAATAGCCGCCGGCCATGGCGAAAGCGCCGTGCGCCAGGTTGATGAAATTCATCAGGCCGAGCGTGACGGAAAGGCCGCATGCCAGCACGAAAAGCAGCATGCCGTAGGCTAGACCGTCGAACAGGATTGTCAGCATCGGTGCCCCATTCTCCCTCTCCCCGCTTGCGGGGAGAGGGTGGGGTGAGGGGGCGTCGCCGCCACGCTCAGAATCACGGCAAGGCCCCCTCACCCGCCGCGCTTCGCGCGACGACCTCTCCCCGCGCGGAGAGAGGTGTTTTTATTTCTGCTCCGCGGCCTTGATCGGATCCTTGACGGCCGGGAAGGTGGCGAACTCGACGTTATAGAGCTGACCGTTCTTTTTCTCGACCTTGCGGATGTAGATGTTCTGGACGATATCGCGCGTCTGCGGATCGATCGAGATCGGGCCGCGCGGCGATTCCCAGGCCATGCCCTTCATGGCGTCGATGAGCGAGTCGCCGTCGGTCTTGCCGCCGGTCTTCTTCAGCGCCTCGTAGATAAGGTGCACGCCGTCATAGGCGCTGACCGCCATGAAGTTCGGCCGCATGCCGCCATTGGCTTTCTCGAACGCGGCAACGAACGCCTTGTTGGTCACCGAGTCGTGATCGGCCGAGTACATATGCGCCGTGACGGTGCCGATCACCGCGTCGCCCATGCCGTTGAGCAGGTCGTCATCCATGATGTCGCCAGGGCCGATGAGCCTGATGCCTGCCTTGTCGAGGCCGCGCTCGACGAACTGCTTGACGAAAATGCCGCCTTGCCCGGAAGGAACGAAGACGAAGATCGCATCGGGTTTTTGGTCGGCGGCGCGTTGCAGGAAAGGGGCGAAATCGGGACTGGCGAGCGGGAAGCGGATCGCCTCGAGCACCTCACCGCCTTTTTTCTTGAATTCGGCCGTGAAGGATTTCTCGGAGTCGATACCAGGCCCATAGTCGGAGATCATCGTCACCACTTTCTTGATGCCGTTGTCCGCCGCCCAGTCGGCCATCGGCACGGTCGATTGCGCCATTGTGAAGCTGGTGCGCGCAATATAGGGCGATCGCTCGGTGATGATCGAGGTGCCGGCCGCGGTGACGATTTCGAGTGTTTTGGATTCCTTCGAGAGCGGAGCGACCGCGAGCGCCGTCGGCGTGATGCCGAAACCGGCAACGAACGCGACCTTGTCATTGACGATCAGCTCCTGCGCGATGCGCTTGGTATTGTCGGGCACCGCAGAGTCGTCCCTGATGATGAGCTCGACCTTTTTGCCGGCGACCGTGTCGCCGCGCTGCGCCATGTAGAGCTTGATCGCCGCGGATTCCTGTTTGCCGGTCGATTGCTGCTGACCGGTCATCGGCAGGATGAAGCCGATTTTGACGGTATCTTCGGCGAACCCACTGTCGGCCACAGACAGCCCGAGCGCGGCGAGGGCTGCCGCGATAACGTAGCTGCGCATCATGGATTCCTCCCTGAACGAGGCGATTATTAGCGCCTCGATTGATTGGGCATACCAACTCCGGCGGGCCCGTGTCCAGATCACAGGTTGTCTCGGCCGCCGATGTCGCGCGGTGCCGCGAGCGGATTGCCCAAAACTGAAGAGGCCCCGGCTTATGCCGGGGCCTCTAGCTAGAGGAGTGGGTCTGCGCCCACAACCGTCCGTCAGCTACTGCACGGTCTCTCCGTGCAAGGCGAGATCGAGACCTTCGCGTTCGACGTCCTCGCTCACGCGTAGCCCGATGACCATGTCGACAATCTTGAGGATGATCAGGGTCACGACCACGTCGTAGACGAAGACGCTGCCGATACCGATGAGCTGATTGACCACCTGGCCGGGATTGCCCTCGATCAGGCCGGCGGTGCCGCCGTAGGCCTCGATGGCGAACACGCCGGTGAGAATAGCGCCGGTGGCGCCGCCGACGGCGTGCACGCCGAACGCATCGAGCGCGTCATCGTAACCGAAGAGGTGCTTGAGGCTGGTGACCCCCCAGTAGCAAACGATGCCGGCGGCGACGCCGATGGCGAACGCTCCCATCGGGCCGACGAAGCCGGAGGCCGGCGTAATGGCGACGAGTCCGGCTACTGCACCCGAGCAAATACCGATGACGGTCGGCTTGCCGCGCATCATCCACTCGACCAGCATCCAGGTGAATGCTGCCGTCGCGGTGGCGATGTGCGTCACCGCCATCGCCATGCCGGCCTGCATGCCGGCACTTACGGCGGAGCCGGCGTTGAAGCCAAACCAACCGACCCACAACAGCGAGGCGCCGATCAGCGTGTAGACCATGTTGTGCGGCGGCGCGATGTCCTTGCGCTTGCCGAGCATCAGCGCCGCCATCAGTCCGGCGGTGCCCGAGTTGATGTGCACCACCGTGCCGCCAGCGAAATCGAGCACGTGGATCTTGGCGTCGGGATTGGCGCTGTTGAAAATGCCGTCCGGTCCCCAGACCCAATGCGCGATCGGCGAATAGACGAAAATCGCCCACAATCCGATGAACCAGAGCATGGCCGAGAACTTCATGCGCTCCGCGAACGACCCGGCGATGAGCGCCGCGGTGATGATCGCGAAGGTCAGCTGGAACATCGAGTAGACGGTCTCGGGGATGGTCGGCGCCAGCGGATTGGGATTGCCGATGCCTTTGGCAATATCGCTGACAATGCCCTGGAGGAACGCGCGATCGAGCCCGCCGATGAACGGCGTGCCGGCGCGGAACGCGAGGCTATAGGTAAAGAACAGCCAGAGAATACTGATGAGGCAGGTGATGGCGAAGCTTGTCATCACCGTATCGCCGACATTCTTCTTGCGCACCATGCCGCCGTAAAACAAAGCGAGGCCCGGAATGGTCATCATCAGCACGATGGCCATAGAGGTCAGCATCCAGGCGGTGTCGCCGGAATTGGGCGCGCAATTCGTGAGCGTCTTAGCATCGCAGGCGGGCGGCGGCGCCTCGGCCGCCGGCGGCGCGGCTGGCGTGGCCGCAGCGGATGGGGTGGCCGTCGCCGGCGTTGCCGCAGTCTGCGCGTAAGAAGCCTGGAAGGTCGGCACGCTCAGCACGATGGCAAGCGCCAGCGCTCCGGCGAGAGCGAGCAGCCCCGCACGCGAGAAGGTCTTCAAGGTCATGATGTCACTCCTGTCCGTGGAGATAGAGGTGCGGGGTTGCTAAAGAGCTGCGGCATCGAGCTCGCCGGTGCGGATGCGGACCGCATGGTCGAGGCCGAACACGAAAATCTTGCCGTCGCCGATCTGGCCGGTTTTCGCCGCGGCACTGATCGTCTCGACGACCTTGTCCACTTGATCGGACGCGCAGGCAATTTCGAGCTTGATCTTCGGGAGGAAGCTCACGGCATATTCGGCGCCGCGATAGATTTCAGTGTGGCCCTTCTGACGCCCATAGCCCTTCACCTCGGTGACGGTCAGTCCCTGAACGCCAATCTTGGTGAGAGCGTCGCGGACTTCGTCGAGCTTGAAGGGCTTGATGATGGCCATGACGATTTTCATTGGTTTCGATCTCCTGTCGAATCGCCTCTGTCGCCGGCACTGCCGATCGGGCAGACCCGGCCAAGGCGATGACCGCGCAGGAACACCAGCCCCACTCGCGGCAGTACCGGGGCGCTCTAATCAAGCGCCGTGCCAGTTGCGGGAGAGCGAGCTTAATGTGCTGGGAATCAAAGGCGATCGGGGGTCCCTGCCGGCCTCGCTGGCCGCCATCGAAGGGGCATCGGCGAGGCGGCCGCCCAAATACCGGACAGAATGCATAAAAACTAGGCTGGCAGAATGCTGGGCACCTATTGCAGGGCTTCGCCGTGTTGCGTGACGTCCAAGCCTTCGATCTCGCTCTGCTTATCGACGCGCAGCGGAATGAAGACCGCGATCGCCTTCAGCAGCACAAAGGTGGCGACGGCGGACCATACCAAGGTCACCGCGATACCATAGAGCTGGATCAGCACTTGGGAACCGTTTCCCTCCAGCCAGCCGGCGGTATTGCCGACCGCGCTGACGGCGAACACGCCAACCAGCAGGGTGCCGGTGGCGCCGCCGACGCCATGGACGCCAAACACGTCGAGCGAGTCGTCGTAGCCCCAGAGCAGCTTGAGCCTGGTGCAGCTCCAGAAACAAACCGCGCCGGCGATGAGACCGATGATCACGCCATGCCAGGGCAGCACGAAACCGGAGGCCGGCGTGATGGTGCCGAGCCCGGCCACGGCGCCGGAAATCATGCCGAGCACCGAGGGTTTGCCCCGCGTCCACCATTCCAGCGCCATCCATGTCAGGGCGCCGGTCGAAGCGGCAAGGTGCGTCGCGAGGATAGCGAACACGGCGCGCGAATTAGCGGCAAGCGCCGAGCCGCCGTTGAATCCGAACCAGCCGACCCACAGCAGTCCGGTACCGATGACCGCCAGCGAAAGATCGTAGGGCGCGAAATTGTCGCTGCCGTAGCCGCGCCGCGCGCCCAGCACGATGGCTGCGACCAGACCGGCGATGCCGGCATTGAGATGGACCACCGTGCCGCCGGCAAAATCGAGCATTCCAGCCGCGGCGAGAAAGCCGCCGCCCCAAACCCAATGGGCAATCGGGACGTAGACCACGATCAGCCAGAGCGCGGTAAACCACAGAAAGGCTGAAAAACGCATGCGATCGGCGACCGAGCCGGCAACGAGCGCCGCCGTAATCACGGCAAAGGCCATGTGGTAGAGCATGAACAGCGCTTCGGGAATGGTCTTCGCGAAGGGGCTGATCGCGTCCATGCTCATGCCGCGCAGCAGAACGCGGTCGAGCGTACCGAGCAACGGCGCGTCGCCGCCGAAGACGAGCGTGTAGCCGAGGCCGGCCCAGAGGATCGAACACAACGCCGTCGCGGCGAGGCTTTGCGCCATGGTCGCCAGCACGTTCTTCTTGCGCACCATGCCCGCGTAGAACAGCGCGAGACCCGGAATCGTCATCATCAGGACGAGCGCGGTCGCCGAGATCATCCAGGCGGTATCGGCCGGATCGATTTTGGCTGCGGTTTGCGCCAGGGCCGAAGTCGAAGCGAATGCCGTAGCCGCCCCGGCAGCGGCTACAGCGCCAGCGATCGATGCCACCCTCATCATCAGTTCCCCGGAACCCACTTTTGGAAAGTCAAAGCGCGCCGGCGTCGGTCTCGCCGGTACGGATTCGGACCGCCTGCTCGATCGGCGCGACGAAGATCTTGCCGTCGCCGATCTGGCCGGTCTTGGCGGCGGCGCTGATGGCCTCCACCACCTTGTCGGCCTCGTCTGTCGCGACAACGACCTCGATGCGGACTTTGGGCAGGAAATTCACCGCATATTCGGCGCCGCGATAGATTTCGGTGTGGCCCTTTTGCCGGCCGTACCCTTTGACTTCGGTGACGGTCATGCCGCGAACGCCGATTGCGGTCAGGGCGTCGCGCACGTCCTCGAGCTTGAAGGGCTTGATGATCGCGATGACGAGTTTCATGGATTAATTCCTGGGCACAGCGGCGCAGAGCGAGATGCACACGATATCGGCATCGCGACCAGACTTTAAGCAGTTTATTGGAATGCCGCGAGCGCGCCGTCCTCCCGCGGTGCATAACTCGACGGTCGGCTGTTAGGCCGGCGGGGCGCGGCGCTGCCGCAGCAGTCCTTCCTGCGCGACCGAGGCGACCAGCGTGCCGTCGAGGGCAAAGATCAAGCCGCGCGAGAAGCCGCGAGCGCCGCTGAGGTTGGGGCTGTCCTGGGCATAAAGGAGCCACTCGTCGGCGCGAAACGGGCGGTGAAACCATAGCGCGTGGTCGAGGCTCGCCGCCATGATGTCCTGGTGGAAAACAGTGCGCCCATGCGGAATCAGCGCCGCATCGAGCAGCGTCATGTCCGAGGCATAGGCGAGCACGCACTGATGAATCGCCGGCTCGTCGGGCAGACGTTCGGTGGCGCGTATCCACATGTGGAAGCGGCCGCCTTCGAGCTTCTCGCCGAGATAGCGGCCATACTCGACCGGCCGCAGCTCGATCGGCCGCTCGCGGTCGTAATAGCGCCGCACCGGATCCGGCATGAGCGACAGCACCCGATCCCTGACCTCGGCCTCGTTCGGCAGCGCGTCCGGCTTCGGCACGTCGGGCATGGGAAACTGGTGCGATAATCCTTCTTCGGCGCCATGGAACGACACTTCCATGGAGAAGATCGCATGACCGTGCTGGATCGCCATCACCCGCCGCGTGGTGAAGCTCTTGCCGTCGCGAATGCGATCGACCTCGTAGATGATCGGCACCTTGGGATCACCGCCGAGCAGGAAATAGGCGTGCAGCGAATGCGGCGGCCGTTGCGCCACGTCGTCGACGGTGCGGCAGGCTGCAACCAGCGCCTGGCCGATGACTTGGCCGCCGAACACGCGCTGCCAGCGCGATTGCGGCGAGCGGCCGCGGAAAAGGTTCACCTCCAGGGGCTCGAGATCGAGGATGGCGAGAACGTCCTGCAGGGCGGAAGGCATGCGTAAGGTCCAATCTACGCTGGCGAAATCACGGCAAAGCCGGCCGCGATGATCATTCGCAGGGTTTGCCGGCCGATGCTATGCTGCTCGTTAGTGTCCCGATTTCTAAGTTCGCAAGTGTATGCGGTATCCTTCGAAGCGAACTTCGAAATCGAGGGGACACTAGCATTTATCCTTCTAGTGCGGTTTTGGATTTGAAGTTCCTACACGAGTTTGCCGCCTGATTGTAGGAACTTCAAATCCACCGCACTAGCTGTGGTCCAGAAACGGGGATCCGTATAGGCTTGCGTTTCATGAATAGCGCCGACGACCCGATCGACGTGCTGATTGCTGGCGGCGGCTTTGCCGGCCTCACGCTTGCCATCGCGCTACGCCAAGCGCTGGGGCCGCGCTTCTCCGTCACCGTGGCGGACCCGATGCACGGCCGCAGCCACGCCGATGACGAGCGCGCATCGGCCATCGTCGCGGCGGCGCGCCGGCTGTTCGAGGCGCTGGGTGTTTGGCAGAGCGTGGCCGAGGAGAGCCAACCGATCCTCGACATGGTTATCACCGACAGCCGGCTCGGCGACGCGGTGCGTCCGGTCTTTCTCACCTTCGCCGGCGAGATCGAGCCGGGCGAGCCCTTCGCGCATATGATCGAGAACCGCTTCCTTATCGCCGCGCTGGAAGCGAAGGCGAAGGAGGTCGGGATCGCGTTCCGCACTGCCGCGGTCAGCAAGGTGACGCAGGATGGCGAGCGCGTCGTTGCCGAGTTGAACGATGGCGTCGTGGTGAACGCGCGGCTCCTCGTCGCCGCCGACGGCGCGCGCTCGTCGATCCGTGAACGCGCCGGCATCGCCGTTCACGGCTGGAACTACGGCCAGTCGGCCATCGTGACCACTGTTGGCCATGAACGCGATCACGGCGGCCGCGCCGAGGAGCATTTTCTGCCGGCCGGACCGTTCGCCATTCTCCCGCTCAAGGGGCACCGCTCGTCGATCGTGTGGACCGAGACGACCCGCGAAGCGGAACGCATCGTGGCGTTGCCGGATGAGGCCTTCCATACCGAGCTCGAGCAGCGTTTCAAGTTGCATCTCGGCGAGATCGCGACGGTCGGCGCGCGGCGCGTCCACCCGCTTGGTTTCTTCGTCGCGCGTTCGTTCATCGCCGAGCGCATTGCGCTCATTGGCGACGCCGCCCACCTCATTCATCCGATCGCCGGCCAGGGGCTGAATATGGGGCTGAAGGACGTCGCCGCGCTCGCCGAGGTGATCGTCGACGCCGCGCGGCTCGGGCTCGATCCGGGTGCCGCGACCGTGCTCGAGCGTTATCAGCGCTGGCGGCGTTTCGATACGATGACCATGGGGCTGGCCACCGACGGGCTCAATCGCCTGTTCTCCAACCACTCCGCCGTGCTGCGGATGGCCCGCGATGTCGGCCTCGGCCTGGTCGATCGCGTGCCCGGCCTCAAGCACCTGTTCATCCGCGAAGCCGCCGGTCTTGTCGGCGAGGTGCCAAAATTGCTGCGCGGCGAACTGCTATAGAGCATGATCCCGAAAAGTGGCTCCCGGTTTTCGGAATAGATCATGCTCGAAGAAACGGCCATGCCGTTCAACCACATTGCGGTCATCGGAGCCGGCGCCTGGGGCAGCGCGCTGGCGCTGACCTGCGCGCGCGCCGGCCGACAGGTGACGCTATGGGAACACGACGCCGCCAATGCCGCGCAGCTGGCAAAGAAGCGCGAAAGCCTGTTCCTGCCCGGCGTGCGCATCGATGACAGCATCGTCATTGCCGGCGATTGTGCCGAAGCCGTCCGCGCCGAGGCTATACTGCTCGTGGTGCCGGCCCAGGCGGTGCGCGCCGTCGCGAAAGCGCTGACCCCTTGGATCGCCGAGCGCACGCCCGTGATCGTCTGCGCCAAGGGCATCGAACGGGGGACGAAGAAATTCATGACCGAGGTGATCGCCGAATGCGCACCCAACGCGGTGCCGGCGATTTTGTCCGGGCCGAGTTTTGCCGCCGACGTGGCGCGCGGCATGCCGACGGCAGTCACGCTGGCGGCGAGCGACGATAAGCTCGCCGGCGAACTGGCGCGGGCGATCGGCTCGGCGAGCTTTCGTCCGTACCATTCCACCGACGTGCGTGGCGTCGAGATCGGCGGCGCCGCCAAGAACGTGCTGGCGATTGCCGCCGGAATCGTCAACGGCCGCGGCCTCGGCGCCAGCGCCGCGGCAGCGCTGACCACGCGCGGCTTCGCCGAGCTGGTGCGTTTCGGTCGAGCATACGGTGCCAAGGCCGAGACGTTGATGGGCCTTTCCGGCCTCGGCGATCTCATTCTGACCTGCTCGAGCCCGCAGTCGCGCAACTTCACCTTTGGCTTTAATCTCGGCCGCGGCCAAAAGCCGGATGCTATCCACGGCACCACCGGACTTGCCGAAGGCGCCTTCACCGCGTCGGTGCTCGTCGACATGGCGCGCGAGCGCGCCATCGACATGCCGATCTCGTTTGCGGTCGCTGCGCTGCTCGAAGGAAAAATGAGCGTGGACGCGGCCATCGAATCGTTGCTGACGCGGCCGCTCAAGGCGGAGGGATAGATCATGGCCTACTGGCTGATGAAGACCGAGCCGGAAGAGTTTTCCTGGGACGATCAGGTCAAGCGCGGCGCCAAGGGCGAGCCCTGGAGCGGGGTGCGCAATTTCACCGCGCGGCGCCATCTCAAGGAGATGAAGAAGGGCGAGACGTTCTTCTTCTATCACACCGGCGCCGAGAAGCAGGTGGTCGGCATCGGCGAAATAATCCGCGAGGCCTATCCCGACCCGACCGCCGGACAGGGCGAGCCTTGGGTCGCCGTGACCACGGCGGCGGTCGACCCGTTGCCGAAGCCGGTAACGCTCGCCGCGATCAAAGCGGAGCCGAAGCTGAAAGACATGGCGCTGGTGAAATACGCCCGCCTCTCGGTGCAGCCGGTAACGGCCGAGGAATGGAAGCTCGTCTGCAAGATGGGCGGCGCGAAGGCCTGACCTTCAGCGATAGGCATGACCCGCCCGGCCGGAGGAGCCCGGATACGGACTTGTCGCTCGTCGCGCCACCGTCGCATAATGCCGTGGCAGCCACCGAAATCGGGTTTACCCGATTTCGGAAGATTTAGTACCCAAGTCGGCAACAGCCGACTTGGGTGCCTTTTGAGGCTCCCCCGACCAAAGTCGGAGGTACCACCTCAGGGTGACGGGCTATAGGTGAACATTGATTTCGGTCGGTATGAGAGCATGATCCGGAAAAGTGGAGGCCGGTTTTCCGAAAAGATCATGCTCCACCAAGATATTAGAGCGCCAATCGATTCAGTCTGAAGCGATTGCGCTCTAGGCCAGCCCGCGTCGGGCCGTGTGCGCCTGGAGGACGAGATGTCGGAGAAGATTTACGAGATTCCCGCCGAGTGGACGAAGCGCGCCTACATCAACGAAGCCGAATACAAAAAAATGTATGAGCGCTCGCTCGCCGATCCCAACGGCTTCTGGGCGGAACAGGGAAGGCGCATCCACTGGTACAAGCACTTCACCAAGGTCAAGAACTCGTCCTTCGATCCGCATCACGTCTCGATCAAATGGTTCGAGGACGGCACGACCAACGCCGCCTATAACTGCATCGACCGGCATCTGCACACCCGCGGCAACCAGGTCGCCATCATCTGGGAAGGCGACAATCCGAAAGATTCAAAGCACATCACCTACAAGGAGCTGCACGATCACGTCTGCCGCTTCGCCAATGTGCTACGCAACCGCAACGTCGCCAAGGGCGACCGCGTCACCATCTACCTGCCGATGATCCCGGAAATGGCCTACGCCATCCTCGCCTGCGCGCGCATCGGCGCAATTCATTCCGTGGTGTTTGGCGGCTTCTCGCCGGATTCGCTCGCCGGCCGCATCGAGGACTGCAAGTCCAACGTCGTCATCACCGCCGACGAAGGCTTGCGCGGCGGCCGCAAGGTGCCGCTCAAGGCCAATACCGACGCGGCAATCGCCAAGGCCGGCGGCGTCGACCACGTCATCGTGGTCAGGCGCACCGGCGCGGCGGTCGATATGCTGCCCGGGCGCGATGTCTGGTACGACGAGGCCGCGGACATGGTGACGGCCGAATGTCCATGCGCGGAGATGAACGCCGAGGACCCGCTATTCATCCTTTACACCTCGGGCTCGACCGGAAAGCCGAAAGGCGTGCTGCACACGACCGGCGGCTATCTGGTCTATGTCGCCATGACGCACCAGTACGTGTTCGATTATCACGACGGCGACATCTACTGGTGCACCGCCGATGTCGGCTGGGTCACCGGCCACAGCTACATCGTCTACGGGCCGCTGGCGAACGGCGCCACCACATTGATGTTCGAGGGCGTGCCCAACTATCCGACCGCGTCGCGCTTCTGGGAGGTGGTCGACAAGCACCAGGTCAACACCATCTACACCGCGCCGACGGCAATCCGCGCGCTGATGCAGTCGGGCGATGCGCCGGTGAAGAAGACCTCCCGCGCATCCTTGCGTCTCCTCGGCACGGTCGGCGAGCCGATCAATCCGGAAGCATGGGAATGGTATCACCGCGTGGTCGGCGACGGCCGCTGCCCGATCGTCGACACCTGGTGGCAGACGGAAACCGGCGGCATCCTCATCACGCCGCTGCCGGGCGCGATGCGGCTTAAACCCGGCTCGGCGACGCTGCCGTTCTTCGGCGTCGTCCCGGAGATCGTCGATGCCGAAGGCAAGGTGCTGGAGGGGCCAGCGCGCGGCAACCTCTGCATCGCCGATTCCTGGCCAGGAATGATGCGCACGGTCTATGGCGACCATCAGCGCTTCGTCGACACCTATTTCAGCGCCTATCCCGGCAAATATTTCACCAGCGACGGCTGCCGCCGCGACGCCGACGGCTATTACTGGATCACCGGCCGCGTCGACGACGTGATCAACGTCGCCGGTCATCGCCTCGGCACCGCCGAGGTCGAGTCGGCGCTGGTCGCGCACCCGAAAGTATCGGAGGCCGCCGTGGTCGGCTATCCGCACGACATCAAGGGCCAGGGCATCTACGCCTATGTCACGCTGATGGCCGGCGAAGAGCCGAGCGAGAACTTACGCAAGGAACTCACCGGCTGGGTGCGCACGGAGATCGGGCCGATCGCCTCGCCCGACCTCATCCAGTTCGCGCCGAACCTGCCGAAAACGCGCTCCGGAAAAATCATGCGCCGCATCCTGCGCAAGATCGCCGAGGACGAATACGGCAACCTCGGCGACACGTCGACGCTCGCCGACCCGGCCGTGGTCGACGACCTCGTGGATAATCGGCAGAACAAGAAGAGCGCGTAGCGCGGACGAAAGTTCACCGTCATCCTGAGGCGCTCGCCAAAGGCGAGCCTTGAAGGATGCGGCCCCGAACGTCCCAGCCGTCGCCCTAACCGAAATCGGTTTATCCGATTTCGGATTTAAAATGCCCAAGTCGGCAACAGCCGACTTGGTTGGCTCGCTACGCTCGCGCCTCAGGGTGACGGCAAAAATTTATGCAAACTTTACCGTGTTGCACGCGCGATGCTGAGCCGCGCGGCCGTTTCCATTAAGATCGTTCGCGGCCGTGACCCGGCGGAACGGTCATTGGGGTGTTTCGGGGTGGGGACTTCGACAATGCCAGCGAAAATTCTGGTTTGGGCCGCACTCGCGGCCATCGCCGGCGCGTTCGCGCTCGCGCCGCGACCGGCGCATGCGCACGGCGACGTGGTGACGATGAGCGGCGACTTTGCGCCGGGGACCATTGTCGTGCGCACCGGCGAGCGGCATCTTTATTATGTGCTCGGCCGCGGCGAAGCGATCCGCTATCCGGTCGGCGTCGGCCGCGCCGGCAAGCAATGGTCGGGGACGTCGCAGATCAGCGGCAAGTACATCCGCCCGGCCTGGGCGCCGCCGCCGGAAATCAAACACGACAAGCCGTCGCTGCCGGACCTGATCCCCGGCGGCTCGCCGCATAATCCGATGGGTGTCGCAGCGATGACGCTCGCCGGCACCAATTACGCCATCCACGGCACCAACCAGCCGAGTTCGATCGGCCATTTCGTGTCGTACGGCTGCATCCGCATGTTCAACGAAGACGTCAGCGACCTCATTGGCCGCGTCAGTGTCGGCACTCCGGTGGTTGTCCAGTAATCAGCACCAACTCCCGCGCCTTCCGCGATCGTAGCTGCGGGCCCAGCCGCCATTGAGCAGCGCCGCGGAAACATCGGCGGCGTCGCGGGTGGCGACGGCGGCATCGACGCGCCCGCCATATTTGTCGATCCCGACCCGCGAAATCGTCACCCCGCCAGCCGCCAGGATGGTTTCCAGCGCGGCGCGCGCGGCTTGCGCTTTGGCGTACTCGTCGGCGCAGCGGGCGTGCAGCTCTGGCGCGTCGATGCCGCGCAGCCGCACCTTGGTGTCGACGCTGAGACCGGGCCACACCTGGACGCGGGCCTGAAACGTGTCGCCGTCGATGATGCGCACCACCTCGGCCGGATAGACGGTCTGCAAGTCGAACTTGTGCGAGTTCGTGCCGACCGATGCCGCTGGCTCGGCGTCGCTCGCGGCGGCCGCGCGCGCCGTGTCGAACGACGTCGCGCTCTGCGGCAGCGTCGACGGCCGCACGATCGCGCCGACTGCGACGCCCAGCGAAAAGATCACTCCGGCTGTGACCAGCGCACCGCCGCGTCGCCCATGTACGAAAGCAGAAAAGGACGGATGCCGCATGCTTCACGCGCAGTGAGTGCATCGCATCAGGAATCAATCGGCGAGCGTGGGATTATATTCACTTGATGGGGATAAAGTCAAAGACTCTAGGAGTGTCGGCAGGAAAACGGAACTTAGCGAGTAGAAATGATGTAGAAATAATGGTGTGTATATATACACACTATTCAAACCCT